>OGOO01000004.1_pt1 | contig 336253 bp, 339 predicted proteins | sample 1552651 | NCBI WGS metagenome assembly OGOO01 (sample SAMEA2580118, study PRJEB22360) | human gut metagenome | biome: human gut; feature: human-associated habitat; material: faeces | place: Denmark | collected 2008/2010 | reverse complement strand
TGTATTTATAATCAAGCCATATGGCACGATTAACTTATTCGGTCAATTCCGATTTACCAGTTACTTCTTATAGTTCCAACGAATCTGCATTCAATAAGAAATCATATACATTCATGATTAAAATTCCCTGATCGTTATAAAAGGGTTTTGGTATATCAGATGTAATTACAATCTTCTTAAATGAATCATTTATTTTCAAAAAAGGGCGAATTTCTTGTGCCATTTTTGTTTCCGTCTCCAGCATATACGCTGATTGGATATAATATTTTTTAGAACCCTTATTACAGATAAAATCGACTTCCAGTTGCTTTTTTATCGGTTTTGCATCCTTCCCTTTTTCAATAACAGTCAGATTACCAACATCCACATGAAAGCCTCTCATTCTTAATTCATTGTAAATGACATTCTCCATAGAATGTGTCACTTCCAGTTGCCTGTAATGAATTCTTGAATTTCTAAGTCCCATATCCATAAAATAGTACTTCATTGGCGTACCGATATAGGACTTTCCCTTAATATCATATCTGCTCGCCTCTTCAATTAAAAAAGCATCCTCCAAATATTCAATATATTTCGTAATCGTTGTTGCTGTAATTTTCGAATTGTTTACGCTTTTAAATGTTTTCTGAAGTTTGTTAGGATTTGTCAACGCGCCAATTGCGGATGCCAAAACATCAAGCAATGATTCCATTTCTCCAACGTTTCTGATTTTGTTTCGTTTTACAATATCACTGATATATGTTTCCTGAAACAGATTATCCAATAGATTCATTTTTTGCTCATCCGTTTCAGCTAATACCACCAACGGAATACCGCCATAAGTAATATATTCGTTCCATCCATCATATTTATTTCCATCATAGCAACTCATAAATTCCGAAAAGCTCAAAGGGTACATATGCACCTCATCCCCTCTGCCGCCAAATTCAGTAGCTATATCTCTGGATAAAAACTTTGCATTACTTCCCGTTACAAATATATCGCAATTCTTCTTATCCGCTAAACCGTTAAGCACACTCACAAACTCATCCAGTAACTGCACTTCATCTAAAAGAAAGTAGTATTTTTCATTATCTTGAAGTTGTTTCTTTGCCCAAGGGTAAAAGATTTTCGGATCTCGATATTCTATATTATCGAATAAATCAAACGCCATTTCAATGATGTGTTTTTCATCCACTCCATTTTCAAGCAAATGATTTTTAAACAGCGTTCGCAATAAATATGATTTTCCACATCTTCTTATTCCTGTTACAATTTTAATCAGACCATTTCCTTCACGATTTATAAGTTGTTCTAAATAGTAATCTCTTTTAATTTCTTTTACCATGACATTTTCTCCCAAAAGATATTTCGGTTATTGCATCCCTAAATATCTTCTATTATACCCAACAACATAATACTATGCAATCGTCTAAAAGATATTTTGGTTAATATATACCCAAACATCTTCTAGATTCTTTCCATATTCATATATAATATAAACACCAAAAACGGCAGGCCGTCTGTTATATGACCACCTGCCTGTTACCTGCTCTAATACTATTTTCCGTGTATCATCAGTCAATCAAACTGAAATTTTCGAGTGTGTCGCTAAATTAGATTTTTTCATCAATTATCATTACTAAAATACTCATTTCTAAGTATGGAATAATAAACTTCATCCACAATACCTTGATTACAGGTTCCCGACTGCCTAATTATTCCTTCTTTTTTCATTCCCATTTTCTGCATTACACTTCCTGAGTTTGGATTACCTGCAGCATGCTTTGCATATACACGTTTGACTTTTACTTCTTCAAAAAAGAATTTTACCAATGCCCTTCCTGCTTCTGCAGTTATACCTTTTCCCCACCATCTGCTTCCAATACCATACCCGAGCTCCACACTTTCTGTTGCCTCATCGAGACTTACTACTGATATATCTCCAACCAGTTCATGCGAATCTTTTAACTCAATTGTCCAAAAATAGAAATCCTGCTTATCATACGATTCTATCCAATCAATTAGTAATTGCTTTGTCTCGTCGACATTTTTATGCGGTTGCCAACTTAAAAACTTTGTTACATCTTTTTCTGTTACCCAGTTTTTAAACATGATTTCTGCATCATCTAATACATGTCGTTTAAGAACTAATCTATCTGTTTCTATTCTAATTGTGCCCTTATGTTCCATACGCATCCTCCATCATCAAGAAAATTCCGATTTGATAAAATGAGATTATATCCACCATTCTGGTGTTAAATCGCCAAGCGTTACTATTCGCTCATTTTCATAATCCATCATTATCTCAATTTTTCGATATTCTTCTGGCATTAGCTGTGTCATAAATTCCCTGCAAGCTCCGCAAGGTGGAATGGCTTTTCCATCTCCATCAATAGCAATTACTCGTTTAATAGCATCCTCACCATTTGTAATCATATTGAAGATAGCATTTCTTTCGGCACATACGCCCAAAGTACACGCTGTATCTACGCACACCCCAACATAAATTTTACCCGATATAGATTCTACCGCAGCAGCAACTCCTCCTGCTTCAATAATTTTCGAAACATCTCGTGGTTTTAATACCTGTTTTGCTGCATCGTATAACTCTTCCCATTTATTATCCATAAATTTCAGTTCTCCTTTATAACTTTCGATTTATCTTTCTACTCAACTACACGCCAACTTCTTTAAAAGATTAACATAATATTTAAGCTCATTCAAGGAACTCAAATAAACACACAAGTGGAATACCTCAAATTAAGTTTGTTTATTTGAAATTGCAATATAACTGCATATAGAAATCAGGAAACTTATACAGTACAAAACAACCGCTCCAAAACTAAACAATACTTCTCCCAAATAAGTTAGTCCTGGCATAAATCCATATCCAGGAAGATTATTATAGTAAATCATCAGTCCTATGGATATAAGTAGCGAAATTAGTTCTGCCGAAAACAATATCCGCCAAAGTTTTTTTGTTTTCTTGCGAATGGTTATCACAAATAATATTATTTGAAATATTAAAATTACTATATATGTAATCAGTAGGAACAGTGCCATTACTATTTTCCTCCGTAAGTTCCGAGTTATATGATAATCCAAGTGAACATTAAATACAAATAAGGCAATAATGCCATAATCTCATTGAATACGAACAGCTTGCTTCCAATTTGAATCTTATACTTTGTTCTCGCTTTCTTATAGAAAAACACGCAGCAAATCGTTGTTGCAATAATATGTATTATTCCAATTATCAAAATCAGCCAATGCAATCTTATATTTTGGAACTTATTATCATATCCAGTCAGATCAAACCATATTACAATGAACCATGCAAGTAAGTCATTTACTAAATACGCAATAATAACATTTTTTTCAAAGAGTATTTTCATCAACACCGGTAATACTAATACAGGAAATATATCGGAAATTGTATTGGAGGTTTTTATCATGAGAAATTTTATCTTATCGTGTGAATCGACAACGGATCTGTCATATTCTTATCTGAATGAACGGGAAATTGCGGTCATTCCTTATACTTACATTATTCATGAACATGTATACGAGGATAACATGGAACGAAATCCGGATCTGATGCCGAAGTATTATAAGATGTTGGAAAAAGGGCTGCTGCCTACAACCTCCCAGATCAACGAAGCTTCCTATTATGATTTCTTTGAAGAACTGATACAGAAGGGGGATGTGCTTCATATCACATTCAGCTCCGCTTTAAGCGGATCGGCAAATAATGCCTATCGTGCGGCGGCAGCAATAAAAAAGAACTATCCGGGAAAGCAGCTGCAGGTCATTGATTCTCTCTGCGGTGCAGGAGGATATGGATTATTAACGGACTACGTTGCCGATATGCGGGATGAAGGTCTTTCATTGGCAGCAGCTGCCGACTGGATCATGAAGCATCGTACCTGTATCCATCACCAGTTTTTTACAACCGATCTCACCTTTCTGCACCATAGCGGACGGATCAGCGGCGCTGCTTCCCATATCGCATCGATCCTGAACATTCATCCTCTGATCCGGCTGGATCAGAACGGAATGGCAGATGCCTATACAAAAGTCCGAGGCAAGAAGCGCGCCGTAAGAGAGGTAATCTCTGAGATGGAATACTACGCAGAAAACGGGACAGACTACAATGGAAAATGCTTCATCTCCCATGCTGCCTGCCCCGAGCTTGCCTATCTGTTAAAGAACTCCGTCCTACAGACATTTCCGAATGTCACTCATCCGGTACGCATCTTAAATGCCGGTACAATTACCGCATCCCACTGCGGTCCCGGCGCTGCCGGACTATTCTTTCTCGGACGCGAACGCCCGTATTAATTTAATATTCATCCGGTACAAGTACCTTTTCAATCTCTGCGATATAGTATCTGTGATAATCCTTATCCGGATATACCTTTGCTCCTTCCTCAGGATCAGCAAAGGTAGCAGGATCAATATCTCCTTCGCACATTTTTCTGCAAATGAGTGTAATGCCTGCCTCTTTGATAACCGGAACATCACCACAGAAATCAAGAGTGATCCCTGCTCCTGCAAATTTATCCGCTACATCCCTACCGGATGTTCTTCCGCAATAAGTCAGTGCCTTTCTGTACTCTTCCGGAAGCACACAAACGGAAAATTCCTTCTGTTCATCGATAAACAGCTTTGTATATCTCTGTGGGCGGATATAAATCGTGATAACAGGCTTTGACCAGAACTCACCAAAGGAACCCCAGCTTACTGTCATCGTATTTGCCTTTTCATGATCTCCTGCAGTTACAAGTGCCCACTTTTTGTTGATCATTTCGATCAGATTTCCTTTTAATTCCTCTGCATTGATTTCTTTCATCTTGATAATACCTCACTTTTCTGATTACTCAGTTCCTGAAGTGTTTACTGTAACAGAAATACATCCTGATACAATAATGAGGCACTGATCATTCTCAATGCCTCATTGCAAAATCGTATGGTACACTGGTATTACCAGCTGGTTTTTGGCTCATTATACCATCCGCTTTTGTTTTGTCAACCAACAGCTTTTCAGAAACAAATCGTTTTTTTTACTTTTAAACACAGGTTTTATAATATATGAAATTATTTTCAACCTTATGCTTTTCTTTTTTTATTATTTTTTTTATTTTATTCAGATATCAAATACTATAACTTTATTTTTATTTTTTTATAGTGATCGATCTGTTTTCAGATCAAACACACCCTGTCCATATCGTTTAAACTGCATCATCATCTCATGTGTCAGACTCAGATGTTCTCCATAGTCCGGGATCTGCTCGCGCTCTACCCATTCGCCGCTTGCAAGTTCTTCATGATCGATGGTCAGTTCCGGTTCATGCTCATCTGACTTTTTTCTGTCTGCCTGACAGAAGAATCCCATCAGCAGATTGCTGTCAAATCCCCACGGCTGTGATTTGTAATACCGGATATTCTTAACCGGTATTCCGACTTCCTCCATCACCTCACGCCGAACCGTTTCCTCTACCGTCTCACCTATTTCCGTAAAGCCGGCAATCAGGGCGTATCGTTTATACTCTCTTGCAGCGTAAGTTGTAAGAATGATACGATTGCCATCTGTCACTCCGACAATTACTGCCGGTGCGATCGTTGGGAAGATCAGATGTCCGCAGGACGGACAACGGAGCATCCGTTCTTTCTCATCCGGGAGCACAGGCGTTCCGCAGGCTCCACAATAGCGGTTCATCGAATACCACAGATGCAGATGCCATCCGGTTGCCGCCGCAAGCACTTCTTCCTTTGGCTTGCAGCTTCTGGTCTTATACATGCTCCGGTATTCATAACCCGGAATCTCCAGACGCTCTCCCCAATTTACATCAGTTGCTCCATTCGCTGATCTTTCAACATAATAAGGCTCTGTTGTCCGGACAAGATCCTGCGGCCGATACAGAAAATACTGTCTGTCATCGATCACAAACAGGTATGTCAGATTATCCTGCCATGATGCATTCTGCGTGACCGTATCATTTATTCCTATATAGCTTTTATATTCCGAGACAGTGAGCCAGACCAGCTCATGCTCATCCTCCACCTTTTTGGCAAGGATCATTTTCTCGGAAAATGCAAGGATCACATCATCATTCTTCGGCGGTTTTCGATATGCATATTCATTATGAAACCGTTTTGGTTCTATATCCTGTATCATCTTCCTATACCAGACAGGCTGTCTGATACGATATGAAAACATCTGTATTATCAGTGCTTTTATATGCGGATCAGCCAGCCTGTTTCTTTCTTTTTGAATTTATACCATGAATCATTTCTGTCGACACTGTCGTTTCGATTCATATATGGACACAGCCTTGCGTCTCTGTTATTACTTCTTTAACTGAGCCAGACGTTCTTCAACCTGGGCTTTCATTTCTGTATATTTTGCAAGCTTGGCTTTTTCTTCTTCTACCTTGGCAGCCGGTGCTTTATCTACAAATTTAGGATTTGCAAGCATACCGGATGCACGCTTGATCTCGCCGGCCAGACGACCGGATTCTTTCTCCAGACGCTCGATCTCTTTGTCGATATCAACCAGCTCTGCAAGCGGAATATAGAGTGCGGCATCATGTATCAGGGTAGATACTGCATTCTCATCAATACCATTCTTGCTATCCTGAATGAATACCTCACTTGCATATCCAAGTGTTGCAAAGAAATTCTTTGATGCTTCAAATATATCACGGATCTCACTCTTAGCAGATACAACATATACAGTTGCTTTCTTGCTTGGCGGTACATTCATACCGGTACGCAGATTACGAATCGCACGAACCGCAGCCTTGATCGTATCAACTGCATTTTCATCCTGCTTGAAGCTCCACTCCTCTTTATATACAGGCCAGTCAGAGATCATGATAGATTCTTCCTCATCCTGAATATTACAGAAAATCTCCTCCGTGATAAACGGCATATATGGATGTAATAATTTCAATGCCCGGATCAGAACTGTCTTTAATGTCCAGAGGGCTGCTGCCTTTGTCTCGTCTGCATCATTGTAAAGTCTTGGCTTAACCATCTCGATATACCAGTCACAGAATTCTTCCCATATGAAGTCATATACCTTGGAAACTGCGATACCCAACTCGTATTTCTCCATGTTATCTGTCATCTCAACTGCCAGATCATTGACCTTGGATAAGATCCAGCGGTCAGCGATCGTAAGATCAGATAATTTTACATTTGAGAAATCCGCCTTTTCCATGTTCATCATAATGAATCTGGATGCATTCCAGATCTTATTTGCAAAGTTTCTGGAATTCTCTACACGCTCCCAATAGAAACGCATATCATTTCCCGGTGCATTACCTGTGATCAGTGTAAGACGAAGGGCATCTGCACCATATTTATCAATAACCTCAAGCGGATCGATACCGTTTCCAAGAGACTTACTCATCTTCCGGCCCTGATCGTCACGAACCAGTCCGTGGATCAGAACATGCTTAAATGGGCTCTTTCCTGTCTGCTCCAGTGCGGAGAATACCATACGGATAACCCAGAAGAAGATGATATCGTATCCGGTTACAAGTACGTCAGTCGGATAGAAATATTCATATTCCGGTGTCTTCTTTGGCCAGCCAAGTGTTGAGAATGGCCAGAGTGCGGATGAGAACCATGTATCCAGTGTATCTTCATCCTGTGTCAGATGTGTGCATCCACATTTCGGACATACCGTCGGAACTTCTCTGGAAACGATCGTCTCATGACACTCATCACAGTAATAAGCCGGGATTCTGTGTCCCCACCAAAGCTGACGGGAGATACACCAGTCGCGGATATTTTCAAGCCAGTGGATGTATGTCTTATCAAACTGCTCCGGTACAAATTCCAGCTCATCTGTCTTGATCAGATCAAGAGCTGCCTGGCCCATTTCCTTCATACGGACAAACCACTGTGGCTTGATCATTGGCTCTACAGTCGTCTTACATCTGTCATGTGTTCCTACGTTATGTGTGTGTGGTACAACCTTTACAAGAAGACCTTCTTTTTCCAGATCTGCTACCATTGCTTTTCTTGCTTCATAACGATCCATGCCTGCGTATTTGCCGCCCTTCTCGTTGATCGTAGCATCATCGTTTAAAATATTGATTTCTTCCAGATTGTGTCTCTTACCTACTTCGAAGTCGTTCGGATCATGTGCCGGTGTAATCTTTACACAACCTGTTCCGAATTCCATATCTACATATTCATCTGCGATAACAGGGATCTCTCTGTCTGTTAAAGGAAGCTTCAGCATCTTACCGATGATATCCTTATAACGCTCATCCTTTGGATTTACAGCAACCGCCGTATCACCAAGCAGGGTTTCCGGTCTGGTCGTTGCTATCTCTACATATCTTCCTTCTTCTCCAACGATCGGATAATTGATATGCCAGAAATGTCCTTCCTGCTCTACATGCTCTACCTCTGCGTCCGAAATGGATGTCTTACATACAGGACACCAGTTGATGATCCTGGAACCTTTGTAGATATATCCCTTTTCATAGAGATTGACAAATACTTCCTTAACTGCTTCTGAACATCCCTCGTCCATTGTAAAACGCTCTCTGTCCCAGTCAGCAGATGAACCCAGCTTCTTTAACTGGTTTACGATTCTTCCGCCGTATTCTTCTTTCCATTTCCAGGCATGCTGTAAGAAAGCCTCTCTGCCGATCTCCTTCTTATCAATACCTTCTGCCTTTAATTTCTCTGTTACCTTTACCTCTGTAGCGATCGCTGCATGGTCTGTACCCGGCTGCCATAATGCACTGTAGCCCTGCATTCTCTTGAAACGAATGAGGATATCCTGCATCGTATTGTCCAGGGCATGACCCATATGAAGCTGTCCGGTTACATTTGGAGGCGGCATAACGATCGTAAATGGTTTCTTACTGCGATCTACCTCTGCATGAAAATATTTCTTATCTTCCCATTTTCTGTACAGCCTGTCTTCTATATCGGCCGGATTGTATGTCTTTTCCAGTTCTTTCATCTGTTCCATCCTTTCTGTTTTTATAGCATCTTTAGTGGAGCGTTTTTCCTTTATAGAATCAATCTTCTTACATAGAAAAAGCCCTTTGAAACATCTCTGTTCCAAAGGGCGTATCTTACGCGTTACCACCTTAATTTATCACTCATCTTATTCTGTAACGGGAACGACCCGGCGCATCCTACTGAACATTTCGGATGTGCTGCTCCAAAGCTACCTTCCCACAAATTTCCTCGAAAGACCTTTCAGCCTATGGATCTTCCTCTCTGGCAGTTCTTTTATGGTACTCCTCTTTTTCCTTGCATTTATGCTGTTAAACTAAATCTCATAGTACAACAGAAGTCTTTCCAGTGTCAAGCGGTTTTAAACGTAATCTTGCTATTTTTCATACATCAATACTCTTTCCCACGGCATAAGTGTCGCTCCATCATCCTCTGGGAAACATGCACTCATCTGATCCGATATCACCTTTAACTTTTTCCGTATTCTTTCATAGCTAAAGAATCCATTATCATTCTGCTGATCCGTCATGGCATATTCAAATACTCTCGCACGGTCTTCATTTGGAAAGCTTTTTGAGTAGGTGTCAATAAATGCAATCTCTGACGCATCACCGGATGAAAATGCAACATAGGTATTGTCATAGCTATTTTCATTTGCAATATAATCGTAATCATAATCGAATCCATCCGGGTTGCACTCCGACCAAATTCCTTCATCAAACCAACAGCCAGTGTAATTCATATGGTTCTCGATCGCATGGAAGATCTCGTGGTGGATCGTGCTGATATAGGAGGACTGATCATTGATATCAATAACCAGAAATGTGTCATTCTCCAGAGTATTCTGAACTCCGGCAGCTGTTGTAAGTGCCGTTTCATCTGTTCCTATGATCGCACCTGCCAGATAGATCTTTAATATGCTTCCATATCCATCATCCAGATTTTTCAACATCCGATCCGGATATTTCTTCAACTCATTCTTCAGGACTTCCAGTGACTGCGCGGTCAGAAGTGCATTGTCTGATGCCTCATACCGGTAGATATCCTTGCTGCACTCCGTCACTTCATCAAATATATGTACCTCTACACCATTTTGATCTCCGATATCCTTTGCCTGCTGCCGCAGCTCCTGCTTCAACTCATCGGACGGATGATCCAGATAACTCCATGGATAACGGTAGACTCTGGAATCACCGGAAATGCTGCGCGCATCGTTCAGATCCCATATGTATACTTCCGGTGTGAGTCCGCTCGTTGAAAATGCAAAGAAGTTGTATGTATCTATATAAGTACCTTGATCGATATAAATATAATTTGTTTCATCAAACGGAAATGTTACTGCAAGTCTGCTTTCACATTTACCGGTATCCACATTATAGATCCGAAACTGCAGCTTCTGTGTATTCGTCTCCTGTGACTGGCTGGCACTGCCATACATAGCCAGACCATGTTCTACATCGCATCCAACCTGAAAATCACCTGTATTATCCGGGAACAAAATTCCCGGTTCTTCCCCGGAAGTTTCTCCATACACCTGATAGACCTGATCATCCGCATATACCGATGCGTAGTACTTATCCCCACTTCCTTCAAATTGCACGATATCATAATCACCGGTTTCTTTTATATCTTCACCGGTCACACTATAACATCTGACCTCCACACGTTCTGCCGTATTATCATATGCCGACACCACCAGATACTCCGGTTCTTCCGCATATCCTAGCAACGTTGTATCTTTTCCTTCTCCTGAATACGCCGGACACACCTCTGACTCTTCCCCCGACCGCAGATCATATTCATAGATCTGTCCATCCTCTGCATTTATATAGAAGAAGCCGGTGAGATCCTTTGACATCAGATAACTGTCCGGTGTCCCCTTTTCGATTGGCATAACAGTCTCCTGCTCCAACAATGCTCCATACCGGATCAGCTCTTTGTTGCCTTTATCATAGAGAACCACCTCATCGGTTCCATTTGAAAATACATCTGACGCATATGTATTCTTCGGGCAGCTTACAACCACTTTCTGCCTGAGATCCGCCAGATCATATAGTGCCAGATAACCATCTTCTCCTACGCCATACTGGATTCCAAGTGCATCCCCAAAAGCAAACATCTTATTAATGTAAATATTATCTTCCTCTACTTTCATATCCAGTTGATACAGGTTCGTATGTCCGGATACCTTTGCCTGCTTGTAGTATTCTCCCGAGACGATTGATTTCCACTCTTCTTCTGTGGTCGTTTCTTCGGTTGTCGTCTGTGAGCCATCTGCCCTGTCAGTATTTTCTTCTGGCAGATACCCGGAGGTTGTTCCCCCATTCTTATCCCCACCTGTCACCTGACAGCCTGTTATCTGTCCAAGTGCCATGCTGATAACCAGCACTCCTGCCAGCCATCTGCCGATACCTTTCCTGTAATTCTTTCTCATATATGCACCCCATTTCTATGCCATTATAATACCCCTAATTTATTTCCACTTTTTAACAGAATATCATATATTAATTTCCTTGTAACTAATAAAAACCATCAAAATGATGGTTTTTAAGCACTGTTTCGCCATCATTTTAATGGTTTTATATGTTGATCAATTATTCAAAGCATTATCCCAGGATCACTGCCTGCCCGGAGCTTAACCGTATACGGTTGCCATTTAAGCATACGTCATTCTTATTATCTAACAAAACATGAAGCTTCGGCTGCTCATTTGTAGTCAGCAGATCAACCGTGATATCTTCTCTACTGTAATTCGTTATAATGTAAACGGTCTGGTCTTCCGTCTTTCTTGCATATGCAAATATTCCATCCTTCTCCACAAACATTGGAACGACCTTGCCATAGGTAAATACTTCTTTGTAGTCCTCGGACTTACGAAGTGCGATCAGCTTCTGGTAATAGTACCATACTGAATCTTCCCTGCCAAGCTGTTCTTTTACATTGATCTCTTTATAATTTGGATTTACAAAGAGCCATGGTGTTCCGGTTGTAAATCCTGCCTGTGCAGAATCATCCCACTGCATTGGTGTTCTGGCATTATCCCTGCTGTTCTCATAGCAGGCTTCCATCGCTTCTTCTACCGTGCAGCCAGCATCGATTGCAACTGCATATTCATTCTTTGTACTAATATCATTGTAATCATCGATTGAAGCCATATGACAGTTACGCATACCGATCTCTTGTCCCTGATAAATAAACGGAATACCACGCAACATAACACTGATCGTTCCCAGCAATTTGATTCCGTCTTCATTCTGAAGGTAATCTGGCAGATAACGGCTCGCACCTCTTGGCTCATCGTGATTCTCTATAATATTTGCAAGGAAGCCGACATCTTCACATTCCTTCTGTGCATGGAAGATCACCTTTTTCAGATCATCAAATCCGACCTTCTTCGCATCGTACCAGCCATGATCGCCAAAGGTCATCTCATGCGCTGAGAAATCAAACATCGTTGAAAAATGTCCGTCGTCACCGATAAATTCTTCCAGCTCATCCTTCTTCATATTGAATACTTCAGCAACTGTAAACGCATCGTACTTTTCAAATGTATGCTTCTTCAGATCCTCTAACAGTTCACCAACGCCATCGACACCCTCAACCATATGGAAGATTCCTGTCATTCCATCCGGTCCGTCCGGCTCATAATCCGGAAAACTCAGATCTTTCTTGATATTGATGATCGCATCGATACGGAAACCCGCAACGCCCTTATCCAGCCACCAGTTGATCATGGTATATAATTCATTTAATACCTCAGGATTGTTCCAGTTCAGATCCGGCTGTTCCTTTGCAAACATATGAAGATAATAATAGTCCGTTCCTTCTACTTTCTCCCATGCGCTTCCACCAAAATAAGACCGGTAATTGCTTGGCGGATTGCCATCTTTTCCCTTACGGAAATAAAAATAATCGCCATATTTACCCTCCGGATCTTTTAATGCTTTCTGGAACCATTCATGCTGGTCAGAACAGTGATTAATAACAAGATCCATAATGATATACATATCCCGCTTCTTCGCTTCTGCTAACAGCTCATCGAATTCTTCCATCGTTCCAAAGATCTCATCGATCTTATAATAATCTGAAATATCATAACCCTGATCGACAAATGGAGACTGATAGATCGGAGATAACCAGATAATATCGATTCCCAGACTTTTCAGATAATCTAAATGATCGATCACGCCACGAAGATCACCGATTCCATCTCCATTTGTATCCTGAAAACTCTTTGGATATATTTGATATGCTACTTTACCATGCCACCATTTTCTTTTCATTATAAAAACCTCCTGTGTTCCTTTTATACTGTCTGTATCTGTTCCACCATCGGATACAGATACTCGTTCTTTTTACACTTTAATTACAGTATACGGAATCCATAGAGGTTTTCTATCTTTAAATTGACTATTTCATTGTACTATTTTGACTTTTTACGATATTCGGAAGGTGTCATGCCCTTCTCCTTTTTAAAGCGTCTGATAAAATATCCGATATTGTCAAATCCACAGGCAGATGCAATATCTATGATCTTATCCTCTGTCTCTGCAAGTGCCGTTGCCGCTTTCTCCACACGGATCATATTGATATATTCTGTGATCGTCTTCCCGATATTCTTCTTAAAATATCGGCAAAAATACTGTTCATTCATATTGACCAGCTCCGCCAGTTCGGACAAGCGGATCGGTGAACCGTAATGCTCCCCGATATACTGCAGCACCTTTTTCAGATTCTCTACCGTTCCGGATTCTTCCCTGTCTTCCCTGACCTGTCTTGTAAACAGGTCATACTTATATGCAACTGCGATCAATTCTAACATCTTTGCCTTGATATTCAAATAGAGCATATTTTTCTGTAGATTCTGTTTCAGTTCTCCTGCCACGTTCTCACGCGTTATTGAAGAATCCAGATGCTGCACTTTCTTCGTATCATGTTCTTTCATCTGCCTAAGCACCTGTTCAATCTCTTTATAACAGGCACTCAATTTCTCAAATGCCGCATCCCCACTCTGGCACAGAACCGGCATCCGAAGCTTTCCTTCTGCAAGTGGGCCAAGCACCTTCGCCTCCGCCGCATCATACCGTTCAAAGCACAGGATATCAAGAGGGAACACAACCGCACTTTCTATACCATCCTTTTCCAGGATCAGTGCATGCAGTTCTTCCGGATGGATGCACATAAATGCCGGTGCATGAACCTGATACTCTTTTGTATTTATCCATACCGGGAAATCACCTTTTTGAAAATAGATCCATTCCATTTCCTCATGCCAATGCGGAACCACATGCCACTCATTTTCTCCGTTCCATTCGTACAAAGCAACCGGATACTGCACCGTTCCATGTGTTCTATTCTCTTTTAACGATGTATTTGCCATTTCCTGCTTTTTCATGCTTTGGTCCTTTCTTATTTTATGCTGGACATCTTCTATATTTCATTATACACTTTTCCTATATGGGGACAAATGGTTTTATATCGTACATTGCATTTATTTTCCTTGGAATCGGTATCGTACTGATCATAATTGCCGTTATATTACTGATACGCTATATAAAACAGGTGACCGCATTTAAGAAATACAAACCTGCATGGGAAAAACACAAAAGCATTTATGATGATTTTGCCATAGAACTGAATCACTGGTATGATTCCGGACTTCTGCCAAAGAGACTCCCGGAACCACATATTTTTCAAGAAACACCGCATGGTATACCGTTGACCTGATGAATGAACATATCACCAGACGACTGCGGTTTGAGAATTCATCCGGCATCATATATGACCGGGATTCCGATGATACGATGTATGAATCTGTTGTCCACACACCAAATGAAGCCGAGCTTCATCATATGACAATGACCTGTCCGAACTGTGGCGCTGTCAACCCGGTTGCTGCCCTGACACAGGGCTTGTCCATACTGCAGTACCGTTTTCCAGATAAAGGATCTGTTCCCACGTGTCACGAATACCTATTTTATCCGAAATAATGCTTCCATGAAAAATGTAAACAAACGAGGCTCCACCATATGGATTACTATGCTGGTTGTATTTCTATTTACTTTTATTTCCTTTCTTTCAGACCGGGAGAATCCGATTCCTGCCAGCCTGATCATGTCCTATTTTGTCACACTGATCTTCGGCGGCATCACCGGACTTATGCTTTCATCCGTTCTTTTGATCATTAAGCAGTTCAATCGTGACGGTCGAAAACGTATTCCATTCTGGTCTTATGTGACAGCAAAGGGAAAGATCTCACGAGCATTTGCGCCTTATGATCCTGTTTTTTCTTTTGAGAAATTTGAAGGCCAGATCATCGCCCTGATCCGCATGACCGTTCTGGCAGATCACCCGGAAAACCTTGCTTTCTATCGTGGTTCTTCTTTTGATCCATATTTTCAGGATATCATCGAGATGACCTACATGCAGGCTTTAACTGTCAATAATATCCACATGGAGGGAAGTGAGCTGTGCCTGAATCTTCGTACCTGGTGGATAAATTACAGTGAACATGATGGCGCCATAAACCGTCGGGGCGACTGTATCGACATCACCCTCCGGAGAAATACCGCCTACATAGAACCGCCCGGTTTCTCCATTACTTCCGTCCACTGCCCTGCCTGTGGCGCAAGCTTCGATACTGTACGCCAGCGCAACTGCCCTTACTGTGGCAACGAATATCATATGGAGAATGCAGGATTTATTATTGAAAAGCTGGCGCTTGTTCCATGATAGAGCCTGCCACATAATACACATTTGCATGTAAAGACTCATGATATTTTCTGCCCACCGCATATTGCCCGATCCGTAAATGCGGGTGCCTATCTGAGTCCGAAGGACGAGTTGGCACAGGAGCATTTACGAATCAGGCATGTGCAGAGAATAGACAATCTGGCACGTCATTATAGGGGGATTCATATTATATATGAAGAATGCGTCATACTGTGAAAAAAAGCTGGAGATTTTCTTAAGAACATCGGCTGTTATATAATTCAATCCCCTTGATAAAGACATTCATGATTTTTCGTTGCGAACTGCACATTGCCAGTAAATGCGGGTGCCTGTCTGAGCCCGAAGGGCGAGTTGGCACAGGAGCATTTACGGATCAGGCATATGCAGTGAGCAGAAAATATCATGAGCCTTTACAAGGGGATTCGTATTATATAGCAGCCGATGTCTGAAAATCTTCGGCTTTTTATCATTATGCCATTACTCGCCAAGGATGTGACGGGCTACATAGATACCACTGGCGGAGGCATGGGACAACGAATGCGTTACGCCACTGCCATCTCCGATCACATATAAGCCCTTGTGGCAGCTTTCCAGATTCTCATCCAACTCCACTTCCATGTTGTAGAACTTAACCTCCACACCATATAACAGAGTATCATCATTTGCTGTTCCCGGTGCTACCTTATCCAGTGCATAGATCATTTCCATGATTCCATCTAAGATACGCTTTGGAAGGACAAGACTCAGATCACCCGGTGTTGCCGTTAAGGTCGGTGTTACCAGCCCTTCTTCAATACGCTTCACGGTACTTCTTCTGCCTCGGACTAGGTCGCCAAACCGCTGTACAATGACACCACCGCCTAGCATGTTTGATAATCTTGCGATACTTTCACCATATCCGTTACTGTCCTTAAATGGCTCTGAGAAATGCTTGGAAACCAGAAGTGCAAAGTTTGTATTCTCTGTCTTCTTCTCATCACCCTCATAGCTGTGTCCGTTTACAGTGATGATACCATTCGTATTCTCATTTACCACAATTCCATTTGGATTCATACAGAAGGTTCTGACATTATCTTCGAATTTCTCTGTACGATATACAATCTTGCTTTCATATAATTCATCCGTCAGATGTGAGAAGATAACTGCCGGAAGCTCCACACGGACTCCGATATCGACACGGTTGGATTTTGTAGGAATCTCAAGCTCCTTACATACCTTTTCCATCCATTTGCTTCCGCTTCGTCCAACGGATACGATACATTTCTCACAGTCGAATTCACCCTTATCACAGATGATACGATAACCACCATCAATGACCTGTACTGTATCAACCGGTGTATCAAAATAAAAGTCCATATGATCCTTCATCTGATCATACAGATTCTGAAGAACAACATAGTTGATATCAGTTCCCAGATGGCGAACCGACGCATCTAAAAGCTTCAGCTTGTTCTGAAGACATAGCTTCTTGAACTTCGTTCCGGCGGTTGAATAAAGCTTTGTTCCATCGCCGCCATTTTCCATATTAATCTCATCTACATACTTCATCAGGTCAACAGCTTTCTGCTTACCGATATATTCATACAGTGTTCCACCAAAATCATTTGTGATATTGTATTTTCCATCTGAGAATGCACCTGCTCCGCCAAATCCACACATGATCGAGCAATGCTTACAGTTAATACAATTCTTGATCTTATCGCCATCAATCGGACATTTTCTCTTTTTTAAAGTATATCCTTCTTCGAATACAGCGATCTTACACTCCGGTTTCTTCTTCATCAGTTCATATGCCGCAAAGATTCCTCCCGGTCCTGCACCGATAATAATCACATCATACTTCATACACAACTTTACCTTTCATTTATCAGACAAGCTGATCCCTGAATTCGTCTTTTAATTCCGACAGAATCGTATCCATACGCCTGTCATAATCTTCAATATGTCCATGAAGTCGGTTATAAACCGCTTTCTGGACTTTATTGTAGATTGGAAGCTCCCGCACATCTTCTTTAGAATCTCCGACTTCACTCATCAGATCCTCTAAAAAGTTCGCAGGAAGTCCTCGTTTCTTAATCTCTTTTTCAAGTGTCGCAGTATCCACTGTAACTGCCAGCACACAGAAATATTCGATCATGGATTCCTCATTCTTATTTAACGAATATGCCTTAATAAAATAGCTCTTTGCTTCATCAAGCTGAAGATTTCCGGCCAGAGCAACTGCTTTATTATGATATACATTTCCGAGGAATTCATCCTCCTGTTTTTCTTTTTCCAGATAGCAGATGACCTCATCATAGATCGCACCCGCTTTTATATAATGCTTATACCGCAGATATCCATCCGCCCGCAGCTTCTCGACTTCGTATGATTTTAACGTACGAAGCTTCTGGCATTCCGCCATAAACTGCCGTACTTCTTCACTGCTGTAATATCCGCCATACACAAGAATCTCCACCATGATATCCTGAACAAATGCATGCTTGTCAAGTAATGTATCGATCTTATCCGCAAGCTCTGTGAGATCAAGTTCTCTTCTGATCCATGCCGACAAGCTCGCCGTCACATCTTCTTCCCCAACCAGCACCATATTATTATACAGATAGTAACACAATTCCTCGTAGGAATATACAGATACCTTGGTATTCAGGAACGTATATGGATTCTGTGCAGTTTTTGTATTACATACAATTATTTTTCCCATTTCAGGTCAAATTCCTTCCTATATATCTTATTTGTGGTCGGGAACATCGTTCCAAATCCTTCATCCCTGATAACAACCGCTCCCTTTTCCGCACTGTAGAATTCCGCTTCCAGTGAGATCTTAGTCGTCTTCGGCGGACGCTTCGGCAGTCCGTGGATCTCGATATGCTCCTTATCATAATCTCCTGTCAATATGTTGCGATAGATCAGCTCCACCTGATTTGATTCGTCCGGAAAGATATATAATTTTCCCTTTGTGTGGAACCATTCCTGTCCTCCTCTGGTGATCGGCACAAATGTCTTGCTGTCATCATTTAAACTGATACCTATATCAAAGCCAACTGTATATTCCGACCGGATCAGATAACGATCAAGTACCTTGCTGTGCCGATCGCCAAATGCCCGGTAGCAGGCTCCCTTTGTATAGATATTCTGACCGACAAATACCCGTCTTCCCTGACAGAGGATCGTCGCCGACTCCTTCAGCCAGTTATCCGCAAAGCCTATTCCGGTCAGGAACACCGAGGACACATAAGTCTCTGCCAGAAGCTCCTGACAGATCACTGCGAACTGCTCATCCAGCTCCTCATCGTCCTTCTTAAACGCTGAAAATGTCAAGCGGTCTTTCAGGTTTTGATGAAATACATCCACAATCTCCGGTGATTTGTTATGCGTAATATCGAATCTGTAATAATCAAGCCCGCTGCTGTTAAAATCAAACAACACCACACTGTTATTTCTTAACGACTCCGGCTGATTAAAGATGTAATAAATTCCACTATCTATATGGCTTGTGATCTCAAACTGTTCATCACTTAAATGAAGCGCTCTCTGTAACTCCTGCACTGCCTTAATGATATGAATATCGGCATCTGCGATCGTTACTACCAGCCGCCTGATCTCATAGCTTTCAAACTGTTTTGTAAATTCCCGGATATGAAGCAGCAGCATTTTGACCAGAAGGTCTTTTGCTTTATAACTTGTTCCATAGATCTCCGTGTCCTCGTTGATGATCGTCTTCTGGTAAATACGATCAACCACCACGCCATCTTCCTTGAACCGTTTCCCTGCAGCCACCGCTCCGACACTCCAACCGGATTCATCCTTTGCTCCGGTTCCGTCTTTATATTTATCTGTATAAAACATAATATTTGGAAGCAGATATGTATCTTTGGAATCACTGTGACAGATTGATTCCGGTACTCCTTCATCCAGCTTATAATAACTTAACTGTGTATACTCCGGACTCAGATCCAATCCCAAATATAATGGATGTTCCGTCATGTTATCTCCTCCTGTTTCTGCTGTCTTATAATAATATCAGATTCTCCTCAAAGAAATGTGTGTTATTCAGATAGGTATCCATCGCCTGGATCAGCTCCTGATCATTTCTTGTCTCCTGACTGATCAGCATACTGTTGATCAGCTCAAATCGATTACTGTTCTTCTTATGACATGTTGTATTCTTTAAAATATCACTCTCAACGATGGATGAATTACCGCTCTCCGCACCATCAATGGAATATAACAGCGTCTCTCCGTGGAACACAACAAATTCCTTGATATAAATTCCCGGTATGATCTCATTCATTCGCTCCGATTTGTAATGTGCCATACTGTTGCTTTCCTGTCCGAAGCTGTAGCTTACCCAGATCTGTCTGCCGCTCTCACCCTTAAAGATCAGATAGGTCTTAAACTTCATATCATCCGGCAACGTTACAAAGGATGCAAATTCTTTAAAGAGCGGCAGGATCTTACTGCTGTCTATAAAATGACGAACTGTATTCCGGATCCATTCCTTCTGTTCTGCCGAGAACCGTCCACCGCAGCCTGCAAAATAAGAGAGCAGCGCCATCTCTGAAATCTCATCTGTAATGTTCTTCTTCGCCACCTCTTTATACAGACATTCCATGATATCCGCAGGAATCTTCAGATCCTTGATAATATACTGGTATGCACAGAACCGTAAAAATGCCTTGACTACCATGCCCCTGCTTCTGCCTGCGTAATAAAGCGCAAAGATATCAAAGATTGCCTCTGTATAAGCATCCGCAAACATCATCTGTGCCAAGATATTCTCTGCAAGCATATCAATATCACGATAATTTGTGTTAACTGCCTTAAACAGCTCTGCCATTTCCTCTAACGAGCCATTATAGTTATTGATCAGGAATGCCAGAACCTTCTGTGTCGCATATCCTCTCCGATACAGATACACACAGATAGATAATAATATCCTGTCATCATCATACCTCTTATCGGATATTCCGAATTCTGCGATCCGTATCAGTTCATCCACATCCACATCTACATATCCAAACCGATGGATTCCATTAAATGCCTGCTCATACATCCGTAAAGAAATGTAATATGTAATGATCCGGGAAGCGTCCTCCACTTCCACATAATCCAGATCAATTCGCGACAGATATTTATATAAAATGTCCGCATCATAATTCTCATGATAATACTCAACCATATGGCGGAGTGCTCTCTGCCGGATCAGATAACTGATATTCGGGCAGTTAGAGATATCACGCGCCAGATTGATCTCGGATGCATCCTTATATGAGAAGCTGTCTATATCGTTATACTCAAATAATAACAGGCGGTAATCCTTCGGATTATACTCTTTACAGATATCCAGATAATTTTCTTCTCCAACAACCGGCTCAAGCCGGTATGGTACCGTATTGATATATCTGCAGCCCCGACTGTCAAGTAATGTAATGATAGCGGATTCTGACACGATCTCTACATAAGCTTCTCCGTCAATCACATCCACCTGTTCACTCTTTTCCAGTTCCTCATGTGTTACAACCACTGATACAATATTCTTATTCCGACATGTCAGCTTCTGCTTGAATATGATATTAATTAACTTTGATGCAAATTCCGGTTTCACACTCTCCGGCTCCAGAAATTCTTCATAGATAACCGTCAGATCATCACTCACTTCTCCGTCAATGATCTTCTTCTCCATGAAGTTCTCGATTGCCGGAATATACTCATGGAACACATTCATATTCTGTGCCTTATTCATTATGACATTTGCATAGAGATATGCCAGCTCTTCATCATCTAACGTATTCTTGTAATTGAAATAACGGAGAATGGATTCCGGTATCGGCTGATACGTCTTCTTATCCATGCTCTTTAAGAAGCCCTCATACAAACCAACATATTTAATTCCTGCATTTGCCGCATCCTGATAATATACATGATACTCTTTATCACATTTTTTAAATCTGAGAAGGATTTCACATATCGTATCCAAGGTCATACGGTCATGTTTTGCTGCATAGATATTCTCCAGCATCTTGAATGCGTGAATATCAAAGAGCTTCATTCTTGCAGCCGTCTTTACGAATTCCATAATGACATCTTCGGATACAAATTCATGCCGCATACCCCATCGGATAGCTGAGATCTCAAGCGGTGCGATCCGTTTCATCATAAGCGGCTGCTTATTGAACATATCACATATTTCAAAGTAAATAACCGGGCTGTTTACACCCTCATTATATAATTTCCGGATATCCTCATAAAGGTTCCATTTATCCTCTGTATAACTGTAATCCACAAATAACAGCAGCCAGAAATAAAACAGCTTGTCCTTCTCCTGTTCCAGTCGTCCGCGGACAAGTCTTGCCGTGCTGTCGATCATGTCCTTATCCTTTGTCAGAAGTGATTTCAGATAACTGTAATAACACTTCTCCATGCTGCCTGCCTCGTTCAGATCGGCATCTGCATCGATACGGACAAATTCCTGTTTTACATATTCTGTCTTGCCCTCTAACAGCTTCATATGAAGCAGTCCCAGCCGATAGATGTTATCCTCCGGTCTGTATTTGACCAGTGTTTCCAGTGCCTCTGTCGAACGTTTCGTGTAATCAGCAAGTGCCATCTTATCCGTACGGAAATCAATGTATGCTTTTGCCAGTGCCTCATGACCTTTCTTGATCATGAAATTCACATGACGATTCTTCGGCTCGGTTCTCTGAACCTCCGGCTTCTTGATGCTGACCTTTACACTGATATTCTGCAGGGTATTATTAAAATGGATATAACCTGCCGATACCCCTTCCGGGATCTTCGTCGGATCGATCAGGAAGTTCAGCTCATAATTATTTCCAGTGAAATCCTGACCTGTGATCCGGGTTGCTTCCGGGATCAGGAAATCGCTGTCTGATGTAATATAGGTATGGGTATAACCCCAGGTGTTCTTATTTACGGAGATCGTTGCACGAACCAGCTCATCCGGCATCTCGATCAACAGCTCACGCTGCTTTGCTGTCAGTGTAAGCACACGTTTCTTATGGGTATATACAAGGAATTCTTCCATTGCCTGATTGATGGATAACGATTTCTTCAGGCTCTCATAGACTCCCTTAATGATCGCGTCATCCCCTAAAAAGGTACGCACGAATTCCGGGCTGTCAAAGATCTGAACTGCTACATCCCAGTGCTCCTCTGCGAAGGTCGCGAACTGGAACAGGTCCTCGATCCGTTTGTCTTCTACCAGAACATAAGGCGGAACAACCTCTACGCTGTACGGGATCTTATATTCTCCACCATCCGTTATGATGTTGATATGTCCTTTAAAGCTCTTGCCTTCTTCGATTCCGCGGGCATCAAAAGAAAAGGCAACCGTATTCCGTCTGCCTACAAATGTATGACTCTTGAAATCGAACAGGTATCTGCTGTCATATACCATCAATTTGATCGGTACATCATTCTTTGACACCACCTTAAAGGTTCCCTGAAATATGGAGCCGGCTTCCACAGCCAGTTCCAGCTTTGCAATGGAAATATCAATATCCGGTCTTTCTACATTGAATTCTCCTCTGGCGTACTGTTCTACGATCCCTTTCATCTGGTTCTCCTTGCTTTCGTAATCATTTTATTAAAACTCATGTATTTTTCTTGTAATTAAATCCCCGAATCGGTATAATTATATAAAAACATATATTTTGATTATAGCAAAATAAATAGTTTTTTGAAACATTATATATGGAAAAAGAGGAATTTTTTATGGGAAAAAGTACGTCACATCTTTCTGGGAGCAATCTGCTCTCCCAGAATGAATCTGTAAGATTTGACCTGAACATGAATCCGCTCGGGGTTCCGGATTCTGTCAAAAATGTCATTCTTAACAGTATCGAAGATCTGAAGCGTTACCCGGATGGCTCATATACAAGATTAAAAGACAGTATTGCAGGCTATTCTGGTGCGGATCCGGACGATATCATTGTCGGAAGCTGCTCATATGAATTTATCAAACTCCTGATCGAATTCAACAGTCCAAAACATGCTGTCCTTCTTTCACCGGGAGCACAAAATTATGAGAAGCTCCTAAAAATGAACGGCTGTGATATCACATATTATCAGTTATCCGAAGAGGAAAATTATGAACTGGATATTGCGGATTTCATCTCTACGTTAAATGAGTCCATTGATATGGCATTTATCTCGAATCCAAATGGAACAACGTCACAGGTTATCGACCGCGAATCTCTGGAATTCATTGCAAAGATCTGCGCAGGAAATGATATTGCACTGGTCGTTGATGAGGAGTATATGGATTTCGTTCAGGATAAGGATGATTGCACCGCTATTCCGCTGGTTAAGGAATATGACAATCTCTACGTTCTCAGAAACACAAGTAAATTCTTTGCAGTACCCGGTCTTCGATTAGCCTATGCGATCACATCTAATCCGGTTTTTAAAAAGACAATGTCAATCGCCGGTTTTCCTTATGCGATCAACGCACTTGCCGAGGCAGCCGGCATTGATATGTTCAAGGATGCTTCCTACATAAGTAAGACCCAGACACTGATGAAGACGGAACGGAATCTCGTCTATTCTGCACTGGCAAGCCGCAAGACGATTAAGCTCTATAAGCCGGATGCAAATTTTATTCTGGTTAAATTATTAAAGACCGATATTACTGCTCAGACAGTTGTGGAACATTGCCAGAGTAAGGGATTGTATATCAGAAGCTGTGCCGACATCACAGGATTGGATAATTCTTATATCCGCTTCTGCTTCATGAATCCGGAACAGAATGATCTGGTCGTTAACACTATTTTAGAGGTTGTATAATAAATTATATATGTTATTTAAATGAAAGGGTGGTACATACATATGAAACATGAACCAATGAAATTAACATCTTCTTACAATAATCAGTTATATATCAAAGTGATGAACGGTCACTTTGCTACAAACCATTCTCATATCAACCAGTATATCGATATGACAACCTTGAAGGTCAGAGGCACTATGGCTGCTGCCGCTGCCAAATCCATGGGAACCGAATATATGGCATCAACCATTGTTGACACGATCGTCTGCATGGACGGAACTGAAGTGATCGGTGCTTATCTGGCAGAAACCTTAAGTCAGAACGGTATCACTTCCATGAACCAGCACAAATCCATCTACGTTGTTACACCTGAGGTTCACAGCTCCGGCCAGTTGATCTTCCGTGACAACCTCCAGCCAATGATCGAAGGCAAGCATGTGCTTCTTCTGATCGCATCTGCTACAACCGGTAAAACGATCAAAAAGAGCCTGGAATGTATCAAATACTATGGAGGTTCTATCGCAGGTATCTCTGCTATCTTCTCTGTTGCAACAGAGGTTGACGGCTATCCGGTACATGCACTGTTTACCGAAAAGGATCTCCCTGATTACAAGACTTATCCTCATGATCAGTGTCCAATGTGTCAGGCCGGAAACCGCATTGAAGCTATTGTTAACAGCTATGGTTATTCTGAATTATAATTTATAGTATTTAAAATAGAAGCCTGGGAGAAATTTCTCCCAGGCTTCTATTTTTATCATTATCAAAGAATGGTAACGCCTATAAGCTCCCGGCTGATCGCCGAAATCACATCACTTAGCTGTGGTAATGAGAACGTTTATAATGTACGATCAGCCCTGCTGCCGCAAGGATCAGTATCACCACGATTGCCCACACCTGCGGCGTTACATCCTTAATGTTATAGCAACGGACATTGATCCACATCTGATTGATCTGTTTGCTGGCATCTACATCGAAATACTGCATGATCGCACTTCGCTCGATCGCCGCTTCGTCCGGATACTGGGCATAGAGCTGACGTCTTGTCTGCTCCTCCGGAGCAGTTATGATGTAATCAGGATCCGAATTATCACCACTGAAGAAATAACCAAGCGGATATTCTGCTGTATCTTCTTCTCCATCTTCCGCACCATAATTCCAGTTCAGATAATCAAATACTGTATTATCATCTTCACCTCCTGCAATAACAGAAGTATATCCGATGTAGTACATATTTCTGACTGCATTGTCCGGTCTTGAAAGAAAGTTCACAAAGCTTTCTGCTACCTGTTGTTTTCTGGCATCTTCATCGATACCATCCTTTAACATCACCCAGCCATCAAACCAGAGATTGGTAGATTCCTTCGGCACGGCGAAATCAAGATAAAGATCATCTTCTTCTGCCTGATCCATCGCATAAACCGCATCACCGGACCACTGATAATTTGCAAGCACCTTACCGGATACCATATCTGCCTTACCACTGTCTGTCTCAAAGGAATATACATTGTCCTTCATATCCTGAAGCAGATCCTGCACTTCCTGTATCGTTTCTGGGCTGACATCATTCATTACCCGAAGCAGATCCTCATGATAAGTATCTGCATTTATGAATTCCTCTGATGTCAATTCGTCCTGCTTCAAAATGCCAAGTGCCGCAAAATAAGAATCACGCACATTATCCTTGATCGTAACCTGACGTGCAAACTTCGGATTATCCAGGATATTCCATGTACCTGCTTCTTCCTCTGTTATCTTCTCCGGATTATATAAGATACCGGTTACACCCCACATATATCCGGCTGCATATTTGCTCCAGCTCTCACCATTGATCTCATTTTCATCAAAGGTCTGTCTGATATATGGAGATACTCCCTTTGCATAATAATTTTCCTCTATACTCGTGTCATAAAACGAATTCGAAAACGGAACTACTTTTTCTTCTGCCATCAACTTCATGATCATGTAGTCGGATGGACAGACCAGATCGTATTTATCACCAAGGGTAAGCATGTTATAAAGGTCTTCATTTGTTCCAAAACAGGAATATTCCACCTTTACCTTCTGACCATATGTCTCATAGTACCAGTTCTCAAAATCCGTCACCATGGAATTCTCACCGAAGATCTCGGTTCCATCTTCCAGGTCGATTACTTCGTCCTCATCCCATTCTCCAAGGTCGATATATTCTTCCCAGTTGGATACTCGAAGCACGATCGTATCATCCGACTTCTGTACATCGGCAGCATCTGTCTTTGCTGCATCACTTCCTGTATTATCTGATATGGCAGATGCTTCTGTCTGATCCTGCACATTATTATCTGCCTCCGCATGTACCAGATAAGCCGCAGGTGTAAGCATCATAAGTCCGGCACAGAAGCCGGCAAATCCTTTGAATAACTTCTTCTTATTCATATCTGCCACCTGCCTTTCCGGCTCTCGCCTTTGCCTTTGATGTCATATTCATACCAACAACGATCAGTATAACGATCACGAAGATCACTGTTGATAACGCCCATAAAGCAGTCTTGATCTCTGTCTGAGATCCTTTCGTCGCATTTACGACATAAGTACTGATCGTATCAAAGGTCGCAGGCTTCGTATAGCTTGCAATGAAATAATCGTCTAATGACAGGGTAATTGCCAGTGCAAATCCTGAAATCACCCCCGGCAGGATCTGTGGAAGGACTACTTTTACCAGTGCGGTAAATGGTGATGCACCCAGATCCATAGCTGCCTCATACAGGCTTCCATCCATCTGCTTTAGCTTCGGTACAACTGACAGATAGACAAATGGTGCAGACAGCACGACATGTCCGACTACCAGCGGCACATAGGATTCCTTACTGACACCAAATACTACGATCAGCAGGATACAGATTGAAAAACCGGTTACAACATCTGCATTTACAACCGGAACCTGATTCATCGCAGATACGATCCCCGATGCAAGTTTCTTGGAATAAAATGCACCGATCGCACCCAATGTTCCAAGCAGAGTGGCAATCAATGCAGATCCAACCGCAAGAAGAACCGTACCCCAGATCATATCTGCAAGCTCAGGCTTGGTAAATAATGTAACATAATTCTGAACGGAAAATCCGTGTATTGTTCCGATATTTGCCGAATCCGTAAAACTATAAACTGCAAGGATCAGAATCGGCAGATAGAGGATCACCAACATCAATATAATAAAAGCAACCCGAAATCCTTTTTTCATTATAACAATGCACCTCCTCTGTTGTTGTCTTCTCCCTCATATTTATTTGTAAAGAGAGTAAAGATTAATATGATCAACAGAAGCACCAGTGCGATCATGGATCCATTGTGCCAATCGTATGCAGCAAAATAGCTGCCTATCAGACTACCCATAACATAAGTGCTGTTATACAACATATCCAATACAACATAGTTCGTCATAGACGGAAGGAATACCATCACGATACCACTGATGATACCCGGAACAGATAACGGAAGCGTCACCTTTAAAAATGTCTGAACAGAACTTGCGCCCAGATCATTTGCTGCTTCTAACAGACTGTTATCTAACTTCATCAATGTTGTATAGATCGGCAGAATCATAAACGGAAGAAAGTCATATACCATACCGATCACGGAATTCAAAAACGGATAATATGCCAGATTATGCTCGATCAACGTCAGGACTTCCTTTAAAGCAGTCAGTCTTAACGTAAAATTGATCCACATAGGAAGAACAAAGATCATAACAATAATCGACTTTTTCTTCCATTCACTTCTGGCAAGTATATAGGCGATCGGGTACGCCAGCAACAAAGCTGCTGCAGTCGATACACAGGCGATCGCAAAGCTGTAGGCAAGGGTTCCGATCGTGTTCGGACTGGTGAAGAATCCTGTCAGGTTCTCCAGTGAGAACTGCCCCTCCCCATTTGTAAATGCATAATATATAATGACTATAAGCGGTGCAACCACAAAGCATATCAGGAACAATGCATATGGCACACACAGTTGTTTTCTGGAAAAACGTAATGTACTCATCTCTGTCTCCTTTTGCTTTCGGTTATTTCTTAAGTTCAAAGTGGATCTTATCCTTTGGAATCACAAGGCTGACAAAGTCATCCATATTCCAGAGATATTCATCGTGAACAATGAAATCTTCCTCATTCTCCGTACGGACTACATAGCTGTAGTGGTCTCCTTTATAGATCAGGTTAATGATATGACCGGATATGATACCTTCCTCCTGATCATCACTCATCGTAATATCATCCGGCTTGATCGTTAAGATCACCTTGAGCCGCTCATGATCGATGACATCTCCGGACGCATCCATTAATACACCATCCTCATAATGAGACGACGGAACGATCTTACTCAGATCACACTCAAGCTCACCATCTAAGAATTCCAGCTTATAATATTTGTCAACTCCTGTCTCGATGCGGTTCAGTGCTTTCTCCGCAGGCATAACATGAATGCCATCCGGCTCTACGTTAAGTCCAACCATATCGCCTACCTTTGCAGACTTTGTGGACTGTATCACGATCTCATTTTTACCGGACTGTACTGTGATCTCATAATGAACACCCTTGAATACCACAGAGATAACCGTTCCTTTTACTGCTCCCTGCTCCGGCGACACGATCAGGATATCCTCCGGACGCACTACGACATCCACCTGTGTTCCATGCTCTACATCATCTAGGCATTCGAATTCCGCACCACAAAAACGAACCTTTAATTTGCCTGTCATGATACCATTAAAAATGTTGCTTTCTCCGATAAAGTCCGCAACGAATGCATTCTTCGGCTCATTGTAAATATCCTCCGGCGTACCAATCTGCTGGATACGTCCTTCTGACATTACAACGATCTTATCTGACATTGTAAGCGCTTCTTCCTGATCGTGGGTTACATAGATAAAGGTAATTCCAAGTCTCTCGTGCATTTCCTTTAATTCGAGCTGCATCTCTTTTCTCATTTTCAGATCCAGCGCACCGAGCGGCTCATCAAGCAACAGAATCTCCGGCTCATTTACCAATGAACGTGCGATTGCAATTCTCTGCTGCTGTCCACCGGACAATGTCTGAACGCGTCTATCTTCAAACCCTTCAAGATCTACCATCTCAAGAGCTTTTTTTACTTTCTTTTCAATCTCAGCCTTTGGAAGCTTTTTCAGTTTCAGGCCAAATGCGATATTGTCATAAATATTTAAATGTGGAAACAATGCGTATCTCTGAAATACCGTATTGATCGGGCGCTTATTTGGCGGCAACTTACTGATGTCCTTACCATTTAATAAAATCTCCCCCTCTGTCGGCATCTCAAAACCGGCTATCATTCGAAGTGTGGTCGTCTTACCACAACCGGACGGCCCTAAAAAGGTTACAAACTCTCCACGCTGCACCTCCAGATTAAAGTCATCCACAGCCGTAAAGTTATCATCAAAATTTTTTGTGATATGCTTTAACTCGATAATGTTTTCCAATTATTTATACACTCTCCTTTTCAAGTTATTTATAATTTTTATCATTAGACAAAAATCAACTAATTCTAACATATCCGGGAGAAAATTAATATATATTTCGTGTTATTTTTCTTAGGTTTTGTGTAAATTTTACATCTGAAATTTCATCGTCTGAGAACTGACGCATACAACCTGACCAGATCCGTCTTGTCGCCGAATTGAAGATGAACCGAACCGTAATCCGACTCCTGAAGCCGGACATTTTTATTTGCTGCAAGATCGCTCAGATGCACGTTGGAATTCAGCCGTCCATACCAGCCTTCCAGAGTCTGCGTAAGCCCTGTGACTGGAAGCTCAGCCAGCAATTTCTCTAATAATGGGTCCTTCCCTGACGGCTGCAAAGAAATATCAGCTTCAACGCTCACCACCTCATCAATATTCAGATCATCATAGAATGTATGAATCCGGTCAACTGCTTCTATATTATCCGTATGAAAGATCAGATAACTCTGACCGGTATTAGAATCAACAAGGAAAGTGATTCTCCAGAGCTCACTTTCCCCGTTGCTTTGAAATGTTGTTATATACTCATCCTGTCCGGTGACTGTCAGTTCACCGGAAGTTAGGCAAAAATATTCAGCCGTATTTAACAGAAGATTTTTTATTGCTGTCGGCGTCAGATGAGAATGAGCCACCTGGTACACGCCCCATGCACTCACATCCGCATCGATCTGCATCTGTGCATCTGCCTCCTGCACTCCGGCAAATACTTCTTCAATGTCCATTTTCTTATTTATAAAAAATTGCAATGCTGCTGCGATCCAGACAAGCAGCACCATGTAAATCTTCGCCGATCTTTTCATGTACACATCCACCACCCTTTTTCTATATTCTGGACAATATCATATATTTTTATGCTCAGCGAAATATTTTTACCTTACAGGTCATTCCTTTCTTATAAAAGAAAATGCTGTCAGACATATAAATGCCTGACAGCTCATCGACTACAGAAATCTCCAGCTCTCTATTTTATCTTCATCTTCTTTGTAATTCCCTTTTTTAACAGGAACTTCTTATATACCATCTTCTTTCCTTTCGGGACCTTGATCGTTGCTTTTGTATAGATCTTTGAAAATGCTTTAGAGCCAACAGTCGATGCTGTTAACTTTGTTGACTTGATCGTAATGGTCTTCAGATTTGTGCATCCATAAAAAGCATAATTTCCAATCTTGGATACATTTGCACCGATCGTTACTTTTTTCAGCTTCTTTCTGTTTACAAAGGCACGGGATGCGATCGCCGTTACCTGATATGTTTTCTTTCCAATCTTCACAGTCTTAGGAATTGAAAGTGATGTGATGGTATTTGAAGTAACTCCGCCAAAGGCAACCGTCTTTGATGATGTGATCTTATAAATCATCTTATCCTTGATATAGATATCACCCTTCCGGTATCCACTCTTCTGTCCATTATCAAATGACTCTGTCTTGTCGGTTTTGAAGGTCTTTACGTTCCTGGCTTTTTTCTGTACCTTGGATAACTGATATGGATTGATCTCGACAAATACCGGTGAATCGTTATTGGTTACATACCATATAACCGTACCGGATTTGGTTACAACCGGCTCACACATCGCAAGTGCCAGTGGAGAAGAACAGATCTCCGAGGTTTTATTTCCACTTTCATCCAGCAGCACCATCTTCGTTGTATAAGTATTCTTCACTGTATTCTTTTCTTCCCATAATAACAGGAACTGTGTTCCCGACAATTTTACAAGCTTTGGATTCATAACCGTGATCTTATCCTTCGCTGTATAGTTCGTGATCCACTTTGCACCTGTCTGCAAATGTGTCTTCGATCCTGCATTCACATAGATATTTCTTACAGAGGTCTTTTCGTTCTTGATGCCTGTTCCGGTCAGAATATAGTTATTGGTTCCAAGCTTCAGATCATTTAATGTATAACCGGTATAGTTATATCCTGTGTCTCCCGGAATCGCAATAACCGTTCCATACATGGACGGATCCTTTACCTGATCTCCGACTTTCGTTGCTGTAAGCGCAATACCCCTTGGATAAGCATCTCCCAGATCTGCACGATAAATGTACTTACCATCTGTTTCAATCTGCTGTGCAAATGAATGGCTGACATAACCCTCTGACAGATTCATAACATCATAATACGAATCTGCCAGCTTCATATTGCTCTCTTTTACAACAAAGGTACAGTTCGCCTGATGATGATATCCGTCGCTGCTGGCAAACATCGTATGACAGGTGTGTATATATAATTTACCTGCTGTTTCTGTCATTGAAAGTCCACCTGCATCAAATGGCATATATGTATTTGCTCCCTTGATCCGGCAGGCTCCGATCCGCTTCCAGTTTTTATCATACTTTACAACACGGATAACTTCCTTTGTCTTGCTCTCCTTTGTATTTGACTGTCCAAATACAAGATAGTTGTATTTCTCTCCATTATAATATCCGCCAAATAACGGGAGTTCGCATTTGATCTTTTTCCGGCTCTTTAACCGATAAGAAGAATCATAAACCTCGCGAACTACCGAACCTCTGATATACTCTACACGCTCAAAGGTTCCATCGGATCTTGCATTCAGATAAGCGGTCTGTACATTCCCATATGTATATCCACTGTTTGTACTCAGATGCATGGTTGCTGATGCTGTACCGACTGCTCCTGTAGATTTATATGTATTACTGCTCTTTGACAATGTGGAATTTGTTACCTTGATTGTGATCGTCTTTTTCACATTGATCGGGTCTGCCTTGATCGTGATCGTTGCCGTTCCCTTTTTCCATGCATTTAAATTGCCATTCTTATCGACACTTACGATCTTTGGATCTGAACTTTTATAAGTATAGTCCAGAGCAAAGCCACCATTTGTACTGCAGGCGGCTGTTCCCGATGCTCCTACCTTCATACTGGCCGGTGCATTCACACGGAAGGTTGTCGGATATGTCCAGTCAAATGTTTCCAGATAATAATTGTCATTCTTTTTCTCTACTACTACACAGGTGGATTTGTCCATGAAAAATGTATAGACCGGGTACTTTGTCTGTAACCGTATCTTCTCTTTTTGCTTTGCTATGTCGTATTCTGTTAATACCGTCTCATCTGTTTTTACGATCAGAGACTTTGCTGTGCTGTTTAATGCACATCTTGGTCCGATGCTTGTAAGGTCAATATATCCATCGCCGTAATATGAATCAGCTGTGTAAAACGCCATCTTCAATGCTTTTTTATTTGCAATGTTGATTGGTGATACGGATACACTGCTATCAATCAGGTTAATACTTGTAGAGCTCTGGGTTACATCATTTATATCATACTGATTCGAATCTATCAGTACACAGATGTTCCCATTAAATGTAGACAGAGATACCAGATACCTGCCATTTAACATCCGGATCGGAGCCTTATGTGCAAACCATCCATCCTGGTAGAGATACATCATATTCTCTCCCTTGATCGTGATAGAATTATCGCTGTTTACCTTGCCAGCCTTCAGACTTGCCATGCTGTGATCATATCCCCAATATCTCCAGTTCTCTGATCCTCGGTAATAAAAATTACCATTCGTTTTATCAAAGCCTGCAAATTCATATATCTCACTTCCACATTTGGTCGTACTCAATAATTTTCCTTCGGAATTGAACAGATACAATTTATCTTCATTGGTCGCAATATAATATCTTCCATATGAATCGACTCCAAATGTAGATATAGGATTTGCCCAGTTCGCACCAATATCCAATGTTTCAAATGCCTGCTTATTTACTGTTCCTGTCTTAAAATTATAATTTGTGATCTCTAAATCACATGTACAATCATAAGTACCTGTATTTTCGTTATTCGTATATGATACATCCGTTTTCGCAAAATATATGGCATTATCATCCATATAAGACTCTTCAACCCCACGTTCACTTGTATATACCGTCGTATATGTATTCTTGGAAATATCATAGAATACGATCTCGTATGTCCTGTAATTTCCATAAACCTCACCTACTGTATGGACAAAATAAATTCCATTCTTCTCCGGTGAATACATCATATCATTGTAGGAGGTCGTCTCCCCAACCTTATCCGCATTCAGCTTTACCGCCTTTACAGCCGATAGCTCCGCTTCTGTCTGGTCTGATTCAGATACTGTCTGTGTCTGCAATACAGCCTTTGCAGAATCTTCCTTTGCCTGTACCATAGCCGGACTTCCGATCAGTCCAACACAAGCGGCAATTCCAGCTAATGCCACAGTTAATTTCTTCCATTTTTTCATAGTCACTCGCTCCTTTTCATTTATATGATCTGTCTTCCTCTATTCATCTCCGCAGATATTAAACATATTTTATCATGGCATTTACGCTCTGCACAATCACTAATCTACAGATGCTGTAAAATTTTTTCTTCCTTTCCATATCGCGGCAGCAAAAAAACAGGCAACCACCAGATCTTCGCAGATATGCATTCACTCTTTATCATGCATATCCAGACTGATAACCGCCTGTTTTTATTAATTTGTATTTCGTTAATATCTTTCAGGAAGAACATATTTCTCCTGATAGTCGATCATTTCTTTGTAAATTCTCTCGCAGTTATTATGATCTCTGTAGTAGAAGAAGTCATCGGCACGTTTTACATACTCCGGCTTCATCTGACAATCATTCTGCATATACTCGATCAAAGTATCGATCAGCTCATCATTATCATGACAGATCTCACCAAATGCCATCGTATTATAATGAAAGGTTCCTTCTTCGTAATGCTGTGGAATATCCTTATGATGCAGATATACCAATGGCTTTCTCATATAAGCAAAATCGAACTGAATACCTGAGAAGTCCGTTACCATCAGGCTGGATTCACAGAACATATCTTCATAGCTCATATCACCAACTGCAGGAACAATATCTACAAAATCATTCTTATCAAAATCTTCCACCTGAGAACTTACGATCGGATGTAAAACATATTTGATCCGATATCCGTATTTCTCTGCTGCTTCGATCAGACGCTTATCATTAATAAGTGCATTGAATACCTTAAAGTATTCGGATTCTTTAAACAGTGGATTGTAATCACGCTGCTCACTCTCACTGGTACGCACCGGCATTGCTGCCTGCATTCTCCAGGTCGGGCTGATCATAATCTGTTTCTTTGCCCGATCCTTCAAGCCATCATAACGTGGTACACCGGTCAGCTTCAATGCATCATAGCCAACATAATCATATACCGGTCGTGACAGGTTCTCGATCTCATACTTGGATGCACAGAAATAAAGTCTGAGATTGTCTCGCAGACGGTTCTGTGCGATCGCGATCTTCTGGATCGACATACCATGCTGAACACAGCAGACATGAAAATGCGGAAGATCACGGATAAATGCAGAATTCTTCAGCTTATAGCCGTTAAACGCATACACGGTTGAATTCGATATAACCATCATATCTGCATATAAGAATACCAGTCTGTGCTTTAAGGAATCACGCACCAACGGCTTGTATCCTTCCTTCTTCAGGCGCTTATAATCGGTACTCTTCTTATCAACCAGATAATAATGCTTAATATCCTTGCTGTTTTGTGCACTGGCATATTTATACAGGTACTCGGATGAATCCCCGCCCTTGTAAATCTTATCAATATACATCCAGATCGGCTTTCTGGTCATAAATGGACGACAGATAAAGTACAGCATTCTGAATATCGCATACTTTCTTGTCCAGTTATCCTTCTTAAACATATCCTTCAGTAACTTAAGCTCTTTTACAAATTTCTGTGACTTGCTAACCTTACGGATCACCATACTTCTCCGCTCAGATGTCATCATATACTCTCTGTTATCTCCAAAGAACCAGTGGCTGTTTGTAAAGGCTCCACATACCCGACTGAAATGGGATGGGAAACGAAGTGTGATTGCCTCGATCTGCGTTCCGAATTTCGCCTCACAGGATATTGCTGTTTCATTTTTCTTTGCGACCGGAATACTCAGATGGAAAGAATGCCTCTTACAGATAGCTGCTCCAAATGCCTTTGTCAGACCATATCGTCCGTTATATTCGATCTTATATTTGACATTGTTATATTTGAAATAAATCTCGTCCGCCATGGAGTACAGGATCGGATGAACCGTTCCATCGATCTCCAGCTTACCATCTCTGTAATTGATGAACAGGATGTTAGTGCTTAAGCTCATAACTGAATTAAACAGGGTATCCCCGATTCCATAATAAATCTTTCCTGCAAGGAAAAATCGCTGAAACTTATAATCCTGTCCATTTCGTAAGATACCATACACCCATTTCATCGTATCACCTGTGATACAGGCTGCTATCTTATTCCGGTTCAGCATGATACTCTCTTCAATCAATCCAAGTGCCTTACCTATCAGTTCCAGATATTCCTCGCCATGGCCTTCCTCGATCACATGCTTGTTCCGATTGTCCATGTTGCCTTCAAATCTGGCATGTATGGAATACATGAAATTATACTGGATAAATACCGGTATCCTTCCATATTTTTCTTCCATTTCTGTTAAGAACGGCATCCAGAATTCTGTAATAGAATCAAAATACCACTCCTGCATATACAATCCACGATAAAATGTAATATCATGTTCCTCATATTCGTATGCTGTATATTCCACACCCGGAAGATATACAACCTTCATTTCTTCTGCCATCAAACGAAGGAAGAAATCACGTTCTATTTCCAATCCCAGTGATGTATTGACATTATGTTGTTTTAAAATATCCGTTTTTAAAATTGTTCCTGCAAAAGTAAATGGATAACAGTCGTATTTATTTTTCAGATCGATCACATAAAATGGTTTTAATTCCTTTTTACTGTCTGTAACTTTTAAGAAATTACGAAATGCACCTTTCGTTGCATTTGCAAATGTTTTTGCGATCATATATACATGATGTCCCGGGCAGATTGTAATTCCATTTGTAAGGATCTCTGCCAGATTCTCTGAGATCACATCTCCGGCTTCTATAAATGCACAGTAATCTCCCTCTGCTTTCTCTGCCATCTGATGATATGCTTCTGCCGGTGCAGTATATGCGGTATCGTCAATTGTTACCGTAAATGCAGGATTACCGATCCTGGTGATCACATTATTATACCAGTCTTTATCTGCTGTTACCTGACTGGTATTCAGCACAAACTGAACCGAATACTCTGCCATCTGCGCATCCGAAACTACAGTCTCTGATTTCTTTTCTTCTTTTTCTTTCTCAGTCTCAGCATGCTTCTTCTTTTCACCCATGCTGATCTTTTCCTGAGAAATATCATCCGCCGACAGATCACTGTCGCCAATATCAGTACTGCTTCCTTCTGCAGATGCCATACAGCCTTCCCCTGCTGCATTTGCAAATTCTTCACCGATCCGGACTTTATTATTCTTACCAAGCCCATATGCCGCCATCTTTTCAAATACTTCAATGGTCGCCTTGTTTAATTCTTCTTTGTCCGTTAAACAACACAAAATGGATAATTTCATCGTCCATCTCCCTCACAACTACTTTACTTTCTTCTATATAGTATCATTTATTTCTAGCATTTTACATACAGAAATTATTTTACCTAACTTTCTTCTATAACGCAAGTAATTGTTTTAATCTTATATTCATTATTTTCTTGATTTCATTTATGATCTGTGCTATAAAGTAAACAGTGTTTACCATTTGAACAAAAAGGAGTGAGAACAATCCGAGAAAGTACAAAAGCAACCAGAACGGCAATCCTTACGAGTGCCAAAGATATCTTTCTGACATATGGATATCAGGAAGCTTCCATGCGCAGGATCGCAGCCAAAGCCGGAATCACCCCCGGAGCGATCTATAAACACTTTTCCGGCAAAGAAGATATGTTTGAAGAAATCTTTGCGGAAAGCGGAAATAAGCTTATGCTGCTTTCCGAATCTATGTTGCATGCAGATTTTACTTCCATGACAGATGATCAGTTACTTCAGGTCTTATATTCCGGGATATCCATCCGCACCTTTGAGTTGTTAGAGGATGACATGCAGTTATTTCACATGCTCTTAAAAAATGACTCCGGTACATACCTGAGCCGTTTTCGTAAAATCTACATTGAACAATGCACCGGATTTGCAATGCAGTATTATTCCGAATTATACAAACGAGGACTTGCATCAAATCAATTATCAGAAAAAACAGTCTATATTCTCTCATCCTCTGAGTTCTCGATGGTCTGTGAAATAATCGCAGATGATTCCTGCAAAAACGGGATCACACCTGAGTGCAAACAGGCATTTTTAGAAGCAATGAACATTCTGCTTCATGGACTGGAAGCAGCACTTGGAATAAAAAAACAGGAGGAACCAAAACATGGAAAAAATTAAGATTGAAAAAGGAACCGTACAGGAAACATTATTAATTCCTCTATATGGAAGAAAAAGTGCCAGATCATCGAATTGGAATTTGATTAATATGGAGGCAGCTTAAAATGGAATATGGATTTACGCAGAAATTATTTGGATATTTTTATCACAGCTCCTGTATGAAGCAGGCAGCAAAACAGAAATTGAATATTAATAAAAAAGCAATAAAGCAGGAATATGTATCGATTATGAAAAATGCGAAGGACATTGGCAAATCCAGACTTATGAGTTCCTATTGCATGGGAGCATATTTTATCGCCTTAAACCGTAAAACCCCACTGTCACCGGAAGCCTGCTATGAACTGTACAAGGACGGCTTATCTTCCAACAAGCTGTTTCATATAGCGGTCGGAAATGCCAACAGCTATCTTGATAAAAAGAAGATGCCGGACAGACTGAAATGGTCAGCAGATTCCCATTTACACAGATATGAAAACGACTGGGTTGTTGATATTATCGAAGGAACTCCACAGGATGATTTTGAACTTGGTTATGATTATCATACCTGTGGTATCTGTAATCTGTGCCGGGATGAAGACTGCTTTGAACTGGCAAAATATCTGTGCCGCATGGACTATGTTCTTGCAGACATGATGCAGATGAAGCTCATCCGGACAAAGACGATCGCCGAAGGTGCAGATTCTTGCGATTTCCGATATGGACGAAAATGATCTCATACGACCGGCAACATTCAAATACAAAAAATTAATACACTCCGGAAGAACACAAAACTGCCGCCAGTTAAATGACTGGCGGCAGTTTTTACACTTCCTTCTACTTGCACTCTACTTTTTTCTGTGAGCGCTACACATCTAATTCCAGATTATTTAATCTTGACTGCTTTTACAGCACTCCATTTTCCATACACCCGGTTTCCGGTAGAATCCTTCTTAAATGCACGAACCTTAACGTAGTATTTCTTTTTAGATTTTAATCCGGTTAATGTCTTGGATAATTTCTTTGTTACTTTTTTCTTTGCTCCACTCATATTTTTCTTAGTAGAATAACAAATCTGATATCCATATGCATTCTTGACTCTTTTTATCGTTACTTTTGCTTTTTTCTTTGATGTACTCTTAACACCAGGTTTCTTTGCCTTCGCTACTTTAACCTTTGTCCAATGTGCATATAATGTAATATTCTTATTTGCAACCTTACTCTGTCTGGATACTTTAACACCACCGACAGGGCTTGTATACCAACCTGCAAATGTATATCCCTTTCTGGTCGGAGCAGGCAATGTACCATAATATTTACCAGGAATAGCCGACATGCTCTGCTGTTTACATGTACCACCATTTGCTGCGAAGGAAACCTTGATCGGTCTGACTTCAAATTTATAATAACCATCATAAGAAGCAGTTTTATTGGTGTCACTTACAAATTTTGCTGCAGTTGAAGCAGCATTTCCTTTTAATGTAGTTCCTTTTCCAAATGCGTATCTGGAAAGAACAACATTATCATCTAACACATCAACATATGCATTTTCTGCCAAAAAAGCATTTGCCTGAATAGCTGATACACCTTTTGAGATCGTGATATTCTTTACTGTATCTCCAAACGCACACTCTTCTATATTAATTGTATTTTCCGGTATCGTCACAGCAGTAATCTTTGTCTTTTCAAACGCACCTTTATTAATATACTGCAGTCCTTTATTTAATCGAACATCATTAAGTCCGGAGCGATAAAATGCATATTCATCAATAACCTGTACATTACCCGGTATATTAATGCTTGTTAACATCTCGCAATTTTCAAATGCATATTTACCAATCGTCTGGACATCTTTACCGATTGTTACAGAATTCAAACTACTACAAGCTCTAAATAAATAGTTTCCGATTGATGTGATCCCATCCCCAATTACAACACAATTAATTCGGTACTGATATGTTTCAAATCCATTCTTATCTTTATCCCCATACCAGAATGAATTGATCCAGTTTTTTCCACTATCTCCCTCATATGTACTTCCGGTACCGGTCAGAGTCAGAGTACCCGTAATATCCAGAACTCCTGTAACATTTGCTCCGCATTTGAACACACACTGAATGTTCGCATTACCTGCTGCCTTTACTGTCAGCTCAGGAATCATACTGATAATCATTATCCCTGCAAGCAATAATGCCGTTAATCGTTTCATCACCTGTTTCATCTGTTATTCCTCTTTTCTTTCTCATTTTTGTCGTTTTGGGTATATGCATGTATATATTTACATGTCAACCTCAGATACTGTTTTATTATAAAAAAGCATATATTGCCTGTCAATAGTGTACAAATTCTTTTTAACTTTTTGGATAAATTGTCAAATTTCCTGATACCTGTAATAAAGCATAAAAGTCCAGATACAGCATTTCTGCCATATCTGGACTTCTACTAAAACTTTAATTATAATTATTTATCCTAAAATCTTACAAATGATCAGACCGATACCACATACGGTTATTCCAACTGCGATCACTACATCTTTGTTATCTCCAACAATGTTCACATACTTTGCTTTGCCCGGACGATAAATAATCTCCACCGGATCATTCTGGTTTAACTTTTTGTTCCCACCATTTGCAGCCAGTAATTTCATATCCTGTCCTTTATACTGAAACTGCACAACCGGAAAATCAACACCATTTTCATTGACAAAGTCAGTAATCGTTCCCGGAAGCTTTTTCCCCTGCCGGTCAACGATGACCTTGATCAGACACAGGATACCTGCTGCCGTCACCCCAATAATAAACCACCAATTCATTTTTCTCCTCCTTGTACTCTCCTTTTTTACTCTGTGAGCATTACCCACTTAATATCTCCAATAAATTCTCTGTTACACGCAAAGAATTCATCTCCTTCATATTATCATGCGAACAAAATGGATACAAGCTGAAAATAGAAGATAGTAAATCTTGCAAACAAATAATTTCTATTATCATATCTGTGCAATAACTTTCAATTTTATCATCCTGCTATTTTTACTGTTCTTTACTGTTTTCAATAATTATAAATTTACACTCAAATCCACGATATCTCACCTCATAACATGCAAGTTATTACATCCAGACATGCTATTTGTTACATCAACAGTTTTTTCAACCCTTTTTCTGCTATGGTTTTGTTGTCGACAAAACAGGCGCCGGATATTACGAGGAATTAAATTTATGTACAATGAAAATGAGAAAAGAAACATTGCTGTCTCACAGAAAGGCAATGCTATACAGCCTGCCGCATTAAACATCCATCAGCTTTTCCCATCCCGAACCAAAGATGAATGTCTGGTAGAATTGAAAAAGAATCCACCCCTTTACCGGACATATCTGAACTGGCCTGACAAATGGAAATCAAACTTTCTGGAATTCATGGAAGGTAAGAAAAGCCTGCCGCTGACCTATGATCCATTTTTCAAGAAACTGTTCAACCCGGATATATACCCGGAACGATTATCGCGATTGATCAGCAGTATTATCGGTACAAAAGTAACCGTAAAATGTATCCTGTCAAATGAGGACAGCATGCTTCCATCAACTTCTCTCCTGCTTCTGGATATCATTGTTCAGTTAGAAGATGGTTCGATCGCAAATGTAGAGATCCAAAAGATCCCATACACCTTTCCCGGTGAGCGGATGTCCTGCTACTCTGCTGATCTTTTGCTCCGCCAGTACACCAGAGTAAAAGGGGAAAAGGGAAATACATTCATCTATCAGGATCTGAAAACCGTTTATACGATCGTGATGTTTGAAAACAGTCCAAAAGAATGTAAAGATCCCGAATTATCCGATATCTATCTGCATCATGGAAAGGCTGCATTTGATACCGGAATCGACTTCCATCTTCTGCAGGAATACTATGTCGTTGCCCTTGACGTCTTCCAAAAAAGTAAGTATTCTAAAGATATCAACGAACTTAACGCATGGTTATCCCTGTTAACTGCAACCACCTTGGATGACCTTGCAGCACTGATATCCGACTATCCGTGGATGAAAACTATCTGCATGGATATGTCTGAGTATCTGTATCACCCGGAGGAGGTTGTTACCATGTTTTCTGAAGCATTACGAAAATTGGATGAGAATACAGTCAACTACATGATCGATGAATTGAAAAAAGAACGAGACGAAGCAGTCACCGCTCTGGCCGAAAGAGATGCTACAGTATCTGAAATGGGTGCTGCTTTATCTAAAAAGGACGCCGAGATTGCAAGATTAAAGGCTCAACTTGCTGAACGAAACAAATAAAATCTTATTTATATATAATAACAAACAGAAAACTCCTGATATTATACTTGTTATGTAGCAAACCTATCCGAGTGCCGGTTCTTAGGCAGCGTCCCTTGCTGCCTTACGTACCGCTGCACCGAGGATAGAGCGCAAGCATTTTGCGTAATAACAATGTATAATATCAGGAGTTTTCGTCCGTCTGCATCATTCAAATTGATGCTCTTTATAGTGATGGGCTTCCTCCAGCATCATATCCTTGACCTTCATGAGTCGCACCTGCGTGCTTCGCTCATTCTCATCAAGCTTCATACTGATATAACGGATGCCCTCCTTTGTCTCAGGAATGATAACATGCTCCAGCGCATTTACACGCCGTCTGGTCTTCTCGATCTCCGATGCCAGAAGCTGACAGGATTTCTCAATCTCCGCCAGTTTCAGCATATCCGGAAGGATGTCAGCAAGTGACTTTACTGCATCATCCAGATCACCGGAAGTAAATGCAAAACCGTAAGAATAGATATCATTCTCATCTGCACTTTTTGTTGTATATTCAAATACCGGAATATCTACACTCATAACATTTCGATCCTTGCAGGTAAGCTGGACTTCCTGTTTCGGTGCCATCAGTGCCGTATGAAGGATCTGTTCAGACATGCCGGCTTTTGCTATGACAAAATTCGTATTGGCGACCTTGATACCGGCCTCAACCTTCTCACGAAGTGCCATATTCTCTCTTGCCATATCAAGGAACTGCCGCATCAGCTCATCTCGTTTATCTTTTAACAGCTTATGTCCTCTGGTTGCCGTAACAAGCTTCTTCTTTAAACGGGTCAGTTCCATTCTGGTAGGATTTACCTGTGTAGCTGCCATTTTTGCCTCCTTATAAAGGGTTTATAGACTGTGAAGCGCTTCTCGTTACTTTCCATAATACATATCTAACCACTTGTCATCGATACGTTTCAGTTCTGCACGAGGCAGGATCGATAACAGCTTCCAGCCGATGTTTAATGTTTCTTCGATACTTCTGTCTGTCTCATAACCCTGAGATACATATTCCTTTTCAAATGCTTCTGCAAACTTTGCATATAAAATATCGATATCCGACAATGCAGATTCACCAAGGATCGTCATAAGTTCCTTTGCATCCTTACCACGGGAATATGCAGCAAATAACTGGTTCATGGTGCTGGAATGATCTCCTCTTGTCTTTCCTTCACCGGTACCCTTATCCTTCAGACGTGACAGAGATGGAAGTACATCGATTGGTGGTGTTACACCCTTTCTGTAAAGCTCACGGCTTAAGATGATCTGTCCCTCTGTGATATATCCGGTTAAGTCAGGGATTGGATGTGTCTTATCATCCTCAGGCATGGTAAGGATTGGGATCATTGTGATACTACCATTCTTGCCACGCTGTCTTCCTGCTCTTTCATATAAGGTTGCAAGGTCTGTATACATGTATCCGGGATATCCACGACGACCCGGAACCTCTTTTCGGGCTGCGGATACTTCTCGTAATGCATCTGCATAGTTTGTGATATCCGTCAGGATAACCAGTACATGCATGTTCTTTTCAAATGCAAGATATTCCGCAGCGGTCAGTGCCATACGAGGTGTAGCGATACGCTCAACCGCAGGGTCATTTGCAAGGTTGATAAACAGTACGGTTCTGTCGATCGCGCCTGTCTCCTTGAAGCTCTCCGTGAAGAAGTTTGCTTCTTCGAAGGTGATACCCATAGCAGCAAATACTACGGCGAATGGTTCATCTGTTCCACGCACCTTAGCCTGTCTTGCGATCTGGGCTGCTAACTTCGAATGTGGAAGTCCCGATGCTGAGAAGATCGGCAGCTTCTGTCCTCTTACCAGTGTATTTAATCCATCAATAGCAGAGATACCTGTCTGGATAAATTCCGACGGATAATTTCTTGCTGCCGGATTCATTGGCAGACCGTTGATATCTCTTCTCTCCTCCGGAAGGATATCCGGTCCTTTATCGATTGGTCTTCCCAGTCCGTCAAATACACGGCCAAGCATATCTTCTGATACGCCAAGTTCCATACTTCGTCCAAGGAATCTTACTTTGCTGTTTGAAAGGTTGATACCTGTTGAATTCTCAAATAACTGTACCAGTGCATCTTCACCATTGATCTCAAGAACCTTGCATCTTCTGACTTCGCCACTTGCAAGCTCGATTTCACCAAGTTCATCATAGGTAACATTTTCTACACCATGTACCAACATCAGAGGTCCTGCAACTTCCTGTATGGTTCTATATTCTTTTGGCATATGCTTAGTCCTCCTTTGCTATGGCTGCTTCCAGTTCCTGATGAAGTGCCTTTATGATCTTGTCATATTCTGCTTCCACATCTTCCGGATGTGTATATTTGAAACGTCCGATCTTCTCACGAACCTCCATATTCAGAATATTCTTTATAGTTGCACCACGCTTCAAGGCTTCTGATGATTCCTCATAGAATGCCAGCACAAGTTCCATCATGCGGAACTGCTTATCCAGTGGTGTGTAAGTGTCGATCTCATGGAATGAGTTCTGATGCAGGAAGTCCTCGCGGATGGATCTGGCTGCTTCCATCTTCAGACGGTCGCCTGCGGATAAGGCATCCATACCAACCATCTTAACGATCTCGTCAAGCTCTGCTTCTTCCTGTAATAATGTCATAAGCTTCTGACGATCTTCCATCCAGTGCTCATTGACATTTTCCTCAAACCATTTTCCCATGTTATCTACATACAGCGAATAACTGGTCAGCCAGTTGATCGCCGGGAAATGTCTCTTATAAGCCAGTGCAGAATCCAGTCCCCAGAATACCTTAACGATACGGAGGGTTGCCTGCGATACCGGCTCTGAAATATCACCACCGGGAGGTGATACGGCTCCGATTACGGATAAGGCTCCGGTTCTTCCTTCCGAACCAAGTGTCTTAACCATACCGGCACGCTCATAGAACTGTGCCAGACGGCTTCCTAGATATGCAGGATAACCTTCCTCACCGGGCATCTCCTGTAAACGTCCTGACATTTCTCGAAGTGCTTCTGCCCATCTGGAAGTAGAGTCAGCCATCAGCGCAACGGAATATCCCATATCACGGAAATATTCTGCGATCGTAATACCGGTGTAAATAGAAGCCTCTCTGGCTGCAACCGGCATATCCGATGTATTTGCGATCAGAACGGTTCTCTCCATCAGGGAGTATCCTGTCTTCGGATCCTTCAGTTCAGGGAACTCGTTTAATACGTCTGTCATCTCGTTTCCACGTTCACCACATCCGATGTATACAACGATATCGGCTTCTGCCCATTTTGCAAGCTGATGCTGGATAACGGTCTTTCCACTACCGAATGGTCCGGGAACTGCTGCTACACCACCCTTTGCGATCGGGAAGAATGCATCGACAACTCGCTGTCCTGTGATAAGCGGCATAACCGGCGGAATCTTCTCTGCATAAGGACGACCCTTACGAACCGGCCATTTCTGCATCAGTGTCAGTTCCTTATCACCCTTTGCTGTCTCGATCACACATACAGTTTCTTCTACTGTGAAATCTCCGCTCTTGATCTCTTTTACAGTTCCTTCTATACCATATGGAACCATGATCTTCTGAGTTACGACAACTGTCTCCTGTACGGTTCCGATCACATCTCCGGTCTCTACCTTGTCCCCTGCCTTAACGCATGGAACAAATGGCCATTTGATATCTCTCTTTAATGATGGAACTTCAACGCCTCGCTGCAAATTATTTCCACAGATTTTCATGATATCATCCAGAGGTCTCTGGATACCATCATAGATACTGCTGATCAGTCCGGGTCCAAGTTCTACGGACAGCGGCATTCCGGTTGACTCTACCGGTGCACCCGGTCCAAGTCCTGATGTCTCTTCGTAAACCTGAACAGATGCCTGATCTCCATGCATCTCTATGATCTCGCCGATCAGTCGGCTCTCACTTACTCTGACAACGTCATACATATTCGCGTCACGCATTCCCTCTGCGATAACAAGAGGTCCTGCAACTTTTTTTATCTTACCTGTTGCCACGTTTTCTGGTCACGCTCCTTCCTAGTTTCCACTGAACAGAATGTCCGAACCGACTGCCTGTTCTACGGATTTCTTTACTCCATTTATACCTGCAGATGTATTGCCGGAAACTCCTGGGATCAGGATGATCGCCGGAAGCATCTGCGTCTTATATCTCTCTATCTCTTTCTTGATCTGCTCTGCCATGCTCTCTGTTACATAGATAACGGCATATCCACTTTCTGCCAGTCTTCTGAGCTGTGTACTGCCCTGTTCTGCATCGGATACCGGGAAGGTCTCAAGTCCCAGAGTCGCAAAGCCATAGATGCTGTCATATTCACCTAATACTGCAATTCTATACATACATTTCCCTTACCCTTTCCCTGATTGCATCATCCGGCAGATGATTTAACTTTCCGGTCAGGATGATCCTGACTGTCTTGATCTCATTCTGCCTTGCAAGTACATAAGCAACAAGTGGTCCGATCGTAAATGAATTATATTTCTGCGGCCGGATCGCCTCTATGATCCGGTTATCGCACCAGCGTTCAAATGCGGATGAACTGTCTGATAATGCCGCAGCTCCACCGGAATACGGTGTTTCTTCCAGATATTTGATCACATCCGGCATACCGGAAAGTGCTGCCCGCATCAGCCGTTCCACATTGAGCGTCTGACATTCCTCCATCGCACGTCTCATAAAATCCAGTCCTTTTTCTGTCTTTACAGAACGGACTGCGATCTTGATATTTGCAACTGCCACAACTGTCTCTGCATATTCTTTTAATAATGCATCTCCATTCTTCTCCGCTGCCGCAAGCATTGCCCGCATGGCTGCCCGGTCAATGATAACATCACACATCTGACCATCTCCGGTATGCACCAGACACTCATATGCCTCTAATGCGCATTCCCGCATAGATTCCGGTAATGACCGGAAATCTTTATCTTTAATGATCTCGACTAATGCTTCACCCGAAACAGATGCATTGTCATAAAATATATTTGCCTGAACTTCTCCGTCTACAACGGTTTTGATCGCTGCCTTCAAATTATGGAAACTATCCTGGATCAACAATACGTCAAATACTGTCTGATCGGATACCATCTCCTTGACCAGTGTCCATGTTTTTTCCAGTTCCCTGTTCAAAATGGTCTCTGCATCCTGCACTCCGGCTTCTGTATCACCCCAGCCTTTTTCACCTAAGAACTGAAGGCAGTCCGCATATGTTTTCTGGGCAATCAACTGCTCAATCACAGCCTGTGAAAACAGGGACATCTCAAGTGCCCGGATCCTGGCAACAGCATATATATATTTGTCTGCCATTTTTCTACCTCCCTTATGTGAATAACAGGGAATTTAATTTGTCTGCCATTTCTTCTTTCTGCGCATGGAACATGGCAGCTAATGAACAATTCTCCTCGATACCGCCATAGATCAGGATAAATCCTCCGTCTATATCACTGGCTTTATCTGCGAGCGTCAAATCTCCTCCATGTGCTTTTGCTATCTCTGATACCCGTTTTGCAAATCCTGCCGGAAGCCGCTCCATATCTTTGGCTGAGAAGCTGATCTGTCCACTCTTCGGCTGTACTGCATTTCCGATCATACGCTCCATCATATGGAAATATCTGTCAACTTCCATATCAATCATTCCGTTATAGGCTTTACCTATCACTTCATTGATGATCTCCTGCTTTGCCTTTAAGACTGTCTGGCGTTTCTTCAGGTCGGCAGAGGATTTTGCCCTTGCCATTCCGTCCGCTTTTACATGGCTGACCTTTTCAGCCGAACCCGCCTTGATCTTATCTGCTTCCACCTTTGCATCTTCTATAATCTGATCTGCCTTTTTCTGTGCATCTTCAAGGATCATATCGGATTGAGTGTTTGCTTCTTCCAGAATCTGTTCAACGATCTTCTCTAATCCTGTCATACAAATCCTCCTGTACTACTTGTTCAATCATGTTTCAAATCTGTGCCTGTTTTATACCGGTACACCGTTAATTGCAAGAATTGATACGAGCAGAGCAAGGATCGCATATGTCTCTACCATTGCAGGGAAAAGCATTGCTTTACCGAACTGATCCGGCTTCTTTGCTACGATACCAACTGCTGATACAGCGGTTTTGCCCTGATGCATAGCGGATACAAGGCCAACTAATGCGATTGGAAGACATGCTGCAAGGATCAGTAATCCGGTCGCTGTTGAAAGTTCTGCAGGAGCACCATTTAAAATACCGATCTTTGATAAAGCGATGAATCCTACCAGCAGTCCATAGATACCCTGTGTACCGGGAAGAAGCTGGATGATAAGAACCTTCGCGAATTTGCTTGGATCTTCACTTACTACACCTGATGCAGCCTGACCTGCGATACCTACACCGTAAGCAGATCCCATACCTGCCAAAATAACTGCTAATGCAGCTCCTGTTAAAGCTAAAACTGTACCCATTGTCATATTGATTATTCCTCCTTAATTTCCGGTTTACAGGTTTTCATGCCTGCATTCCCTATATCTACATATTTTGTATTTTCTTTAAATGGATGGAACGCTTCTCCGCCACCCTCATAAAACTTACCAAAGAATTCTACATACTGAAGTCGGCATGTATGGACATAAGCACCTAACATATTGATCGCAAGGTTAAATGTATGTCCGATGATAAATACCAGAATGAATACGATCGCGCCCAATATTCCATCTCCTACCATACTTCCCATCTGATTGATAACCTGTGCGATAACACCGGTTGCAAGTCCCAGTGCAAGCAGTCTGGAATAAGATAACAGATCAGACAGCCAGCCTGTGATATTGTAAATATCATACAAACCAAGTGCCAGTCGGAGCACCGGATTCTTATGACTTCTGCCGGACATCACAACGATGATCGCTGCACCTAAGATCGTAATGACATAGCTGAAGGTCTTAAGTCCATCTGAAAAATGGAAGCTTACCTGTGCGATCGATGCAAATAAACTGGTTGGCATCAGCATCAGTACCAGACCGATGATGAGCAGATACCAGGATATAACATCTGAGAAGAAGCCTACAAAATCTTTCTTCTTTAAACACATATAACCTTTTAACGCCAGACCGCCGAACAGATGGATCAATCCAAATAACAGGGAGAAGATCAGCATCTTCATCGGATTGTCAAGCGGTGCAAACCATACCGGTGCGATCGTGATCTCATGATGGAAGAAGGTTCGTGATACGACTGCTACCACATCTCCAAAATATCCTCCAAACAAGATACCCCATATCAATGTCGATATACCGCAATATTCAAATAATGTCAGTGACTTCTTCATGCCATCTCCCATCTTCGGGAACTTCCGAAGCAGGATAAAACATGCAAGGAATATAATAAGTCCATATGCCGCATCCGATAACATCAATCCGAAAAAGAATACATAGAATAAACTCATCGGTGTCGTCGGATCCATCTCGCCTCTGGCAGGAAGTCCATAGGATTCCAGGATTCCTTCTGCCGATGCAAATGGCATCTTATTACTTAACTGTACCGGTGCCGGTTCATCCTCAGGTATCTCGCCGGTCTCCACCATCAGCACGAAATTCTGATTCAGTTCTTCTTTTACCTTTTCCTCATCCCGTTCCAGCACATAACCGGTTATGATAAATGTACTGTTCGACTGAAGCAAGGTTCCAAGCACCTGATATTTCTCAGTTCTGATCTTGTAATAATCGGATAAGGTCTTAAGTGCCTGCCTGTTTTCTGCAAATCCGGCAATCTGTTTTTTCAGATCCTCGATCTCATCCTCATACCCCTCTATCGTGAGTCGGTATTTCTTGATCTTATTCTCCGGTGTCCGTTTTGAAAAATACGACATCCGGGTAAATCCTTCTGCCCTTAAGGCTTCCTCCAGTCTTTCCGTCTCTGTTTTCAAACATACCACAAATATACATGTCTGATCTTTATCAGAAGATATCACCGTGATCTCATGAGCTGATAACTCCGGCTGCCTTTTTGCAACCAGGTCTTCTATCATATTCTCTGTAAGACCAGGTCCTAAGCTTCCCATGATCACATCTGTATGTTCGGTTCCGGTCGTATTGATCGGAACATCCATATTGATCCATGGTTTCAGTCCATCGATCGCAAGCTGACATTTTGCAATCTCTGCTTTGCAGTTTCCAATCTTCTTATCCTTTTCCCGGATCTTCTGCACGATCATATTATAATCATGCCGATTCTCAACAATATCTTTATATACAGAATCGTCTACATCAGCTTTGCCTGCAAGTGCCTGCAGCATCGATGTCTTTTCCGGTGCATATCTGCCAAGGATCTCTAAAGCTTCGTCGGTATTCTGGACTCGTTTTTCATATTTGGAACGCTGACTGGTTGTGTTGATCTTCTTAAATACATCCGTCTCATCCCCACCGGCCCGGATCTCCAAAGCTCCCATGGACTGGAGTTTCTCCAATATGGCTTTTCTGTCTTTCTTCATGGCGCATATGTCAATCTTTTTTATAGCCAATACCGCCATAATGATTACCTCCCTTCTGCATCCTGATATTCAAGCATTTACAATAGCTGCTTGATCACAAGCTCTACGGCTTCACCCTCTCGCTCGGATGCACGTTTTTTTAAGGAAGCAATCTCGTCGGATGCTTCTTTCAAAGCTTCTTCTGCAAGATCAGTTTCCAGTTTCTTCTGGTCGACCGCGATAGCCGCCAGATCTGTTTTAGAACCTGCATTTGCATCTACGATCATCGCATTTGCCTTTTCCTTTGCTTCCGCCTGAATTGCTTCTGCTTTTTTACCGGCTTCTTTTACGATCTCGGCTGCCTCTGCTTCTGCATCTTCTAATGTCTTCATGGCTTCCTGTAGCATAATTTCTCCCTCCGTAATTATTAATCTCGGCATGAAATGCCGCTCTGTTAATATTTTATTATGTTAGTGTGCTCTTTTCAAGCAATATTTATTTTCTTTTATAGATTTTTCATCAAAAGGTCATGAAATTTTACCGGTTTTTAAGGCATTTTTGACAAACAATACAAACTGTCAAATTTAGTTTAACCATTTTTCACGTCATTTTGCACAATTTTTGTTGTGATTAACAACAGCCATATAATAAGACCGCAGTCAAAGACTATCTGCGGTTTCTATGAACAGCATATCCCTTATCCGCAAATGTTCCAGTGCTAACTCGCCTGTCGGCTCAAACAAGCACTCACATTTGCTGGTATATGCAGTTCATATCGAAATCCTCGATAATGTCTTCTGACTGCGGTCTTATTATATGGTTGTTGTTATTTTACATACATTAAATACCAATGCAAAAAACTGTTACAAAACTATAACTATACATCCCACCCTGATAGATGATGTTTTTCTTACTACTTATAATCTTCTATAAATTACATATCCCTTATCCGCAAATGTTCCAGTGCCAACTCGCCTGTCGACTCAAACAAGCACTCACATTTGCTGGTATATGCAGTTTATAGTATTTTTCTTTACTCTTCAATCATCTTGATTCTTCTGATATGACGTTCGTCATTTGAGAATGGTGTGTCAAGGAAGGTGTCAACGATCTTGAGTGCCAGTCCCGGTCCGGTTACACGGGCACCCATTGCAAGGATATTGGCATCGTTATGCTCTCTTGTCGCCTGTGCACTGAAGCAATCGCCACAAAGTGCTGCACGGATTCCCGGTACTTTATTTGCTGTAATGGAGATTCCGATTCCTGTTCCGCAGATCAGAATTCCTCGCTCACATTCTCCATCTGCTACTGCATGTGCAACTTTCTTTGCATATACCGGATAATCAACGGATTCCTCGCTGTAGCATCCATAATTCTTGTATTCCATTCCTCTTTCTTCCAGATGCTTGATCACATCCTGCATTAATCCGTATCCACCGTGGTCACATCCAAGTGCTATCATATTCTTTGTCCTGCCTTTCTTGTTTTCAAAATCTTTTCGGGTGGTTGTCACCCAACCCGTTTTTTCTATGTTAACTTTTTTCATTATATCGTAAGCATAGCTCACTCAATGCATTTCGCAAAATCAGCATCCTTGCGAGCAAATAATTTTGCGCTCATTACATCACACCGATATGATTCTATGTCCTGCCGCCTTGATCAGCCGGTTCATGATCGCATATCCCATATCACCTTCCCGGAAGGATTCACTGTAAATATAGTCTGCACCGATATCATCACACAGCCGAAGCAGCCGGTACAGGGATGAAGATACTGTAATCTCATTCTTCTTGCTTCCTGCATCAAGGACATTTTCACAGGAATATAAATCCGTATTTTCTGTATCACACAGAACTGCCGTCTTATATCCCTCTGCCTGCTTACAAGCAACCAACTCTGCAATCTTTGCGGCAACCTTTTCCCGCTCACCCTCTACGATCGTGAGTTTTCCCTTCGGTGCATAATGTGTGTATTTCATACCCGGGGCTTTTGGTCTGACCTTCATATCCACGCTTTCCAGTGCCGGATCGATCATGACATCTCCTAAGATATTCTTGATCATATCCGCTGAGATATAACCCGGACGTAAAATTGTCGGACGATCGCCTGTCACATCTACGATCGTGGACTCAATTCCGATTCCAACCGGTCCGCCATCTAAGATCATATCGATCCTGCCGGACAGATCTTCCTCTACATGTGCTGCTGTTGTCGGTGATGGTCTTCCGGACAGATTTGCACTCGGTGCTGCAATATACACGCCTGAATCTTTGATCAGCTTCATAGCTGCCGGATGTGATGGCATACGGATCGCTACCGTTTCCAAACCGCCGGTTGTCTCATGCGGTACAATGTCTTTCTTTTTGAAAATGATCGTCAGCGGCCCCGGCCAGAACGCTTCCATCAGCATCTGTGCCTGTGTGGATACCTCTGCCGCCAACTCCCATACACTTGCCGTATCAGCAATATGTACGATCAACGGATTATCCGATGGTCTTCCCTTGGCACTGTAAATTTTTTCGGATGCCTTTGGATTTAACGCATCTCCACCTAGTCCATATACGGTTTCTGTTGGAAATGCAACCAGTCCACCACTTTTTAATATATCCGAAGCCTTCCGGAATAATTCTTCGTTTTCCAGATCAGCTTTCGCTACTATGGTTTTCATTTTAATTACCAGCCTTACCTGTATAGTCAGGCACATCGCCTGCCAGTCTCATTTTAGCCTTATCCCCTCACAGTGTCAACCTGTGAAAAAGAGCTTCCCGAATCATGGGTATAATCTCTATATTCTCACACTTATACCCTCTATTATATGCTACCATTGGGTATCGCACCTGTTTTTTCGTCTTCATACCAAATTTATTTAGCTTCGTCGGGTATTTTCCCCCAACATTCTTCCTAATACCCGCATCAGACTTGTCCTTGTGGGTATCGTACACTTATTTTCCATTCCATGCCCTCATCTAACCTGTCGCCTCGGGTATCATACTTACTCATCCACTACCATACCCAGAAATCAAGCATCATCAAGCGATAAATCACATATACAAACACAAATATAGCCTGTCTAGTCTACAGCCAGACAGGCTATATATATCTTAACTTTATTCGGCAACTGAAGCTTCCGCCGGATACTCCTTGCCAAACCATGTGGCGATCACACGATATGGGCACTTCGGCGTTGCAAGGCTGACAACCACCATAATGATCGTGGAGATCAGGCAGGCAACGATACAGGAATTAAAACCAAGTGAGATTGGCAGAACACCCATATCGATCAGGAGATATAAGCCAATACCACTGATGATACCTGCGATCGCGCCATACTCATTTGCCCGCTTCCAGAACAGTCCGAGAAGCAAAGTATGAAGAAATGCTACTGTCATACCACCGGTAGCATAAGTGATCAATGAAGCCAGAAGTTCCGGTGGATCACATGCAAATAAGAATACGACAAGAGCAACAACGATAACACTGATAACATTTAACTTCTTTAATGTCTCCTGCTTTGCATCTTTATTGAACAGGTTCTTGTACAGATCACTGACGATCGTTCCTGCAAGAGATACGATCATTCCACCAACAGATGACTGAACCGCACCACATACACCGGCGAGAACCAGACCTGCTGCCCATGCAGGCATTACACTTACTGCAAGTGTTGGAATACCAAGGTCAGGAGTTGCAAGGCTTCCTTCCGGAAACATATATTTGATCGTGAAGCACAGACCATTTAAGCCAATGAGCCAGATTGCAACTACAACCGCACCAACCTTGATCGCACGATGCAGAGTCTGTGTATCCTTATAAGTAAGCGTTGTCATTGTTACATGAGGCATTGTACAGGTTGTGATACCCCATAAGAATGCAAACGAAAGAACCGTCTTTACACTTGCAGGTACGAACCAGTCCGGATTACTCTTAACTAATGACTGGATCGTCTCTGTATAGCTGAGATCTGTTCCGTTGATGCCCATAATAAATAAGATAATAACGGAAACTGTCATGATAATTCCCTGAAAAACGATCGCAGATGCGATACCTTTAATACCACCTGTGATAGCTGCGATGATAACAAGTACAGTGAAAATAGCAAGTCCGATACGATAATCCTGACCGGTTAAGATCTGGAAAATTCTTCCACCGCCGGTAATTGTGGATACGGCAAATGCTCCAAGGAAGAACAGGATAACCAGTCCGCAGAGCGCACCAACAATCTTGCTGTTGTTATATCTGTGCATCAGAAGTTCAACAAATGTCTTGGAATCCGTTCTTCTGGCTACGATACCGACACGCTTACCGATCAGTCCAAGTACCATGAAGTTCGTGCACATGGACCAGAAACAGCATACCATCCAGGTCGCACCAAATGTATATGTATAACCCGGTACACCCATGAATACTCCGGCACCGGCAACACCGGCAGATACCATCATGGCAGTTACAAGCACACCACCGCTTCTACCGCCGGTATAGAATTTGCTCAGGTAATCACCTTTTCCTTTTGCCATTGCTTTTCTGGTAACAAGACTGTATACCAACTGGAAAATCGTATATGCGGCAAATACAGTAATGATTATAATTCTCTGATTTGTAGATAAGTTCATCTCTATTTGCCCTCCTTATGTTTTCTTTCTTTTAATTTTCCGTTTGGAGTAACATCCATGTCACGATATACAAATGTTACAACCAGAATAACCGCTACTACCATTGCGATCAAAATAATGATCTCATTAAAAATCCACTGTGGAAATCCAAGAATGTATTTGTACTTTGATACATCCTTACCGCCCACCAGATACAGGTTGGCGATCATCAGCACCATAAATACCAGATAGGTTCCAAGCGTGATCCAGAATTCCTTTGTTGTCTGGGTGAAACGCTCATCCGGCTCTATTGATTTCAAATCATAATCCCTGCTGTCGGGATCAATGTTGTTATTTATCTGACTCATCTTATGTATCTCCTCTCAACGTAAGTTTTTGAATAATTATGAAACGAAAAAATCATTCACCGAGTAAAATAATCACTGTTATTTACGCATATAAAATCTTCAATCGTTTTATCATAGTTTGTTCTCCTCCGGAAATGGATCGTCCAGCATTCTTGTCGCATGGAACTGACCCTTTTCTGCAGAAACAAGCTGCAGCAATACAGCTCCGATACCTGCTGCACCATCGAATAAACCGATCGGTGTACTTAATACATCCGGTGCGACACGGTCAAGTGCAAATCTCCATGCACACTCTCTTCCTTCCGTACCGTCTGTGATCGTTGCTCCGTCTGTGATGACCTTACCGCACCTCTTTGCCTGTTCCAGATAAGTCTCATCACCAAATGCAGCCCACAGACCCAGATACATATTTAACAGGCCCGCAGTTCCGCAGCAGATATTGTAAGTATTCCAGTATCCTTCCGTCCGAACCTCAGGTGCGCCTGTATCAATTACACCCTGTGTCAGCATATCGATATACCGCTTATACCGGTCTTCTCCTGTCATCTCATATAATTTATAGAAGAAACGATTTGTTCCCGCCGGGCCATGACAATAGCCAAGATAGAACAGATCCTTACGATCCGGCAAACCATGTGGGATCAGGCTTCCTGCCTTCATCTTAACCGCCTGTGCGATCATGAAATCCGCGATTCCCTTTGTCGCATCCAAGAACTTCTGATCACCGGATGCTTCGTACAGATTCAGCAGTACAAATCCGATTCCTCCGGTTCCCATCGGGAAGTTCGGATCGATATAATCTTCTTTTGCTCCGAAGTAGACAGGATCTACACCCGGATACCAACAGGTTCCGTTTCCAGCATCATGACGCTGCCCGAGGAAATTCTCTCCTGCTTTTGCAGCAAATGCTGTCCAGTCCTCTCTGCCAAATGTTTTTGCTGCATATAAGAAGAACAGAACCGTTCCGGCATCTCCTACGATACCCGGAAATGAAGTCCAGCTATAACCTCTGCCATTTTTTCCGGGCTTTGCATCTGCCTTTGCAGACTCAATAATATCTGCCACAAATGTTTTATATTTCTCATTTCCAGTTATCTTATAGAGCTGTATCATGGCAAAGCCTGCTCCGCTCCAGCCACTGGAAAATGCGTATTTTGAAAAGTTTCTTTTCAGATCCCGGTCATGATCAAAACGATAACGGATATATGTGGCTGCTTCTTCTGCCTCCTGCAGATAGCTCACATCATTCGTCGTCTGATATAATCCCAGAAGAAATACGATGATTCCGGACGCCCCGGCATACATACAGATTTCATCATAATAAATGGATCTTCCTTCTGCCGCATCCTGCAAAGACCAGTAGATACCTTCCGGTCCCTGATTCTTCCGGCTGTTTATGAAATTCATGGTTTCTTTCGCATATGTAAGATAATCTGCCATGTTGTCTCCTTCCTGTTCTATGTTTTATATGACATACGATATTCCTTTATTCCTCCGCATACATCTTGGTTGACAGATATTTGAATGCGTTGTCAGCCATGATGATTGCAATATTCTTTCCTGATGCTTCCGGGCGCTCAGCTATGATTGTTGCTGCCTTTAAGGCTGCTGCCGCTGACTGTCCGAGGAATACGCCATCACTCTTTACCAGTCTTCTTCCTGTCTCATATGCATCTTCTGCTACAATATCCAGACATTCATCATATGGGACCTGCTCCGGATTGAAGAATACCGGAACACTCTGTGCCGGAACATCGTTAAATGCAAGTACGCCGTCGATCGTATTTGCTTCCGGATGATTGACATTCTTTCTGGACTGTACTGCCGGCTGTGCGCCGATGATCTTGATACCAGGATTTTTCTCTCTGAAATATCTGGACAGACCAGCCAGTGTTCCACCGGTTCCGACCAGTGCTACCACATAATCAACATTTCCGTCTGTATCCTCCCAGATCTCAGGACCCGTTGTACGGTAATGCGCTTCCGGGTTATCAGGATTTGTTCCTTGATCAATATAGAAGTAACCATGCTCATCTGCATATTTGTTCATGATAACTGTAAGCTTTGCCATGCTTAAACCACCGTTCTGCAGCATCTCCATGAAGCCCGGTACATCGGCTGCCTGAAGCAGCTCTACGCCATATGCCTTTAAGATCAATGTACGTTCTACCGATACTCCTGGCTGAATGACTACTACATATTTATACCCTCTGGAATTTGCAAATGCTGCTGTTGCAATTCCTGTATTTCCACTTGTAAAATCAAGGATCGTTCCGCCCGGCTTCAGTTTACCTGATTTCTCTGCCTCTAAGATCATGTTAAGAGCTGCACGGTCCTTTACGCTTCCTGATGGATTGAAATACTCCAGCTTACCAAGGAGGTGGGCGTTCAGCCCTAACTCTTTTTCATAATTTACGAATTCTACCAATGGGGTATGTCCTACAAGTTCTGTAATTGATGAATGAATATTTGCCATTTTTCTATTTCTCCCTTTTCCTATCTGGTTAGTATGTTTTGTTGTCGTTATAAAACCCGGAAGCATCAACCTCCGGGTAAATGTCTGTTTGCAAGTCACCATCCAACTCTGGATAAATGATTTTCTCATCCGGCACATCTTATAGCGTTTCTTTATCATAGTATTAAAGTAGGTTTTGTATGTTATGTGCCTATTATAGTGACAGTTCCATAATTTGTCAACCAGTCAAAATATTTTAACTGGCTATAACCACAGCTTATAGCCAGGTCAAACGATCACTGCCTTTAACCGATCCAGAGCCTCCTTGATCGTTGCTCTCGGACATGCCACATTGATACGTTCAAAGCCTTCGCCTACCTGCCCAAAGATCGCACCGCTGTCAAGCCACAGCTTTGCCTGATTCACGATCAGGTTCTCCCGTTCCTTCTCTGTCATTCCGAGTGCCCTGAAATCCAGCCACAGCAGATAAGTTCCTTCCGGCTCGATCAACTTGATCTGTGGAAGTTCCTTTTTCAGGTAATCACGCACAAATGCAATATTACTCTCTACATATCTCATCATTGCCTGATACCATGTCTCGCCATGAGTATACGCTGCTTCACAGGCGGTAAGTCCCATTGCATTTAACTGGCTGTAGCCCGCCGCATCCACCTGCTTACGAAATGCTGCGCGCAGAGTTCCATTTGGAATAAAAATATTCGACACTTGAAGTCCTGCCAGATTGAAGGTCTTTGCAGGAGAAGTACAGGTAACGGAGTTCTGTTCGAATTCTTTCTTGATCGTCGCAAATACCGTGTGCTGGTGGTCTCCGAAAACAAAATCCTCATGTATCTCATCACTTACAACCGTAACGCCATGCTTGATACAGATATCACCCATCTTCGTAAGCTCCTCTGCCGTCCATACACGGCTGACCGGATTATGCGGACTGCACAACAGGAACAGCATAACATGATTATCAACGATCTGTTTCTCAAAATCATCAAAATCGATGTGATATTTTCCATCATCCCCAAGTACCAGATTATTGCTCACAAGCTTCCGGTTATTGTCACGGATCACTTCTGAAAACGGATAATAGACCGGCTGCTGGATCAGAACGGCATCCCCTGCCTTGGAATATGCTTTGACCGCCATCGCCAGTGCAAATACAACACCCGGTGTCTTTGTCAGCCAGCTTCGTTCCACCTTCCAGTCATGGTGAGCTTCCATCCATTTGCTGACCGCCTCGAAATAACTCTCTCTGCTCTCCGTATAGCCAAAAATTCCATGCTGTACACGCTCTGTCAACGCATCCAGCACCAGACTCGACGTCTTAAAATCCATATCTGCAACCCAGAGAGGAAGTACATCCGCAGGCTTTCCTCTCCGCTCTGCAAAGTCAAATTTCAAACAGTCTGTATTTCTTCTATCTATTACTTCATCAAAATTCAGGTTTTTTTCTTCCATAATTATCCTCCCGTTATGTCTCAGATCCTATGCTGTAAATATATTTCCATATCAAAATATTTTTCAGGCAAATTACTTTTTCATCATTATTCATATATTACACTGTTTTATTCCCCAAAAGAATCAATTGCCTGTTTCAGATCCGCGATCAGATCCTTTTTATCTTCGATTCCTGCCGACAGACGCAGAACACTGTCTGTAATACCGTTCTTTATACGGATTTCCTCCGGTACATCCGCATGAGTCTGTGTCGTCGGATATGTGATCAAGGTCTCTACGCCGCCGAGACTTTCTGCAAATGGGATCAGCTTTAGGGATTCCAGTATATGGAGTGCCAGCGCCTTGCTCTCCACTTCAAATGTCAGCATGCTTCCAAATCCACTCGCCTGGCTCTTACAGACCTCATAATTATTTGTTCCCGGTATTCCCGGATAATAGACATTCTTTACTTTCTTCTCCTGCAACAGGAATTCCACGATCGCCTGTGCATTTTCCTGTGCTTTCTCCATACGGATTGGCAGTGTCTTGATGCCACGAAGCACCAGCCAGCTGTCAAATGGCGCAAGTCCCGCACCCGTCGTCTTTATGATATATCGTAATTTCTCCGAAAGCTCCGGTGTATTTACCACGATGAATCCGGCCAGCGTATCGTTATGTCCGCTTAAGAACTTTGTTCCGCTGTGCAGGATGATATCGGCTCCCAGTTCAAATGGCCGCTGGAAATACGGTGACAGAAATGTATTATCCACGATCAGCAGCAGATTATGTTTCTTTGCAAGTTCCGCCGTCTTGCGGATATCAATAACATTCATCATTGGATTAGTCGGTGTCTCGATATAGATTGCTTTTGTATTTTCTTTGATGTAGTTTTCCGGATCTTCCTCTGCAAAATTGATCCGGCTGAACTCAATACCATTTTTCTGATTAATATGATCAAATAAACGGATACTTCCGCCATACAGATCTGCTTCCGAAATGATATGGTCGCCCGGTTTGAAAATCTCCATCAATGTTGTAATGGCTGCCATGCCGGAAGAAAAAGCGAGAGCATCCAGTCCTCCTTCTAATGATGCAACAATCTTCTCCAACTGTTCTCTGGTTGGATTCTGGAGTCTGCTGTAATCATACCCCGTACTCTGTCCAACTGCCGGATGTGCATACGTTGCTGTCTGATAGATAGGAAAGCTGATTGCTCCCGTTCTGTCGCCTTCAAATTTTTCGTGATTTCCATATATACATTTTGTAGCAATTCCTGTATCCATAATAACCGTCATCCTTTCCTGCTGTGTATTCTTGAAATTCATACCATAGTATATCAGTAGGAATAGGATTCCGGTACTATGTATTTCTGTGAGCTGGTTATAAGTATCATTTATAGCCAGCTTGTTACTTAATTTTCATTTACCCCGCTCCCTGCAGGCTCAGACCTCACAACAAAGAAAACGGCTGAGCATTTACTCAGCCGTCTTCTTTACATTTTCCTGTGTTCCGTATTGGGTCAGTATCTCGATATAGCGTCTGCCAAGGGTACTCAGCCGCATGCCTTTTCGTTTGATATAGCCGATCGTCATTTTCTCCTCCGTGTCAAGCGGAATTGCGCGGTAAGCACTGCCGTTTAATTCTTCACAGATAATACCGGAGCACAAGGTATATCCGTTCATACCAACCATCAGATTCAGCATTGTTGCACGGTCATCTGCTTTGATGATCTGCTTGTATTCCAGAGTGCTGAATACTTCTTCTGCATAATAGAACGAATTTCGTTCGCCCTGTTCAAAGGAAAGACAAGGATAATCTTTTAATTCTTCAAATGCGATCTTCTCTTTTCCTGCCAGTGGATGCTCGTTGCTCAGATACACGAATACATCACAGTCAAATAATTCCGTAAATTCCAGTCCGTTTTCTGAGAAGATCTTCTGCAAAGCCTTTCGGTTAAACTCATTTAAATATAAGATTCCAAGCTCACTCCGGTAGTCTCTTACAAACTCGATCACTTCATTTGTCCGTGTCTCATGCACAGCCAGTTCGAAATCATCCAGCCTGATCTCCTTTGCAAGCTCGATAAAGGCTTCTACCGCAAATGAATAGTGCTGCATGGATACACTGAATTTATTCTTTTTCTTTTCGTTATTTATGTATCGATCTTCGATCATCTGATTCAGTTCTACCATCTGTCTGGCATAGCTTAAAAATTCGTCTCCCTCCGCCGTGATCACGATACCACGATTGGTTCGGATAAATAATTCGATATTCAATTCTTCTTCCAGATCCCGTATCGTACTGGAAAGTGCCGGCTGGGATACATACAATTCTGCTGCCGCCTTATTCATGGATTTGGTATCTGCTATCTTTACAGCATAGACAAGCTGTTGTAATGTCATATCTGCGCCTCCCGGTTGCTTCCTTATATGTTTTCTTTTTATACAGGTACTTTATGCTTTAATATACTGTAAGACCTGTGTCCAAACAATTACGCTCATTGTACCACACCTCTTTTTTATTTTCGATATTTTCTGATCGTTTTTATAAGATTCTGTCAAAGCATAGTTCTTCAAATCGAATTTTCCGGTAAAAAAATGGTTAAAACTTTCTAAAAACGGTTGACTAAGCTTTTCATACATGATAAAAATATATCATTCAAAAAGGGAGTAGTTTCATGCTGTGCATGTGCCGATTCTCGTCAGTACGCCTTAAAAGGCCGGGGATCGGATAACCGATATATACGTTAAAACGAGACTTTTTGTGCATATTTTTTGTGCACAAAAAGTCTCGTTTTTTATTATCAATTACAAAAAACAGCATGTACCAACCAGAATTTTTCCGAAATACAAGCAGTATGTTTAAAAAAACTACTGTTCATTATCTGTCTCAGGAAAAAAAGCAAAAGAAAGGACATGGTCTTATGAAAGAAATCTATCAACTGAACAAAGAAGAATTATTCCGAACCTGCGGTAATCCGGAAGGACTTACCACTACAGATGCTAAAGAGCGACTTCAAACCTATGGTGAAAATACTCTGGTCGAGCAAAAGAAACAAAGTGTTGCTTCTGTCTTTTTTCACCAGTTTGCCGATCTGCTCGTTATCATCCTGATCGCTGCCGCGATCGTCTCTATGGCATCCGGCAACATCGAAAGTACGATTGTTATATTTGCGGTTATTATCATGAATGCGATCCTTGGTACGATCCAATATGTAAAGGCAGAAAAATCTCTTGATTCCTTAAAAGAATTATCTGCACCAAAAGCGAAAGTATTACGTGACGGAATCAAACAGGAGATTGCATCAAAAGACATCGTACCGGGAGACATCCTGCTCTTAGAAGCCGGTGATATGATCGTCGCTGATGGCCGTATCATCGAAAATTTCTCTTTACAGGTAAATGAAAGTTCTCTGACCGGAGAGTCTACAAATGTGGATAAAGACGACTCTGATATCACCGAGGATGTTGCTCTCGGTGACCGCATCAATATGGTATTCTCCGGCAGTCTTGTTACCTATGGTCGTGCAAATGTTCTCGTTACAGCAACCGGAATGCATACAGAAATGGGTAAGATAGCCACCCTTATGAATAATACAAAATCCAAAGCGACCCCACTTCAGATCAGTCTTGATAATTTCAGTAAAAAACTGGCAACGATCATTATGGTGATCAGCCTGATCGTATTCGGTCTCCGCCTGATGCAGGGCGAGAAAATACTGGATTCTCTGATGTTCGCAGTTGCCCTTGCTGTCGCTGCCATTCCGGAGGCTCTCGGTTCGATCGTTACGATCGTTCAGGCAATGGGTACCAGAAAGATGGCTGCCGATCAGGCGATCATCAAAGATCTGAAAGCAGTCGAAAGTCTGGGCTGTGTCTCTGTTATCTGTTCGGATAAAACAGGTACACTGACCCAGAACAAAATGACAGTTCAGCAGCTTTATACCTGTGATACTCTGTTAAATGCCGACCAACTGGATCTCCATATTCCGGCACATCGTTATTTTCTGTACAACTGTATCTTAAACAACGACAGCAGTATCCGGGATGGCAAGGATATCGGGGATCCGACTGAAACCTGTCTCCTTACGATGGCAAGGAAAACGAAACTATTTGATGTCGGTGTAACAGAAGAAGTTCTGCGTGATCTGATGCCGCGTCTGGAAGAGATTCCATTTGACTCCGAACGGAAACTGATGAGCAGCAAATACCTGTTGCACGGCGTACCTACGCTTCTGACAAAAGGTGCAGTCGATGTTCTTCTTACCCGTATGGATTCAATCATCACAGAGGATGGTATCCGTCCGATTACAGAGAACGACCGCAACAGAATTCTGGAACAAAATATGCAATTTTCCAGACAAGGTTTACGGGTTCTGGCACTTGCCTATAAAGAATGTTCCGATTCGGAAGTTCTGACCGCAGCCTCCGAATATGGTTATACATTTATCGGACTTGTATCCATGATTGATCCGCCAAGAGAAGAATCCATGGCTGCAGTTGCGGACGCTATCTCCGCCGGAATCAAACCGATCATGATAACCGGAGATCATAAAGTAACGGCAACCGCTATTGCCAGACAGATCGGTATCTTCCACGATGGTGATATGGCCGTAACCGGTCAGGAAGTCGACCGTATGACCGATGACGAACTTACAGATGTCCTTCCAAAGATCTCAGTCTATGCCAGAGTTTCACCGGAAAACAAGATCCGTATCGTTGATGCATGGCAGAAGAAAGGTCACATTGTCGCCATGACCGGTGACGGTGTAAACGATGCTCCCGCATTGAAAAAAGCAGATATCGGTGTCGCTATGGGAATCACCGGAACCGAGGTATCAAAGGATGCCTCAGCTATGATCCTTGCAGATGATAATTTTGCAACGATCATAAAAGCTGTCCTGACAGGAAGAAATGTTTACCGTAATATCATGAATGCCATCCTGTTCCTTTTGTCCGGAAACCTCGCAGCCATTCTGGTAGTTCTCTACTGCTCCATCATGGCGCTTGATACCCCATTCCAGCCGGTTCATCTGCTCTTTATCAATCTGCTGACCGATTCACTTCCGGCACTTGCCATCGGTATGGAACCATCCGATAAGAAATTACTTCGTAACAAACCGCGAGATCCAAAAGCAGGAATCTTCAATAAATCCTTCTCGCTCCAGCTTATTTGCTACGGTGTTCTGATCGGTATTGTTACAACCGTCGCCTTTTATCTGGGTGATTCCGTAAATGCCCTGACTGCCAGCACAATGGCATTTGCCACACTGACGCTTGCAAGATTGTTCCACGGATTTACATGCCGCAGCGAATCCTCTATTATAAAGATCGGTATCCGCTCCAACCTCTGGAGTGTCGCCGCTTTCTTCGCCGGTGTCCTGCTGCTTGGCTTTGTCCTGCTCGCACCATTTATGCATGGCTTATTCATGATTGCCGACCTGACAGTTAAAAATGTATTGAGCATTTTAGGGCTTGCATTTATCCCAACCTTTATTATCCAGATCACACGAATAATAAAAGAAGCTGTTCGTAAATAACTGCAGCGTCAAGACTTATGAAATGGTTGTGTTGTGCCTGCAAAAGTCATGACTTATACAAAGTCGAATGCCGGCTGGCGGTTTCTTTTAATAAAACTCCAGTCGGTGTTCCACCAGCTCATCTCCTTCATAGACCAGCCGCAGAGTGAAGAAACGTTGTTCATCTTCTAATAAAAGTTTTAAAAATATGGCATCTCCTGTCCAGGTCGGAAGAGATGGCACGATGCTTTTATCTACCCATTTCAGTTCTCCTTCATTGCAGGCGGTTAAGCTTCCGGTAAAGCCATCTGCTGTAAACAGACACATCAGCTCCGGCTCACAGACATCACTGATAAATGTGATCAGGCCACGGAACTGATAAGAGGTCAGTGTCAGTCCTGTTTCTTCTTTTACTTCCCGAAGCAGGCAGTCTTCCGGTCCTTCTGTTCCTTCCGCATGTCCGCCGACTCCGATCCATTTATTCTTATTAATATCTTTCTCCTTCTTTGTACGATGAAGCATCAGATATTTTCCGTCTTTCTCTATATAACATAATGTTGTCATTTTCATAGTAAGTGACATAGTCTTTCATCTCCTGTTATTTGCCATATTTACCCATATGCGCTCATTATACCTTCCCCTCGGACAAATGCAACCGATAATTCAAATACAGTTGCCATATTGAAATTATCGCTTTTCCGGTGCTATAATAAGGAGCGACAGGTTGTAAACCTGTCCGATCACAATATGTGAAGCAATTACAAAACATCGACAGTTTTGCAATTACCTATATATAACTTTATACGGAGGTATGAATATAATGAGTAAAATTGATGAAGTCAGAAGCGAAATGATGGCCGCTATGAAGGCACATGATAAAGAGAGAAAGGACGCATTATCCGCACTCCTTACAGCCCTGAAAAATAAATTTATAGACAAACGTGCTGATCTGACAGAGGAAGAAGAAAACGAAGTTGTATTAAGAGAAATCAAGCTCGCAAAGGAAACAATCGATACAACACCTGCTGATCGTACCGATATCATAGATGAATGCAAGGCAAGAATCACGGTATTCGAAGAATTCGCACCAAAGATGATGGATGAAGCAGAGATCACTGCTACGATCAAAGAAGTTCTTGCAGGTCTTGGTATCGATGCTCCAACAGCCAAAGACAAGGGTAAGATCATGAAAGAGCTGATGCCTAAGGTTAAAGGCAAAGCTGACGGAAAACTGGTCAACCAGATCCTTACATCTATGATGGCATAAGCATATCAGTCTATAAAATACCAGAAAAAACTCCATGCCGGACGTCTATATATCTTTATTCCGCAGAACACTTTCGTTCGATCCGAAACGTAACGGTACTAAACTCATCACCTACTGGTGATTCGTTAAAGACCGACGTTCCGAACAGGTCTGCTTCATAAAATATATAGACGTCCGGCATGGAGTTTTTAGTTTATATCTCAGCTTTCATGTCCTGACCCTTTGATCCACGACATAAGTTCATCAAGTTTAATCGGCTTGCTGTAGAGATAGCCCTGGAATGCATCACAGCCAAGTTTTTTCAGTTCATCTCTCTGAGCTTCATTCTCTACATATTCAGCAATAATCTTAAATTTCAAAGATCTGCCCAGATAGACGATTGATGCAATGATATCACGATTCGTTTCATTATGAATAACGTCTCTCGTCAGAGATCCATCCAGCTTTACAATGTTAAAATACTTCGTCTGCAAATAAACCAGCGACGTATGTCCCATACCAAAATCATCGATCAGGAATCTGTGACCTTTCGCCTTCAACGCTTCAATCTTTTTCGTTATATCAATGGACGAAGAAAGTGCATCCTGCTCCGTGATCTCAAGTCCGAGCTGTACATTTGGAAACTGGTATTTCTGTACAACATTTTCGATACATGCTTCAATGCCATCCCATTCCAGAGATTCATTTGTAAGATTGACCGACATCTTGAAATCATCCGGTACGATATCCCTTACCTGTGCCAGTGCCGCACCTGCCGTATCAAAGATAAATTTCTCTAACGTACTAAGTACCTTCTTTTCCTTGGCAAGCTGTATGATCAACGGAGGATAGATAAATCCAAATTCCGGATGCTCCCAACGGATCAACGCTTCTGCACCAATGCACCTGCCATCACGGTTCACCTGTGGCTGATACACTAAGAACAATTCTTTCCGTCTGATTGCTTCAACAAGTTCATCTGCCAGGATACGGGCCATATGTCCGATCTCATCTTCACGCTTTGTATATGGTGAGATGGAATTGTTCTGCTCCTCGCGCTGCATCTCCTCCACCAGTCTTTTGACATCACGTTTCAGGCGCAGTTCCCGCTGTTCTTCATACATACGAATAAATGGTTTATAAATACACACACCAATTGCCAGACACAGGATCTGCAAAACTGCTCCTGCCCAGGAACCGGTAGCCTGATACCCACTCAGAATAACAGGCGTCGTCCAATCAACTTCACGTATCACGTGCGGAACAAGTCCAAAGAACATTGCCGCATAAGTGACCAGATAATTCACCATCGGTACAAGCATAAATGGGATCAGTAGAATAGGATTCAAAATCACAGGAACTCCAAATAAGACAATTTCACTGATATTGAAGACCAAACTCGGTGCTGCCATATATGCAAGATTCCGAACACCCTTCTTTTTCGCAAACAACAGGATCGCAATCACCAGACACAAAACGGCTCCCACTCCTCCCAGAAGTACAAATACATCCTGCATTGTCTTGCTGAAAATTCCGGCTGTTATATCAGAAAAATTCTGCTTGATCACTGTGTCTAACATATTGTGTCCATGAATTCCAAAGAACCATAACGCATGTGTCAGAAAAATAATGACCACTCCTGCTCCCAGTCCATTCTGTAATGGCTTTAACAGGTAATCAAAAAAGCGTTCAACCAATTCCTGAAAACCGCTTACTCCAAATAATACCTGTAACAAAATTCGAAAAAACGCAAAAAATCCAATAATGACAACCGCCGGAGCAATTCCCTCGATTGCTTCAATATAGATACCGTCCGTATTCGTACGCTGATTTTTCACCTTGAAGAAACGACTGCTCTTCATTGTGTAATAGATCTTACCGGAAATAAGCGCAACAAACAGTGCCGTAAATGCATGCATATTGCTTAACGAATGAATGGAAAAATCATCGTACTGGATTCCGAAATACCCTACCAGAGCAGCCAGTGTGATAATTACTAAAATGATAATATTTCCTGTACCTTCATAGATTTCCTGCTTTCTCCGTTTCATAATGGCATAACTGACCGTTGTTGTTACTGCCAGAAAAACAGCAAAGAACTCATTAACACTGGCATATACGAAATTCAGAATTTCCAGTACATGTCCACCACACAATTTCGCTATAAACGTCTGATATGCAGGAATCGGTAGATTGATCAACATCGCCGCCAGGTACCCGACTACAAGAAGCGGGATCATCATGATCATACCCTGTCGGATCGCACCCAGCGCGCAGCTGCTGTCAAGCCGGTCTGCCATACGCATGATCATTTTTTTAAATTTGCTCATCTTTTGTTTTAGTGCAATAATCTGGGAGTTAATTATCACACGTTCCTTTCTCTACTCTCTCACCAGATGTAGTTTTTCTGCAAGCTTCAAGATCAGGGTTCCCTTTGGCATAGCAAGGATTTCTTCCTTCGTATATCCTCCGACTGCCAGAATAGCTGCTGCATAGAAAATAACTGCAAGCAGGATTGCCAGAACAACACTGACTGAATTCATATGGATCAGGTGGTAGAAGATCTGATAACTGCCCCAGGCAACGATTCCCATAAATATCGATGCAACGGCAGGAGCAAGATAGATCTTCTTCACATCAAGCTTCGTAGACATATATTTGGATACAGATATATGATTAAAGATACATGCCAGTAATGAATACAGGATCGTTGCTGCTACCAGACCAAACAACTTCGCATCTGTGAATTTCAAAATGGCAGCAAGGAAAATCAGGTGGATCAACAATGCAAGTGTCGCATTCTTGACCGGCTCCATAACCTTTCCGATTCCCTGTAAGATACTGTTTGTAAGTGTTGATAATGAATAAAATACCACAGATATGCAGCCGGCAGTCAATGCCTTAAATACCAGCGGATCCGCGCCACGGAACAACAGTGTGATGATCGGTTCTGATAGCACACCGATTCCGACTGCACATGGTATCGTCACCATCATCGTGATACTCATGGACTGATTGTATACATGATTCGTTTCCGCTTTATCCCCCTTGGTAAATGCTCCCGAAATATTTGGTATCAGGGTTGTTCCAACCGCAGATGCGATCGATACCGGAAGATTGATCAGCACCATATACTGACCGGAAAAAATACCGTACAAATTTGCAGATTCAACACGATCTACATTTTTACTGTTTAAGACATTGTAGAAAATCTTCATATCTACGGTGGTCGTAATATTATACACAAATGCAGCAATAATGATCGGTGTTACGATCATTACGATCTGCCGGAATAACTTTCCATATGATTCTATATTCGACGAAACATCAGACTCTACTGTCTCCATGATTTCTTTTCTTCTTCCTGCATATGCGATCAGAATATAAATAATTCCACAGAGAACACCTGCCCCTGTTCCCATTGCACTGCCTGCTGCACCATATTTTGCATGTTCAGAGGTTCCCGGTGCAAATGGTCTGGACATCAGATAGGCAGCCAGAACGCTGACAACTGCATTTGCAATCTGCTCTATAATCTGTGATATGGAGGTCGGAATCATCGTTTTATATGCCTGAAGATAGCCTCTGTAGATAGCAAGAAAGCCCGACAGAAATATTGTCGGTGCGAGGATCTGTAAGCTTAAAATCGCATTTGGCTGTTCCTTCACCAAAGCCGGTGCAAATGCAAATGTCAGGACAGCCGCCACCAATCCGACAGATACTACATAGATAAAAGCACATTTAAATACCCGTCTCGCATTTCTGTATTCTCCCAGGGCCAGCTTCCCTGAAATGATCTTAGAAACCGCTGTTGGAATGCTGTACGTAGCGATCATCAATATCATGGAATATATTGCATACGCTGTACCATAATATCCATTTCCCTCATCTCCGATAATCTGAAATAACGGTGACCGGTATAAGAGACCGATCACTCGGGATAATATACCTGCACCTGCCAGCACTGCCGCCTGAAAAGCAAAATTTGTTCTTATACCGGACGGCTTCTTTATTTTCTTCTTTTCATTATCATTCTGCATGATTGTTTCTCCTGATTATTTTGTAACTGACTACAAGACGATCAGCTACCATTCTATCTGGTTGCACATATTTCCGGCGTCTGCTATACTAACATCGGAAATGACACACGTTTCCAATACCCTATATATATACCAGTTTTTTATACTTATTACAAATAAAATATGTAAAAGATTTTCATAAAAGGAGGTTTTCCACCTATGGCTAATCCAAATATTCCAAAAGATCCTGTTATGCTCCTCAGCTTTATTAATATGAAGCTTCGTGATTTTTATCCAAGTCTGGATGAATTATGTACGGATCTGGATCTGAATGTAAATGATGTTTCCGAAAAACTGGCATCTGCCGGTTTTAACTACGATGGAAAATTAAATCGATTTATCTGATAAAATGCTTCTAATTCAAAGAAAATAACTATTTTATCCTATTGCAAAAGGAACGCCGGCAAATCTCTAACCGGGTATTTACCCCACAGAAATCTGCCGGCTTATTCTATCACATAAAGCTACACTATATGTGCCCTGTCATTTCTGAATATGCTACGTTTCCTACATTTGATCATCTTTGTCGTCATCACTGCTCTGTTTTTCCGCTTCATGCTTCGTTGCTGCCAACTGATCGTCAGCTTTCTCTGCATGCATCACTTTCTCAATCTGCTGATAAAGCTTCTTCGCATGCCTCTTTGCTTCGCGATCTGCCTTTGCGGCTGCTTTTTCCTCCGGAGTTTTTTTATGAAAACGGATATCCTCCTCTTCCTCTGTCAGATAGATTGGCTTTCCGGTTTCTTCATCGATCCGTTTGATCCGCTCAAATTCCGAGGACACCGATACCATATGCTTCTTTTCCAGCTTGTCGGTACATGTCTTATTGATATACATGTAGATACATGCAAATACCGGAACACCCAGTAACATTCCGTAGAATCCGAAGATACCACCGCCTACGATAACCGCGGTCAGAACCCAGAAGCTGGAAAGTCCCGTTACATCACCAAGGATCTTTGGTCCTAAAATATTTCCATCAAACTGCTGAATACACAGGATCATGATAAGCAATATGATACTCTTGATCGGATCTGCGATCAGAACAATAAACACACATGGGATCGCACCGATGATCGGACCAAAAAACGGAATTACATTTGTCACACCAATGATAACACTGATCAGCAATGCATATGGCATATCTACGATCGTTGTCAAAATAAATGTTATAATCCCGATTATGATCGAATCCACGATCTTACCATTGATAAACTGACTGAATATCTTATTTACACTTGCAAGTCCATCCAGAATGATATTCGCGTTTTTCAGTTTAAACAGTGCATAGACGATTTTCTTGCCTCTGGAAGCCAAATATTCCTTATTCGCCATCACATAGATAGATGCTACAATACCGATCAGGAAATTATAAATGAACTTCAATCCGCCCACAACACCGGAGCTGATATTCAATACAATCTTATCCAGATTCGGAACAACATCTGTATTTACCCATTTCTGTAAGCGGTCATATACAGTGTTTACGACATTCATTACCATTTCTTCGGATTCGCCAAGGTTCTTGAATTTATCATAAATGGTATTGATCGCCTTCATGATATTATTATAGTAATTATCCATATTGGATATAAGAAGATTGATACTGTCGATGACCTGTGGCACTACCATCCAGATCAAACCCGTGAGCAGACCAAGGAACAAAATGATCGTTATAATGATCGATATGGCTCTTGATACATGAAACAGTTTTTTCTTGTCTATGATCACCCGATCCTGTAAGATCGTATGACACAGGCGATCAAAAAAGATAAGCACCGGATTCAACAAAAAAGCGATCACAAAACCAATTATAATCGGTGCTGCCGCCCCGGTTATCGTATCCAGTACCTTCCGAAAGCCTGTCCACTCCTCCAATATCTTATTAAATACAAGCGCTGCTGCAATTACCAGAAATATGATCGTTCCCGCCTTAAACAGCCGTCTTTTTTTTTCATTTCCCAATTTTGTCTGATAACCTTTCCCTTTCCGCATTCAAAACCCAACATCGGATATGTCGTTTCATTCCATTCCTGTAACAACACATCAATGGATTTATTCTTACATATAATTATAAACAACCTGAAAAAATTATATACTGTTTCAAAAAGTCAAGCAATAGAATTTCCTATTTTTAATAGATTTAAAATAGATTTAACCATGACTTTACCAAATCCAAAATCGTTCAAAAAATGAACCTTAAATAACCCTATATTTTTGAAAAAAGCATTGTCGATATCTGAGTTACATAGTAAAATGGTGACATGTTTAAGGGTTCTTAACAAACCACAAAACTTATTTTGCCTAAGACCGGGGAGGCATAAAGGAGGTGTTCTTATGGAAAATGAATTAATCTGTCAATTAATTATCTGGTCCGTTATCTTTATGGTCTGTATAATTATCGAAATCATTACTCTCGGACTTACAACCATCTGGTTCGCGGGAGGAGCTTTGGTATCTGCGATCTCTGTATTCTTTGGTACATCACTGATCATCCAGATATTGATCTTTGCAGTTATTTCATTAGTTCTTCTGTTTACTACAAGGCCTGTGGCTTTAAAACATTTCAAATTATCCGATATGGAAAAAACAAATGTTGAAAGTCTGGTCGGCAAACAGGTGATCGTATCTGAAACCATTGATAATCTAAAGGCTACCGGGCAGGTAAAAGTAAATGGTCTCGAATGGACCGCACGTGCTGCTGATGAAACTGATATTATTCCCCAGGGGACCGAAGTCACGATCAATGAGGTTTCCGGCGTAAAACTTATTGTCAGCAGAATATAATTTATTTAATTTGACAGATACTATATCTGTCGCCACTTAAAGGAGGTACTTATTATGGATTCACCACTCACATGGCTGGTAATTATCTTAGTATTCATTGCTATCATTATTATCTGCAGCACAATCAAGATCGTCCCACAGGCACATGCTTACGTTATCGAACGTCTGGGGACCTACTGCGGTACATGGTCCGTAGGTCTTCATATGAAGATGCCTATTATCGATAAGATCGCACGTCGTGTTACCTTAAAGGAACAGGTTGTAGACTTCGCTCCACAGCCGGTTATCACGAAAGATAACGTTACAATGAGAATCGATACTGTCGTTTTCTTCCAGATCACAGATCCAAAGCTTTTCTGCTATGGTGTTGAAAATCCGATCATGGCAATCGAAAACCTGACAGCCACTACTCTCCGTAACATTATCGGTGATCTCGAACTTGACCAGACACTGACATCCAGAGAGACGATCAACACAAAGATGCGTGCTACCCTGGACGAAGCAACTGATCCTTGGGGCATCAAGGTAAACCGTGTTGAGCTAAAGAATATTATCCCACCTGCAGCGATTCAGGATGCCATGGAAAAACAGATGAAGGCAGAACGTGAAAGACGTGAACAGATCCTGAAAGCAGAAGGTGAAAAGAAATCTGCAATCCTTATTGCAGAAGGTAACAAACAGTCCGTTATCCTGGAAGCAGAAGCCGAGAAGCAGTCACAGATTCTTCGCGCAGAAGCTAAGAAGGAAGCAACGATCCGTGAAGCTGAAGGTCAGGCACAGGCTATCCTCGCTGTACAGCAGGCAAATGCAGACAGTATCCGTCTCTTAAATGAATCTGCTCCATCTAATCAGGTTCTTACGATCAAGAGTCTGGAAGCATTCGCAAAGGCTGCTGACGGCAAGTCAACCAAGATCATTATTCCATCTGATATTCAGGGTGTTGCAGGACTTGCAACTTCATTATCGGAATTAGTAAAAACAGAGAAATAAGATTGAACTGATTCATTGGTAATATTAAAAACTGCCACTGTCAGAATGAAACCGTTATTGGGTAACCATTCTGATAGTGGCCGTTTTTATTTTATCTGTTATCCTTACAATTACTCCATGCTTTCATCCGCCCAGCTCTTTATCATTGCTATCTCTCTTGCATATCCGGCATCATCATTTGGTGTTTCTAAGATAAACGGTCTGCCTGCAAGCAATGGATGCGTTACGATCCGTTTTAATGCTTCTGCTCCGATCTCACCCTCTCCGATCTTCTGATGTCGGTCTTTGTGTGAATCTCTCACATTCATGCTGTCATTTAGATGAACAGCTTTTAAACGGTCAAGTCCGATGATCTGATCAAACGTGTGAAGTACACCATCCAGATCTTCCACAAGATCATAGCCACCATCCCATGTATGACAGGTATCAAAGCATACCCCGATCTTATCCTTGCAGTCAACAAGCTCTATGATACGTTCCAGTTCTTTAAAATTTCTTCCGACTTCCGAGCCTTTGCCTGCCATTGTTTCAAGTAATACAACTGTACTCTGAGTCGGTTTGATCGCATGATTTAATGCGTCAGCAATTACCGGTATGGCTTCTTCTGCCCCCTGACCAACATGTGCACCCGGATGGAAATTATAATAATTTCCCGGAAGATACTCCATCCGCTCCATATCATCCTTTAAGATATTCCATGAGAACTCCCGAATATCCGGTTTTGCTGCACAGACATTCATCGTATATGGTGCATGTGCGACCAGTTTCCCAAAATGATGCTCCTCCATCAGGGAACGTAACCGCTCCGCATCTGCCGGATCGATCTCTTTCGCCTTTCCGCCCCGTGGATTTCTTGTAAAAAATGCAAATGTATTTGCACCAAGTTTTAATGCCGCCTTTCCCATCGCCTCAAAGCCTTTGGAGGACGACAGGTGATTTCCTATATATATCATGTTGTTTCTCTCCTTCTTATAATATAAATATGGCTATGTCATAAGACATAGCCATATTTGTGAAACCACCAGCAGCGGTTTCAACGTTTTTACAACTTCCACTTATAGGTAGGACTCACCTTGTAAGGAAATTGTTATATTAGAATACCTTAGTTGTTCTTATAGTAGTTGATCAGGCAGCCATCCATGATGATCTGTCTCTCATCATCGGTCAGGCTTCCAAGCTTCAGATCTAATTCCTTGAAGTCTTTATTTACCACATATGCCTTGATGATCTCATTCTTATTCTGAACAGCCTCACGGATACCCGGAATAAATACATAATCATCATTATCAAATGCGAAATCTTCCTCCATGATGAATGGAAGCATACCCCAGTTGATCAGGTTGGATCTGTAACGCTTTGTTGCATATTCCTTAGCAATATTTGCCCAGCCGCCAAGTACCTTCTGGCAGGAAGCAGCCTGCTCTCTGGCAGAGCCGTCACCCGGCTTTACAGCAAAGATCGTACTGCCGTAACCGGTATTGGAACCTGTGATCTCACGATCTGCAAATTTTGCTTTGATTTCTTTCATCATAGGCTTCATGGATTCATCTGCCTTGCAGAAGCATCCAAGTTCTTCTCTCTTCTTCTCAACTGCCTGAATTGCCTTTGCACGGCCTACATATTCAGGATCTTTTCTGGATAAAGTGAACTCAGCAAGTCCCAGCGGATTTGAACGATAGGAAGATGTCTCACCAGATGGAATAAGTTCATCTGTAGTTGTTACAGGATCGTTAATAACAGATGCAACCTTTAATAACAGGTTGTCTGTCAGTGCGATCATCTCCGGCCAGTCTTTGATATTCGGACCAAACTTAATCTCAACAGATGGATCAGCCTTGCCGACACCATTGTAAACTCGTCTGTCATAAATGCTCTTATCGAAGAAATATTTCTGTCCCTTGTATTCAACATCCAGATCTGTAGCTGCTGTAAGGTATCCCTTGTTAGCTGCTGTCGCTGCGATCGATCGTGCATCCATAAGTGCAACGGATGAGATCTGACCATTCTGGATCTTGGAACCTTCACGGTTCGGGAAGTTTCTGGTTGAATGACGGATTGATAATGCATTATTTGCAGGTGTATCTCCGGCACCAAAGCAAGGGCCGCAGAATGCTGTCTTAACGATCGTACCTGTCTCGATCAGGTCAGCCAGTACACCGTTCTTTGCAAGCTCCATATAGATAGGAGTTGATGCAGGGTATACAGATAATGTAAATTCATCTGCACCGATGCTTCTTCCACGGATGATATCCGCTGCCTGACAGATGTTCTCGAATCCACCACCGGCACATCCGGCAATGATTCCCTGTTCTACATATAACTTGCCATCACGGACTTTATCCTTTAATGTGAAATCAACCTTACCATCCAGACTAACCAGTGCGCGCTTCTCGCAGTCGTCTAAGATGTCCATCAGGTTTGCATTTAATTCTTCAATTGTATATGTATTGCTTGGATGGAATGGCATAGCGATCATTGGTTTTACCTTTGACAGATCCACATATACAACGCCATCATAGTAAGCAACTGGGCCCGGATTCATTTCCTTGTATGCTTCCGGTCTATAGTGTGTATCATACCACTCTTTGATCTTCTCATCTGTCTTCCAGATAGAGGACAGACAGGTTGTCTCGGTTGTCATTACATCGATACCGATACGGAAATCAGCAGATAATTTATCAACACCAGGTCCTACGAACTCCATTACCTTATTCTTAACATAACCACACTGGAAGGTTGCACCGATGATCGCAAGAGCAACATCCTGAGGGCCTACTCCCTTTGCAACTTCTCCGTCCAGATAGATTGCTACTACACCGGGCTTAGCTACATCGTAAGTTCTGCATAAGAGCTGCTTTGCAAGCTCTCCGCCGCCTTCGCCGATTGCCATTGTACCGAGCGCACCATAACGGGTATGGCTGTCAGAACCAAGGATCATTGCACCACATTCTGCAAGCATTTCTCTTGCGAACTGATGGATAACAGCCTGATGAGGCGGAACATAGACACCACCGAATTTCTTTGCGCAGGAAAGGCCAAACATGTGATCATCCTCATTGATCGTACCACCAACTGCACATAAGGAGTTATGACAGTTTGTAAGGACATAAGGAATCGGGAATTCTTTCAGTCCTGAAGCTCTTGCTGTCTGGATGATACCTACAAATGTTATATCATGAGAGGTCATCTTATCGAATTTGATCTTAAGATTGTCCATATTGTCAGATGTGTTGTGCTTCTCCAGGATACCGTATGCCATAGTATTCTTTGCAGCTTCTTCCTTGGATGGAGCTGTACCTAACTTCTGTGTAAGAATCGCATTTGCATCGGCATTGTCTTCTACAAGCTCTGTGCCATTTAAAAGATAAGCACCATTGTCAAATAATTTAATCATTCTATTTCCTCCTGATTTGTTGGTGATTCTTTTTCTCATTTTGTCAATCGTTGTTTATTTTAACACAAATCGGCATAGTTGTGAACAACTATGCCGATGAAAGTTTTCATTATTATATTTTTAATCATCCTGCTTCAACCGGAACCCCGAATGAGCACCACTGCTTTTATTCTGTGAAGCACTTTCAGAAGGATCCGCAGTCTGAGGTTGTTCATGATTCATGATAGTCTCATCTACGTTCTCTGCCATCTGTGTTGTATATGGTGCTGTCTGATAGTCCGTGACCGCATTTTCATTCGCCGGAACGGTCGCTTCATCTGTAAATGCACCTGTAACCACCTGCATTCTCTTATGGAGTTCTTCCATTCTCTGCGCTTCCTCCTGTGCTTCCAGACGGGCTTTCTCTAACTTCTTCCGTTTCATCTTCCGGTCAAGCAGCCAGATATATAATGCAAACCCTGCTGCGATCACTCCGATGATCGACCAGATCATGATCGCATTATAATTCGGGAACATTCTATAATATTCCGCTGCCGTCTTTCCTGTCACATCCATAGAAACTTCTGCATCGGAACCGCCATGATCATGTCCCTGCCAGTCCGCATCAGATTTAAGGAAATAATCATATCCAACATTCTGTCCACCAAGATCATCCCATGTCAGATCGATATTATACCAGTGTCCATCCACCTGAACCCGATTCCACAGATGCTCGGATTCCAGTCCATAACCGTATTCACAGGTAACCGGGACTCCGGCCTTTTTCATAATGATATAAAATGCCAGCGCATATCCGTTACATGCCGAATCTCCTCTGTACAGAGTATTACATGCACCACCGGATGAGCGGTTATATTCATTATGTAAGATAATATAATCATGTACCGCTTTCACTTTCTCGTAATCTGACAGCCCCTTTATCTTCCCCGAAATCTGACCGGAACGGATAAATACAAGAAAGCTTTTTAACCGGCTCATATGATTGATCCTTACCGCTACTTTTTCTCCACCTGAATCCGGCGTATATACATAAGAAAATGCATAAAATTCTCCACCTGCATACATATTCTTTTCCATCAGCTTGTCAAGGACCGACTGATAATCCATATACGGTTCCCCTGTTGTCTTTAGCGTAACCGTATTCTTATACCTTGAAGCGGCTGTTGCTACTGCATCATTGATCTCTTCGTATGTTGACAGTCTTCCTGTCGATACCGGCAGCATCTTTAAAACGACACAGTAAACAATAAACAACAGAATGATTCCCTCAATTACGACCTTTACTTTTTTCCCCTTTGACATTTTTCTCTCCTCTTTTTTAACATTCTTGGTGCGATTCATTATACCTCATTTTTCATTATGACGAAATTCTGTTATCTGCACTTTTCCGTCTTTTATTCGTTCAAATTTCTTCTCTTATTTACAAAAAAATTTTTATTTACTTCTTATTTATACATGATATAATAAAAAAGTCTACGTTTTATTAAGAATTTTTTTCAATAAACCTTCTATTTGTCTGAAATAATAGGGGAAATCATTTCTATATTCATTCTGACATATCGATGCGTTTATAGTCACAAGGAGAGATTAAAAAGTGAAAGATACGATTGAGATCAGATGGCATGGCCGGGGCGGCCAGGGTGCCAAAACTGCTGCTCTGCTGCTTGCAGACGTAGCTTTTAAAACAGGAAAATACGTTCAGGGTTTTCCGGAATATGGTCCGGAGCGAATGGGTGCGCCGATCACTGCTTATAACAGAATCAGCAGCGATCCGATCCGCGTTCATTCCAATATCTACACCCCACAGTATGTTGTTGTCGTTGACGAGTCCCTCTTGGAATCCGTGGATGTAACCGCCGGATTAAAAGAAGATGGTGCGATCGTCATTAACACCCCAAAGACACCGGATGAGGTTCGTCCTCATTTAAATGGCTACAAAGGAAAAGTTTATACATTAGATGCCCGGGAGATCTCGATGCAGACACTCGGCAAGAACTTCCCGAATTCTCCTATGCTTGCTGCTATCGTTGCAGTCAGCGGTATCATGGAGCAGGATGATTTCCTTGCAGATATGAGACTTTCCTATCAGCACAAATTTGCAAAGAAGCCTGAGGTTATCGATGGAAATATGAAAGCCCTTGAGCTTGCATTTAAGGAGGTAACCAAGTAATGAGAACAGATATCAGCAGAATACATGAAAAAAGTAAATATACAGAAATCACACCCGGTAACCATGTGTACGGCGGTGGTACTTCCAAAGCATTTAACACAGGTGAATGGAGAACTGCTACTCCCGTCATAGATGAGAGCAAATGTGTACACTGTCTGTTATGTGCACCGGTCTGTCCGGACAGCTGCATCCCGGTCGTAGGCGGCAAACGTCTTGACTTCGATCTGAACCACTGCAAGGGCTGCGGTATCTGTGCTTATCAGTGTAAGTTTGGTGCTATTACGATGAAGGAGGGCAAATAAATGGGTATCAGAGAACGTTTATCAGGAAATGAAGCGGTGTCTTATGCGATCAAGCAGATCAACCCGGATGTCATGCCGGCATTCCCGATCACCCCTTCTACAGAGATTCCACAGTTTGTTTCTACATATATTTCAAACGGTGAGATCGATACAGAGTTTATTCCGGTCGAGAGTGAGCACAGTGCTATGAGTGCTGCGATCGGTGCAAGTGCTGCCGGTTGTCGTGTCTTAACAGCAACCTCTTCCTGCGGTATGGCGCTGATGTGGGAGGAGCTCTATGTTGCAGCTTCCAATCGTCTGCCGATCGCACTGGCTCTTGTAAACAGAGCTTTATCCGGCCCGATCAATATCAACTGCGACCACTCAGACAGTATGGGTGCAAGAGATACCGGATGGATCCAGATCTATGCAGAGAATAATCAGGAAGCTTATGATAATTTCGTACAGGCTTACCGGATCGCAGAACACAAGGATGTCCGTCTTCCGATCATGATCTGTCAGGATGGTTTCATCACCAGCCACGCAGTTGAGAATATCGAACTGTTAGAGGATGACAAGGTAAAAGCATTTGTCGGTGAATACAATCCGGAACAGTACCTGTTGAATCCAAAGATGCCTATGGCAGTCGGTCCATATGCAACTTCTCCATTCTATATGGAATCCAAAATGAATCAGAACGAAGCTATGAAGAATGCCAAGCAGGTGATCCTGGATGTTGCGAATGATTTCGCAAAGATCTCCGGCAGACAGTACGGCTTCTTTGAGGAATATAAATTAGAAGATGCTGATTATGCGATCGTTATGATCGGTTCCGCAGCAGGAACGACAAAAGAAGCAATCGATGCATTGCGCGCACAGGGCAAGAAGGTCGGCTTATTAAAGCTCCGTGTCTTCCGTCCATTCCCCGGTGAAGAAATTGCAAAGGCGCTGACTCATACAAAAGCAGTTGCGATCTTAGACCGTTCCGAAGGCTTCCGTGCAGGCGGCGGTCCTTTATCCGCTGAGATCAAGGAGCACCTGTATGATATCGGAGCTTCTACAAAGGCTGTCAGCTATATCTACGGTCTTGGTGGCAGAGATTATACAACAGTGGAAGCAACCGATGTATTTAACCAGTTAGAGGAAATGATCGAGCAGGGCAAGACCATTCCACAGTATCAGTATATTGGACTTAGAAAGTAAGGAGGTAAGACAAAATGGCATATAATTTTAAAGAAGTAATGAACAAGCCTGAGCGTCTTGCTCCGGGTCATAGAATGTGTGCAGGCTGCGGCGGTACGATTGCAGTTCGTAATGTACTCCGTGCCCTTCATGAGGGTGACAAAGCAGTTATCGGTAACGCTACCGGATGTCTGGAGGTTTCCACCTTCATGTATCCATATACTGCTTACGAAGACAGTTACATTCATAATGCATTTGAAAATGCAGGTGCTACCCTTTCCGGTGTAGAGACTGCTTATCATGTATTAAAGAAAAAGGGTAAATTAGATGAAACATATAAATTCATAACATTTGGCGGTGACGGCGGTACTTATGATATCGGTCTTCAGTCTTTATCCGGTGCTATGGAGCGTGGTCATGACATGGTATATGTCTGCTACGATAATGGTGCTTACATGAATACCGGCATCCAGCGTTCTTCCGCTACTCCGATGTATGCAGATACAACAACCACTCCTGTCGGTTCCCAGTCAAACGGTAAGATGCAGAACCGTAAGGATCTGGCACAGGTTATGGCAGCTCATGATATCCCTTATGTCGGTCAGACTACTCTGCTTGGTAATATGCGTGATATCTATGAGAAATCCGAAAAAGCCATCTATACACCGGGTGCTGCTTTCTTAAATGTTATGGCTCCTTGTCCTCGTGGCTGGCGTTATCCTACCGAACAGATCATGGATATCTGTAAGCTGGCGGTTGAGACCTGCTACTGGCCTTTATTTGAAGTCATCGAAGGCAAATGGATCTTAAGCTATTCTCCTAAGAAGAAGCTTCCGATCGAGGACTTCTTACGGACACAGGGACGTTTCAAGCATTTGTTCAAGCCCGAAAATGAGCATTTACTCGTTCAGTATCAGGAGGAAGTGGATCGCCGTTGGGAGGATCTGCTGTTCCGCTGTTCGAAGAACTAATCACACATACGAAAATAAATCAGTCCTTGGGGTTATACTATACCCCAAGGGCTGATTTATTTTCTGCCTGTCTCACTATTCCATACCTATGAAAAGTTCGTCGCATATAGCGACTCACTAAGAACCGACGCTCCCAAAGGCTTGCTTTATGAATAGTAAAACACACCATAGCGGGGATTCTGTTTTTTATTAGTCGATAACTTCTTCAGCTCCACAGCTACAAACTCTCTTGTGTAAAGTAATAGTACCAACAACCCACTTTTTCTGCATTTTACAGCTGTATACGTTCCCGCCTTTTCCAACTGATATAGCCATACATATCATTGATAAAGAAGATACCGAAATTCACAACGACCGGGATATAGGCAGGATTCTTCATGGATGCCAGCACCCATAAAATGATCAGCACGATATCATTTGCCGCATACCATACTGCATAATACGAGGAACGGAGCATCGTAAGTGCCGCTGCCAGAAAACTGGTTATGATCGATATGGTGCTGAATATAATATTCGGGGTATCGAATACAACTAAAATATAATAAAATACTGCCGTTACGATCACGCCGGATATAATAAGCCCTATGATGTGCTTCCGGTTCAGCTTCTGGATCTTTACGACATTTCCGTTTCCGCCGGACGGATTTCTGAGCCATGTGATCATAGACCAGATCGCCATAGGCATTGTCATGCCAAGATATGTAATCATCTCGCCCCAGTAATGGAACCGGTAGGAAATGATCCCATAAAGGATGCTGAATATCACCATCAGGATCTGTGCCCATACATTTCCCTTTGCTGCAAAGATCAGCGAAGTTACACCCACTAATGCAGCTACCAGAGTCAGCAGATCAAAATCTGTTGTCAGCAGGTTCGATATGCATACGATACAAATAGATCCTAACCAGATGATCCACTCCTTCTTTGTTAATTCTTTTATTGGATTGTTCATGTTTTCTTTCTCCTGTGCCGCTATTCTAATATATAATCATAATTTCCGCAAGAATCCGCAAAAAAATACCCCATGGCGATCATCGGTTCTCAAAATTCTGAGTACCGATGATCTGTCATGAGGTATCTTCATTATGTATCAGCTTACAGCTTTGTTACATTTGCAGCCTGAGGTCCTTTTTCTCCCTCAATTACTTCGAACTCAACTTTATCGCCTTCCTCCAATACTTTGAAACCAGACATATTTAAAGCTGAGAAATGTACAAAAATGTCATCACCATTCTCATCGCTGATAAATCCATATCCCTTTTTTGCATTAAACCATTTTACTGTACCTGTTTTCATTTGAATTTCCTCCTAAAACTTAATACCTGGAAAACTAAAGAGGCACAGAGCTTCTCGCTCTGTGCCTCTTTGCACTTCTCCTGTATTATATTGCTTGGATTATCTTTTTGCAAGTGTTTTTTATAAATTTCTTTTTCATTGACCAAATCTTACATCCGGCATATCCTTCTCGTGCTCGCCGATCATCTTCTCCATCCAGATCATATCGTACCATTCACCAAACTTATAGCCGCTGTTATGAAAACGCCCAACCAGCGTAAAGCCCATTTTTTTATGGAATCTGTAACTGTCATCCGTCAGATGTCCGCTCTCTGCTGCCGGACTTGCGATACAGGCATTCATGTTCAGGATTCCCATTTCCTTCAGTAGTTTTTCCAGATTCTCATATAGGGCTTTGCCAAGCCCCAGCTGCCTGCAGTCTTTTCGGATATATATCGTTGTTTCCACTGACCAGTCATATGCCTTTCTGTCTTTGAAACCTGCTGCATATGCATAGCCTGCGATTTTCCCATCCACGACTGCCTTTATGTATGGATACTTTGCTGAGATCTGCTCGATCCTGTTCCTGAATTCATCTACAGACGGTACTTCATATTCAAATGATATTGCTGTTTCTTCTACATAGGGTGCATAGATTGCGAGAAGCTCCTCCGCATCCGCTGTACTTACTTTTTCTATCTTCATGTCTTCTCCTTATGCCTACAAAAAATGCTGAACCGCACAAGTACGATCCAGCATTTTTTATTATTTCTTAGTAGTCTTCTTTGAAACTGCCGCTTTTGTCTGTGCAGGCTTTGTCTTACTTACTGTTTCTTTTGTCTTTGTCGCAGCCGTCTTCTTCTCCGGCTCCTTTTTTACAACTTCCGTCGTCTCTACATCCTTCTTTTCCGTTGCAGTTTTCTTCGCAGCCGTTTTCTTCTCAGCCGCGCGTTTTGCTGCTGCCGCTTTCTTTTCTGCCTCTTTCTTCTTCAGAATATCCTCCGGTGTTACATCGGTGTAATCATATTCCAGAACAACAGCAGAAAGTGGCGGTACTGTTACACTGATCGAATAAGGCATACGTTCTGTCTTCTTATCGATAGCCTTGATCTTACCACTGTTTAATCTTCCTGCTCCGCCAAACTGTACGTCGTCGGAATTCAGGACTTCTTTATATGTTGTGAAGCAAGGTGCTCCAACTTCATAATTATCATATTCAACCGGCACGAAATTGCAGATAAATAACAACTGCTTACTCGGTGTAGAACCTCGACGGATAAACGAAACCACACCCTTATCCGGATGGTCACAGTCGATCCACTCAAAGCCCATCACATCGCTGTCATTTGCATATAACGCATCATTCGCATTGTACAGATTATTTAACGCTTTTACCCAACGCTGTACACCCTGATTCAACGGATTGTCAAGGACAAACCAGTCAAGACTTCTTGCCTCGCTCCACTCGCGCGGCTGTGCAAATTCCTGACCCATGAATAACAGCTTTTTGCCCGGATGGCCATACATATAACCATATGCCAGACGAAGATTTGCAAATTTCTGAGGTTCGCTTCCCGGCATCTTATTGATCATTGAACATTTCAGATGTACGACCTCATCATGTGAAATGACAAGAACATAATTCTCTGCATATGTATAGGATAAGCTGAAGGTCAGCTTGTTATGGTTAAAGCTTCTGAAATATGGATCCATCTTCATATACTCGAGGAAGTCATTCATCCATCCCATATTCCATTTGAACAGGAAGCCAAGTCCGTTCATGGATGCCGGAGCAGTCACACCGGCCCATGCAGTTGATTCCTCTGCGATCAGGAATGCTCCCGGATTCTTTTCTTCCATAACTGCATTAATATTCTGCAGCAGCTTAATTGCATCCAGGTTCTCATTGCCGCCATTTTCATTTGGAAGCCACTGTCCATCCTGCTTACCATAGTCCAAATATAACATGGATGCAACAGCATCTACCCGTAACGCATCGATATGGAACTTCTCTACCCAGAAAAGTGCATTTGCGATCAGGAAGTTTGCAACCTCTGCTCTGCCATAATCAAAAATATAAGTACCCCAATCCGGATGCTCGCCCCTTCTTGGATCCGGATGCTCATAGAGCGGCATACCATCAAATCTGCCAAGTCCGTGTGCATCCTTCGGGAAATGTGCAGGTACCCAGTCTAAGATGATACCGATTCCCTTACTATGTAAATAGTCAATAAAATACATGAAATCTTCCGGCAATCCGTATCTGGATGTCGGTGCATAATAATTCGTTACCTGATAGCCCCAGGAACCATCAAACGGATACTCTGCGATACCCATGATCTCCACATGTGTATAGCCCATATCCTTTACATAATCCGCAACCATCGGAGCTAACTCTCTATAACTGAAGAAGCCGCTGTCATCGTCTTCAACTTTCTTTCTCCATGAACCGAGATGCATCTCATAGATGGTCATCGGCATCTTCATGCGATCTGTTCTGCTGTAGGTTTTTCTCTTATTTACCCATGCAGTATCCTTCCACTTGTAGGTCGTCAGATCTGCAACAACCGAACCATTGTCCGGACGCATCTGTGCCTGATTTCCGTATGGATCACTCTTATATAAGATCTCATCATAACGGGTCAGAATCTGGTATTTGTATACTGCGCCGGAAAGCACATTTGGAATAAACAGCTCATAGATTCCACCGTTTGGTCGAAGCTGCATCGGATGTAAATTACCATCCCACATATTGAAATCACCGACAACACTGACTCTCCGCGCGTCCGGAGCCCATACTGCAAAATAGGTTCCCTTTACGCCATCGATCGTCATCGGATGTGCTCCAAATTTATTATAGATCTCGTAGTGCTTGCCTTCTGCAAATAAATAAGAATCAAAATCTGAAATCTGGCTGTCAAATGCATATGGATCTGCTGTCGTAACAGTCGTTCCATCCTCATAAGTTGTCACCAGATTGTATTTTGTTCCGCTAAATTCCTTCTTAGGGAAAAAGATCGCATAAAATCCCTCATCCGTTACCTTCTCCATCGTATGAACTTTTTTACCTGTTCTGGATGTAACCTTCACTTCCACCGCATGTGGACGATAGGCTGTGATGATCTGTCCTTCCCCATATTCATGAATACCCAGCAGATGCTTTGGTGCATTCAGTTTACCTGCGATCAGTTCATCATACAGTACCCAGTTGATCCAATCGTTGATTCTCTTGTTCATATAACCCTCCTGAATATATTAGAATTTGTGTGGCTGTGTCTTTCGCCAGCTTATCAGTCGTACTATGATCGTAATAACAAGTCCGGCAAGTATCACTCCTGTATAGATCAGGAACATCCGAAGTCCCAGATTATCCGGGATCAGCGCGATCAGTCTGTCATCCCCTGAGAAAAATACATCATACCTGCCTTTAAATACCATCTCACGAACGCCATAGAAAATGCCGCTTCCGGATACCGCGAGCAGGATCAGTGATACTATTCCGATCACACTTGCTGCAACGCCGCCCCATACGACACACTCATACATTCGTCTTTTCTTTACTGCCAGAAATCCTATGATAAGCAGGATCACCGACAGGAACATCATTCGTTTCGCCTCATCCTTCACCTTCTTCAACTGTCTAAGCTGCGTCAGGTTATAGTCGCAAAGCTTCACATTTCCTTTATCAAAATCAACATTATTTCCGGTTTCCTTCAGTCCATCCGCAATGATGCTGTACTCCAGCCACGCCTCGAACTCCGTCAGAGCAGTTTCCGAACCATCTGCTCCATCTGTCTCAAATGTTCGTCCGGTCATCTCTGATGTGTACTCTGCCTCACTGATATTCACTCCCTGGAATGAGATAAACACCGCAGACGACACGATCAGCATTACAACTGCGATCGCAAGGATCACCTGAAAAAATCTATATTTAAACATGATTATCTATCCTGATTTCTATTCTAAAGTCTTATTTGACACATCAAATAAATTATATCGTTCTTATTACGCACATTAATTATTTTACCATTTTAATTGACTTGTGTAAAGAAAACATACTGCTTTCTTCATTATATATTTCTACCACATACTGTCTTCGCTCTTAAAATTACATTTTATTCAACTCATATTACTTTGATCCGTAAAGACTTGGCAGATGATCGTATCTTAATCTGTATTTGATTTCAGGCAATGAATTGCCGGTCAGATAATATAATGCAATGACATAGAAAAGATTTCGTTATGAGGTTTGTGCTAACTGTCAGCACCAAGCCCATGTTTGAGTCCATACGGACGAGTTTGGGCGACTGCCGACAAATCAGTGCACGAACCGAATAGAAATCTTTACTGTCTTACATTATATTATCTGACCGCCATTCCATGTCTGAAATCAATTTTCAATTAACAACGATCATCTGCCAAGTTCACGCAGGTCAAAGTAATATGGGCAGATGTCCTCATAGTGTCCATCCTTCATGCGAAAACCACCCGGAATCGTTCCAAGCTGCGTAAATCCAAGCCTCTCATAGAGGTGTCTTGCATGCACATTTGTAGCCACCACCGCATTAAACTGCAGCACCAGATAATCATACGCCTTTGCCTGTACCAGACAGTCAGACACCAACTTCTCTCCGATATGAAATCCTCTTACATCCGCATCTACCGCATAGCTGGCATTGCAGATATGACCGCAGCGTCCGACATTATTTGGATGCAGGATATAAAGTCCGAGCACCTTTCCTGTGTCTGTATCCTCTGCCACCGCAGTATAGGTCTGGCCTGCAAAGAATCCCCTGCCTGTCTCCTCTGTCAGGTCATCCTCCTGTGGAAAAGCAACTCCATCATCTACCACACGGTTCCAGATGCGGTTCATCTCCTGTATGTCTGAATCTTTATATTCTCTGATCTGTATATTCATCTTTCGTCCTTCTTTCTTATTTTATGCATCATTATAAGCCCGTATCAAACAGGCTTCAAGAATATAAATATAGACAATCCACAAAAATCATCTTAAAATGCATATAATGAAAATCTGCTTGACTGGAAACTGCGAAGGAACGAACTTCTCCTCTGTGAAAGCAGTCTGTACGGATGAAAGGAGTACAACCACATATGTTATTTGAACTGATAAAAGATCATTTATTCTTAAGTACATATATCCTGATCAATCTGATCGTATTTTTCCTGTATGGCATCGACAAATGGAAAGCCATCCACCACAAGTGGCGCATCCCGGAAGCCCACCTGATCCTTGCCGGTGTATTCGGAATCTTTGGTGCGGTTCTTGGTATGCTATTGTTCCGACATAAAATCAGGAAGCCCAAATTCTACATTGGGCTTCCTGCAATCTTCATTCTTGAACTTATGTGTGTGATCTTATACATAAAATGTCTTTAATTAATGGTGCATCAAAGTTCCGTACATCTCCGGTCTGCGGTCACGGAACACGCCCCATTCTCTACGCATCTGTGCGATCGCATCCAGATCAAATTCATGGACAAGCACAGATTCTGTCTCACGGTCTGCCTCCTCCACGATTGTTCCGGTCTGATCTGCGATAAAGGAAGAACCGTAAAATGTCATCGAAGACTCATCATCTGTCTCTGTTCCGATACGGTTCGATGCGATCACCGGCATGATATTTGCTGCTGCATGTCCCTGCATTGCATGCTGCCAGTGTGACTTGGAATCAATGTTTAATGTAGGCTCGCTTCCGATCGCAGTCGGATAGAACAACAGCTCTGCACCAAGAAGTGCCATGCTTCTGGCAGCCTCCGGGAACCATTGATCCCAGCAGATGCCAACGCCGATATCTGCATATTTTGTCTTCCATACCTTAAATCCGGTATCTCCCGGTGTAAAATAAAACTTCTCCGCATATGGAAGTCCATCCGGGATATGGGTCTTACGATATGTTCCAAGGATCGTTCCATCTGCATCAATGATCGCTATTGTATTAAATGCTGTATTTCCCGCCTTTTCATAAAAACTGATCGGCAGAACAACCTGAAGCTCTTTTGCAACCTCGGTAAATCGTTTTACTGCTGCATTTTCTGAAAGTGGCTTTGCCAGATCAAAATATTCAAATTTCTGCTTCTGACAGAAATACGGAGTTTCAAATAATTCCTGTAACAAGATAATATTTGCACCTTCTGCTGCTGCCTTTCGAACCAGCTTCTCTGCCTTGTCTAACACTTCTTCTCTATTCCAGCTACAGCTCATCTGGGTAGCCGCTACCTTTACCTTTCTCATACTCATATCCTCCTGTTATCAAAATATCTATATACTGTTATCAGAACATCTTATTTCTTTATCCTATATTTTCTGCCATTGATTTCCGGCTTACCTTCTACTTACATCTGCCAAATCTATCTTCCGCCGGTTGTCTGTTTGCAACGGCTTATATTCCACTCGCACCTGCCAGATTGTTCAGTCTGTCATATATCGTCTGTCCCTCAAATATATTCCATACCACTTTGGTATCCGGTATCTTCTCAGGATCGATCGTAAACAGATTCTGATCCAGCACGATGAGATTTGCACATTTGCCTTCTTCGATCGAACCGGTTCGGTCTTCTGCCTGATAGACGTAAGCAGCTCCGTAGGTATATCCTTTTAAGACTGTCGCCATATCAATGGCCTCCCACGGATTCTGACCGGATATTCTTCCGTCTGCATCCTTTCTGATCACTGCCGCATAGATTGTCTGAAATGGATCTAATCCCACAACCGGGTAATCCGTTCCGACTGCAAATGCCGCTCCTGTATTCGTGATACTTTTCATCGGCCATTCATATCTGCACCGCTTCTTTCCAAGCCGCACGATCTTATCATTATTGGACAGGATCAGATGATATGGCTGCATCGATGCTACGACATCCAATTCCTTGAATCTCCTGATATCATCGGGATGAATATTTTCGATATGCTCGATCGTATTTCTGAGATCCTTTCTTCCGGTTCTTTTTTCCGCTTCCTCGTACATATCAAGCGCCATGCGCACAGAACCATCTGCGATACAATGAAGTCTGACCTGTATGCCTGCCTCATTTGCCGCAGTGATCTCCTCCTGCATCTTCGCTCTCGGCCAGAGCGGAAGTTTCTCCCCACAGGTATCCGGGCGGTCTGTATATGGCTCTAAGAGCAGTCCGGTATAAGTCTCCGTCACCCCATCAATAAACCCCTTTAAACCGGTGATCTGAAAATGTCTGGAATCCAGTTTTTCCTTCATCTCAAAGAACTTTTCAAATGAGGTATAGCCAAATAACTTCGTGTAGACATATACATCTGCATACAGCCCTTCTTCATCATCCAGCTTTTTCAGCAATTCATATTTCTTATAAGTCTCTTCTGTATAATCTTCTGCAAACATCTCACTTAAGCCTGCAACTCCGTTCTCCGCAAGTACCTGTTTGAAATGTCTGTGTATTTCTGTCATTTCTTCATCCGTAAAATCCATGAACTTTTCCATGGCGGGCGCATAGGCTTCCGGTTCGATCAACATTCCGGTAAGCTCTCCATCCGGGTAAGTCTCGATCATGCCATTTGCCAAATCGGGATTCGGTCTGATCCCGGCTTCAGCAAGTGCTGCTGAATTCAGCCACATGCTGTGTGCATCCGCACATTCCAGATATACCGGAGTATTCGGGAAATATGCATCCAGACTTCGTTTGTCCGGCATACGATCCTCCGTCCAGTTCCCGATAAACCATCCAGTTCCGCGGATTCGCTTCTGTCCGGGATGCGCCTTTACATATGCTGCCATCTGCTCCACACATTCCTGTTCCGAATGGCAGGCATCCAACGTGTTGCATACATATTCACTTGCGGCTACCGCTCCGGTAAATATATGGGTATGTGCATCGATAAAGGATGGCATGACAAGCTTGTCACCCATATCGTATATCGGAACATCCGCCGGAACGGCATTTGTCTCATCATATGGCAGGAGCTTCTTTATCCTGTCATCTTTGATCCAGACAGCAAGCGGCTTACAGCTATCCGCCCGACCATCAAATACTGCCCGGCTCTTTATAATATATTCTGCCATATCACATGCCCCCTTTTACTCTAAACTATAAATCCACAGATCAGGAAGCCAACGATTGACAACATAGCTGCGATCATAACATATGGGAGCTGGGATACTGCATGTTCCATATTATCAATGCCTGCACTGTTCGATGACAGAAGCGTTGCATCACAGTAGAAGCATGCATGGCTTCCAAATGCACCACCGGAGATAATTGCTGCCATGATCAGAACCGGGTTTGCGGAGATTGCTGCGCCAAGCGGGAATACGATCGGTGCAACGACTGCACTCATGCCCCAGAAGGATCCGGTTGCAAAACAAAGCGCCGCAACAAGGATAAATGTGATCATCGGGAACAGAGAGCCTGTTAATAATGGCTGTGCAAGATCGATTATATAATCTGTCATGTTAAGCTGTTCTGTTACCTTCTGCAATAAGAACGCAAGTACCAGTAAGGTAAGGGTTGGAAGCATATCCGCAAATCCCTTTACGATCACACCAAAGAATTCATTTACAGCTATAACCTTTCTTGGAAGATACATCAGCATACAACATGCGATCGCAAGAACAACTGCCAGAAGAAGATCACCTGTGATAATGGCGATCGCTACAAGGACTGCCATCGGAATAACGAAATCCCAGATATTTCCGTCTTCTTCATAACCTGCACGGTTTTCATGATTGTACTTTCTGCTGGCATCACTGTAGACCTTGCCGGTCTCCTCTACTCGCTTATATGCTTTCTTCATACCACCAAGCTTTGGCATGATTCCCATACAGAATAAAAATACGATCAATAATATAATGATTGGATAAAAACAAAATGGAATGGCACTTAAGTACGCTTTCATACCGGAGGTGAATCCATATGCCTGTACACTCGGCTGATCAATGAACAGACTTGCATAGAAAACTGCCCATGTTGAAAACGGAAGAAGTACACAGACCGGAGCACCTGTGGAATCCAGCATGAACGCCAGTGTCTCTCTCGGTATCTTACGTTTATCGTAAACACCCTTCATACAGGCACCGATCGATAAAACGTTCAGATAATCATCTACAAAGATCAATATACCAAGTATAAATGTGGTAAGTAATGTCTTTCGCTCTGAATTACATAATTTGGAAACCAGCTTAGAAAAACCATAATTTCCCTTTGCTGTCTGAAGTAAGGCGATCAGGCTGCCGAACAATCCGCATACTACAACGATCCAGACATTTTCCGAAATCGTCTCCTGAAGCATCGTACACCATTGTGTCAGAAATGAACCTTTAAATAAAACTGCCGCGCCGACCAGAGAACCCCCGATCATAAATTCTTCGCAGCGATGTGTCAGTATCGAACCGACAATTACGATCAGCACTATTAACAGTGCCACCAAGCCATGTGTCATAACCATTCTTCCTTTCCGTTTTGTATTTTTCCTTATAAAACAACAAAAAGCGCATCCGCAATGCCTTATAGCATTGCAGATACGCCTTCGTATCAACTGCTTTTAGTTTACAATTTCATTTACTTATTTACAATTATTATATATGATAAGTTTCTACTTAATTTTAATTACGTCTAATCCTTATTAATCACTGATAAACTTCTCACGTACCAGTTCTGCCAGATACTTTGCAGTATTTTCTACACCGAGCAGACTGCTGTTGATCAGGATATCACAATGATTGATGTCTCCCGGCTTATATCCGGCATAATTCATGTGATAGGAATCACGCGCCTCATCAACGGCTACGATCATCTTACGGGCTTCATCGATTTCCAGTCCCATCGAATTCACACAATTCTCAACACGATCCGGGTACGGAGCATAGATGAATATATTCATCACATTGTCCATCTCGCTTAAAATAAAGTCAGAGCAGCGTCCAACGATCACGCATGAGCTTTTCTCTGCAAGAAATCGTATGATATTCTGCTGTGCATCGAAAATATCATCCTGGGTACTGTTCGTGCCACCGCCAAGCGGAAGTACCATTCTGGAAAACGGATTCTTGAAGATCTTCTTTGCGCTTTCTTCTTCTTCGTCTACAACAGAAGCGGGAAGCTTCAACTGCTTGGCTGCCTGATCCACGATATCTCTGTCGTAATACTCTATTCCCAGTTGTTCTGCCATCAGTTTTGCGATTGGTCTTCCAAGACTTCCGAACTGTCTCGTAATTGTTATAACATATTTTTTATCCTTCATCCGCAACGCTTCCTTTCTCTGATCTCTTTTTCGTTTTATAGCTTATCTCAATTCCCTACTGTTTTTCAATTATTAATTTGAGGTAAATGCTAATCATTTTCGGTAGTATATACTTGAAAACAAGTATTTTGTAATATATAATTGTATTTATATAACTTTCGACCGGATGGCTTGCTATGCAAATGAAGCAGTCTTGGCATCTGCCTGAAAATCAACATCATTTCACGCGAAGGAGACCCACAATGGAAAAGAACAACTTTCTGATCTATAACGATATCGTATATACGCTGTACCAATGTAAATCCTATGAAGCACTGAGAGATGAATTTCTCCCAAGACTTCGCCTGCTGATCCCATTTACTTATGCGAGCATTATCTCCGTCAATCCGGAAAACCGAACTGAGATCGTACCGACTCCGGTCTGCTTTCCTGATTATTTCTATGAAGCAGAACTGCTCTACATCGATCATATGAGTGAGGATCATCTGCTCTGGATCAACAATGTACGGGAATCCCAGCTTGTAAGAGAAAGCGATCTGGTAAATGATGATGTCCGTCTGAACTCTTCTCTCTATCAGCACTGTTATCAGAAATTCCATGTCTACGATTCCTTACAGTACAGCATGATCTGCAGTGGAGAATTCTCCGGTATCCTGACGCTGTTTCGTACCAAGATCGATGGGGATTTTACAGACGATGATATGTTCTTCTTCCGTTCTCTTGGCAAGCATATCAACGTAACCTATGAACAGATCCTATATCCGGAAAAAGAGAAAGGCCATACCGCTCTTGCAAACCGTATCCCGGCACTTGCAAAAGGCTATGACCTTACTCCACGAGAGACAGAGATCCTGTCTCTGATCTTTTCATTTGCAAATAACGATGAGATTGCAGCCACTCTCGGGATCAGTGAGAACACGATCCAGAAGCACTTACAGAATATTTTCCGAAAGACCGGAACCTCATCAAAATGGGATCTACTCCGTCTTTCTTGATTCTTCCGGATAGACTAAGCCCCAGTTCTTTCGAAGGTCTGTCATGATGTTCATGACATCTCCGGTAAAAGGCATCTGCATCCGGCTTACATCTCCGGACTGTACCGCTTCTTCCATATCCCGCATCTCATATTCAAGCGCACGCTTTGTTTCACCGGCTTCTACCGGTGTAACTGCTCCGCTTGCAGCATCTACGATAATCGCTTTATCAGCTCTTGGATATTCCATGATCTCGATATACCCTTTTTCACAACTGATCATTGCACGCTTTGGCTGCTTTGAATGCATGGACAGCGTAATAGCTGCCATCTGTTGTTCTTTATTCATCAGGATGATGCTTGCCTGCTCATCCGTCCCTGTCGGCGCGAACCGCACCTGACTCATCACCTGATCCGGTGTCTCTGCCATAAAGCTGCGCATCAGACTGAGTGCATATACTCCGATATCAAGCAATGCACCACCGGCAAGATTGATGTTAAAGAAACGATTATTCATATCATATTCTTTATAGCTTCCAAAGTTCAACTGTATCATCTGAACTTTTCCGAGTTCACCGGATGATACGATCTCCCATAATTTCTTATATAATGGCATATGCCAGATCGTCATGGCTTCCGCCAGTATCACATGATGCTTCTCTGCAATCTGCAATGCCTCATTTAATTCATCACTGTTCAACGTGATCGACTTCTCACACAATACATGCTTGCCGTTTGCAAGTGCCTGTCTCAGGAATTCAATGTGGGTATTATGCGGCGTTGTAATATAGATAATGTCGATCTCCGGATCTGTAAACATCTCATGAAAATCATCATATACCTTTGTTACATGATATTTCTCCGCAAATGCAACTGCCTTCTCATGGGTACGGTTTCCTACCGCATATAAGGATTTACCCATCTGTTCCAGCGCCTGTGCCATTTCATTTGCAATTACACCTGTACCAAGTACTGCCCATCTTAATTCTTTTGCCATTTCTTCTTCCTCCTGTACAAAAAAATGTATGATTCCCTGTATGTACCCGTATCACCTGTGTTCTAGTTCTCTGCTACGATCTTACCGTTGCAGATCGTGTAATGAAGCTTTCCCGGAAGTGTCCAACCAAAAAACGGTGAATTCAAGGCTTTGGAATGGAAATGTTCAACGGTCCATTCTTCATTTTCTCCAAATATCACAATATCAGCCGGCGCTCCCGCCTGGATACTGCCCGGTGTCATCCGGTAGAACTCCATCGGGTTCTTACTCATCAGCTCCATAAGCTTCATAAGTGTGATGTAGCCCGGCTGTACCAGTGAACGGATTCCCAGTGCCAGTGATGTCTCAAGGCCTGTGATCCCACTCGGTGCCTGTGCCATCGGACGTGCCTTTTCTTCTGCACTGTGCGGTGCATGATCGGTTACGATCATATCGATCGTGCCGTCCTGAATACCTTCAATAATCTTCAACCGGTCCGCTTCTTCTCTGACCGGTGGGTTCATTCTTGCCATTGTTCCATAGGTCAGAACTGCATCCTCTGTCAGTGTAAAATGATGTGGTGTTGCTTCTGCATGAACATCCGCACCAAGCTTCTTTGCCAGCCTTACTAACTCAACGGAATTTCCGGAACTGATATGCTGAATACAGACAGATGCTCCTGTATGAAGGGCAAGGATACAGTCTCTTGCGACCATGACATCCTCTGCTGTTCTGGAAGCCCCACCATAGCCAAGCTGCTCGGATACTGCTCCCATATTCACACCTGCACCTTTTACAAATGCAGGATCTTCTTCATGCAGACTAATCGGCAGATCAAGCGCTTTCGCACGAAGCATTGCCTCCGTTAAGACTTCTTCATCCATGATCGGGATACCATCATCTGTAAATCCGGCAGCACCATGTTCTGCCAGCAGTTCCATATCTACAAGTTCTTTTCCCTTCAGATCCTTTGTAACGGTCGCCGTCTGGATCACATGGATCCCGGTCGTTTCCCCTTTTCTCTGAATATACTCAAGTGTCTCTACATTATCAACTGCCGGCTTCGTATTTGCCATACAGATAACCGTCGTAAATCCGCCATAAGCGGCAGCCTCTGCTCCGGTCTCGATGTCCTCTTTATAAGTAAAGCCCGGATCTCTGAAATGTACATGTGTATCGACCAGCCCCGGTGCAACCACCAGACCTTCCGCATCGATCACGCAAACATCATCTGTACCATACTTTTCCCTGCATGCTTCCGGATCTATCTGCTGTTCCACTTCTGTGATCACCGCACCATCAACCAGCACATCCAGCTTCCGATCTGTATTTGTCACAGGATCAACGACCCTGCCGTTCTTTATTAATAACATGCAATATCCTCCTGATATATACTATCCGCAGGCATGTGCCATATCTCACTTCCATCCTGAGACTCTCTTTATGCTATACCTGGTCCACCTGCCTGCAATGCCAGTTTACCACAACCTGTCTTTTCAACACAACCGCCTTTTTGCTCTTATCTTATATCTGCTGTAACATCTCAATTATATGAACGCAACAAGCATTTCCGGTTCTTACCCCGTAACCGGCATTGCTTCCACATAATCCCCCTTCATGAGACACTCACGAAGTTTTTCGTTATGCGAAACACATTGCCATCGTCTGCGGGTGCTTGTTTGAGCTATAATACTGGGCGAAAAAGAATAATTGCGAACTTCTCAGCTTAAATTATGAATGAGTTCGTTGAATTACCGAGACAGGGGCATTTGAGGTCGCCGGTCCTTAGATGGCGCATATGCGGCATCTTAGTACCGCTGCAGACCGAAACGAGCGAAAGCGTCCCCTGCTTGGTAATATCAAGCGAGCTCATTCACATTAAAACTTATATGTTCGCAATTACTACTCTCTGTTCTTCAGCACTTCAGCAGGCACCATCTTGCGGATTCTGCGGATCAGCAGATGGTTGATGATGAAGTACAGGATCAGGATACCTGCGAAGATGGCAAGGTACATCCAGAATGGGAAGGACTTGTCGATACCGCAGGCAATATTCGGAACAAAGGCAGGCTCATAAGCCACATCCATGATCCATTTGGTCAGTGGAATCGAAATCAATGCTCCTATCGTTATGATATAGAAATTACCATCCAGATACATCTTCTTCACTTCCTTATTCCGGTATCCGAAGATCTTAATCAACGCAATGTTGAAAGAAGACCAATCTATCATAACCTTCATCATCAGATACATAACAACAATGAAGATCAGAACAGATACTCCTCCAATTGTAAGGATCATTCCCTGCATTATATCCGAGAAGATACCGGCAGCCTTCTTCACATCGGTCTTTGTCGTTGTTGCATATAATCTTCCGGTCTCGACATCGAGTGCATGGTCGGAAAATACAACATTGAAATAATCCTCCGGTTCGTCGAATAACTCAAGCGCCTTGTCATATGGCATAAATACCATAAAGGATGGAGCATACTGCGCAACAGATGCGATCTCAAATGCATAGATCTTATCTGCTTCATCATCCTTTAGTGTCAGAGTATCACCAACATCCAGACCGTATTTGTAAGCGATCGAAGAACTGATCGCAACCTTACTGGATGAATCTGACAGATCCACATCAAAGAACGGATTATTCTCTGTCAGTCCCATAACTGTTATGTCAAAGTTGTAACCGTAAATTTTCTTTTTCAGTGTCTTTGCATATGCCTCATATCCACCTTCCGGAACTTCCTCTGTCGGATATTTGTAGGTATACATATACTCATACTTTGTATCATTTACATAATCACGATTTACATTCGCACAGTAAGTATATATCTCCAGTGACATCATCGCCAGCAGAAGACTTACAAACATTCCAAATACTACCGTAAATCCGGTACGGCTCTCACGAAGCATCTGGCGGATCTTGAACAGATTCATGAAGCTCATATTTCCAAGCTTTATATCCTTACCATTACCAACCTTCTGCCCATTCCTGATCATTGTAAGAACCGGCTTCGACAGCCTCTTTCGGATAACCAGTGAATTAACGATTATAGAAATAACCGGTGGAACCACGATTCCATAAATGAACAGATATGGCATATAGATAACATCCAGATCCGGAAGGGAATAATAGTTGTAGCAGTCCTGCATCTGGATCGGCACACCAAGGCTTGAATATCCAAGCAGTGTTCCGATCAGACCTGAAACAAATGTGATCACAGTCGGGAGTGTTACATAATGTGCCATCAGATTCTTTCTCTTTACCCCAAGTGCATATAACGCACCAATAACGGCACTTTCCTGATCGATCGAATGTACAACGAACACTGATAATACATAAGAGATCAGGATCAACAGGATCGCACCTGCGATCGTACCAACGCTCCGGTATAATTCCTGATCACCGGAAGCCGCCTGAATTCTCGCATTATCCCCTGCCTTTACAAAAGTCATAAGGTTCTGTGCATCCTCTGAGAAGATGTCATCGATCATATCATCTGTCTCATCCTTTAACTCCTGAATACCATCCAGCAGTTCATTGGAACCATCTTCAGCTTCTTTTGTTCCGTCTGTATATTCTATAATTCCATCTTCAAATGCCTTAAGCTCCTTTAACTCTTTTGCTCCATCTAACAGCTCCTGAATACCATCTGTCAGATCGTCCTTCTTTCCCATCGTACGATCCCAGTATTCCTGAAAAAACGGATCTTCTACATCTCCGGATGTAAATTCCAGCTTCTCCAAGCGGTCTTTTAATTCATCATCCGTCATAGCACCATTTAACCGGTATGCATAATAATATTCCTCTGACTTTATACTTTTTTCTTCCGCACGAAGTGTATCGTATACATCAGCTGCAACAAATCCCGTACCAAAATGCAGGCAGTCACATCCGGTATCTCCCAGAGATTTTAATACGTTATCATAATCCGGTGTTGTACCGATTCCGGTAACGGTAAATTCCCGTCCGCCAAATGTAATCACATCACCTGCTGATATATCATTCTTCTCTGCAAACTGGCGTTCTACCACCAGCTCATTTTCCTTTTCTGCAAGTGTGCCCTTTACCAGATCGATCCTGTTGACCTCATCCCTGTTTGCAAAGATACGGATCGTGTGATCTTCGTCAATCTCATAGTCCATATAGAACTGTGGCTCGATCGTCACTCCATCCGCCTCCAAATCTTCCATTTCTTCATCCTTCATCGGTACGAACAGTGAAAAATCTCCATCCTCAACACACTGTCTGCTGTCAGCATTCTCACTTCCGCGAATGATTGTTTCTGCCGCACCGACCAGACTGACTACCAGATACATGGCAAGTATGATCAGAAGGGACAATGCCAGATATCTTGGAAGGTTGCTTTTGAAATCTCTCCAAATCCTTTTTCTCAATACTTTCTGCATCTTATAAATCCTCCAATTCTGCTGCCGGTACCTTTGTCTCATTGTAATAATCTTTCCTGATCTGACCATCCTTTACGATCACGACCTGATCGACCATATTCTTAATGGAATTATTATGTGTTACGATCAGCATTGTCGTTCCATAGGTCGCATTGATCTTCTCCAGAAGGATCAGGATATCCCTTGATGTCTTGGAATCGAGTGCTCCAGTCGGTTCATCACATAAGAGCAGCTTCGGATTTTTGATCAGTGCTCTTGCGATCGCACATCTCTGCTGCTGACCACCGGACAACTGTGCCGGAAACTTATTCTGATGCTCTGTCAGTCCCAGTATCTCAAGCAGCTCATCCATATTAAGCGGCTGATCTGTCAGATATTCACAGACCTGTATATTCTCCCGCACGGTAAGGTTCGGTACCAGATTATAAAACTGGAAGATAAATCCCAGATAATCTCTTCGGTAGTCAGATAATTCATCTGCTTTCATGCCTGCGATCTCGATTCCGTCTACCTTGATTGAACCGGATTCGATCGTATCCAGTCCACCGATACAGTTCAATAACGTAGACTTACCGGAACCACTGGTTCCCTGAATGACACACATATCGCCCTGCTTTACCTGAAGGGATACTCCCTTTAAAACCTGTATGTAGCTTCCACCTTCTCCATAACTTTTTTTTACATCTGATACCTCTAAATACATACTCGCTTCCTCCTGTTATTTTTTCGCTTACATAACACCGTTATGTTGTTATCATTTTTTTAGCTATGCAAAATAAAATTTCACATAGCTTTTTGTTATCTATTCATCTCTCTGAAACAGTGCATACCATCCGGCAAGCAGATATTTCAATATGTCTCCCAGATGGGCAACTGCTTTTTCTTCATCGGGTTCATGTGTCAGCAGATGGACAAATGCATCGATCTGCATATGTGCCATCCAGTGTATCGTATAATCATCCGGTGCAGTAACTCCACACACCTTTGCCTGTGCGTCTGCCAGCATCCGGTAATTCTTCTCTGTAAATGCCACAAATTCATCAATACATCCTGCAAGACTTGATCCCTGACTCTTTGTCAGCAGAAGCTGTACCCGGTCATAATTCTGATACAGTTCATGAATGATCCGCCGGGATGCATAGATGTCATCGCTGAAATCATCCTTCCCCTCCTGAAGCTCGCCTTTTACCTCCTGCAACTCCTGCTGCATATGTGCTTCCATCATCGTACGGATACTTCCAAGCACCGGTGCCACCAGTGAAGCAAATATATCATCTTTATCTTTAAAGAAGAAATATAATGCACCGGTCGTCACACCTGCATTCTTACAGATATTACGGAGGGATGCACCCTGATAGCCCTTCTCCATAAATTCATGCTCTGCACTTGCAAGCAGCTTTTCTTTTGTCTCCCGATCGTCCTTCATCTCATCTCACCACCAATTTAATCCTGCTCTAACATATGAACGCCCATTCACATAACACCGTTATGTTACATCTAAACTGTATATATGTCAACCCCTTTTTTATATAATAGCCTCTGTATTTCCGGCTAAACATTAAATCTGCCTGACGCCTTTCCATGCTGCAACAGGCATTTCCGGTTCATATAACATAATTGCCGTTGCTTCCGTATAATAAAACCTCTACATGACGACATTCACGCAGTTTTTCGTTATGCGAAACACATTGCCAACACCTGCGGGTGCTTGTTTGAGCTCGAAGAGCGAGTTAGCACGGAGCAGGTGTGAATCAGGCATGTGTTTCAAATAGAAAAACAAGTGCGTCTCATGTAGAGATTTTATCAAGAGGAAGTAATCGGCATATTCAGAATATAAAACCGGAAATGCACTTAGTACACATTAAAAGGGCTCCGGCATATATTCAAGGATTGATTCATTGAAAAACATGCGAAACCGGAGCCCCTATGTCAAACTATATTCTTTTTTCCTACTTCGGATGTCCTAACAAGGTATCCTTTTGTCTTAAATCGTAAACAAAATCCAACCAATGCTTTTTATAGGGCAAACGATTTTCATTTATTAATTACTTGCTGATCGAATCTGTCTTGATGATGAACTTAACGCTACCTTTCATATCATCTGAGATTCCACCGAAGGATTCATAAGCTTCACCGGCCTTGATGACCTTATCGCACTTTTCTGACAGAGAATCCAGATCCTTTTCTGCATCATTTACTGCATCAACGATCTTATCTGTACCATCTGATAACTGCTTGCTGCCATCCTTTAAGTCACCACTTGCATCTGTCAGCTTTGATGCGCCATCCTTTAATGTGCCTGCTCCTTCTTTCAGAGTATTTGCACCCTTTGTAAGGCTGCCTGCACCACCATTCAACTTAACCATACCATTATACAGATCAGAAGTGCCTGTATATACCTTGCCAAGGCCTGTGTTCAGTGCTGATGCACCAGTTGCCAGGGCGTCTACACTCTTCTTCAGAGTTGTGATCTGTCCGGAGAATGAACTCAGCTTGCCAAGTACCAGATTCGCACCATAGGAAAGGCCATCCTGATATGCTGTTGCATATCCCGACTTATAACCTTCTACATAAGCTGTACCATATGCAGACTGATAAGCTGTACCATATGCACTGCCATAACCTGCTGTGAAAGCATTGGTATATGCTGTACCGTATGCTGTGCTGTAGCCGGATGTATAAGCTGTGCCATAAGCTGTACCGTAACCGGATTTGTAACCGGAACCATAAGCTGTACCATATCCTGACTTATAAGCTGCTCCATATACATCACCATATGCAGTTGCAAACGCTCCCTGTAATGCAGCAAGTGTTGCATCATCCGGCTGGGAACCTGTCATCTGTGCATATGCGGATACAAATTCCTGGAAATAAGTTGCAAACTGACCAGATGCTTCGGATGCTACTGTTGATGATGAAGGTGCTGCTGCCTGTGCCTCTGCTGCTACCGTAGAAGCGGAAGGTGCTGCTGCCTGTGCTTCTGCTGCAACTGTATCAGCGGAAGGCGCTGCTGCCTGTGCTTCTTTTACAACGGATTCCTTAGAAGGTGCTGCTGCTTTACCATTCTTCTGTGCCTCTGCTGTTACAGCATCCTTATCAACACCATCTGCGATCTTATCCTTGTTTGCTGTCAGGTTATTTGTAATATTTTCTGTGATCGTGCTCTTGATTGCTTTCTTTTCTTTATCACTTAATTCTGTCTTGGTTGGAAGTTCGATTCCCTTTACAGCTTTGTTTAATGTTGCAAGTCCATCGCTGATCTGCTTGGAACCGGATAAGATACCATTTTCACCTTCAAATGCTGCTTTTAATGTACCAGCACCTGTTGTTGCAGAATCAACACCCTGTGCCAGAGTTAAGGAACCCTGATATAAGCTGTCTGCGCCATCCTTTACCTGACCAACACCATCGGATACGGAAGATACACCATCTGTATATTCTGTAATTCCTTCAACGAGGGAATTCATACCATCGCTGTATGTGTCGATCAGTTCGTTGATATCAGATTCAGCATCCTTCAGATCCTTGTTATCGCTGTCCTTGGATAAGAATCCGGTAGAAGCAACTGTCATTGTCATGTCCAGAGAGAAATCTGTACAGTCTGCTGTAACCTCAAAGTAATCCGGAATCTCAACATCTAACTTCTGCAGATCCAGGCTGTCCTGAAGGCCGGGCATACCCATACCAACAACGATACTGTTGTTTCCATCATTTACAACCTGACCATTCTCAACCTTGATATCTGAGAATTTGTCATTTGATAAGATCATACCGGTCGCCATCAGGAAAGGAGTATATACATCTCCACTCTTTGAATTATTGACATATTCAAATCTCATCTTTACCTTGCCGCTCTTGCCTGCCAGCTGATCCGGTGTGATCTCCTGATCATCCAGATAATAAGTAACTTTAACTTCTACAGGAACCTGCTCCTCTGACTTGCCCTGATAATAAATGGAATTGCCATCTGCCTTCCATACAAGTTCTCCATTATTCTCTGTAAATGTCTCATCGCCTTTTACATTCTCGATATCAGTCAGGTTACTGCTATCCTTAATGGTTGCCTCACCATCTGTGTTCTTTAACCACTCACTGACGATAACGTCCTGCTTATTACCTGCTGCATCAGCAATAACGTAAACGGTTTCATCTTTATCACTGTCTGTATTCTCGGAAAGTCCGACAGAATTCTCAAGTACATCTGACAATTCTTCATCGCTCTTACTCATGATCTCCGGGTTCTCTAATGTCTGTACATCTCCTGTTGCTGTACTGCCACAGCCTGTAACGGATAACATCATTGCACCACTCAGAGCGATCGCCATAAATCTTTTTCTTGCTTTCATATTTTTATAACTCATACTAATTACCTCCTAATTTACTACTGCCGGTCAGCAGGACCATTGGAATCATTATTTACATCTATATATTTATCATCGTCACTGTAACTGTCATCAAAATCATAGTTATCAAAGTTTCCGGATTTCTTCTTTGCAAATGGTCTGTCTTCATTCAGAAAATCATCATCATCTGCCGTTTTCTGTTCCGAAGCCGGATCAACATTTCCCGCTCCGGCATAAGCTACTTTCTGTTTGCCGGTAATACCCTTGAATCCGATTGTTGTATGGATGATCAGCTTATCGAATAACATCAACGCTGCAGGAAGCAGGAAGATGACGACAAACATACTGATGATAGCTCCTCTTGCCATCAACGTACATAAAGAACTGATCATATCGATCTCTGAGTAACAGCCAACACCGAAGGTTGCGGCAAAGAAGCTTAATGCGCTTACGATAATGGAAATCATAGATGTCTGAAGTGCAACTGTAACTGCTTCTTTCTTAGCAAGGCCATTACTTCTCTCTCTCTTATATCTTGTTGTCATCAGGATCGCATAGTCAACGGTAGAACCAAGCTGGATCGTACCGATAACGATGGATGCGATGAACGGTAATGTTGTATTTGTAAATGCCGGAATACCCATATTGATAAAGATTGCAAATTCGATTACACATACCAGAATGATCGGAAGTGATACGGATTTGAATACGAATAATATGATCAGCAGGATAACGCCAATGGATACGGTACTTACTGTGTTAAAATCCTTATCTGTGATCTCGATCAGATCCTTTGTACAAGGAGCTTCACCGATCAGCATACCCTTGCTGTCATATTTGTGAAGAATCGTATTGATCTCATCACACTGTGTATTTACTTCATCACTTGCTACTTTGTATTCTGACATGACTAACATCAGCTTCCATTCACCATTGTCAAGCTTGGATTTCAAATCCTGTGGGATCATACTCTGTGGAATCATTGGACCAACTACAGATTCCAGACCAAGTACAGTCTTAACACCCTTGACATTCTTAATTTCTGAAATAACTTTATTAATACTCTTTTCATCCAGATTGCTGTCAAGCAGAATCATATGTGTAGAGTTCATATTGAATTCTTCTTCCAGCTTCTGGTTTGCCTGAATACTTGGAAGATCCTCCGGTAATGAGCTGTCGAGGTTATAGTAAACATCTGTATGTGTATAACCATATAACGCAGGAACCAGAAGGATCAGGAATAAGATATGGAAGATCCAGTACTTATTCACGATAAATTTGCTAAGCTTATCAAACTTAGGAAGTAAAGATCTGTGACAGGTCTTTTCAATCGGCTTATCAAAGATCAGGATCATGGATGGGAGTACGGTTACACAACAGATAACACCGATAACAACACCCTTTGCCATAACGATACCAAGGTCAAGGCCTAAGGTAAAGGTCATGAAGCACAGTGCAACGAAACCTGCTACTGTTGTGATCGAACTACCGATAACAGATGAGAAGGTGGAAGCGATCGCATCTGCCATAGCTTCTTTATTCTCTTTGCCATTTACTTTTTTCTCTTCCTGATAACTGTGCCACAGGAAGATCGAGTAGTCCATTGTTACACCCAACTGCAGGACTGCGGTAAGTGCCTGTGTTATGTAGGAGATCTCTCCTTTAAATACATTTGTTCCCAAGTTATATACAATCGCCATACCGATACTTAATAAGAAAAAGATCGGTACGAGGAAGGAATCCATAGTCAGTGATAATACGATCAGCGATAAGATAACTGCTATGGTTACATAGATTGGAACCTCTTTATCACACAGATCCTTCGTATCCGTAACAACGGCTGACATTCCGCTGATGAAACACTGCTTACTTGCAAGCTTTCTGATCTGAGTGATCGCTTCCATTGTCTCATCGGAAGACATTGTTGTTTTAAAGATAATTGCCATCATCGTACAATCATCATTACGATATGCCTCTCTGATATCTTTCGGTAAAATCTCATCCGGAATAGAAATATCCATAATCGAGTCATACCAGATTACAGAATCAACATTGTCTACCTGTTCCATTTGTTTTTTTAATTTGACGACATCTTTATCGTCCATCCCTTCTACTAGGCACAGGGAGAAAGCACCCGTTCCGAAATCATCCGCCAGAATGTCCTGACCTTTCATGGTTTCGATATCCTTTGGTAAATATGAAAGTACATCATAGTTTACTCTGGTTTTCAAGAAACCAATCGCTGCCGGGATCAAAAGCAGGATACTGATAATTAAGATCGGTACACGAAGCTTTACAATCGCCTTTCCAAATTTGTTCATAGAATCAATCCTTTCGTTAATACAAAAAATGAACGGAAACCTTTTTCTTGTTTCCGTTCATAGAATATGATTATTTTGTTTGTTTGTAATTATACAAGATTTTAGGGTTGACAATTTTTTTGACATTTATCCGGAAATGTCAAAACGAATTCTAAAATAAGTATAAAAAAAGCCTGAATACCTGATAAATTCTATCATTTTCTGTACTGTCTGTACACCAAGGTCTGCCCGGCTTCTGCTACTGTCTGTCATGATCGGATATATAGACTGCCTGCTTACACTTCTCAAGCATCTCCCTCATATAATCAGCCAGCTTCTCCGGTGCCATCTTCATGCCACCCTTTGCCCATTCAACGATAATCCCACAGATCCCATATGCGAAGAACCGGGCAAATATACCACGTTCCTCGTTTTTCAGATGAGATTTCTCGTCTAACTTATCAATTGCCTCTTCAAAGGTCTGTTCTGCAACCTCAAGCATATACTGGATAATATAATCCTCTGCATGTTTGATCGTGTTAATATAGAACTTTTTCTCCTCCTGCATCTGTGTGAGGATCGCGCCTAATTTCTCATCCCAGTTCTCTAAGGATATGTCCTCCATATTAGGAGCAAATAATTCATTAAAATAGATCCAGACCAACAGTTCGTATTTATCTTGAAAATGATAGTAAAATGTCTGTCTCTTGATTCCGCATCGGTCTGCAATATCACTGATCGATATTTTGTCATATGGTTTCTCTTTGGTCAGTTCTTTTGCACTTAATGCAATCGCTTTCTTTGTAAGATTTGATTCCGGCATATTCGTATAACTCTTTCTATATAATAATATCCCCATATGTCTAAAATGCAGATTTTCTTCCGCACCTGAAACACATGGAGATAGTATAGCACATCTATTATAACTCGGGCAACATGTCTTTCATGCTGTTTAATCCGATCATCAAGGTTGATGTATTATGCAGAAGTGCAGATGTTGTCGGTGCGATCACACCCGCAACTCCAAGCACGATCAGCCCGGTATTAAACCCTACGATAAAACGATAATTTCTGTGAATCCGTTTCATAAGAAGATTTGCAAGTATCTTCAATGTCACGATCTCATCCAGACTGTCCGCATCGATCGTAATATCTGCAACCTCTCTGGCAATCTCCGCACCATCACTGATCGCGATGCCTGCATCTGCTGCTGAAAGTGCCGGCGAATCATTGATACCATCACCGATCATGATAACCTTTCTGCCTGCTGCCTTCTCTCGATCTACAAATGCAGCCTTATCCTCCGGCAGTACCTCTGAATAATATTCATCGACACCGACATGCTCTGCGATCGCCTTTGCAGTCCGTTCACAGTCACCGGTCATCATAACGACCTTGGAGATTCCAACCGACTTTAACCGTTCTACAATATCTGCAGATTCTTCCCTTAACGGATCCTCAATCAGGATTGCTGCCGCAAGCTCGTTATCGATCGCCAGATAGAGGTGGGAATATTCCGCCGGAAGATTCTCAAATACTTCTTCCATCCCATCCGGTATCGTACATTTTTCGTCCTCAAATACAAAATGATAACTGCCGATGATCGCCTTGGAATCCCCAATTGTTGTCGAGATTCCATGCGCTACGATATATTTTACTTCTGAATGCATCTCTTCATGATCCAGATTTTTTCGTTTTGCCGCATCCACTACGGCTTTTGCGATTGAATGTGGAAAATGCTCTTCCAGACAGGCAGCGATACGAAGCAATTCGTTTTCACTTGTTCCGTTAAAGGAAACGACTCCCGCAACTGTAGGCTGTGCCTTTGTCAGTGTTCCGGTCTTATCAAATACGATCGTATCCGCTTCTGCTACCGCTTCCAGATACTTTCCGCCTTTGACTGTAATCTTACGGTTTCCTGCCTCACGGATCGCCGATAATACCGATACAGGCATAGCAAGCTTCAATGCACAGGAATAATCAACCATCAGGATCGCAAGGGCTTTTGTTACATTTCTTGTAAGCAGATAGGTAAGTATCGTACCGCCTAAGCTGTACGGCACCAAACGGTCTGCCAGATGCTCCGCCTTGCCCTCCAGATTGGATTTCAGTTTCTCAGACTCATCGATCATCTGCGCAATCTTCTCATATCGGCTGGAACCGGATACCTCTTTTACTTCTATTATGAGCGAGCCTTCTTCTACCACTGTTCCGGCATATACGACATTTCCTGCCGTACGTCTGACGGATACGGATTCTCCGGTAAGTGATGCCTGATTCACCATTGCTTCACCATCACAGACAGTTCCGTCAAACGGAATGATCGTTCCGACATTGACAACGACATGATCTCCTTTTGCAATCGTATCAGAATCAACCAATATCTCGTTATTCTCTGTCTTTAACCACACTTTTCCGACATTTAATGACATCGTACGTGCCAGGTCATCGACCGACTTCTTATGTGTCCACTCCTCAAGCAGTTCACCGATTCCGAGCAGGAACATGATCGAACCTGCAGTCTTCATATCCCCTCGTAAAACAGATACTCCAATGGATGTTGCATCCAGCACCGGAACTTCGATCTTGCCCTTTGTCAGAGTCTTAACGCCTTTCCAGATATACTTAACAGACATCAGACCTGCATAAGCTGCTGATATCGGATATGGCAGAAGCCACTTTCTTGCATAATGGAAGATAATCTTATCGACCAGCTTCTCCTGATACATCGCATTCGTCTCTCTGCCGCTTCGTTCCAGATAACCATTTGGGACTTTTACATCTTCATAATGAAATCTGCGAAGTCTGTCGATAATGATATCCGGATTTCCCGTATAACAGATCACTGCATCCGCCGTCCGGTCATACACCTTTGCCGAGCTGACCGGTTCAAAAGACTCCAGATAATATAAAAGAATATCAGCTTCTTCATATGACATATGATTCTGACACATATGTACACGCAGTCTGCCCTTCATCTTATCTTTTATTATGAATTTCAATTCAGCTCATCCTCTTATCTAAATTTTTCTTATGCCTCTACTGCTTCTGTATTTTCTGCTGCAGCTTCACATGCGCACTCAGCAGTTTCTTCTGCTGTCTCTGCAGGAATATCTTCTACAACGACATCTTCTTCTGCTTCACGATCTGCATTGATCTGCTTAGCGCCCTGGTAAATGTCATCTACATTTTCCTGAATGGTTGTAGCTGTGTTCATAACACACTTCTTTGCACGAAGAGCCGCTGCTGTACAGTTTGTGTAAACCTTCTTTGCATCCTTGCTTGATAATACCTTGATACCTGCCGTACCAAACAATAAACCTGCTGCAAATATTCCAACTTTCTTAATATCCATGATAATTTACCTCCTGATTGTATTAATATATTTTGAAGCACATTATAGCATCATTTCTTTTTTTTGCATGTATATTATCATTTTATTCACATATTTTTTACATCTGATCATTCGCAAACATGTACACTTGTTCTACTCGTGAACTATCATCTTATGTTGTCTGTAAAACCTTCGATAAAACATAAATCCTACTATAGTAGTGATTACCTCTGTAATCGGGAAAGTCAGCCAGAAATACACAAATCCGAATCTGGAAAACAGATATCCAAGCGGTACAAATAAGAACACCGTTCTCATAATGGTTAGAAATGAACTCTTAAAGGCTTCGCCGGTTGCCTGCAAAAAGACCGGATAAATCTGCGCACCTACCATCGGTATAAAGCTGATCCCAATAAATCGGAATCCCTGCACTCCGATACGGATAACTTCGCTGTCCTTCGTAAACACAGAAAGCATAGGTTCCGGAATAAATTCAAAGCATAACGTTCCGATGAACATCAATGCAATTCCCCATATAAAGGCAACCGTCATCGTATGTTTACAACGATCAATACTCTTTGCCGCATAGTTATAGCTAATGATGGGTACAATGCAGGTCTGAAGAGCACCCAGTGGTATAAAGAAAAATGTCTGCCATTTGTAATACAATCCAAGTGCTGTCACTGCCTCATCGGAAAATCCTGCAAGGATCATATTTAATCCAAATATGTAAAATGTATACGTTGCCTGCATGATGATATTCGGAATTCCAAGCGCATAGATCCTGCGGATATCCTCTGGATATTTGCAAAGAGACGGCGAACGATGAAATCCCTTCTTCATAACAAGAAGTGCCGCTACAACCTGTCCTGTGATCGTTGCAAATGCAGCTCCTGCTATTCCAAGCTTTGGTATACCAAAAAGCCCAAAGATCAAAATCGGATCTAACACAATATTCGTGATAGCTCCTGTGATCTGTGCGATCATCGGTGTCTTCATATCTCCGTTTGCCTGAAGTACCTTTGTCCATATGCTCTCTGTAAACAATCCAATGCTGCCCACGCACACAATCCTTCCGTAGGTAATTACATCAGCAATTACTGTATCCGAATTTGTCTGCAACCGTGCATATGCAGGCATCAACAGATAACAGCTTACTGCAAATAAGATCCACATAATGATCGCCAGACTAAAGCCGATGCCTGCTACCTCATCCGCCTTCTTATACCTCTTTATTCCCAGAAAATGTGCAATATTTGTATTGATTCCAACACCGGTTCCAACTGCCAGTGCGATCATCAGAAGCTGAACAGGATAAATGATCGATAACGCCGTCAGACCGCTCTCTGAGTATTTCCCGACAAATAAACTGTCTACTATATTATAAAGAGCCTGTATCAACTGTGCCAGCATGACAGGCGGTGCGATTTTAAAAAAGATCTTATTGATCTTTTCTGTGCCGTAAAAACTACTGTTTGTTTCCATCTCTGCTGCCTCCTGCCTCCTGCTCTACACAAGAAGCCAATATTTCCTGGTATTCCTTCATAAGCTCTGTCAGCATCTGCATCTTCTCATAGCCAAATCGTTTTACAGATGCTTCTTCTATAGAAGCTAGCGAACAGAAAAATATCTCTGCATATTTCCTGCCCTTCTCTGTCAATACAAATGCTTTTTCCCGTCCTTCTCCTTTTTCCGGTTCCAGAATCAGATAGCCCTGTTCACGCATCCTTGAAATTACATTATGTATCGTCTGACGCGGAAGCAGATAATTGTCACATACCTGTTTTTGAGTGCAGTATCCGTTCTCGCGTATCGTATAAAGTACCAGCATCTCATTATAATTAATGTTGTGTCTGCGAGACCAGTCTGCATACACTCCACGCAGCTTTATGATACTGTGATTGGATGCATTTATAATCTGCAAAGTCTTTCGATCCATATTATTATCTTCCTCTCTTTCATAATCCCAAATGGGATTATAACAGAAATAAAAGCACTGTCAATCCATATTTTCTGAATCGCGTACAATAATTCTGTACCTTTATTTAAAATCAGATTATGGCATACCAAAACTGCCGGCAGATTTTTATCTGCCGGCAGCCGTCTATTTCAGAAGTTCTCTTAATACCTCTTGTTCCCTGTCTTCCAATATTCCCCCAGTGTAAACTATTCTGTTAATGTACTACGCCCTGTCCTCAAGGTCAAACGTAATTTTTATCAAATATGTCTCTTTGTTTTCTTTTTGCAACCGTTCCGTCAGTTCCCGCACGATATTCTTTTCCTGCCCCTGCCATTCCGATGGAACAACCATATCAAAAACAAGTTCTTTCTTTCCCTCATGAGTGTGTACGCGGAAATCATGGATTGTTATTTCTGCATCTATTTGCTGCAGGATAGTAAGTACCTGATGATGCATCTGATCGAGCTCTGCATCGTCCGTAATAACCGGATCATAATGAATGACCATATGCACACCAAATCGGTTCAGGCATTCCCGTTCGATGCGGTCAATCTCATCATGACACACCATTGGATCGATCTTCTTATCGATCTCTACATGAATACTTGCATACTGTCTGCCCGGTCCATAATCATGTACCAACAGGTCATGGCAGCCAAGTACCAACGGACAGCTGCTTATATATCCAATAAGCTGTTCCCGCAAACCGGTATTTGCACCTTCTCCAAGAAGCGGAGAGATTGTATCCTTTGCAAGCGAAATTCCGCTTACAATGATAAAAACAGATACCAGCCCACCCATAAGACCATCTATTTTCCATCCGCTGATATGTTCTACAACTGTTGCGGCAAGAACCGCAGCTGTTGTCAGCACATCATTTCTGCTGTCTGCGGCTGCAGCAAATAAGGTATTTGACTGAATCTTATCTCCCATCTTACGATAAAAGAACATCATCCAGAGTTTTACCAGGATCGAACCGATCAGCACAATGATCATCAGCATGGAAAATTCGATTGATGCCGGATGGAGCAGCTTGAGTACCGATGTCTTTGCCAATTCAAATCCGATCACAAGGATCATAGCAGCCACAACCAGACTTGCCAGATATTCAAATCTCGCATGTCCGTATGGATGTTCTTTGTCTGCCGGCTTCTCTGCCAGCTTAAATCCGAGTAATGTTACAATGGAGCTTGCTGCATCTGACAGATTGTTCAATCCATCTGCAGTAATTGATGTAGATGCGGCCAACTTTCCGATCACAAGCTTGCTGCCTGCCAACAGCAGGTTACACAATACCCCTATGAAACCGGTCATCTTACCGACCGCTGCCCTTTTCTTAGAATCCTGATTTTCTTGTGCCATAATAGTTACCTCCGCATATATAAGATAACTTTATGCAACGCAATTAATAATCTTTCCATCAGATTTATAGAATTATCTCCGACCGGCTGTAGCCGGAATAATAAAAAACCTGCGGAACAAATAGTAACTACTGTCCCGCAGATCATAAATTCATTCTTTATCTGCTGCCACCCTGTGTGGCCCGGCCCTGTGGTCATCCCACCGCCTGCTCAGTTTGTACTGTAGATTGATATGCAGTGCAAAAAGTATTGATACATTATAGCATGCGGTTACCCATACATCAAGTGCCGGTTTCTGATATTTTAAAGGATCTGCCACCGGAAATCTGTTTCCGGCGGCTTATCCTTATTTGTACTCTGTATTACTTGGATGCGGCAGGATTTAACTTCTTGGTCTTGATCTCATCCTGAAGCATTGCAAGGAACTCATCCATAGGAACAGTTGTTGTCTTCTGCTCACCATGAAGTCTGTAGCTGACAGTCTTATCATTTACCTCATTCTTACCAAGGATGATCAGATACGGAACCTTCTCAACCTGGGCAGCTCTTACACGATAGCCAAGCTTCTCTGCACGTTCATCGATCTCAACACGGATGTTGTTGTCATCTAAGAAATCATACAGCTCATGTGCATATGCATTTAATTCCTCATCCTCATTCTTTACAGGAAGGATTCTGGCCTGTACCGGTGCTAACCAAAGTGGCAGATTTCCTTTTGTCTCCTCCAGAATGTATGCCATGAAACGATCTAAGGAACCAAGGATTGCTCTGTGAAGAACGACAGGAGTCTTCTTTGTACCATCCTTATCAATATATGTCAGGTTGAATTTTGCAGGAAGACAGAAGTCAAGCTGGCATGTAGATAATGTATATTCATTTCCGATCGCCGGCTTAACATTTACATCAAGCTTTGGACCATAGAATGCTGCTTCACCGATCTCTTCTGTGTATTCGATACCGATATCATCCAACACTTTACGGAGTGCGTCCTCCGCTGTATTCCACATCTCATCGTCATCATGATATTTCACCTTATCCTCAGGATCTCTTAAGGACAGAACACAACGATAATCTGTGATATTGAAATCCTTATAGGTGTCGAAGATCAAGTCAACAACCTGCTTGAATTCAGATTCGATCTGCTCCGGTGTTACAAACAGATGGGCATCGTTCTGACAAAAATGTCTGCCTCTCTCGATTCCCTTTAAAGTACCACTGGCTTCGAAACGGAAATCATGTGCAATCTCGCCAATACGGATCGGAAGATCTTTATAGGAATGCATTTTGTTTGCATAGATCATCATATGATGCGGGCAGTTCATTGGACGAAGCACGAAAGACTCACCCTCAACTTCCATTGCAGGGAACATATTGTCTTTGTAATGATCCCAGTGACCGGATGTCTTGTAAAGATTTACCGTACCAACACAAGGAGTCATAACATGACGGTAGCCAAGCTTTCTTTCCTTGTTCTTGATATAATTTTCAAGCTCCTGCCATACGATATAACCCTTTGGAAGGAACATAGGAAGTCCACGTCCAACCAGATCATCTGACATGAACAGATTCATCTCTTTACCGATCTTTCTGTGGTCACGGTCTTTTGCTTCCTCTAATAACTTCAGATGTTCTTCCAGTTCTTCTGCTGTAGGGAAGCATACACCATAGATTCTCTGCATTACATGGTTCTTGGCATCACCCTTCCAGTATACACCGGAATATTTTACTAACTTGAAGTTCTTGCATAATTTTGTGTTATCAACGTGTGGTCCGCGACAGAGATCTGTGAAATCTCCCTGATCGTAAACTGTAATATTTCCATCCTCTAAGCCTTCGATCAGATCCAGCTTGTAGAAATCATCCTTGAACATTTCAAGTGCTTCTGCCTTTGTAACCTCACGTCTGTAAATCTTCTTGCCCTCTTTACAGATCTTCTTCATTTCTTTTTCGATAGCTGCGATCACATCATCGTTTACAACATCATCGCCAAGGTCGATATCATAATAGAAACCTTCTTTTACAACCGGTCCAACCCAGAACTTTGCATGTGGATACAAATGCTTTACGGCCTGTGCCATAACATGGGCGCAGGAATGATTGAGCGTATTTAATCTCTCGTCTGCTTTAAAATCTACCATTTTCTTATTTCCTTTCTTTTACCTGAACTGACATCCCACCCAATGGTACAATGTCCGATAATTATTTGTACAGGAATCCTTCTGTTTCTTTGTCTATTGCACAAAAAACGCCCCTGTACAGACGTTTTTTCATCTATACAAGGGGCGATTATAATTCTTATATCGCGGTTCCACCCTTTTTATTTCCTGTGGAAATATCTCATTCATGATGATAACGGAATCACCGGACCGGATTAGGGCCGCTCAGAGCTGGTCTTCCTGAATGACTCCTCTAAGATACTTCCACCAAATGTATCTCTCTCTGTAGATTCTTCGTTCAGTACTGTTCTCATCAACACGTTATTCAAAGTATATTTCAACTGTTCCGCACTGTCAAGTAGCTTTTTCCGGTTTTATTATCATTTTTTTCTTATTGAATGATCTAAAGATTTTCCGTTAATACCTAAGACTATGGTCTCTGTCCAAGTCCGCCTTCCAGAGTGATCGTCTCTCCTGTCATATATTTGAAATCAGGGGATGCAAGCTGTACACATACACGTCCGATCTCAAGCTCTGAATCACCGAAATGACCCATCGGAGGTGTATGAACATTCTTGTCAAATGCATCCGGATATGCATTCTTGAACTGTTCTAACTGTGCTGTCCATGCAAGCGGGCAGATGATATTTACATTTACGCCATCCTTTGCCCATTCTGTTGCTGCAACTCTTGTAAGTCCACGAATTCCTTCTTTTGCTGCTGCATACGCACACTGTCCAAAGTTACCGAACAGTCCTGCACCGGATGCAAAGTTGATAACGGATCCCTTGCTCTCTTTCAGATATGGATAGCACGCTTTCATATAATAGAAGGTTGCATACAGTCCGGAATATAATGCCAGATTAAACTGATCTGTTGTATGGTCAGCAAGCGGAACACCGGATGCCGATGCCTGTGCATTATTAACCAATACGTCGATACTGCCAAATGTATCGATCGTCTGCTTTACAACATTTGCAACAACTGCCTCATTATCCGCACCGGCAGATACATCTGCTGCAACAGCCAGAACCTTTATACCATATAAGCGTTCCAGTTCTTCCTTTGCATCTTCCAACTTCTTCACATTTCGTCCTGTGATCACGACATTTGCGCCTTCTTTTGCATATGCTGTAGCGATACCGTAACCGATCGAACCACATCTGCCATCACTTAATACGGCACGTCCTCCACCTGTGACAATAACTGTTTTACCTGTTAAAAATCCCATTTTCTGTTTTCTCCTTATATTATTTGAAATCCGATACCTTCAGACTGCTTTCCGGCCTTATACAAATGTCCCAGTCCGTTTGTATCATATATAATGCTCATTATCTTCTATATCTTTCGATCATATCCTCCCACTGACAGCCTGCTTTCAAATGCACTCTGTTCTAATGGTTTATCATACAGATAGCCCTGTGCATGGTTACAGCCAAGTTCCAGAAGAAATCTTGCCTGCTCCTCCGTCTCAACTCCCTCGGTTATGACATTCAGATTCAACTGTCTTGCCATCTGAATGATACTCTTAATAATGATCTGATCCTGTGTTGAAAATGCCTCATGATTGATAAATGACCGATCGATCTTAATCTCGTTTACCGGGAAATCCCGAAGAACACTCAAGGTCGAACAGCCTGTACCAAAGTCATCAATTGATGTCGCAATACCTGCTTCTGACATATTCTTGATAAAGTCATACAGATCCTTCTGTTCACTCGCTTCTGTCGTCTCTGTTACTTCTATGATGATATACTTTGGATCAATATCATACTCTTTTATGATCCTTATAATTCGTTCCGCCAACATCCGTGGATCATGCCCAACCCCGGAAATATCATTTCTCGATATATTCACAGATATCGGAACAAGCTTATACCCTTTCTCAATCCATTCATTTATAGCCTCACAGACCCGCTTCAGAATATACAGATCCAGATGAATGATAAATCCATTCCTCTCCATGGTCGGAATAAACCGAAATGGTTGTATCACTTCTCCGTTATGAATCCATCTTGCAAGTGCCTCTGTACCTACGATCTGACCTGTCCGGATATCAACCTTCGGCTGATAATACACCTGAAATTCCCGTTTCTCCAACGCCTCAGGAAGCATCTGTTCCATCCGCTGAACATCTACTGTTTCTTCCAGCATCTTGTCCGTTAAAAACGCATACGGAAGCTTGTGCTGTCTGGCATAACTGACGGCAATCGACAAACCATTCATAATATTTCCGGGATCTCTGTCCTTTGCCGTTATCTCATAGGCACCTGCCGCTGCCGCTATATATACCGGAACGACCCGTCCCATATACTTTGCTGTTACCTCAACCTTTTCCAGAAGATGAAGGAACTCTGCCGTTCTGCTTTTCTTGACCAGCGCCATGAAATTATCTCCGCCCAGATGCGCCAGTGTCTCGTCCTCTGCCAGCCATTTTCTGACAGCGACTGCATAACGCTTGATCATCAGATCACCTTCTGCACCACCATACTTATAGCTGAGCAGTCCAAAGCTTTTCAGGTTAAAATAAAAGCCGTTGTACTGACAGATCGTCTGATCCTGCAAATGCTGCTGTATGATCCTGACAAAGCCTGCACTGTTAGGGAGCATCGTGATCAGATTACAATACGAATATTCTCTTGTCTTACGGATCAGTCTGGATCTCGTCACATGAAGATATAAAACCTCAAGGAGAAGAGCTATATCTTCTTTTTCTTCCTCGCTCCATTCTACATTTTCATATGGGAATGCCGTAAGCTCACAATATCCGTTTTCTACCGCTTGAAATGTCTTCTGATATTTGCCTTTCTCGGAATACAAGCCATCCCCGGCATAGAATACATCATGACGATCTTCATCCTGTACAGATTTGATATTTGCCTCAATGTGCAAATGTCCCGCTACCCTGCCGATCTTAAGCCGCTCAGCCAGAGGTTCGATCGCCTTTTTGAATCCATCAAATGTATTCTCAAACTGTAGTAATTCCTGTACATACAGTTCTATATCTTTTTTCTTAATTCTCTCTCTGATATCATCCACTGTCACGGGTGATCCTCCCTCTCATCTTTACTACTCTATACACCACAAAACTATTATTTTACATACAAACAATCATGTGTTTATTATAACATGCTTTTCACTTTTATGGGAAAAAAGATAGTTTTTTGATAGATTTTGAACAGGTTGGAAATCACATGACAGGCGTTATTTCTTATATGACAAATATACAGGTGTTACAATTACCACCATGAAAATAGAATACCTGTAAGCGGTGACAACACGATCATGATCATGGAAAATGTAAAAGATTCCATAGAGATCAATGTTGCCCTCTGTTCCGAAGGGAACATATTCTGAAGTATCGTATTTGTTCTTACCTGTAATGCATCATCACTAAATGCCGCAATAAATCCACCTAATGTCATAATCACATAATTACCAGAATGTTCCACTGCTATACCAAGAAGAACAAGGAATCCGGTTAATACAAATACTGTTCTGTACCGTAAACGATCACACAACAGAATCACCCTTGCTCCAAGGATTCCTCCAAGTTCCATAATAAAGAGTGCCATTCCAAGCAAGGCATTTGGGATTCCACTCTCCGGCAGCTTAGCCTGTAAGAAAAATAACAGTAAAATATCCCCTGCTCCTACCAGCGAATTTACCAACATCAAAACTATTGCTCTCCTTGCATCCTTTAGAAACTGAATACTTTCCCACCAGCAGTCAACCAATGCACGGACAATTGTATTTGCCTTATGATCCCTGTGTTCTCTATGTTCCCATATTCTATTTAAAACAAATATCTGAACCAGACACATTAAAATATCCGTTCCATATGCGGCTCTATAACCAATGTATAACGCAAATCCTGCACACAAAGTTGATATTCCATTACACAAACGGTATATACTCAACTGATCTGATTCATATTTTGCATAATAGGATTCTTCTCCATAGATTTTTAAAGAATCATATGCTAAAGCATCTCCCGATCCTGATGAAAAATTGTAACTCATCGCATGAAGTGCAATAGACAGACATATCGTAAACAAATTCCCTGATGCGATCATAACAACATTTGCAATCATTCGTAAAATACTGCTCACAATCAACATATTTTTTCTTCCAAATACATCCGCAAATATTCCTGACGGTATCTCAAAAATAATGCTGGTTACATGAAAGACCGTTTCCACAAAACCTATTTCGACCAAACTATATCCTCTGGCAGCCAATATTGCCACCCAAGCCCCTGTTAAAGATAAATTTCCAAGGACGGATGATGTGTATAAATATCCTATTTGTTTTCTAATTGTGTTCATAAAAAAATCTCCTTATCTATTTTTCTTAAATGGATAAGGAGATAGTGTACTTTTTTATTACGTTTTATATCATTGTTCTGATATATGACTTGTTCTAAAAAAAGGCGCACTATCCCCGTAAGGAACACATGTATAACCTTTTTTCAGTTGTAGATTTGTCATTTTCCAGAACATAATCTTAATCCTTTCAATATCAACTCATAGAATTGTACGGTTAGGATAGCATATCCTGCCTTCATTTGCAAGGGTATAAAAACTCACTTTATTCGCAGCATTACCGAAAACTGCTTATCTTTTACCTCTGCTGAAACCACATGCCCCAGCTTATCGGCCAGGCATTTTACAACATATAAACCAAGTCCTGCGCCTTCCTCCCGGCGGGAATTGCCACGGTAGAAGGCGTCAAATACATGGTCGATATCGATCTCATTGTCAGCCTCTATGTCATTCGTGAATGTAATGGATACTCCGTCCGCATCCTGTTGTAAGCAGACGCTGATTCTGGTATCCGCATATTTTCTGGCATTAGAAAAGAAATTTGTAAATATCCGGTTCAGCACTTTCTCGTTGCTCTGAACCCAGACTACACTTTCCGGTATGTCAAATGCTGCCTGAATCCCGGACTCCTGAATCCATTCATACTGCTCCAGCACAAGTGCTGTCAAAGTTCTTGCCACATCTATATTCCTGATGTCAATGGCTTCATCCTTTGCCTCTGCATAAGATACCTCAAAAAATGCATCCGACAACACACGGAGATACTCTGTCTTTGCGATCGCGATATCCAGATATTCCATATCCCGGTCGTCTATGCGTCCACCTTTTTTCATCAACTGCAGATATCCTTTTACTGCTGTAAGGGGTGTTCTGAAATCATGAGAAATGCCTGCGATCACATTTTTCAGTCTGGTTCTGTCCTGCTCCAGCGCACGGTTTCTCTCCTTGATCTGATCCGAATAATCATTTAACGCTTTTGCAAGAGCTACGATGTCACGATCAAAATATTCCACATGGATCTCCTGATCCACTCCTCCATGCAAGCGTTTCTGAAGCTTGGCTGCAAATATCCGCATCTGTCTTTTATATTGTATCAAACGTATAAAAAGGACTGCTGCCAGTAAAAGCAACAGTCCTGAAATTATGATATACCATTTATCCATGTATACAAATTCTCCTCAGGCTATCAAAGATCCAACACCCTAATTGAACCATCTTTTCTTATAGCTATTATATGATAACACATATGATTTCTATGTATTCCCGGTCGTCATATTTCTTTATCTTTGTCCGGTTTCCGCCATATATTCACAGATGAGATGATTGATCTCTCTGTCATCTTCAATCACAAGTAGCTTTGGCATATTGTTTCTCCATAAATCGTTAGTTTTTACATCTAAGCTCTACGCACACAACCTCCGGATAATTGAACAGGCGAACCGGAATTATGCTGTTGCCAAGTCCCCTGCTGACTATCATTTCTGTATCTGCGCGGTTATATTTTCCTGATGTGTATTCCGGTAAAAATCCCTGATCGGGTGCAACGATTCCCCCGACAAATGGAAGTCTGATCTGTCCTCCATGTGCATGTCCGGTCAAGACAAGATCAGCTCCGGCATTTGCATAGTTCTGAAGGTACTGTGGCTCATGCGCAAGTACGATGGATAATTCATTTTTCTGCTCCTGAAGCAGATTCTTTAATGTCTCATCACTTAAGTGCTGATCATCTAACCCTGCCAACATAAAAGAGGAATCCCCTTTTTCAATGCAGACGGCTTCATCATCCAGATCACATGCTCCGGCAGCAAGAATCCCCTGCATCATCTGTTCATTTTCCGATGGCTCAAGCCAATATTCATGGTTGCCGGTCACATAATATACCGGTGCGATCTTCACTGCTTCTTTCACAAATGCTACCGCACGTTCCACATTTGTATGATTAGAATCCACCAGATCCCCGGTAATAACAATGATATCCGGCGAACAGCTTCGTATGGTTTCTAACAGCTTCTTATTCTCTTTTCCAAATTCAGCGTTGTGTAGATCCGATATCTGTACGATCCGGTATCCATCGAGATCTGCGCCAAGCTTTTCTGATTCATATGTATATGTGGTAATTACCAGATGCTTATTCTGAAACAGGCAAAACGGAATCAAAATAATGATTATAAGCATCAGAATGATAATCTTTTTGTGTGGTATTTTTTTCATCTTCATCTATTCACGGTCACAAATAACCGCTCCCATCTTTTATCTATCGTCTTTACCCTGCGATACTTCCTGCCTATAATATTTTGATACAAAAAATAACGCACGGCAAATTTTATTCCTCTTATAGGATATAAAATCATTTGTCGTGCGTCAAATAAATAATTATGAATATGATGATAAAAACTGCTTTGTACGTTCCTGCTCCGGATTGTCAAATACCTCTTCCGGTCTGCCCTGCTCAAGTATATATCCATCATCCATGAATATAACCTGACTGGCTACGTCTCTTGCAAATGCCATCTCATGAGTGACAATTATCATCGTTGTCTTTTTATCTGCAAGATTTCTGAGAACCTTCAGCACTTCGCCGGTAAGCTCCGGATCAAGAGCTGATGTCGGTTCATCAAAACACAGGATATCCGGCTGCATAGCAAGTGCTCTTGCGATCGCAACTCGCTGACACTGCCCGCCTGATAACTGATGTGGATAATTGTTCATCCGGTCTCCTAGTCCCATCTGACGCAGAAGATCTTCGCCCTGTACTCTTATCTCATCCAGTATGTTCTTTTTATTTGCCTTATAGTCCGGTCTTTCCTTTGCCAGAAGCTCCCTTGCCAGCATAACATTCTGAAGTGCTGTGTACTGCGGGAACAGATTAAATGACTGAAATACCAGTCCAAAGTGCAACCGTTTCTTCCGAACCTCCGACTCCTTAAGTGTCTCCGGCTTATCCGTATCGAGAAGGATCTCATTATTTACACGGATAATTCCGTTATCCGGCATTTCAAGGAAATTCAGGCAGCGAAGCAATGTAGTCTTACCACTTCCTGATGATCCTATGATCGACAGAACCTCTCCCTGCTCTAATGAGAAGCTGATATCCTTAAGTACATCGGTCTTACCAAACTTCTTTTTTATATGTTCAACCTCTAATATCGCCATACAGCTCCTCCTCTATCTGAAGAAATCCAGTTTCTTCTCTAATTTTCCAAGTAAAACAGTAAGTACACCATTCCAGATCAGATAATAGAATGCGCAGAAGAACAATGGCCATATCGCACCTGAGATTCCCTGTGAACCTTTCATGAACGCCTGTCCTGCCCAGATAATCTCCTGCAACGCAATGATACGTGCAAGTGATGTATCCTTAACCAGCGTAATGATCTCGTTGGACATTGCAGGTACGATCTTCTTTATCATCTGAAGAAGCTTAACCTTGAAGAATATCTGTTTTGGAGTCATACCAAGCACCAGACCTGCTTCCTCCTGTCCAACAGGAATTCCCTGAATTCCTCCACGATATATCTCTGAAAAATAGCAGGCATAATTCACGATGAACGATACCGATGCTGCCACGAATCTTCCGCCTTCGCCACCGCCCCAGATCGGGTTATGGAATACAAGTCCCGGAAAATAATAGATGATAAGCATCTGGATCATCAGAGGTGTGCCTCGAACGATCCACACGATAAATTTCATAAGATAGCTGAGTGGCTTAAACTTTGACATAGAGCCAAATGCTATTAAAAGTCCCAGTGGAAATGCACCAAGCAAGGTCACAAAGAACAATTTTAAAGTTTGAATAAATCCTGTATTAAGCGCCCCAAGTACAATTGGGAGCTGTTCAAAAAACAAATCCATAATAATTTTCTCTCTAAGTAATAATCAAAATAACCGTCTTATAGTCTGTTAATTACTCTGTAAGTGCTGCCTGTACCTTGTACTTCTCTGCACATTTCTCCATAGATCCATCAGCCTTGCTGTCTTTGAAAAACTTGTTAAGCTCTGCTGCAAGATCAGAATCTTTTCTGAAACCTACACCATATTCCTCACTGTTAAGGCCTACTGTATATGTAAGATTTGCATAGCCTGTGCCTTCACCTACCATAGCTGCTGCCATAAGGGAATCGATAATTGCTGCATCAGATGTTCCTGCTGCAACTTCCATAAGTGCATCTGACTGTGCCTTCACTGCTGTATAATTAAGTCCAAGTTCCTTTGCCTGATCTTCTCCGGCACTTCCTGCTTCTACAGCAAATGTAAGTTCCTTAATGCTGTCTACTGTCTGGTACTGATCTGCCTTGTCCTGTGGCACGATTACTACCTGTGCATTGTTGCAGTATGCATCAGAACATGCCATTGAACTTGTAACCTCGTCTGTAAGTGTCATACCGTTCCATACACAGTCGATTGTCTTACCATCAAGCTCCATGATCTTGTTGTCCCAGTCTATCTCTACGAATTCTGCTTTCACGCCGATGCTCTCAGCAAATGCGGATGCCATGTCTGCATCAAATCCAATCCAGTTACCTGAGTCGTCTTTGTAATCCATTGGTGCGAAATCTGTAACACCAACAACAAGAGTTCCCTTTTCCTTTACGTATTCCAGATCACTCTTTGAGTCATTTGATGAATCTTTCTTTCCACAGCCAACCATAGAAAGTCCCATTACTGCTACTAAAACCAGTGCTACTAACTTTTTCATGATTATTTCCTCCTGAATATAATTAAAAGATATATGTCTGCCCCTTCCGGGCGCAACACGATAACATAGTAACAGTTTATCACAATAAAGTCAAACGTAATCTTATGGTTTTTATGAATTTGTATTTTCCAAGAACTACAGCCAGTTAAGCCTGTTTTCAAATTTTACTTTGCGGTCTCCTGATTCTATAACTCCTATCTCATAGCAATCATAAAACCGACTGACATGATGCATTACTGCTGCCTTATCTTTTTGATTCGTCACAATATTAAAGCCTACACCACAATTAAACGTCCGCAGCATTTCTTCGTCACTGATATTCCCATTATTTCTGATATACTTAAATATGTCTAATATCTTTATTTTCGACAGATCGATCTTTGCACTCAGTCCCTCCGGAATTATCCTGCACAGATTTCCTTCTATACCACCGCCAGTGATATGCGCCATGCCATGTATAACATCTTTATCAAATAAATCTTTGATTGATCTGTAGTATGGTGTATGTGGTTTCATAATCTGCTCTATAAAGGTTAAACCATCTATCTTATCCAGTTTTATCTGCGGCATTTTGTCCATCAATAACCGTACTAACGAATATCCATTTGTATGTAAGCCATTTGATGCAATTGCCAGAACTGCATCACCCTCTTTAATCTGGGAACCATCGATTACCTTTGATCGTTCAACAATTCCAGCAATACTTGAAGTAAGTACATATACGCCTGGGTCAACAACCAATGGCTGAATAGAAGTTTCCCCACCTACCAGAGAACATTCATTTTCTTTACATGCATCTGAAACACCCTTAACCAATGTCTTTATTGTATCCGCTTCCGCATTTCCACAAACAATCGTGTCAAGTACTGCCAACGGTTTTGCACCCATAACCACAATATCATTTACTAAATGATTGACCATATCATGGCAAATAGATTCTGAATATCCATACTCTATCGCGAGTTTTTGTTTTGATCCGGGTTCTTCAGATTTTAATACCAGAACCGGATTTTCAATCTCCTGAAATTTTATATCATATAAAGAAGCAAATGGTCCCAGACCATTTAAAACACGGTCATCCTTTGTATCCAAATGTTTTGCCATCTCTCTTTTAATGGTATCAGTATAGGTTATATCAATTCCCGCCTTACTGTAAGATAACCCTTCCGCACCTCTTTCACTCCCTGCCAGGATTTCATCAACAGACACATCCAACACAATTGCCAAATCTCTTAGTATCTCAATATTGGGATAAGTTGTTCCATTTTCCCATTTTGAAATTGCCTGAAAAGAAACATTTAGCTTATCCGCCAACTGCTGTTGCGTCATGCCAAGGCTCTTTCGTTTTCCCATTATAAAATTTCCAACTTTAATACTGTCAAGCATATAAATACCTCCGTTTTTATTTTATAATAGTTTACTTTGCATGCACAAAACAATAACCACAAAAGTGAGTTTCATGCAGGGATTCAACCATGCGTTGAAAATACTTACAATTTTATAGATCTGAGGAATAAAAAATCCCACAGATACTGGATTTTTCCAATATCCATGGGACAAAAATCGTGTTTTGAATTATCTCTTTGAGAACTGTGGAGCACGACGAGCTGCCTTTAAGCCGTACTTCTTTCTTTCCTTCATACGAGGATCTCTTGTAAGGTATCCAGCCTTCTTGAGGATTGGTCTGTATTCTTCTGAATCAGCCTCAAGTAATGCTCTTGAAATACCATGTCTGATAGCACCAGCCTGACCTGTGAAGCCGCCGCCCTTTACGTTAACCATAACGTCGAACTTACCATCTGTACCTGTAGCAACTAATGGCTGCTTAACGATAACTTTCAGTGTATCAAGTCCGAAGTACTCGTCCATATCTTTCTTGTTGATTGTGATCTTACCAGTACCTGGAGCGATATAAACTCTGGCGATACTGCTTTTTCTTCTTCCTGTTCCATAGAACTTAGTTGTTTTAGCCATTGATGATATCCTCCTTCTTAGTACTTAATCTCTAAAACTTCTGGCTTCTGAGCCTGCTGCTTATGATCAGGTCCAGCGTATACATAAAGCTTTGTAATCATATCTCTTCCAAGTGGTCCCTTTGGAAGCATTCCCTTAACTGCTAAACGGATAACATCCTCTGGCTTCTTAGCCATCTTCTCTTTTAATGTAGTCTCTTTCATTCCGCCTACATAATCTGAGTGGTTGTAGTAGATCTTCTGATCCATCTTCTTACCGGTAACCTTGATCTTGTCTGCGTTTACTACTATTACATAATCACCTGTATCGATATGTGGTGTAAATGTTGGCTTGTTCTTTCCTCTTAAAATGCTTGCTATCTCTGATGATAAGCGTCCTAAAGTATGTCCTGTAGCGTCAACTACATACCACTTTCTTTCTATTGTTGATGGGCTTGCCATAAAGCTCTTCATCGTGGTACCTCCTAAATTATTTTCTAAAATATTAATATGGTATATCCTCAAATACGTTGTTTACCGGGGCATTGGTTCACACCGTATCTTTAAACTTCACACATTTGGACATTATACAATACTCATCCGTGTGTGTCAATAAACTTTCTTTATTTTTTCAGGCGTTTTTCTTTATTTTTCAGCATTCATCTGCCATTTCGCATTCAAATATGCTATCTATGTCTGACCGCAAATCTTCCGTTCATACCACGGCGGTATTTCATCATGAGAATTCTTTTGACAGATGCATTGATCCGTTTTTTCGATATCCGCTTTGTCTTGTAAGCCCGAAGCAATGCCTGATATGTTTCTTTATAATGCTCCGTGCAGAGAAGATCGTCTCCTGCCTGAACTGCTCTGACAGCACTCTCACCCTCACTTCCGGTAAAGCTCCGTACTCCTGCCATCGACAACGAATCCGTAACGATCACACCTTTAAATCCCATTGTATTTCTAATGTATTTGTTTACCTTCGGTGATATAGATGCCGGATTTTTAGAATCAAAACAATGTACAATATTATGGCTTACCATGATCATATCACATCCCGACCGGATTCCCGCCTGAAATGGCTTCAGATCCCGGTTCTTGAAGCTACTATAGCTCCGATAATCATGGATCAGGTTTGTATGCGTATCCCCATTATTTCCATAGCCCGGAAAATGTTTTAATGAGCTGATCATATCCTCCTGTTTCATGTTATTCACCACAAGATTGATATATCTGGAAGTATCCGCTGCATTTGTAGAAAAGCTTCTATTGTAAATAAAGTTACTCGAATCATATGCAACATCGGCAACCGGTGCAAGATTCGTATTGATTCCAAGCTTTTTCAGAAACTTCGCTTTATCCTTCGTATCCTTTACTATACCATTCCATCCGCCTGCAGAAAATACTGTCCTCGGCGAAGCATATGGTGTGGATCGGAACTGACGGTATCTGGATGCTCTTACTACAGCTCCGCCTTCTTCATCCACTGCGATCAACATCGGAATCTTTGACGCTTTCTGAATTCCATAGATCCGATTTCTAAGTTTCTCCGGTGTACTGTTTTCAAAATCTTCCCCAAACAAAACATATCCGCCAAACTGATATTGTTTCTGGATATTTGCAGCATTTTTAGCAGGAGCCTTCACTAGGATCATCTGGGCTATTTTCTCCTCCCAGCTCATTTCCTTCATCCTGTCAGCTACACGTTGTTTTATATATTTGTCATTATCTTCATAATATCCGGCATGTACATCTGTGCCTGTGTCCATACATATAACAGTCAGACATAAAAGCACACTCATACATATACAAACGATTCTTTTATTCATATCGGATCTCCACCAGTGTCAAGCCTTTCGCTACTGCTGTCGGTCCTGCCTTGCTTCGGTCTCTCGCTTCCAGGATCTCCTTCACCTGCTCCGGCTCCATCAGCCCGGTTCCGACCTGCATCAAAGTTCCTGCAATGATCCTTACCATGTTATATAAGAAGCCATTTCCCGTGATCCTGATATGAACCATGTCATCCGCTTTCGTCACATTTACCGCATAGATCGTCCGAACCGTCGTCTGCACCTGTGCACCTGCAGAACAGAAGCTCTTAAAATCATGTTCACCAACCAGATACGCCGCCGCCTGATTCATCCGCTCTATATCCATCGGATAGTAGCAAAATGCCGCATATAACCGTTTTGTCGGCAGTTCAAACCGCCGGTTCAATATATTATATTCATAGGTTTTTACTGTATCTGCATACCTTGGATGAAAGTCTGCATCCACCTCGCAGGATTCCTGAATCCGTATATCCTCCGGAAGCCGCTGATTTAACGCAAATGAAAACTTATCCCCCGGTATCCGGGATTCAGTGTCAAATACTGCCACATTTCCACAGGCATGTACACCAGCATCCGTCCTGCTGGCTCCGATCACCTTGATATCTTCCTGCACCAGCTCGCTGATCGTCCGATTCAGCACTTCCTCTATCGTTATTCCGTTGTCCTGTACCTGCCAGCCATGATAGTTCGTACCATCATAGGCTACTACTAATTTTACTCGTTTCATTTTCCCGGTTTCCTGTTATAAAAATATCTTCATCAAGATCAATCCTACCACATATACCACCAGCAGACCATATGCAAATGCATCTTTTTTACTATATCTCAACGGTTTCATGCTGGTACGGCATTCGCTTCCGTGATAACATCTGGCGTCCATCGCATATGCCAGATCGGTTGCACGTCGGATCGCAGATGCAAATAACGGAATAAATATCTGGGTATAACTTCGTATCCGTTTGAAAATATTTCCATTTTCAAAATCGGCTCCACGCGAAAGCTGTGCTTTCATAATTTTGTCCAGTTCTTCCATCAGAATCGGAATAAATCGAAGCGTGATTGAAAGCATCAATGCCATATCCGATACCGGAACACGAAAGATCTTCAGAAATCCAAACAACTTCTCCAACCCTGCCGTAAGTGCCAATGGAAGCGTTGTATATGTCATGATCGATGAACCAATGATCAGATATACGAAACGAAATACTACAATTCCTGTTGTCTTTAAGCTGCCGGTCGTGATATGAAATCTCCAGATACTGACCAGAACCCTTCCATCACCGTTAAACAGACTGAAAAATGCTGTAAATAATATAAACGCCCAAACAACCTTAAGTCCCCGGCAGATAAAAGAAAGTGGAACACGACTTAATGCCACATACACAATAAGAAATGCTGTTGCAGCAAGAAAAGTCCACAAATCCCTGCACCAGAAGATCGTAACCGCATATACAATCGTGAGCACCAGTTTTGTTCTGGCATCCAGCTCGTGAATCGGTGATCTGGTATTATAATATTGTCCGATCGTAATGTCTCTTACCATGCTTCTTTCCTCTATGTTATCTGATAACTATCCACTTTCTTATGCTACGTTCATGTTTTGAAATGTCACCATTCATCTCTATAGCTTCATTAATTTTATATCTCTTCTTATATATTCTTTAGCTCGCTAAGCTCGTCGATCACGCCCGCCATGCTTCTTGCTGTGAGCCTGATCTCCGGCAACAATGCCTCCCGGAATATCGCCATTTCCGGCATCTCTAAGCCCAGTTTTTCTACCATCTCCGGCGTTCCAAATGCCTGCTCTACTGCTCCATCATAGACCAGCTTTCCCTGTCCCATAACCAGAATACGATCTGCAATCTCATACACATCCTTCATGTCGTGTGATACAAAGATTACAGTTATATTCCGTTCTTCATGTAATCTGCGGATCAGTGCAAATAATTCCCGTTTGGATTTCGGATCCATGCCGGCAACCGGCTCATCGAGAATAAGAATCTCCGGCTTATATGCAAGGATTCCTGCAAGTGCTACACGCTTCTTCTGTCCGCCTGAAAGGTCAAACGGAGAATATTCAAAATATTCCTCTGATATATTCACAAGTGCCAATGCTTCCCTTGCCGCCTGTTCTGCTTCTGCTTTCGACATCCCGAAGTTCAATGTGCCATACATTACATCCGCTAACACCGTACTTTCAAATAACTGATACTCCGGATACTGAAACACAAATCCAATCTTCTTCCGTAATTCTTTCAGATTCTTCGTCTTTCCTACATCAATTCCATCAACCTTAAGTGTTCCTCCCATCGGGCGATAAATACCATTTAACATATATAACAGCGTACTTTTCCCGGAACCAGTCTGTCCTGCCACCGCAAGGATCTCTCCTTTTCTGATCTGAAATGACACCTGCTCTACCGCAGGAACCAGTACCGCACCATCCTTATAAGAATACTCCAGATTATCAGCCTCGACCAAGATATCTTTTTTTATCCCGGCATCCAATAACATACCATTGTGTTCTTCTCTATCCATGTTATTTCTATTATCAAGGATATCCTCATGTATTCCATCCTCATTTTTACTTGACGATATATCTTTCTGCGCCGAATTAAAATGTTCTGCTGCTTCTTGTCTGTTTACAAAAGATTTTCCATCACGCAAACATGCCTTTATCCTGTCCGCAGCATCCTGTACCGACAAAAGCCCCTCTTTTCTATCAACCAACGCACTTTTTGCGTCTTCGTCTGAATCTCTGACAAATTTCTTATCATCGGAATAATCTACTTTCAACTCATGCAACAGCTTATATGGCAATAAACTGTCAAGACCAAGCTGCTCTAACTTCTCTACCTGTGGATAAATCTCATATGGTGCGCCAATCAACTCTACATTTCCATCATCCATTACATAGATCTGATCTGCCCGAACCGTTTCCTCCATTCGATGTGTGATCATAATGACCGTGATGCCAAACTCCCGGTTCAAATGATATAAGGTATCAAGTATCTGTCTGCTTCCCACAGGATCGAGCATGGCAGTTGCTTCATCCATAACGATACATTCCGGTGACATGGCCATCACAGATGCGATTGCCAGTCTTTGCTTCTGTCCACCGCTTAGATGTGATACATTTCGTTCCAGATATGCCTCCATCCCTGTCAATCGAAGTACTTCGTTGATTCGCTCCCATATCTCCTCTGCCTGGAAGCCCAAATTTTCCAAACCAAATCCTACATCTTCCGCAACCGTATTTCCTACCATTTGGTTATCCGGATTCTGAAAGATCATCCCGACTGCACGACGGATGGCCAGCAGATCACCTTCCCGGCTCGTATCTAATACATCAGAATCTCCCTGTATCCATACCGTTCCCTGATTTGGTGCATATAAGCCATTCAGGTGTCTGGCAAATGTTGACTTTCCCGAACCGTTACGTCCAAGAACGGCAATGATCTGTCCCTTATGGGCATCAAAATCCATATCCTTCACAGCCCATTTCTCACCTGTAACATTTCCATCCTTGTCCTTGATATTAAATTTATGTCCAAGCTTTCTCACCTGAATAAAACTCATGTACACGCTCCTAGAAATAAAAAAGCTGCCAAATACACATACATGTACCTGACAGCCCTTATGTTTATAATTATACTAACTCAAGAATAACTTCCATTGCAGCATCGCCCTTACGCTGACCAATCTTGATGATTCTTGTGTAACCACCCTTACGTCCTGCGTACTTTGTACCGTACTCATCGAATAACTTGCTTGTTAAATCAACTTTCTTTGTACCGGCTTTCTTTCCGGCAGCATCTGCAGGAACTTCAACAACCGGATATAATACCTTAAGCATTTCTCTTCTTGCATGAAGTCTTGAAGGCTGATCCTTCTTGATGGTCTTTTCTACTTCATCATATACAGTAACTTTCTTACCATCAACAACTTCCTTCACTCTCTTACCATCTTTATCTTTCTTAGCAACCTTAGCGGTAACGGTAACTTCATCATAGTTATCCTTTTCCTTAACTGCTAATGTGATAAGCTTCTCTGCAATCTTAACAACTTCCTTAGCTCTAGCTTCTGTTGTTCTGATTTTACCATGGTATAATAACTGTGTTACCTGGTTACGAAGTAATGCATTTCTCTGTGCGCTTGCTTTTCCAAGTTTTCTATACATTGCCATTTTTATTTATCCTCCTTACCCTTGCGGGTCTTCACTGTGCTTACTATTATTCGGCTTGAGTGGTAAAAAGTATTATTCCTCACTGTCATTCAGTGATAAGCCTAATTCTTTCAGCTTAGCTAATACTTCATCTAATGACTTACGACCGAGGTTACGAACTTTCATCATATCCTCCGGAGTCTTATTGATCAATTCTTCAACTGTATTGATACCGGCTCTCTTTAAGCAGTTGTATGAACGAACTGATAATTCAAGCTCATCAATATTCATTTCCAGAACCTTTTCCTTCTCATCTGTTACGCTCTCAACCATTACATCAACGGATTTTGCGTTCTCAGACAGATCAACGAACAGGTTCAAATGTTCTACAAGGACTCTTGCAGCGAGGCTGACAGCCTCATCCGGTGCGATAGCACCATTTGTAAATACATCAAGTGTCAGCTTATCATAATCTGTAACCTGACCAACACGAGTATTCTGAACTGTAAGATTAACTCTCTCAACCGGTGTATATATAGAATCAATAGCGATGACATCAATCGGTGCATCTGCTTCTTTATTCTTATCAGAACCAACGTAGCCTCTGCCGTTGCCGATGGTGAGTTCCATCTCAAGTCTTGCATCCGGGCCACTAAGATTTGCAATTACAAGATCAGGATTGATGATCTCGATATCGCCGTCTACATGAATATCGGATGCTCTGACAACACAGTCACCAGCTACATCGATATAAGCCTGCTTCGGCTCATTTGTTAATGAATTGTTCTTTATTACTAAAGACTTGATATTCATAACGATCTCAGTTACATCTTCCTTTACTCCGGGAATAGAACTGAACTCATGTAAAACACCTTTAATCTTAACGTGTGTTACTGCTGTACCAGGTAATGAAGAAAGCATAATTCTTCTTAATGAATTACCAAGGGTTGTACCATAGCCTCTCTCTAAAGGCTCTACTACAAACTTACCATACTTGTTATCATCTGAAATCTCAACTATCTCAATTTTTGGTTTCTCAAACTCAAACATTTAAGCCCCTCCTTTATGGGTAATTAACTGGTATACTCCAACTTTGCAAATATCTATCATAAATATATTCTGCATCCAGACATCCACACGGGTAAATCCCGGATGGATGTACGGATGATCATATTTATTCTTATTACTTGGAATATAACTCGACAATAAGGGTCTCGTTTACAGGAACATCGATCTGCTCTCTGTTTGGCTTCTCAACTACTTCTCCACAAAGGTTTTCTCTGTCAGCGGTTAACCAACCTGGAACTAAATGTCCTTCTGTTGCAGCAATGATATCCTTATATCTCTGTAAGGATTTGCTCTTCTCTCTGATCTCGATCTTGTCTCCAGCCTTTACCTGGTATGAAGGAATGTTAACACTCTTTCCATTAACAAGTACATGCTTGTGATCTACAATCTGTCTTGCTTCTCTTCTTGTTCTTGCAAAACCTAATCTGAAGATAACATTATCAAGTCTTAACTCAAGTAATGTCATAAGGTTAGGACCTGTTAAGCCCTTCTGCTGCTCTGCCTTAGCGTAAAGGTTACGGAAAGGCTTCTCTAATACACCGTAAATGAACTTAGCCTTCTGCTTTTCACGAAGCTGTAAACCATACTCACTTACTTTTCTGTTTGCTCTTGTTGATTTTCTATTTGATTTCTTGTCAATTCCGAGATACATTGGCTCCATGCCTAAAGATCTGCATCTCTTAAGAACTGGGGTTCTATCTACTGCCATCTTACTCTGTACCTCCTAATTAGACTCTTCTTCTCTTTGGTGGACGACAACCATTATGTGGAACTGGTGTAACGTCTTTGATACTTACAACATCGATACCGCAAGCTGCGAGAGCACGGATAGCTGCTTCTCTACCTGAGCCTGGGCCTTTTACCATAACATCAACAGTCTTTAATCCGTAAGGAGCAGCAGCCTTTGCAGCTGTCTCAGCAGCCATCTGAGCAGCATATGGTGTTGACTTCTTAGAACCCTTGAATCCTAAACCGCCAGCACTTGCCCATGAAAGTGCATTACCTTCAGCGTCTGTTAATGTAACGATTGTATTATTGAAAGATGACTGAATATGAGCCTGTCCGTGCTGAACACTCTTTCTGACACGCTTCTTAGCCACTTTTTTAGTAACTTGCTTAGCCATTAACTCTTAAACCTCCTATGGTTTTCCAAATTTATACAAATGTACTTTATCTTCTGCCCGGTGCAGAAGATCTCTTATCTTCTACTATATATAAGAACAAATGAAAACAGTATTATTTCTTCTTGTTTGCTACTGTCTTCTTAGGTCCCTTACGTGTTCTTGCGTTTGTCTTTGTCTTCTGTCCACGAACAGGAAGTCCCTGTCTATGACGCTTACCACGGTAGCATGCAATTTCCTGTAAACGCTTGATGTTAAGCGCTACTTCTCTACGTAAATCTCCTTCAACAGTCTGTGTTGCATTGATTACTTCGCTGATTCTTCTTACTTCATCATCAGTTAAATCATTACAACGTGTGTCAGGATTAACATTTGCTTCCTTAAGGATACGCTGTGAAGATGTCAAACCTATACCATATACATAAGTAAGACCAATCTCAACACGCTTGTCTCTTGGTAAATCAACACCTGAAATACGAGCCATTCTAATTAACCTCCGTAAAAATTCTTCTGTCCGGCATATCGGATCTCGACATATCTCAACATAAAAATGCTGAGGTGAAATGCATATGTTTCCATCTCGCTGCCTGTTTTTTTATTTTTACTAGCATATAATGATTATGCTACAGCCGCTTTTAAAATTTACAACACATCCGTGTGTGTTGATACTTAAAAAACAAGATATCATATGGATGGGCTATCATCCGGATACCCAGTTTCTTTTTTTGATTAACCCTGACGCTGTTTGTGCTTTGGATTCTCGCAGATAACTCTAACGATACCCTTTCTCTTGATAACTTTGCACTTATCGCATATAGGTTTTACTGATGCTCTAACCTTCATTAGAAAATCTCCTTTCAAAAAAAGTCCGCTACGAATAAGCATTCTATCATTTTTCACAATAGAATGCAAGTCCCATTTTTTATTTTTTTCATATTAATGGGATTATTATTATAAATCACATCCTATAAAGGGAATATCTTTACAGGATGTTCATTACATACCTCTTTATATAGAAGAATTTATTTATCTCTCCAAACAATTCTTCCCTTTGTCAGGTCGTATGGTGATAATTCAATTGTTACCTTATCACCCGGAAGGATCTTGATATAATTCATTCTGAGCTTACCACTAATGTGTGCTAAAACCTTATGACCATTCTCGATCTCTACCTGAAACATTGCATTTGGTAACTTCTCGATTACTGTTCCTTCTACTTCAATTACGTCTGCCTTTGACATTTTTAATCCTCCTTAAAATCCTTGAGATTTTGAATTCATTTTTTATTTTCTATAATTCCAATCCTTCTGCCTGCGACAAGATGATCGGTTTGTCCTCTGTAATAAGGATCGTGTTCTCATAGTGTGCTGCATTGGAACCATCCACGGTTACGACAGTCCAGTCATCATCCAGCCAGTCTACTTCATAATCACCTGCTGTTATCATCGGTTCGATTGCGATCGTCATTCCCGGTTTCAGCTTTGGTCCTTTTTTGATCGTTTCAAAATTCGGTATTTCCGGATCCTCATGAAGATTTGCTCCAACACCATGTCCAACCAGATCTTCTACGATTCCATATCCAAATTTCAAAACATACTGCTCTACAGCCCTTCCGATATCTCGAATATGATTTCCCGGAACAGCAACCTTCATTGCTTCGAAAAAGCTCTGCTTTGTAACTGCAATCAGATGCTCATTTTCCGGTGAAATCTTTCCTACTCCATAAGTTCTTGCTGCATCGGAGTGATATCCTTCATAGATAACGCCTGCATCAAGACTTACTATGTCGCCCTCTTTCAGAAATCTTGTCTTTGATGGTATACCATGAACAACTTCCTCATTCACGGATACACAAATAGATGCCGGATAACCGTTATAATTCAGGAAGGAAGGAATACAGCCATAGCTTCTGATCACTTCTTCACCAAGTTTATCGATCTCATAGGTTGTGATTCCCGGTTTGATCGCCTTCTTCAGCTCCTCATGTGTGAGAGCCAGAATTCTGCCGGCTTCTTTCATCAATTCAATTTCTCTCTCAGATTTTATAGATATTGCCATTTTATTCACCTAAAATCTTAACGATTGCTGCAAATACATCATTCATATCCATTGTTCCATCAACTTCTTTCAGGATTCCTTTCTTAGCATAGAAATCGATCAATGGCTGTGTCTGCTCATGATATACTTTCAGTCTGTTTAATACTGTTTCCGGCTGATCGTCATCTCTTAAGATAAGATCGGATGAACATACATCACATTTGCCTTCCACTTTTGTAGGGTTATATACAATATGATATGTTGCACCACAGCCAACGCATGCACGTCTTCCGGACATTCTGCGAACGATATTCTCATCCGGTACTTCTACGTTGATCGCATAGTCTACAGAATCGCCGATTGCTGATAATGCTTTGTCAAGTGCCTCTGCCTGTGGAATAGTTCTTGGAAATCCATCAAGGATATATCCCTTTGCGCAGTCGTCTGCTTTGAATCTGTCAATTACCAGATCTACAACTAATTCATCCGGAACAAGAAGTCCCTTATCCATATATTCTTTTGCCTTTGCTCCGAGTTCTGTTCCGTTCTTGATGTTTGCTCTGAAAATATCTCCTGTTGAGATATGTGGTACTCCGTACTTCTCAGCGATCATTTTAGCCTGTGTACCTTTGCCTGCGCCTGGCGCACCTAACATAATTATCTTCATATATAACCTCCATTTTTTATTTTCCTGCGGGATACGTTCATTGCAATCCCTCCTGTTATCAGCCGTCCTCCAAATGAACAAGCCATAGATACTTATACTATAATACACGAATAGGAAGTGCACAAGTGTACACTCCCATTTTTCGTGTTTTTTATATCTGTATCTTACAATTAATCTAATAAGAATCCCTGATAATGTCTTACTAACATCTGTGATTCCAGACTCTTCATGGTTTCAATTACAACACCAACTACGATGATGATGGATGTTCCACCGAATGAAACATTTACACTGAAAAATCCGTTGAAGAACATAGGAATCATCGCAACGATCAAAAGACCAACTGCTCCGATAAATATAATATAGTTCAGTATTTTATTTAAATAGTCCTGGGTTGGCTTACCTGGTCGAATACCCGGTACAAAACCACCGCTCTTCTTCATGTTATTTGCAATCTCCATTGGATTGAAGGTAATTGCTGTATAGAAATACGCGAAGAAGAATACCAGTAAGATATATACTGCCAATCCAAGGAATCCCCAAGGATAGTTCGGATTAAACCAGTATGACTGGCTCATTCCCTGAAGGATCTTAGCACCGACACCGGATGGACTCTTTCCAAATAAACTCGTTATAATAGAAGGAATCGCCATCAGTGAAGAAGCGAAGATTACAGGAATAACGCCTGCTGTATTTACCTTAAGTGGAATGTTGGAGGACTGACCTCCCATCTGCTTTCTACCCTGAACTTTCTTTGCATACTGTACAGGAATCTTTCTTTCAGCTCCCTGAAGCATACATACAAGAATGGTTACACATACAACAATTGCAACAACCAGAAGTGCGATCAGACACATTCTGACTGCATCTTTGCCTTTGATGAACTGTGTGTAAATATTCTTGAAATCATTTGGCATGGTTGATACGATGTTAATCAACAGGATAATGGAAATACCATTTCCCACACCACGATCTGTTACACGTTCGCCAAGCCACATTACAAATGCACTACCACCTGTAAGGATAACGATCATTGAAAGCACTGTCCAGAAATTGTAGCTGTCCATGAATCCTTTTCTTCCGAAATTGATCGCAAGACCAGCACTTTCCAGAATTGCGAGACCGATCGTTAAAAAACGGGTAATTGCTGTAATTTTCTTTCTTCCGTCTTCACCATCTTTCTGCATTTCTTCCAGAGCTGGAATTGCTATGGTAAGAAGCTGGATGATAATGGAAGATGTAATATATGGTGTTACGTTCAATGCAAATATTGACATCTGATCGAACGATCCTCCGGTGAATGAGCTGAACAGATTGAAGGAATCTCCAAGTGCGTTACTTAGATATTCTTTAATCGCTGCTGCTCGGATTCCCGGTACAGTAATCAGGCTTCCCAGCCTGACTACTATGAGAACAAAGAATGTGTATAATAATTTCTGTCTTAATTCCTTTACTTTGAATGCATTGATAAAGGTTTTAAACATTATTAGATCACCTCTGCTTTTCCGCCAAGAGCTTCAATCTTCTCGACTGCTGACTTTGAAAAAGCATTTGCCTTAACTGTAAGCTTCTTTGTTAACTCTCCATTTCCAAGAATCTTAACTCCATCACGTGGGTTCTTTACGATACCGCATTCAACAAGTGTATCTACTGTAACCTCTGCTCCATCCTCGAAACGATCAAGAACTGAAACATTGATTGCAACGATATCTTTGTGATTGATACATGTAAATCCTCTCTTAGGGATTCTTCTATATAAAGGCATCTGTCCGCCTTCAAATCCTGGCCTAGGTGATCCTGAACGTGCCTTCTGACCCTTATGGCCCTTACCTGCAGTCTTACCATTTCCTGAACCATGACCACGGCCTACTCTGAAATTAGTACTATGCTTAGAACCTTCTGCTGGCTTTAATGTTGATAAATTCACGACCTGCACCTCCTTCAAATATAATTAAATCTCTTCTACCTTTACTAAATAACTAACCTGCTTAACCATACCAAGAGTTGCAGCATTGTTAGGAAGTTCAACTGACTTGTTTACCTTCTTAAGACCTAATGCTTCTACAGTTCTCTTATGCTTTGGTACGCATCCGATTGGTGATTTTACTAAAGTAACTTTTAACTTATCTGCCATCTTATAATACCTCCTTAGTTAAGTATCTCATCAACAGATTTTCCACGAAGTCTTGCGATCTCTTCCGGAGTCTTGATCTCTGAAAGACCTTTGATTGTTGCAAGAACTACGTTCTGTTTGTTGTTTGATCCTAAGGATTTTGTACGGATATTCTTGTATCCAGCAAGCTCAAGTACGTTACGAGCAGGACCACCGGCGATAATACCAGTACCTTCTGGAGCTGACTTAAGCAATACTGTTGCACTACCAAATTCTCCGTTCCAATCATATGGGATACTTCCGTTTTCATTTACAGGAACTGTAACAAGGTGCTTAGCTGCATCTTCCTTACCCTTACGGATAGCTTCAGGAATTTCTACAGCCTTACCAACGCCTACGCCTACATGACCGTTTTTGTCACCAACAACTACAAGACATGCAAATCTAGAATTACGTCCGCCCTTAACAACCTTAGTTACACGTTTGATATCTACTACTTTATCTTCTAATTCTAATTTACTAGCATCAATTATTTCACGCTTCATATGTTGTTCTTCCTCCTTCTTAGAATTCTAGACCAGCTTCTCTTGCTGCATCTGCTAATGCCTGAACCTTACCCTGGTAGATGAATCCTCCTCTGTCAAATACAACAGTCTTGATTCCCTTTTCCAGTGCTCTTTCAGCAACAACTTTACCAACGTATGCTGCTGCATCTACATTATCTGTCTGCTCAAGTGCTTCCTTGATTGACTTCTCTACTGTTGATGCTGCTACAATTGTGTTTCCAACTGAATCATCAATAATCTGAGCGTACATATGATTATTACTTCTGAAAACTGCTAAACGTGGTCTATCTGCTGTTCCAGCTAAATGATTACGAACACGCATATGCTTCTTAATACGAACTTCGCTTCTTGATTCTTTATTAACCATCTTATCTCACTCCTTTATTATTTCTTACCAGTCTTACCAACTTTACGTCTGATAGTCTCGTCAACATACTTGATACCTTTGCCCTTGTAAGGTTCCGGTGCTCTCTTTTCTCTGATCTCTGCTGCATACTGACCAACTTTTTCCTTGTCAATACCAACAACTGAAATCTTGTTACCATCAACCTTTACTTCGATACCTTCTGGGTCAACCATCTCAACTGGATGTGAATAACCAAGAGCAAGAACTAATTTATTGCCCTGCTTCTGAGCTCTATAACCTACACCGTTTACTTCCAGATCCTTAACATAACCCTCTGTAACACCAATGATCATGTTGTGGATAAGTGTTCTGGTAAGTCCGTGTAAAGACTTCATCTTCTTTAAATCATTAGGTCTTGAAACTGTGATTACATCAGCTTCTAACTTAATATCCATTTCTGCTGGGAGAACTCTCTCAAGTGTTCCCTTTGGTCCTTTAACAGTCACTTTATTATTTTCTGCGATATCTACAGTCACTCCTGCAGGTACAGCGATAGGCATTCTTCCGATACGTGACATTTCGCCTTCCTCCTTAAAATTTATATTATTTGTATTTGTGCTGCATGGAGTGTATCCATGCAGGCTTTAACCTCCGGTATTTTTCAGGAAATGATGCCGGAGGGATTGTTTTATCAGCTTTCGCACTAACTTCGCACGGCGCTTTCAGCTTGTGCTCACTAAGTGCTCTAATGACATCCACTCGAACTAAACTCATCCATCGTCTTCGACTCGTATTCGTTAAGTCTCGGGATGGGCTTTCGCACTAACTTCGCACGGCGCTTTCAGCTTGTGCTCACTAAGTGCTCAATGCCTACCAAACAAATGCTAATACTTCGCCACCAACATTCTGCTTTCTTGCTTCCTTGTCAGTAAGTACACCTTTGTTTGTTGAAATAATTGCAGTTCCGAGTCCACCAAGTACTCTTGGAAGCTCATCCTTGCTTGCATATACACGAAGACCTGGCTTAGAGATTCTCTTAAGGCCTGTGATGATCTTCTCGTTCTTATCTGCACCATACTTCAATGTAATTTTGATTGTCTCAAACTTACCATCTTCGATAATGTCTACTGCCTGAACATATCCTTCTGATAAAAGGATGTCAGCAATAGCCTTTTTCATCTTTGAAGCAGGGATTTCTACTGTATCATGTTTTGCTGTGTTAGCATTACGAATTCTTGTAAGCATATCTGCTATTGGATCGCTCATTGACATAATGTTTCTTCCTCCTTCTATCTCTTACCAGCTTGATTTCTTAACGCCAGGGATCTGTCCCTTGTATGCTAATTCACGGAAGCAGATTCTACAGATTCCGTATTTCTTTAATACTGAGTGTGGACGTCCACAAATCTTGCAACGTGTATATTCTCTTGATGAGAACTTCTGTTTACGCTGCTGTTTAACTTTCATTGCTGTCTTAGCCATAACGAATCTTCCTCCTTTAATTATTTGCTGTAAGGCATACCAAATAATGTTAACAGTTCGCGACCTTCTTCGTCTGTCTCTGCTGTTGTAACAAAGATGATATCCATACCTCTGACTTTATCAATCTTATCGTACTCGATTTCTGGGAAAATGAGCTGTTCCTTGATTCCTAAAGCATAGTTACCTCTGCCATCGAAACCGTTAGGGTTAACACCTCTAAAGTCACGTACACGAGGAAGTGCAAGGTTTACAAGACGATCTAAGAACTCATACATCTTCTCGCCACGAAGTGTTACTTTACATCCGATAGGCATTCCTTCTCTTAACTTGAAGTTAGCAACTGACTTTCTCGCACGTGTAACAACTGCCTTCTGACCGGCGATTGTTTCAAGATCCTTGATAGCTGCGTCTAAAACTTTAGCATTTTCTCTTGCTTCACCAACGCCCATGTTAATAACGATCTTATCAAGCTTTGGGATCTGCATTACATTTTTATATCCAAATTTTTCAGTCATGGCGCTTTTAATTTCAGCGTCATACTTTTCTCTAAGTCTACTCAACTAAGACGACCTCCTTCCAATTAATCTATCTTCTCTGTTTTGCCATCTACTTTAGCAACACGGACTTTATCTTTACCTGTTCCTTCAAAACCAACTCTTACCGGCTTGCCTTTGTAAAGATACATTACATTGGAGATGTCCATTGGAGCTTCCATTTCGATAATTCCGCCTGCCTGGTTAGCCATGCTTGGCTTGCTGTGCTTAAATACTTTATTTACGCCTTCAACGACTACAGTACCGTTCTTCTTGTCAACATGAAGGACCTTGCCTTCTTTGCCTTTATCCTTGCCGGCAATAACCTGTACCATATCATCTTTCTTAATCTTTAATGTTGCCATGGTCTACACCTCCTTATAATACTTCAGGTGCAAGTGAGACAATCTTCATGAACTTCTTGTCTCTTAACTCTCTTGCAACTGGTCCAAAGATACGTGTTCCTCTTGGATTTAAATCGTCTTTTATAATAACTGCTGCGTTCTCATCAAACTTGATGTATGAACCATCCTTACGACGAGCGCCCTTCTTTGATCTTACTACTACGGCCTTAACAACATCACCTTTTTTAACAACTCCGCCTGGTGTTGCGTCTTTAACTGAGGCAACGATGACATCGCCGATATTTGCATATCTTCTTACTGAGCCGCCTAAAACTCTGATGCAAAGGAGCTCTTTGGCACCAGTATTATCAGCAACTTTAAGTCTTGTTTCCTGCTGAACCATTTTATTTGCCTCCTTATTTAGCCTTCTCTATAATCTCAACAAGTCTCCATCTCTTATCCTTTGATAAAGGTCTTGTCTCCATAACTCTTACTCTATCGCCAATATTGCACTCATTCTTCTCATCATGAGCCTTTAACTTGTAAGTTCTCTTTACGATCTTTCCATAAAGAGGATGCTTAACATTATCTACGATAGAAACAACGATTGTCTTGTCCATCTTGTCACTTGTAACGATACCTACACGTGTTTTTCTCAGATTTCTTTCCACAATATATTCCTCCTTCTAAGATAATTAAGCATTAGCCTTCTGGGCTATAACTGTCTGTATTCTTGCAATATTCTTTCTTACATCTTTGATTCTGCTTGTGTTCTCTAACTGATTTGTAGCATTCTGGAATCTTAAGTTAAATAATTCCTTCTTTGCAGCTACTAATTCGTTCTGAAGCTCATCAACAGATTTAGCATTTAATTCGTTCATATAGTCCTTAGTTTTCACTGCCTGCTACCTCCTCTAATTCTTCTTTTGAAACGATCTTACACTTAAGTGGAAGCTTGTGCATAGCAAGTCTTAAAGCTTCTTTTGCTACTTCTTCAGGTACGTCTGCAATCTCAAACATAACTCTGCCTGGCTTAACAACTGCTACCCAGTACTCAAGTGCTCCCTTACCTGAACCCATACGAGTTTCAGCCGGCTTAGCTGTAACTGGCTTATCAGGGAAGATCTTGATAAATACTTTACCACTACGCTTCATATATCTTGTCATCGCAATACGGGCTGCTTCGATCTGGTTTGACTTGATCCATGCAGGCTCAAGTGCTACTAAACCATACTGACCGTTTGTAATCTTATTGCCTCTAAGTGCCTTACCAGCCATAGTTCCTCTGAACTGCTTACGACGCTTTACTCTCTTAGGCATTAACATTATTTATCCGCTCCTTCCTTCTTTCCTTTTACAGGAAGTACTTCACCATGGTAAACCCATGTCTTAACACCAACTTTACCAAATGTTGTGTCTGCTTCAGCAAAACCATAATCAATGTCAGCACGAAGTGTCTGAAGAGGAATTGTTCCCTGGCTGTAGAACTCTGTTCTAGCCATATCAGCACCACCAAGACGTCCTGAACATGAAGCCTTGATACCAAGCGCTCCGGCTTTCATTGTTCTGCTCATGCATGACTTCATTGCTTTTCTGAATGAGATACGATTCTCAAGCTGTGCTGCAATGTTCTCAGCTACTAACTGTGCGTCTGCATCCGGCTTCTTGATTTCTTTTACATCGATGAACAGCTTCTTATCTGTAAGCTTCTGTGCATCTGCTTTGATCTTTTCGATTCCAGCTCCGCCCTTACCGATGATAACACCAGGCTTAGCTGTATATAATGCAACCTTTACTCTGTCTGCAGCTCTCTCGATCTCGATCTTTGAGATATTTGCATTGTAAAGTGTCTTCTTTAAATAAGTTCTGATTTTATGATCTTCTACAAGGTTGTTAGAAAATTCATCATTCTTTGTGTCAGCATACCATCTTGAATCCCAATCTTTGATAACGCCGACTCTTAAACCATGAGGATTAACTTTCTGTCCCATTATTTACCTCCTATCTCTCGTCAAGCACGATTGTGATGTGACTTGTTCTCTTCTCGATTCTATATGCTCTACCCTGGGCTCTTGGATGAACTCTCTTCATTGTAGGTCCCTTGTTAGCGTAGCACTCTGCTACATAAAGGTCCTCTGCCTTAAGTCCATTGTTGTTTTCAGCATTTGCGATTGCTGACTTTAACAGCTTCTCTATAACACTTGAACCATATCTTGGGTTGTATGTCAGAATACCAAGTGCAGTCTGAACATCCTTACCTCTGATGGCATCTAATACGAAACAAGCCTTTGTTACTGACACTCTTGCATATGATACCTTAGCTGATGGTCTGGTATCTTTATTCTCATTTCTGAGTCTCTTATCATGGGATCTATGTCCTTTAGCCATGATTTAGTCCTCCTTTCAAATATTCCAAATATTATCTTCTACCCTTCTTTTCGTCTTTACCATGACCTCTGTAGGTTCTGGTAACTACGAACTCACCAAGCTTATGTCCAACCATGTCTTCTGTAACATATACAGGTACATGCTTTCTTCCATCATGAACTGCGATTGTATGACCTACGAATGATGGGAAAATTGTTGAACGTCTTGACCAGGTCTTAACAACTTCTTTGCTATTGCTTGCATTCATAGCATCTATCTTCTTGAGTAAATGCTCATCTGCGAATGGTCCTTTTTTTAATGAACGAGCCATTGTCATACCTCCTTATTAACTATTTAATGCTCTTGCCGTCTCTTCTTCTTACGATCATCTTATTAGACTGCTTGTTCTTCTTTCTTGTCTTTAATCCCATTGCTGGCTTACCCCATGGAGTTGAAGGGCCTGAACGACCGATTGGTGCTCTACCTTCACCACCACCATGTGGATGGTCATTAGGGTTCATAACAGAACCACGAACTGTTGGTCTAATACCCATGTGACGTTTACGTCCGGCTTTACCAATGTTAACAAGGCCATGCTCAATGTTTCCTACCTGACCGATTGTTGCACGGCAGATGATTGGAACCATTCTCATTTCGCCTGAAGGAAGTCTTAATGTTGCATACTTTCCTTCCTTAGCCATAAGCTGTGCTGAGTTACCTGCTGAACGAACAAGCTGTCCGCCCTTACCTGGGTATAACTCGATGTTGTGTACTAATGTACCAACTGGAATATTCTGAAGTGGGAGGCAGTTACCAACTTTGATCTCTGCTTCAGCACCACTCATAAGAACATCTCCTACTGCTAACTTATAAGGAGCAAGGATGTATCTCTTCTCGCCATCAGCGTAGAACAGAAGTGCAATGTTTGCTGATCTGTTTGGATCATATTCGATTGCATTAACTGTTGCTGGAATTCCATCCTTATCGTTTCTCTTGAAATCTATAATTCTGTATTTACGTTTCTCACCACCACCGTGATGTCTAACTGTGATCTTTCCCTGATTATTACGACCAGCTGTCTTGCTCATTGATACAACGAGTGATTTCTCAGGTGTTGATTTTGTGATCTCTGAAAAATCAAGGCCAGTCATATTTCTTCTGGAAGGTGTATATGGGTTATATGTCTTAATTCCCATTTTTGTTCTCCTTTCGGTTCAATTTATTGTCACGCTTTTTTGCGTATAAATCTGTTTCGTTATTTTACAGTCCTTCGAAAATTTCGATCTCTTTGCTTGCTTCTGTAAGTTTAACGATTGCTTTCTTGTACTTGTCTGTTCTTCCAAGTGTTACGCCACGTCTCTTAACCTTACCGTCATTGTTCATGGTGTTAACCTTAGCAACTTCTGTTCCTTCGAACATCTTCTCTACAGCTTCTTTGATCTGAGACTTTGTTGCTTCCGGGTGTACAAGAAATGTGTACTTCTTCTCTGCCATTGCATTCATACTTTTCTCTGTGATTACAGGCTTAAGTATAACGTCATAATATTTGATGTCTGCCATTATGCGTACACCTCCTCAATTGCTGCTACAGCATCCTTTGTAAGAACAAGCTTATCATACTTAAGAATGTCATATACACTCAGTGAGTTTGTAGCTGTTGTCTTAACTGTTGGAATGTTGTTTGCTGAAAGAACAACCTTGTCGTTCTTGTCCTTTGTTACTACTAATGACTTAGGAGCTTTAAGATTTGCAAGGATCTTTGCGAATACACTTGTCTTAACCTCTTCTAATTCAATCTTGTCAACTACAACAAGTTTATCTTCTGCAAGCTTTGCTGAAAGTGCTGACTTCATAGCAAGCTGCTTTTCTTTCTTATTCATCTTAACTGAATAATCTCTTGGCTTTGGTGCAAATACAACTCCGCCACCTGTCCACTGTGGAGATCTTGTTGAACCCTGTCTTGCATGACCTGTTCCTTTCTGTCTCCATGGCTTTCTTCCACCACCTGATACTTCAGAACGAGTCTTTGCGCTCTGTGTACCCTGACGGCTATTTGCCAGCTGGCCAACTACAGCCAGATGCATTAAATGTTCATTTATCTCTACACCGAATATAGAATCATTGAGTTCTAATGTCTCAACTTCTTTTCCTTCGATGTCATAAACCTTAACTGATGCCATTTTCGTTCCTCCTTCCTAAAGACTACTTGCCAGTCTTTACTGTATCCTTAATCATTACTAATGATTTCTTTGGTCCCGGAACTGCGCCCTTTACCAAAATAACATCATTTTCTACATCTATCTTAACTACCTCAAGGTTCTGGATTGTAACTCTTACGCTACCCATATGTCCAGGCATCTTCTTACCTTTGAATACTCTACCTGGTGTAGTAGCTGAACCGTTTGAACCTGCATGTCTGTGATACTTGGAACCATGTCCTGAAGGACCTGACTTTAAGCCGTGTCTCTTAAGGCCGCCTGCATATCCCTTACCTTTTGTCTTTGCTGTAACGTCAATCTTGTCTCCTTCAGCAAATACATCGGCTTTGATCTCTGCACCAAGTTCGTACTGAGCACAGTCATCAAGTCTGAACTCTCTGTAGAAAGTCTTAGGTGTTGTGTTTGCTTTCTTTGCATGTCCAACTTCTGCCTTACCAGCACCATGTGGGTTTCTGATTACTTTCTTTCCTGATACATCTTTTGTTGTGATTCTTTCTTTCTTTTCGCCGAATCCTACCTGAATTGCATCATAACCGTCATTCTCAACTGTTTTTACCTGGGTTACAACACATGGACCAGCCTGTAAAACTGTTACCGGCACTAAAACGCCGTTTTCGTCGAAGATCTGAGTCATTCCGACTTTTGTTGCTAAAATAGCTTTCTTCATTTTAAGTTTTCCTCCTAATTTAATTCACAGCGGATTGTCTTGACAATCATACTAAATTACATCCTTCGGATGCATTAGGTTACTGCTTGTGCACTGTTTCGTGCTATGTTTGTTTTTTTGTGATTTGATTAGTTCACTTCTAATTTTTGTGGCTGATTATTTCATCTTTACGTCGATGTATACGCCAGCTGATAAATCGATCTTCTGTAATGCATCAATTGTCTTCTGTGTTGGTGCAATCACGTCGATTAATCTCTTATGAGTTCTCTGCTCGAACTGTTCTCTTGAATCTTTGTACTTATGAACAGCTCTGAGGATTGTAATCTTCTCAACCTTTGTAGGCATTGGAACCGGTCCGCTGACTTTAGCTCCTGTCTTTTTAACAGTATCGATGATCTGTCCAGCAGCCTGATCGATAAGTTTGTGGTCGTACGCCTTCAATGTGATTCTCATAATCTGTTTTGCCATAAAAAAAGCCGCCTCCTTTTCGCACTTTTTAATAGTACAACAAGTGGTGACTGTACACTCTCCCGTGTGTATCCTGAATTAAATCAGAATCAACACGTCGTTTCTATCCTTTTGATAGACAGTTATTGGTACAGTGACTTGTCGTCAGTAATTCTTTATTGACATTCGCTCCACGAAAAACCTGTATCTATGCGATACAGCAACCTCCGTTTCAACGCTATCATGTCACAGCAAGTTTGATTATATAACACGTTTTTGCGGAATGCAAGCATTTTTTCTATATTTTTTAAGAATTTTTTTATTATATTTCCCTGCACTTTTTCATCCGTCATACTGTTATATTTTATCTGTTTCTTCTATATATAATGCACAATAGAAACGTTATCGCTTATTTCAGCTTAAAGCTCTGCTTCAGCTTCACGCCCCTGTTATTATATATTTCCAGCTTCGGGAAACTCAAAAGAAAAGCGATATCCGATGCGTAACCATAATTTCTGGTATCAAATCGTTCGAATTCTTCTGATAATGCATCAAACAGCTCCTGCATATCATCTATCTTGTTATTCCGTTCTGACAGATACGATGTGATAAAGTGTTCTACGTTTTCCCGGTCATCGATCATCTCGAGATAATACTGCTCTCCAACTTTATAGAATTGAATATCTTTTCCATTTTTCAGGATTAGTTCTTCCATGCTGGTATATCCATAGTTTCTGGTATCGAATTCTGCGTGCAGCTTTGTGAGCTTATATATCAATCCTGCCAGTTCTGTACAGATACCCGAAGCTCTTTCTTCTATTATAATGCGGTAGACATCAGATACAATCTCTGATAATGGTGTCAGACACTGTTCCGGTTCATAGCCCTGCAAAATATCTATATAACAGAAGCGATTACATCTGCGGATAAACGATTCGCTATGTGCGTTACTGCCAAATACCCGAATATTCTTGCCCTGCTCCTGTGCCTTTACAACTGCCGCCAGGATCGTATCATCATCGGTCACAATATCGATTCCTTCGACCTGCCGGTCAAATGCATGGGCAACCAATTCTGTTATAAAAGTGCAGCCGGCATGATTTCCCCTTTCTTCTGCTCCCATCACGCGAAATCCCTGCTTCTGCAGTTCTTCTTTCGAAGCTTTTGAAACATAGCCGCATGCCAGACGGTCGATCAGATCATCCTGAATCATGATCTCTCTGCATACAAGCGGTGCATAAACGGTATCCACTGTATTACAATCATATATTAAAATCCGCTTCATGAATGGCTCCTTTCTTCCGTCAGCACAAGCTGCATCAGAGTCTGGTGAATGCCAAAGGTCCGGCACAACCGTTCCGCTTCTGCTTTTGCCCGCTCCCGTTTCTCCTCTGATACCGGTTTCTTCACTGCCCGGATCAGAATATTTTTAGGTGAATGTTCAATATCAATAAATTCCAACAGATCTGTCTTATATCCACAATATTCCAGCATACATCCACGGATCGCATCAGTCATCAATGCCGCTGTCCGTTCCTTGATGATTCCGTACTTGGTCAGTGCCGACAACTCCTCCGACCGGATCTGTTTATTTAACTCATGCTGGCAGCACGGAACAGATAAGATGTATGTCGTGTTCCAGCAGATCGCATTATAGAGCGCATAGTCAGTTGCCGTATCACAGGCATGCAAGGTCACTACCATATCCACCTTACGGTCTGTCCGGTATCCATTAATATCACCGATTTTAAACTTCAGATCTGTATATCCGCATTTTTCTGCCAGCTTATTACAGTTCTTTATTACCTGTTCTTTCAGATCAAGCCCTGTGATATGTGCTGTCATATGACGGATCTCTACTATATAATAATATAAGAAGAAAGTCAGATAGGATTTGCCGCATCCAAAATCAATAATGTTGATCTCATCGCCTTTATAAGTCTTTAACACATCATCGACCATCTCGATAAAGCGGTTGATCTGACGGAACTTATCATACATGGAGGAAACTACTTTTCCCTCTTTGGTAAATATTCCAAGCTCCCGGAATGCAGGAATATCCATTCCCTCATCCAGAATATATTTCTTCTTGCGATTATTACCGCCGACCAATATCGTCTTATTCTCCGCCTGTCTGCGACTGACTGCCAGATTTCCTTTTTTGCCTGCTTTTACATCATAATCTGTTGTCAGAGAAAATGCATTCATCTGCTTAAACTCTGCCGGAAAATGCATCGCAATATGCTCTGCCAGCCTTCCTTCTTCGATATTCTCATGAAAGACCTGCGTCTGTGTATATTTCTCAAGCTGGTATGCATTTCTGCCCTTTAATACCTTCCGGGCAAATATGATCTTCTTGTATTCTCCCTTTCCATTGCTCAGTACGACCTTATGTGGATGTGTCTCCACGATCTCTTTTATAATATCCATATATTTCTCCATGTTTTCTGTCTTGTATCTGCTTATCATTTTGTGAAACACAGCTCATGAAATGTTCTTCACATAATTAACATTCTCACGAGCAAATAATTTGGCATTCATTACATCCCAAATTATCTATTGTAATTATATATTTTCGTTTTGCTCTACTGCTGTGATTTTATCACCCCGGCAGATATCGGTCAATTTGTTTTCCTTATATGCCGATTTCATTTTCTTTCTATGCAGATTTCATCGTTGACTTGAAAATGACTGCACCTTATAATATAGTAGTTTTATATAAATATTTCAAACGAAACGAGGATATCGATTATGTGGACAGCCGATCACTGGCAGGATTATGAAGTAATAGATTGTTCAGATGGAGAAAAACTGGAACGATGGGGCAAATACATTCTCCTTCGTCCTGATCCACAGGTTCTGTGGTCAACTCCAAAAACAGATAAACGCTGGAAGCAGCTAAATGGTCACTACCACCGCAGCAATAAGGGCGGCGGTGAATGGGAGTTCTTTAACCTTCCGCAGCAATGGTCGATTCATTATAAAGATCTGACCTTTAACCTAAAACCATTCAGCTTCAAACACACCGGTCTGTTTCCGGAACAGGCAGCCAACTGGGACTGGTTCTCTGACCTGATCCGCTCATCGAAAAAGAAAGAGATCAAGGTATTAAACCTTTTCGCTTACACCGGCGGTGCAACCTGTGCGGCAGCAAAAGCAGGTGCGGCAGTTACTCATGTTGATGCTTCTAAGGGCATGGTTACATGGGCAAAGGAAAATGCAGTCTCATCCGGACTCGGAGATGCTCCGATCCGCTGGATCGTTGATGACTGTGTAAAATTCGTAGAACGTGAGATCCGCCGCGGCAATCACTATGATGCGATCATTATGGACCCACCATCCTACGGCAGAGGGCCAAAGGGCGAGATCTGGAAGATCGAAGAAAAGATACATCCGTTTATCAAGCTGTGCAGCGAGCTGCTCTGCGATGATCCGCTTTTCTTCCTGGTCAATTCCTATACGACCGGACTTGCACCAGCCGTTCTTACCTATATGATAGCAACCGAGGTACAGTCTAAATTCGGCGGTCATGTTATCTCCGACGAAGTAGGACTTCCGGTTACAGGCTCCGGTCTGGTACTGCCATGCGGTGCTGCCGGAAGATGGAGTAAATAAACAAATACGGGACAATTATTATCTTTGTGAAGCAAACCTAATAATTGTCCCGTATTTATTTTATATAGTCCTACCAGTTTCTCTCGTCCATATCCAGATATGTCTTATGCGTTCCGACATATTTGTAAGCCGGACGGATGATCTTACCGGCATTTACCAGCTCTTCTATTCTATGTGCGCTCCAGCCTGCGATTCTTGCGATCGCGAAGATCGGAGTAAACAGTTCGATCGGTATATCAAGCATACGATATACAAATCCACTGTAGAAATCGACATTTGCAGAGATAACGGAGTTTCGCTTCTTTGCAAGAAGCTCCATAGAGATCCGTTCAATATCCGTGTACAGCTTGAACTCCTCCTGCATACCCTTTTCTTCTGCAAGTCTTCCGGCATAACGCTTCAGGATCTTGGCTCTTGGATCGGACACCGTATAAACAGCATGTCCCATACCATAGATCAGACCGCTATGATCAAAGCCCTTCTTATCAAGCAGTCCCTGAAGATATTCACGGATCGCCGCTTCATCGCTCCAGTCTTTTACATGAGCCTTCAAGTCATCCATCATCTGCTGAACCTTCAGGTTCGCACCACCATGCTTCGGTCCTTTTAAAGAACCAAGAGAACCGGCAACGGTTGAATAGGTATCAGTTCCGGTTGATGATATAACATGTGTTGTAAATGTGGAGTTGTTACCACCACCATGCTCTGAATGAAGCACCAGACAGATATCCAGTACCTGCGCTTCAAGCTCAGTATACTTCTTATCCGCACGGATCAGGCGGAGGAAATTCTCTGCTGTCGAAAGGCCCGGCTTCGGATTGTGAATGATAAGACTCTTATCCTGATAATAATGCTTATAGCCCTGATAGCCATACGCAGCGATCAGCGGAAACTGTGCAATCAGTTCCATACTTTGACGAAGGACATTTCGAATGCTGATGTCATCCGGGCAGTCATCATATGAATATAAAGTAAGCACACATCGCTGTAAGACATTCATCATATTCTTACTTGGTGCTTTTAAGATCACATCACGAGCAAACTTTCTTGGGAGCTCCCGGAATGTCTCCATCAATTCCTTAAATTTATTAAACTGAGTTCTGGTCGGCAGTTCACCGAATAAAAGCAGGTAGATCGTCTCCTCAAAGCCGAACTTGCTTCCGTGGAATCCACGTTCCAGATCTTCGATATTATATCCCTGAATATAGAGTCTTCCGTCTGAAGGAACCAGTTCACCATCCTGAACCGCAAAACCGGATACATCTGAAATCTCTGTCAGACCTGTTAAGACACCTTTTCCATTTGAATCACGAAGGCCTCTCTTAACATCATATGTAACATAGAGGTTCTGATCGATCGTACCTGAATCATTGCAATAACCAACCAGTTCATCTAAAATTTTCTCGTACTCTGCACTTCCCTTTTCCAAACCTCTATCTCCTTTCGAATATAGTATTTAAGCCAAGCTTAAGTTTATCAAACTTTCGCCTGGCTTGCAAGACTATTTCGCTGCCTGTAAGGCAGTCTCATCTATTTCTATAATATATTTTTCAAATGCATTTATGATCGTGGTATCCAGGTATCTGGATTCCCGTACAAAATCCCTGCCATAATTACTATGCACATGACCATGTACCAGATACTGCGGATGATAGTCTTCGATCATTGTCCGGAAGCACTTGAAACCGGTATGACAAAGATCCTCGGAATCATTGATCCGATACGCAGGGGCATGCGTGATCATAATATCAAATCCACGATGTTTTCTTATCTGCCGACCCAGCTTACGAACGCGCTTCTCCATTGCTTTCTCGGTATACTGATGCGGTGCACCATTGTACTGATACTCCATACAGCCTCCAAGACCCAGGATCCGTATTCCTTTATATACATAGATTCGATCGTCAATGCAGATACAGCCATCCGGTGGTGTGTCTGCGTAACAGGTATCGTGGTTTCCATATACATACAGAACCGGGGCATGTGTAAATGTCGCAAGGAACGACAGATACTGCGGTGCCAGGTCGCCGCAGGAAATGATCAGGTCAATTCCTTCTAATTTTTTCTTATCAAAATAATCCCATAGGTATTTTGATTCTGCATCCGCCAGAACAAGAATCTTCATATCCGTATCTCCGTGTTTTCTTTTCTTTTCTACGAAACTGTACCCCGCCTGTTTCCATAAAGAAAACCCGCTCATCTACATTCGTACTCTGGATCATAAGACCCGCATAGCCTTATTATACTATGTCTGTAGTTTTTTTCAATTCCAGATTTTCCGGCGTATTAACTCCCTGGAAAGCAACAACATCTCTGGCATCTTCTACCAGCTCATCCAGAGTCGGGATCGAACCAACAACAATATCTGCCAACCAATCCATCTTCATGATCTCCTCAGGGCTCATTTCACCATCTTCATCATCACGAACCACTCCATTCTGTGAATAGAGCTTGCCGTAGAATGGACTTACCGTACCATCCTTGATCAATCGCTTCATCAGATTTACCAGTCTCGCCGTTCCAACCGGAAGATGGTTCGAACAGATCACATCGATCACTCCGGCAGACATGCCCCACCAGTAATTCAGAACCTTTACTTTCTCGTTCTTTTCTTCCAGCTTCCAGTTACCATCCAGAATCAACTGAACGATCTTCTCATAGAATACGCGCCAGTTGTAAAATGGCATCGCAAGATTCGATATCTCGTTCCCATCGCAGGAATACAGACCGAATTCACGGGAGGCCGTAAGCGGTGTGATCATATCCTTATCGGATACATAGGAGATGCCCAGTTCCTTAAACCGTTTCTTCGGATCGGAGCCTTTGACCTTTGACCACTCCAGATAGATTTTCGCTCTTGGATTCACAAACTTTGCTCCCATCGCAAATGCGTTGATGTTCGCCGTCGTTCCATAGATCGGATAATCAGCTACATAGCCGATCCTGCCATCCTCACAGAGTGAACCTGCGATAATACCGGTTATAAACTTCGCCTCATACATTCTCGCATAATACGTTCTGACATGGCTGGTCGATACATTTAACGAGCAGTTTAATATCTTCAATTCCGGATATTTGATCGCAGCCTTTAATGACTCCGGAAGCATCTCCGGGCCGGTTGTAAATATAACATCGAATTTGTCCTGTGCGATCTGCTCCAGGCATTCTGCAAGCTTCGTATTATCATCCATATTCGAAAAAGTATGTGTCTCAACCCGATCCTTGAATTTACCTTCTACGCCCATTCTTCCAAGATCATGGCTGTAGATCCATACAGAATTCTCAGGCTCTTTATCATAAACAAATGCAATCTTAAGCTTCTTCGGTACCGGCGTGATACTGAACAGCTTCTTCTTTGACTCTACCGGTTCCAGCTTCGGAACGATCGTCATGTTCTTCTTCTGTGCACTTAATACGATCTCGTCCCAGACCTTTTCCAGATTTTCCTTTACCTCATCATAAGACATATCCTGTAATGCCTTGTATCCATATACATTTAAAAATACAAGCATAGCATCATCTACCGTGATCGGAAGACTGTCACTGCCGTTTTTCTGCCTGTATGCTGTATCAAATGCCAGATGTGCCGAATTCAGGTTCATACGATCATCATCCGTAAATCCACCATCCGGTGTCAATCCTATATATTCTCTTAATTTGTCATATCCGCCAAGCTGTGTGAACCATATATAGTTGATTCCTGTCTGCTTATGGAAATCTACAAATTCATAATAAATCTTGTTTTCCAGCTCATCTGTCCGCTTCGGCAGCTTTCTGATTACCATCGCAGGGACAGAATCCGCACCGAAATATTTCAGTACGCTGACACGCTTATTTCCCTCTATGACATAGAATTTATTCATATATTCATATACTTTGATCGGGTCATGGATTCCTTCTTCTATATGAGAGTCACAGAGAGATGACCATTTATTTCCGAATTCAGAATTCGCATCTAATATAGGCATGAAGTTACTTGCAAATGCTGTAGTACGGCCTTTTGTCGCTGTACCTACAACCCGATCGAGAGAAATATGCTGTAAACCAAGATTTACTTCGCCTGCAATATCGGAATTCGTGATCAGTTCATCCAGTACCGGCAGATATGGATATTCATTTTTAGAAAGTGCAGCCTGATATCTCTTTTCACCAAGCTTCTGCGCTTTTACATAATCATTTAATGACATGTTAAAAACCTCCTATCTGTGTCTAAATCAACCTGTTTAACTCATTGTCCCATCATTTTTTCCGTTCACTATATATATACAACAAAAACCGAAAATTACCAGTGGCAAATCGTATTTTCATCTTTTTCACGCCTTAAAATTTCTTATTCCGGTAAAGTTTTGTATATTTTTAATAAAATTAATTGTGCATTTCTTACATTTTTACCTTGAAATTTAAAATAGCGTGTGTTAATATAATATCAGAATAGTAAATAACATACAATCTTGAATTTTAAATCGGTGTGTGTGAATACTTATAAATCAAAGGAGCCTGTTTCCTAACTTCTTACAGGCTCCTTTTCCTTATCTTTTTATCTGCTCTGAAAGGTAATCGTTATCTCTGTTCCCACATTCGGTTCACTTGTTATATCAAGCTTCGCATCATGCTGCGCTACGATGTGTTTTACGATCGCAAGTCCAAGACCGGTTCCTCCGGTTGACTTCGACCGACTCTTATCGACCCGGTAGAATCTCTGGAACACCAGTCCCAGATGCTCCTCAGGTATTCCGATACCGGTATCCTTCACCTTCATGACAACTGAATGATCTTTCTCATAAGAATACACAGTTACTTCTACAGTTCCATCCGGTTTATTATATCGGATCGCATTATCGGTCAGATTATATACCAGTTCTTCCATCATCATCTTATTACCCATAATATAGCTTGGCTGACCGGAGAACTTCAATGTAACATTATGTTTTTCTGCCGATAGCATCAGCATATCCACATTCGATCTTGCAACCGCACACAGGTCGATTCGTTCCATAGATGGTGCATTCTCTGTTACATCAAGCTCTGACAGACGAATAATGTCATTGATGAGGGTAAGCAACCGATTTGAATTACGATGGATCTCTGTAGCAAATCGTCTGACATCACCATCTGCCGCCATTCCGTTTTCAATCAGCTCAGAATAACCGGAGATTGCTGTCAGAGGTGTCTTTAACTCATGAGATACATTTGCCGTAAATTCCTGTCGCATCTGTGCATTCTCCATAATATCATTATGCTGTTCCCTGATTGTATCAATCAATGGACGAATCTCCTTATAGGCGTTAATATCATCAACATGATCCAGATCCTTTGCCATCTGTCCGATCGGACAGACGATACTCTTTGTCAGATATCGGGATATCAGAACCACGATAGTCACAAGCACCAGCATAATAACCGTCATACTTGGAAGTCCCTTCAAAAAAACACTGACAATGCTGCTTGTCTCCTTTGATACACGAAGTACACAACCATTTGAAAGCCGGATCGCATAGTAGAATGTACTCATATTGAGCGTCTGGGAAAGACGGGTATCCTCGCCTTCTCCTTTCTCAAATGCCTCCTCAATCTCCGGTCTGTCATTGTGTTTTCCCATGGTCTCCGGATCTGCCATGTTATCATACTTAACCGTTCCATCCGGTGCAACTAATGTAATACGCAATTCTGTATTCTTAATCCTTACATTGCGGAGCTCACTGATATCATCAAATAATCCTGCACTCTTCAAGGTCTGTGTGTAATTTTCCAGATCGCGCATGATCTCCTTTTTAAACAGATCATAATAAACCGTTGTCGAAAGTATCATCGTACACAATATCGCAATCAGCGTCAATGCTATAAAGCGACTGTTGATCTTACTGGATAATCGTTTGTCTTTTCTGACCTTCTTATCCTTTTTATCTTTCTGTTCTTCCATAAAAACCTGTTCTTTCTGTTATAAGATTCTTCTGTTATAAAATTTTCCTGCTTCTTATTCCATCTTATATCCGACATTACGAACTGTCTTGATCATATTCCCTGCATCTCCCAGTTTCTGGCGCAGAGTCTTGATGTGCATATCAAGAGTCCTGGATTCACCTTCGTAATCCGTTCCCCACACATCCATCATGATCACTTCTCTCCGAAGTACAATTCCGGCGTTGATCATTAACAACTTTAACAATTCAAATTCCTTAAAGGTCAACTCACACGGAATATCATTCACATGCACGATACGCTTCTCGGAATCAAGGGTTACGTTCTTCAGTCGAAGAATCTGATCCTCCTGAATACTCTTGCTTCTGCGAAGCAATGCTTTAACTCTGGATATAAGCTCCATTACGCCGAATGGCTTTGTCAGATAATCATCTGCTCCGATATCCAACCCCTTTACCTTATCAAGTTCTGTTGTCTTTGCCGTCACAAGAATGATCGGCACACGCACAGTCTCCGGACGTTCTCTTAATTTTCTGACAATCTCCAGTCCATCCTGATCCGGTAACATGATATCCAGTAGGATCAGATCCGGAATCTTCTCTGTCATTCTGGAAAAGAAGCTCTTTGCATTTGCAAATCCTTCTGTTACATATCCCGTGTTCTTTAAGGCAAACATTTCTATTTCCTGAATGTTCATATCATCTTCTACAATATAAATCAATGCCTGCATCTGCCGTTCCTCCTGTCTCTGTTCTTTCTTATCTATAATAATATATTTCTAATATATGGTCAAAGTAATTTACACTTTATGATATCGTATACTTTACTATAAACTGTACTTTTCCTTATACATGCTGTACATCGCCTGAAACTCTACATTTGATTCCTGTTTGACCCGGTTCAGATACTCATGCATATCAAAGCTGTCTGTCTTAACCTGAAGCAGTGATGCAGCCACATTTGAACAGTGATCTGCCACACGTTCATAATTATTCAGAAGATTTTCAAGAGCGATACCAAGCTCGATCGTACATTTTCCCTTCTGCAGACGTTTGATATGCTGCTTTTTGATCGTAGCATTCAGCCCATTAATTACTTCCTCCAATGGTTCAATCCTCTTTGCTATTTTCATATCATCTTCATTCAGTGCTTTACAGGTCATGCTCATGATCTCATAAACTGCATTTGAATACAGATTTAATTCTGCCATTGCTTTATCTGAGAATACCATTTCTTCCTTGTGCATCTTAGCATAAATTTCTGCGATCGCTAATGCATGGTCGGAGATACGCTCCAGATCTCCGATACAATGAAGCCCATTGGATACACGTTTGCTGTCTTCCTCTGCCAGTTCTTTTCCGCTGACCTTCGCCAGATACGTTCCGAGTTCATCTTCGTATTTGTCTACGATATCTTCCAAAGCCTCAACACGTTGCCATTTCTCATCCGAATAATCCTTCATCAACTCTAATGAATCGTATAACGCTTCAGCTGAATACCCTGCCATCTGATTCATAACATCCATGCTCTGTGTAACGGCAAACGCCGGCTGCTCCAGGAATCTGGCATCCAGATGCTTTAACGGTACAAGCTCCGCAATCTCCTCAACAGGTTCTTCCTTCTCACGGATCGTAAGAGTTGCCAGCTTCTCAAGACCCTTTCCAAACGGAAGTAATACAATTGTTGTCAGAATATTAAATATACTGTGGATCACTGCAATGCCAGCCGGAGTTGCCATATCCTGTAATACACCGAAATTTACAAATGCATTGATCGAATAGAATACGATCATAAAGAGAATGGTTCCGATCAGATTAAAGTAAAGATGTACAAAAGCTGCACGTTTCGCATTTTTCTTTGCTCCGATACTGGATAATAATGCCGTTACGCAAGTACCGATATTCTGTCCCATTATAATAGGAAGTGCCGTTCCATATGTAACTGCTCCTGTCATGCAAAGTGCCTGTAAGATACCAACCGATGCCGATGAGCTCTGGATGATTGCTGTAAATAATGTTCCTACGATCATTCCGAGTACAGGATTTGAGAACATTAAAAGCACATTTGCAAATTCAGGAACATCTGCAAGAGGAGCAACCGCACCGCTCATTGCATCCATTCCGTACATAAGGATCGTAAATCCCAAAAAGATCATGCCAATATCATGTTTTTTCTCATTCTTGGAAAACATCAGAAATGCAATACCGATAACCGCTAGGATCGGAGAAAATGAGGATGGCTTTAACATCTGGATCCAGATACTGTCTCCCTGAATTCCTGACAAACTTAAGATCCAGGAAGTAACTGTCGTACCGATATTGGCACCCATGATAATGCCGACCGCCTGACGCAGTTTCATAATCCCGGAATTTACAAAACCAACAACCATAACGGTTGTAGCCGATGATGACTGAATAACCGCTGTTACAGCCGCTCCAAGCAACACCCCTTTGATCGGCGTTGAAGTCAGCTTTTCAAGGATACGTTCCATCTTACCGCCCGCCGCACGGGTCAGGCCGTCTCCCATTACGTTCATACCAAATAAAAACAATGCAAGTCCGCCAAACAGTGCAAGTACATCAAAAATACTCATAAAAAAATTCCTTCCTTTTTACATAAATTAGACATTTGTACCTTCGCACATCATCGTATAACAGGTATGTAAAAAGGAAAGGATTCCTACGTAAAGTCTGTGTAAAATTTTAAAATTTGTTTTACATTTCACGCTGAATGCGTTTAATATTCTTCCTGTCGCTGTTCAAGATACGTTCTGTCAGGACCGTCGTTTTGTAAAATACATACGATACCGCCAATCAATCCTACCAGACAAATACCATATCCTGCCGATACCAAAATGCTCTCTGCCATACTCCATGATGACATAAGCCCGATTCCTTTCAACGTGACAGCTACAACCACAGCGATCACGCCCCAGACGATACTGTTCAATAACAAAAACATTTTTATCAGGTGCTGTTTACTTTTTCCTTTACCGGCATCTGCTGTCATATTCCATATACGTCTCATGACAATCACCTCCTGATCCTGTATCCTATAAGACTCTTAATTTCCGGAAATATGTTCTCCTGTTATATAATATATGACCCATTCTGAAATATTCGTTGCATGATCGCCAATCCGCTCCAGATATTTTGCAACCATCAAAAGATCGGTTTCCTGTTCCCCTGCATCTGCATTCCTGTGGATCAGATTGATCAATTCACTCTTCACTTTTATAAACAGATCATCTACCACATCATCCTGGGCAATAACTTTTCTTGCTTTTGTAAGATCAAGATTCACATATGCTTCTATACTGTCAACCAACATGACCATGCTTTCTTTTGCCATTGCCTTAATATGTTCCAATTCTTTTACATAAGGTTTGCCTGCCATCTGGATCGTCAGTTCAGAAATATCTGCTGCATGATCACCGATACGTTCCATATCCGTTACCATTTTGAGCGCAGATGAAACCTGACGAAGATCTGTTGCAACCGGCTGCTCCATTAAAAGAAGTTTAAAACACAGACTCTCAATATCCTTTTCTTGCTGATCGATCTGATCATCCCTGTGGATAACCTCCTGTGCCAGATCAACATCCTGATTTACAAGTGCTTTGATCGCCTTTTCGATCACACCCTCGATCATGGATCCCATCTCAACCATTTCATCATTGAGTTTTTTCAACTGTCTGTCATAATTTGTCCTCATTATCTTTACTCCTTTTAACCAAATCTTCCTGTGATATAATCCTCAGTTCTCTTATCCTGTGGTTTCGAGAACATCTTCTCGGTATCATCAAATTCGATCACCTGACCCAGTAAGAAGAATGCTGTCTTGTCTGCAATACGGGTTGCCTGCTGCATATTATGTGTAACCATGATAATCGTATAATCATGTTTCAGCTCCATAGCAAGATCTTCGATCTTTGACGTAGAAATCGGATCAAGCGCTGATGTCGGTTCATCCATCAGTAAGACCTCCGGTTCAACCGCAAGTGCTCTGGCGATACAAAGTCTCTGCTGCTGTCCGCCGGAAAGACCCAGTGCCGATTTCTTCAGTCTGTCTTTTAATTCATCCCATATTGCCGCCTGTTTGAGAGATCGTTCTACGATCTCATCCAGTTTTTCTTTACTATGAATACCATGTGTCCTTGGACCATATGCTATATTGTCATATACACTCATTGGGAAAGGATTCGGATTCTGAAACACCATTCCAACCCGTTTTCTTAACAGATTTACATCCATTCCGTCAAATATATCTTCACCATCTAACTTCACATCACCCGTGATGTTACAACCTTCCACCAGATCATTCATACGGTTTAAACATTTTAAGAATGTTGATTTACCGCATCCGGAAGGTCCGATAAATGCTGTAATCTGTTTTTCCGGTATTTCCATATTTACATCTTTCAACGCATGGAATTTACCATAGTGAAGATTCAGATTTTTTACATCAAATTTTATATTGCTCATCTATTTATCTCCGTTTATATCTATCTGTTATCTGTCTTTTTCTGTTTTCGCCGACATTTTCTTTGCAATTGCATCGGATGCGAAATTAATCAATACTACGAATACAAGAAGAACAACGGCTGTTGCATATGCCTGATCCGTATGAAGTCCCTCTTTGGAAAGAAGATACATATGTACGGACAAGGTTCGTGTGGAAGAAAATAAATTCTTCGCTATTCTCGGCACACTGCCTGCCGTATAGATCAACGCTGCTGTCTCCCCGACAATTCGCCCGGTTGCAAGGATAACACCGGATAAAATACCCGGAACAGCACTCGGTAAAACAACCTTAAATACTGTACGAAGTTTTCCTGCACCAAGTCCAAAGCTTCCTTCTCTGTATGACTTTGGAACAGCCAGCAAGGCTTCTTCTGTTGTTCTCATGATAACCGGAAGCACCATGATCGCCAGTGTAAACGCACCGGACAGCAGGGACAATCCCCATCCAAGCTTTGTCATAAATAAGATCATTCCGAACAAACCATATACAATAGATGGAATACCTGTCAGTGTCTCTGCAGTGATACGTACAATTCCAACCAGCTTATTTCCTGATTTTGCATACTCCACCAGATAAATAGCTGCGAAGATACCGATCGGTCCCGCAATCAGCAGTGACAGTAATGTCATAAACAACGTATTAACCAATGCCGGAAGCATCGAGCAATTATCCGATGTATATTCCAGCTTGAACAGATCCGGTGTCAGATTCGGAATTCCTTTTGCAAGAATATAGATCAAAATAAAAACAATACAAACCAACGTCAAAGCTGCTGCCAGATAAACAAGTATCCGAAGGATCAGTGAGCCGGGACGTCTTTTATATTCCGCAAGTAAATTTCTTTTTCCCATTTAGTTCACCGTCTTTCTTTTTAAAATTGAAAACAGCAGGTTAATGATCAGAATGAATACAAACAATACAACGCCTGTTGCGATCAGAGCCTCTCTGTGAAGATCCTGGGCATAACCCATTTCCATTACGATATTTGCAGTCATGGTTCTAACACCCTTCATCAATCCTTTCGGCATATGGACCTGATTTCCCGCCACCATGATAACAGCCATTGTCTCACCAATCGCACGACCAACGCCCAAGATGATCGCTGCCATGATACCGGATCTTGCAGCCGGTACTACGGTAAGAAATACACTTCTTTCATGTGTCGCTCCAAGTGCTAATGCACCCTGATAATATTTATCCGGGACAGCACTGATCGAAGTTTCAGATACACTGATGATCGTCGGAAGTATCATGATGCCAAGCAGTACAGATGCGGTAAGCATTGTATTTCCGTTCACTCCGAAAATCTGTCTGACTGCCGGAACAAGTACACACATTCCAAAAAATCCGTATACAACCGATGGGATTCCTGCCATCAGATTGATAAATGGTTTAATGACCTTATATGCTTTTGGTGGGCAGAATTTTGATAAAAATATCGCTGTCAGAAGTCCGATCGGAACGCCGATCACGATTGCCCCGGCCGTAACGTAGATACTGCCAAGAATAAACGGAAGGATTCCAAAATAATCATTGGTCGGTCTCCAGACTTTGCCAAAGAGGAAATCTGTCAGACCGATTTCCTTCATGGCAGGAATACCACTTGCAAATAAGAACACACAGATCAATAAAACTGCTGCTATCGATACAAATGCCGCTAACAGGAATACGATATGCATGAATATTTCTTTAAACTTTTGCATAGAGGACACTCCTTACTATTTGACATCTGCCCAGGTTGCTGCTTCTCCTGTAAAGATTGATTTTACCTGATCGGTAGTTAAATCAGTTGCAGGGTTATTCTTATTTACAATAACTGCGATACCATCCATTGCGATTACAGTAGCTGTAAGTCCTTCACCTGTCTCGCTATCCTTCAGTTCTCTGGATGCCATACCGATATCACATGTACCATCTGCCGCTGCTGTAATACCTGTTGTTGAATCAGATTCCTGAAGCTCGATATCCGCACCACTGTTCACTGCCTTATATGCCTCTGTTAATTTCTCCATAACAGGAGTTACAGATGATGATCCGGCAATTACGATTTTACCGGTTGCTCCTGAAGACTTAAATGCTCCTGAATTTGCAATCTCGATGTAACCATTGCTTGATACGATCTTCTGTCCATCTTCACTCATAATATAGTTGATAAAATCCTGTGCTACATCACTTACCTGACCCTTTGTTACAATGTTGAATGGTCTTGATAATGTGTATGTACCGTTGTTGATATTATCTGCTGTTGCTTCAACGCCGCCGATCTTAACTGCCTTTACGGTATCATTTAATGCTCCAAGTGAGATATAACCAATCGAATAATCGTCTCCTGCAACTGTTGTGAGAACTACTTCTGTACTGTTTGCTGTAATCGCGCTCGTAGTTGTCTTATCAACTTTATTTCCATCTGCGTCCTTTTCTTCTACACCAGTCAGTTCCACAAATGCTCCTCTTGTACCTGATCCTTCCTCTCTGGATACAACTGAGATCTCCTGTGATGTATCAAAACTTCCGCTCTTGGAATCTGAACCACCTTTACTTCCACATCCTGCAAGGCATCCTGCCGCAAGTGCTGCACTTAATGTTAACGCTAAAATCTTATTTCCTTTTTTCATTTTAATTTTCCTCCAATTGACTCTTTGGACTCAGAATCGTTCATCTTTCTGATCCATTCAAAATTATGTAAATTGCGAAACCGAATCGCGCGCCCTTTTCCGGATCGCAGAATTATCATACGGCATCTATGTAAAATACATTACCATCTCAAAGTAAAGTGAAAGTAAAAACTTTGTGTAAACGGGAGAAATGTAAAATTATGAAGAAACGCACTTTATGAGTTTCTATGGAAAATAAAAAATATTCATGTTACTATGAACAGCAGATACAATTTCGTTTTACGAAAGGATAAAGAAAAGAACGATATGAATATCATCGGACATGTATATACAGATTTTCAGGAAAAATTTGGAATTCCCAGACAGAGCGGTCTGGTGGATGAACTGACCGGAACGGTCGTTTTTCTGCCGGAATACAGGCAGCCGGAAGCCTTCCGGGGGCTGGAGGATTTCTCCCACATCTGGATCCTGTGGGAATTCCATAAAGCCAAACGGGAGAACTGGAGTGCAACAGTAAAGCCGCCAAAACTTGGCGGCAATAAAAGAATGGGCGTATTCGCGACCAGATCGCCGTTCCGCCCAAATAATATAGGTCTGTCTTCTGTAAAATTGACAGGAATTGAATATACCGATGACTATGGTCCGATCCTGCATATCTCCGGTGTCGATCTGTTAAACGGTACTCCTGTATATGATATCAAACCTTATATTCCATATACAGACTGCCACCCGGATGCCACCGGCGGTTTTACCGAACACATTCATACGGAAAAACTGGATGTCATCTTTCCGCCGGAGCTTCTGGCAATGATCCCGGAAGCCAAGCGTCCTGCCTTGATCGGCATTCTTGCAGAAGATCCGCGTCCCGGCTACCAGCACGATCCCTATCGTAGATATGGCGTCACCTTCGCAGGCTTCGACGTGCGCTTCTACATCAACGGCAACGTCCTCACAGTGTGTGAGGTGGTGGCTGTATGATACCCGAACGATAAGAGACAGGGGCAGAGGATATATATCTTTATTCCGCAGAACACTTTCGTTCTATTCTCACGTAGCGGTACTAGGCTCACTGCTTATGCAGTTCACCAAGGACCGACGTTCGAACAGGTCTGCTTCATAAAATATATATCCTCTGCCCCTGTCTCTTATCTGTTTATATACTAACATTAGCAATCATATAAACCTTAGGAGTATGTTTGACGCTCAGTGCTCGTGTTCAGGTACAACGGCGAAGAATATGAGGTCTTCTCTGCCTTCATTTGACAGGCTGTGGGTTGCTCCCTGCGGACAATAATGGCAGTCGCCCGGATACAGCTTCTCTTTGGTGTCCTCATACTCCATCGTTCCGACACCGGAAAGTACATAAATAATTTCACTGTTTCCCTCATGTGTATGTGTTCCGATCGATGAACCAGGCACAAGTCTGCCCTTCATGATCTTGTTGTTCATATCCTGAAACATATGCACATGGAATGTTCCTTCTCCCCCTTTAAAATTTTCGATCGCTGATTCTGCGATTGTATCAAACGATATCTTCATATGATTCCTCCTTATATGGTTCCTTATATTAACATCCGCACACTCTTTATTCGATACTTTCAATCAATCTTCTGACTGCTTCTTCTATATGCTCCGGCATGATACCGGAATAATTAATGACCAGTGTATGATATCTGGCATTTTCGGTATTTCTATAATACTGGCTGAGAAATGAAATGTGAATATCTCTTGCTTCGGCATTATTCCGCAACCGCTCATCACTGTAATTTGTATCAATCTCCAACAGAAAATGCAGCCCTGAATTCTCTTCGCGAATACGAATCTTGTCCGGATTCATATATTTTTTAATGCATGCAAGCACCAGATCCCGCTGTTCTCTGTAATAATTACGCATGCGGTTGATGTGTTTTTCCAGACAACCATCGGTGATAAATCTTGCAAGTGTATATTGCTCGATATTTGACACCGTACATGCATAAAAGCTGAGCATCTCATCATATCGCCGCATCAAACTCTCCGGAAGAACCATATAACTGATACGGATCGTAGAGGAAAGGCTCTTGGAAAATGTGTTGATATAGATGACCTTTTCGCCCACATCGATACTTTCAAGTGTAGGTACCGGCTTGCCAACCAGTCGAAATTCACTGTCATATTCATCTTCGATGATATAGCGGTTGTCCTTTCTGGATGCCCAAGATAACAATTCATATCTCCTGCTGACAGGTGTTACCAGTCCGGTCGGAAAATGATGCGCCGGCGAAATATGAAGTACATCTGCACCGGATTCTTCCAAAGCCTCCATATTGATCCCATTTTCATCCATTGCCACAAATTTGCAGCATACATTCTGCGCCTGATAGATCCTCGATATCTTCTGATACCCCGGATCTTCGACCGCATAACATTTGTCATAGCCAAGCAGCTGAATGATAAGACCATAGAGATATTCTGTTCCGGCTCCTATGATGACCTGCTCCGGCTTCACATCCATACCACGGAACTGATACAGATAACCTGCTACCGCGCTTCGCAGCTCATAGACACCCTTGGACGGTGATCTGGACATCAGCTCTTTGCTGTTTTCCGCCATCACTTCTTTTAAAAGCTTTGACCAGATGCTGAATGGAAACGCATCCTCTACCGTTGAGTTACTGGCAAAATCCGCAAAATATGTTTTCTTTTCTTCCGGCTTTTCAAATTGCTTCGCCGGTCGCTCCGGCAACGGCTTCATCAGATCTGCCGAAATGTCCGTAACATAATAACCGCTTTTCGGAATCGAATATATATATCCTTCGGCAACCAACTGACTGTATGCATTTTCCACGGTGATCGTGCTGACATTCAGATTTTTTGCAAGCAGACGCTTCGATGGCAAACGTTCCCCTGCTACAAGCTTCTTAGACAAAATATCTGTTTTGATCTGCTTGTACAGATATTCATATAACGTATCTGTTCCTCGATTTTCCAGTGCATATGTCAGCATAGCAAGCCGCCCTTCACATTATTCCTGCCGGCATCACAAGCCCCCTTGCGATACCATAGTTATAAAATATTATATGTGGGAAGAAAGCATTATGCAAGTTTTTTACATTCTATAAATAGACAAAAACTCTATGGCATCCCGCCCTGTGCCTGTCCTTATAGAAATGCCATTGCGAGGATTTCGTTATGAACTGCACATGTTAGTAAATACGGGTGCTTGTTTGAGCCGAAGGCGAGTTAGCACAGGAGTATTTACGCATTCAACATGTGCAGTGAGTAGAAAACGCAGCACGGCATTTCTATAAGGACAGGCGCAGGGCGGGATATCACATAGTTCTTATATATGAACAATAAAAAACGGCATTTATTATGCGTACAGTCAACCTGCTCAATAATAAATACCGTTATCTTATTGTTTACTTTTATTGTCCTTATTTGATCATGCCTAAGAACATCTGATGAATACGGGTATCATCGGAAAGCTCCGGATGGAATGCCAGTGCGATCTGGTTCTGATATTTTACCGCTACAATGTGACCATCTACCTCGGCTAATACCTCAACACCCGGCTTTACACTCTCGATATATGGTGCACGGATAAATTCCATCGGATATACTCCAAGACCTTTGATCTCGCCATCATAATGAAAGCTTCCAAGCTGTCTGCCATATGCATTTCTCTTTACGCAGACCGGAAGGGTCGCAAAATGACGTTTATCATCATTGGACAGTTCTTCTGCAAGAAGGATCAGTCCCGCACAGGTTGCAAGAACCGGCATGCCCTGTTCGATCTTTTCTTTTAATACATCATACATATCAAGCTCTTTTAACAGCTTACCCTGAACAGTGCTTTCGCCACCCGGCAAAACGATACCGTCAAAATCCTGTTCCAGATCACTTTTCTGTCTGAGTTCTATTGTTTCTGCTCCAAGGCTCTCTAACATTTTCTCGTGTTCGATAAATGCGCCCTGAACCGCTAATACTGCTATCTTCATCGTGTCAGTTCATCCTTTCGCTTATGTCGATCATCCATCATTACGATATCCGCATCTATTTGTCTGTCTGATATTTCACTTACCACGCTCAGCCATAAGGAGTTCGATCTCGCTCTCATTGATACCAACCATAGCTTCACCAAGATCCTCTGATAATTCAGCGATCAGTTTTGCATCTGTGAAGTTTGTAACAGCCTTAACGATGGCATTTGCACGCTTCTCCGGATTTCCTGACTTGAAGATACCGGATCCAACGAATACGCCTTCAGCACCAAGCTGCATCATAAGAGCTGCGTCTGCCGGTGTAGCAACACCGCCTGCTGCGAAGTTTACAACCGGAAGGCGCTTGTGCTCATGTACATATAATACAAGGTCATATGGAACCTGAAGAACCTTTGCTGCATCATATAATTCATCTTCACGCATAGAAGAAATACGTGCGATCTCGCTGTTCATCATTCTCATATGTCTTACAGCCTGGACAACATCACCTGTACCGGGTTCACCCTTTGTACGGATCATGGATGCACCTTCATTGATTCTACGAAGTGCCTCGCCGAGATCCTTAGCACCACATACAAATGGTACTTTGAACTTTGTCTTGTCGATGTGATATACATCATCAGCAGGTGAAAGAACTTCACTCTCATCAATGTAATCGATCTCGATTGCTTCAAGAAGCTGAGCTTCTACAAAATGTCCGATACGGCACTTTGCCATAACAGGGATAGATACTGCATCCTGAATACCTTTGATCATCTTAGGATCACTCATTCTTGATACACCACCTGCTGCTCTGATGTCAGCAGGAATACGCTCCAGTGCCATAACTGCACAAGCACCTGCTGCCTCGGCGATCTTTGCCTGCTCCGGTGTTGTTACATCCATGATAACGCCACCCTTTAACATCTGTGCCAATTCTTTGTTTAATTCATACTGTCTGTTTGCCATAATCGTAACTCCTTTTTTCATTTGATGTGTGTATTTATCTGTAACATATTCATCCTTGAATATCACTACTCAAAATCACGAACAGATTCACTACAAACCTGCTAGGATTTATTATAAAATTATCTGACCATGTTGAAATATTCAATTTCAAACTTTTTCTTATATCCAAACTGACCATATCAATATGTCACATATGCAAATACCAGATATCAGATTATGTAAACTGACCTCTCGGACAGATCACCGTATTGTATAATAAACAAAATAGCAGGAAAATGTTGCGAAAACGCCTGCGTTTCGATGATTTTGTGCCGGGATGGAGGACACAACGATTTTATCGTGTCCGAAATCCCGTGCATATAAAAACCAATCGAAGCAAAGTAAGTTTCGCATTTTTCCTGCTATTTCTGTTTATATGAAATACAGTGATCGTCCGGCTTCTAGCCAAGGCGCAGCATCGCATCGATGCTCTTTCTGGCTTTCTGCATTGTCTCCTCTGTAAGGGTAATGCTCTCGCCCTCACCATTTACCACGCAGTTATAGACATCACCAAGTGTCGTCATCTTCATGTTGTGGCATACACAATCCTTAGACAATGCATAGAAACGCTTCTCCGGGTGTGCAAGCTGAAGGTGTGACACGATACTATTCTCCGTACCGATAATGAATTCTTTTGCATCACTCTTTGCTGCATAATCCATAATTCCGGTTGTACTTCCGGCATAGTCTGCAAGCTCCGTTACTTCCTTTAAACATTCCGGATGTACCAGAAGTAATGCATTTGGATGAGCTGTTTTTGCTTTCTCTACATCTTTTACGGTTACTCTGACATGTGTCGGACAGCCGCCCGATACCAGCTTAATATTCTTTTCCGGTACCTGCTTCTTTACCCATGAACCGAGATTACAGTCAGGAATAAATAAAATATCCTTTTCCGGCATATTCTTCACGATCTTTACTGCGGAAGAAGAAGTAACACAGACATCACTTAATGTCTTTACTTCCGTTGTAGTATTCACATATGCTACAACTGTATAACCCGGATTCTTCTCTCGAAGTGCTGCCAGCAGATCATAGTCGATCTGGTCTGCCATCGGGCATCCGGCATCCGGCTCCGGCAGATATACGGTCTTTTCCGGTGATAACAGTTTTACAGTCTCTGCCATAAAACGCACGCCACACATGATCATAGTCTTTTGAGGTGCTTCTGCTGCTCTCTGTGCAAGACCGAAGGAATCTCCTACATAGTCAGCCACTTCCCAGATATCGTGGCTCTGGTAGGCATGTGCAAGGATACAAATATCCTTTTCCTTCTTTATTCTCATTATTTCATCCTGCATCTCTTTTATATTCATGACAATTTTCTCCTTTGTCTGTTATGTTTTCATTTTTTGTTAAAGAATGCACAGTAAGTATACCGCATATTGAGAAAGATTACCATCTATTCTGTTAAATATGCATATCCACCAACATTCTGACACGGTTATAAACATTCAACTTTGAAGAACCGGAATCTACATCAGCACTCACAATACGCCCTTCCGGAAGCTTTTGCTGAATGGAAGGATACAATCCCCTCCCACAGATATGATTTGGCATACATCCAAACGGTTGAACTGCCAATACCTTTTTGCAGTCATGCAGAATATGTCCTACCATCTCTGCACCGATCAGCCAGCCATCACCGGTTCTATATGTCCAGTTTACATAACCATCAGCCTCTTTTTTCATTATTTGAAATTCTTCCATCGAATAAAATCCATACTGCCGCATTGCTGCAATCATGGATCTCTGAAGACTTCCGAACAGTTTTAACCCAATACGATAAGCCACCTGTTCTATTTTGCTTACATCCGATAAATGCGAATCTATATAATACATCGCGTACCAGGATAATCCATTTGTATGGGATTCGCAATTATTCTTTTCGAGAAAACGGATCATATCCCAGTTTCCCAAATGACAATACTTTATATAAATCTCTCCGACGATCCCTATTCGTTGCTTTCTTGGCTTCACCAGTTCAATTTTTGAAAAATCCGCCGCAATCCTTATAAAATTCTGTTTCATTCTTGAAATTGTCAGATGTTTTCCTTCCCGAAGATCGCATGCAAGAATCCTGACCCATTTCTTCCATTTCTTTTGTGCCTCACCTTTATGCACTTCATTTGGTCTGACCTGATTTAGTAAAAGCATCAGAATATCACCATAAAACAATCCAAATAACGCACGCCAGACCATATCAGGTTCCAGCTTCATCTGCTCCCCCTTCTCCAATCCCTGAATGTTTAACGACAATACCTGAGCCTGCGGAAATCCTGCTTTCCGAACAGCCGCCTTTAACACATGCAGATAATTTGAACCACGACATGCATCTCCGGCAGTCGGCATTAATAATTTTGTACGGTTCAGATCATATTTCCCTGATTGAAGAGCTGCTATCATCTGTCCTGCATTTAAGATGATCGGATAACACATATCGTTATTGACATATTTTAATCCAATATCCGTTATATCTTTTTCATTTTTTAAAATCACCGGATGATAATTTTTTGAATAAAACGCATATTTTAACAATGGAAAATGTGCATCTAACATTGCTGGAATCAACAGGATACATTTCTCCCGATCCGCATTTTCTCTGATCTTATACATATCTCCCTATCCCTCATTTTCTAAAATGCAGATATAAGCTTTCTCACTATCTGCAATGCCTCATATACCTGATCTGAGAGTACCACATTTTGCCATACTTTTTCAATACAAACAACTTGAGAAAGCATTTAATTTATTGACTTTATGACCGCGATATGTCACAATTTGTATCAATGAAAAAAAGAGTCATAATTCTATGGAAAAATATAAATCAGAAAGGTTGAAATATTATGAATAAAGCTCTTGTATTATTGTTTTTATTTTTTATCGGAAGTCTGATCGGATGGGTGATTGAATTGTTCTTCCGCAGATTCTGTTCTCCAAATGGTCGAACAACAAAGAAATGGGTAAATCCCGGCTTTCTGGTCGGTCCTTACCTTCCGCTATATGGATCAGGACTATGCGTCTTGTATATGTTAGCATCTATTAACCTGTCATTTCTGGATGAACATCCAATCATTGAGAAGATTGTTTTATTTGTATTTATGGCGATCGCTATGACCGTGATCGAATACATCACCGGATTGATCTTCATTAAGGGAATGAATGTAAAACTCTGGGACTACACAGACCGATGGGGCAATATTCAGGGAATCATCTGTCCACTGTTTTCATTCTTCTGGGCAGTTCTCGGCGCGATCTACTACCTGCTGATCCATCCACATGTTTTATCAGCACTTGACTGGTTATCCAGAAATCTTGCATTTTCATTCTTTATCGGATTCTTCTACGGCGTGTTCCTGATTGATATCGTTTACTCCTTCAACCTGATCGTAAAGATCCGTCAGTTGGCTACTGAATACGAGATCGTCGTTAAAATCGATGAACTCAAACAGCATCTGCTGGAAGAAGCCGAGCTCCGCAAGGAAAAATCTCATTTCTTCCTTGCTATGAAAAATGCACGACCGCTCCGTGAGATATTTGAGGATTCGTTAGAGAAATATTCCATTAAGAAGATTCTGAAAGAAAAGAAGAAGAAATAATATATTGATTTTATCTAAAAAATATGCGCGCTGGCTTATCACTATATCTTTATTGCGCAGAACACTCTCGTTCTATTTTCACGTAGCGGTACTAAACTCGTCACCTATTGGTGACTCGTTAAGGACCGACGTTCAAATAGGTCTGCTCCATAAAATATAGTGATAAGTTGGCGCGCATATTTTTAATGCTACTAAAATTGTTTTATGCTTCTTTCTTCTCCCCCATAGGAATCTGTGCGAAGATAATCGCAATAAAGATCAACAGGCAGCCAAGGAGCTGGCGGGCGGTCAACACCTCACCAAGGATCACCCAACCGGCAAGTACTGAAAATACAGATTCCAGACTCATGATCATAGATGCCAGCGTCGGATTCAGTCCATTCTGTGCAATAATCTGCAAGGTATAAGCAACACCGCTCGACATCACACCGGCATACAGAATTGCAACCCATGCATCCCATGACTGTAACTGTGGAAGCCATGCTGCTATTCCTGCTGCCGAATGTCCCATCTCTGAAAAGAACATCGAGAACGCACTGAGTACCCCAGCAACCAGGAACTGGATACAGGACATCCGTACACCATCAACCAATGGTGAAAAATGATCGATCACCAGAATATGTATAGCAAACAAAAATGCACAGAGCAATACAAAGAGATCACTGTTCTGAAATGATAGCGAACCCGCTGTCATACATAAAAGATAAAGTCCTACAATCGTGATCACCATTCCAAGCCAGATATTCCAACCACATTTTTTCTTTAAAAACAAACCAAGGATCGGAACCAGCAGAATATAGCAAGCCGTCAGAAAACCGGCCTTGCCTGCCGGAGTGCCATAATACAGACCAAGCTGCTGTGCAGAGCTTGCAAAGAACAATGCCATTCCGCAGCACAGTCCACCGATCCATAACTTTCTCCGTTCTGCGACTGTCTTTGGCTTTTTATTATTTGGATTAATTTTATCAAGCAACCTGATCACCGGAAACAACACTACACTTCCAACCAGACTTCGTATACAATTAAAAGAAAACGGTCCCAGTGCCTGTCCGCCTTTACTCTGTGCCACAAAGGCGGTCCCCCAGATAAATGCCGTAAGAACTAACAGGAATGAATTTCTGATTTGTCTGCTTTTCATTTGTATTCCCTCTTCCTATCTTGTTTATTGTCAAATAGTTACATTATTCCTTTGCTTCATTTTCTGTACAGATATTTTCCCTGTCATATGCATCCAGAAAATGATGCTTCTCTCCATGCTGCTTCCATGCAACAACCGTGTCCAGATTTACATTTTCCACACTCTTGAAAATATTACCTTCCACATAAGGATTTACCTGCTTCAAGGTCTGTATCAGCTCCTTGATCTCAACACGCTTCGAACGATTCTCGTTATTACAAGTCGTACAGGTATCCGTGAATTTGCATGCACACTGGATAAAATGCAGACCATTATAGTCCCTCCATGCCTTGATATCATCCTCACGCACCAGATATAACGGTCGGATCAGTTCCATCCCTTCAAAATTCGTGCTGTGAAGCTTCGGCATCATCGTCTGTACCTGTGCACCATACAGCATACCCATCAATATGGTTTCAATTACATCATCATAGTGATGACCAAGTGCAATCTTATTACAGCCAAGCTCCTGTGCAAAATGATACAGATGTCCTCGTCTCATTCGTGCACACAGATAACATGGCGACTTCTCAACCGTAAACACAGATTCAAATATATCCGATTCAAATATCGTAATCGGGATATTCAGACTTTTTGCATTTTCTTCTATAACCTTCCGGTTCGCCTCACTGTAACCGGGATCCATAACCAGAAACTTAACTTCAAATTCAAATTTGTTATGCAGCTTCAATTCCTGAAAACATTTCGCCATCAGCATAGAATCCTTACCACCGGAAATGCAGACCGCGATCTTATCTCCCGGCTTCACCAGCTCATATGTGTTGATCGCCTTGGTGAACTTTGACCAAATGCTTTTCTTGAATTTCTTCCTCAGACTCAGTTCTACATCCTTTGCTTTATTCTGCTCCTCCGGTTTGCTCATAACATCCAACAGCCATGCAGCATAACCGCCTTCCAGACTCTCCGCCTGATATCCTTTTTCTTTCAAATGCTCCGCTACATCGATGCTAACTACGCCTCTCGCACAGAAAATAACAAGCAGCTTGTCCTTATCCACCTCGCTGCTTGTCTCTATTTCTTCCGCAGGAACCGCAATCGCATCCGGCACTGCCCCATGAGAAATCTCAATGGCATCCCGGATATCGATCAACCGATAACTGTCTTTATCTCGATTCTTTAATTCCGCTATTGTAATGCTCATATGCACGCTGCCTTTCTTCCTAGTGCACCAATAATCTTTCATATATATTTAACCTACACTAAAATACCAAGCAATTATATGACCTAAAAAGTTACTTTGTCAATGCAATTATGGAAAACAGCTACTCTTGAAGAATATAAACGAAAACAGCTCTGTTTTAGATAGTCAATATATTCTCCTGTTTCAGCGTCAATTACCAGCAGCGAATCAGGAAGATAAAAATAATCATATGTATAACAGGTATCCAAATCCTCATAATACGCCACGAGCCAAACAGGTTTGTACTCAAACGTCCCTAATTTTTCCCCCTCCACAAGCATATAATCAAGCTCCATAAAATTAAATGCCGCTGGTTTATCAATTCCTGGATATGCTGCATAAAATGCCTCATATTGTTCTGCGAATTTCGGTTCTATATCTTCAAAATCCATTAATGTTACTGCTTTTTCTCCTGCCTGCACCCCTGCAATATAAAGTTCCGCATTCATCACACCATTATCGTCAACACAAACAGTAAATAATTCAGATGTGCAGAACGGATATGGCGCAAACAACTCCGTTTCAGCTATATATGCCCCTCTATTGCCTGCAGCTCTGGTAAACTGAAAACAATAGCCATTAAAATCAATTGGTCTTGCACTTTCAAACGTACTATAACCAAGCGGTCCTTCTTCTAAAATCTCTACATCCGTAATTCCACATGCTTCCAAAAACAACAAGGCTTCATCACGCGCACAATCCATATCTTTTGCACATCTGTTTTCCACTGTATTCTCTAAGTCAACAATACATTCTGTTACATCTCCCAGATGATTTTCCAATGTGATCGTATCATCCGTCTTCATTCCGTAATATGTATATAAACCCGCAGTTCCCAGATAATTCTCCAGTGTAATTCCTGTAATACAATCATTTTCTTCTTTAAATGTCAAAAGGAATAAATTATCTCCGATATATCCAACATATTTCTGTCCCTCATAATTCTGTATCAATGCTCGTTTATCTGATGCACCTGCCTCACAGGCAATAATATTTTCTATTTCTTGATCGCAGGAAACTGCCTGTGATGTTTGTCCCTGATCCAAATAATATTCTCGAATTTTCTCCTGATATATATGTATGGTTTCCAGATCCTCTCTGCACAGATTCTTATAATCATTTTCCAAACGGTTCTCAAAAATTCCTTTCTCTTCCTCAAACACAGCTTCAACAATCTCCTGTTTTTGTTTTGCAGCATTCGGAATCTGCTTATATTCATATATTCTAAAATCAGAATCTGGTATATATTCAACGCCCTCTACCGCAAGCTTAACTGTATTCTTATTTACTTTCCATTCTTCCATATAACTATCCGGAATATGCAGACTATTTGCCGTATCCCCTACATATGATATATTCTTCTCTTTTGCACTTTCACAAGCAGTTAATCCCCCAAAGCACAATAATATAGATATCATGAGCGTGACTTTCCCAAAATTTTTTCTCACTTTGCTTCCTCCAATATTTGTCCATCTGCAAGACGTATCATACGATTCGCCCGACTTCCTATCTCTTGATCATGTGTTATCACAATCAATGTCTTTCCTCGTTTATTCAACATTTCTAACAACTCCATAATCGCGATTCCCATTTCATGATCTAATGCGCCTGTCGGTTCATCTGCAAGGATCAAATCTCCCCCTGCCACCATCAATCTTGCAATCGCACAACGCTGCTGTTCCCCACCTGAAATCCTGGTTACCTTTTTGTCTGCTAAATCCCTGATTCCTGTAAATTCTAACATTTCATTCACCAGTTTTTTTCTTTCCCTACCGGAATATCTGCCTGCCAGTAATGGCAGTTCTACATTTTCAAATACCGTATAAGATTTCATTAAGGCATAATTCTGAAATACAAATCCCACATGTTTACGACGAAATTCGTGAAGCTTATCTCCCTTCATCTCATGAACAGCAATATCATTATAATAGTATTCACCGCTTGTCAGATAATCCATAGTCCCAATAATATTTAATAATGTACTTTTCCCTGATCCGGATTGTCCCATGATCGATATGTATTCCCCATCCTGGACATCCAGTGATACATCCTTAAGCGCCGGAAGCTCCCGATGCTCATATATTTTTGTAACATTTCGAAGTTTTATCATCACTATTCTCCTTCTTTTCCTAACAAATCAATCGGTGAACACTTATAAATCATAAATACCGGGCAAATTGTTGATAATGCAACAAATAGTATGCTTATCTCTCCAAGGATAGGAACCACTCGCTTCCAGTATATACTTCTGTAAGAAAATACCATTAACTGATCAGGCTCTATTATATGAATAAACAACCACCATACAAGAAATAATGAACAGCCATAGGCTAGAAGAAACTTAAGAATATTCTCCCATAGGATCATCCAGGTTATATTTTTCATTGAAAATCCCGCCGTCAGCATAATTCCATACTCTCTTCGTCTCCGCAAAAAATCAAGTATCTGTATACATAAAAGTACAATACAAAATGTGAGTCCCACCAGAATTAACATCTGAATAATATTATAATTAATCTTCCGACTCATTTCTTCTCCATTTTCTATTGCTTTACCAATATCAATCACTTTTATATCTTTATATCCAGCCTTTGCCAGCTTTTGCATAAGACTTCTCTTTATCTTTACATAAGAGTGTCCTTGTTTTATAGAAAAATAGAAATCCGAATGATTACAAAATATCTCTCCCGGGCAGGCTAACACTTCATAATCCAACGGAATTGTTCCTGTAACATCTGAAAAATCCAGCATTTCCATTTGTGAAACCGGAAAACTTTGTCCCTTTTCTAATATCCCGGCAACTACATATGTATATGACTGATCTCCCACTTCGCCAATATATTTTGTTCCAACTTCTATCTTGTCCTTATATGCAGATCCCAGATATAAATACATGCCATCTTCCATCGGTTTTAATTCTTCGATTAGGATTCCTTCGTCTAATTTCATCTTCCATATATTCTGAATGGTTGCATCTATTTCAATATAATATAAGCCATCTTTTCCATCTTCATCATCGATTGCCTGAAAACTATGGCCTATCTGAATATTTTTCAATTTCTCCAATGCCGGATCGGTATTTATATATCCTGTTTGCCACGCACAGGTTACAGCTTCCACTCCATCCACTGATTTTATTATATCCATTGCCGGGTCAGACTGTAATTCACTATCCAGTTCATCCAAAAAACGGATTTCACACAAGGTATCTATATTCCTGATTCCTGATTCTTGCAAAGAACGTCTGATATTGGTTGACATACTATAAACACTGATCAGCACAGCAATCAAAAGCAATAACACCATTGCCAACACAATATTACCACCCAGTTGCAAAACATGAGACATAACATTATCTGCTGCTAATCGTATTATATTTCGTTTTCTCATACTTAATTCCTAACCTCCTTTGCAGGCACCAGGTGTCTTAACAGCTTGCAGATTGGAAAAAGTAATACCAGCAACAAAATACCAATCATAAATATAAAATACCACAAAATATATGTATTCCAGACAAACGTCATCTTCTTTTCCATTGCAAGACAATAGAAAATCTGTAAACATCCTGCAACAATAATAGAAATTCCCATTAATATCCCGATTCGTACCAACTGCCACTCTATGATTCGTCTATCTGTTATTCCAACCGTTTTCATGATTGCAAAATCTCTTTTCTGTCGTGCATACCATACTCTTGCAATCATTATGCAATTTATAATACCCACTATGTACAGTAATATCAGAATAGCTGCTTTTAATTTATAAACGATATACACATCTGTCTGACTCTCATAATGATCCAGCAGCTGTGCATAATAATTATCTGATTGTCCAAATATCTCTATCAATTCATCAGCCTGCTCTGCAACCGGAACACTCTTATCCATAAGCTGGATTGTCATTCCCGGATAAGAAGATGAAGTATAGGTCATTCCATCGGCTATCCGGTTCAAAAATACATCTGATTCCGATGTCCAGTTTTCTAACGAGCCAAACGCAATAATCATTTTATCTGAATCATTTCCAAATGATTCCAGATACCCAGTCACCTGACAATCAATTCCATCTAATGACAAGCATTCCGTTCCATCTTTTGAAACTGTTACTGAATCCTTCCATCCATGTCCTACTACAAGATAAATGTTATCCGAATTCCATTCCTCCATTGTTGGATATCTGCCACTTTCAAGCAATCTGTTCCAGTTTCCATGATATGCCACTGCAATCTGCACTTCATCCGCATCTTCCTCACAACTGCCAATCGAAAACTCATCTCCTCTGATTACAGCATCACAACTAACATCGCTTATACGCTCCAGAATTGCTTTTGTACTTCGAACCGCCATCTCCTGTATTTGTCGATATTCTTCTATATCATTCAATTTATATTCCGTTGCTCCTGTGGTAGAGTAGATATTAATATAAGCGTTATACTTTGAAATACCATCCTGACTTTCATATTTTTGAATCCAATTACTCATAATCTGATATCCATTCAAAATTGTACTCAAGGACAGACTCATACCTACTAAAAAAAGTATAAATGTCAGCTTATCTTTTGTAATTTTATACATATCATCTTCTCCTGTAATCTGTGTTTCATTCATATCACTATAAAACAAAAACAAGCAACTTGTCCTTATCCACCTCGCTGCTTGTCTCTATGTCTTCTGCCGAAACCATGACCGCATCCGGCACTGCCCCATGAGAAATCTCAATGGCATCCCGGATATCGATCAACCGATAACTGTCTTTATCTCGATTCTTTAATTCCGCTATTGTAATGCTCATATGCACGCTGCCTTTCTTCTTTGCACAAATCTTTTACCACTTCACCTGCAATGATCAGTCCTGCTACAGATGGTACAAACGCCACACTGCCCGGAATATCTCTCCGCTCTGTACATTTGTGCTGTGCTCCCGGAGGGCAGATACACTGTGTTCTGCAGCTGATCGACATATCCTCAAGTGGTCTTACCGGCTGTTCTTCCGAATATACAACCTTTAACTTTTTCACGCCACGCTTCTTAAGTTCCCGACGCATAACCTTTGCAAGCGGACATACCTTTGTCTTATAAATATCTGCTACCTGAAACATACTGCCATCCAGCTTGTTTCCTGCGCCCATACTGCTAATGATCGGCACTCCTTTTTTCTGTGACTGGAGCACCAGCTCAATCTTAGCCGTAACCGTATCTACTGCATCTACAACATAATCATAGGAGTCAAATGGAAATTCATCTGCATTTCCCGGCAGGAAAAAGCATTTGTGCATTTCGACCTTAGCATCCGGATTTATGTCTAGAATCCGTTCTTTCATAACATCTGTTTTATATTTCCCCACAGACTTTCTGGTGGCAATAATCTGGCGGTTCAGATTTGTCAGGCATACCTTGTCATCGTCGATCAGATCAAAGGAACCGACACCGCTTCGTGCCAATGCTTCACATACATATCCGCCAACGCCTCCAACGCCGAATACCGCTACTTTTGAATTTGCCAATTTGTCCATTGCTTCTTTACCAAGCAATAATTCTGTCCGGGAAAACTGTGTTAACATGTCTATCTCTCCTAAATAACCTACTAAAATGCTAGGCAAAATTATAGGACCTGAAAAGGTTCTTTGTCAATGATTTTCTGGCAAAAAGGACCGGTATTATACCACTCTGCATAATACCGGTCCTGCTTACATTAACTATTTTCTAATTATTTAATCTTCCACGTCTTTACGTATCCGACGGATTTCTTTTTCAGCTGTTTCTTTAAAGCTGTCTTTGCTTTCTTTGTGCCTTTCACAGTAATGGTTGCTTTCTTATTAATGCCCTTGAACGCACTCTTACGGATAGTCGTAAGATTTCCTGCTGTGACTGTGATCTTTTTCAGATTCTTGCAACCGGCGAATGCTTCATTGCCTATCTTCGTTATACCCCTTCCGATCGTGATATTTGTCAGATTTTTGTTACCCTTGAATGCTTGGCTCGCAACCGCTGTTACTTTATAGGTAACACCACCCACCTTTACAGTAGATGGTATGGTAAGTTTTTTCGCTTTCTTGTTTGTGATCTTCATAACAGCAACAGTTGGATTCTTCTTTGAAGATGAAGTTACCTTTACTTTAATCTTCTTAGAAGGAACTGTAAGAATTGTACCTTTCTTAGCAGGCTTTGGCATTAATTTAACTGGTATATTATTCTCCTTTGCATATTTATATGCTGCGGAATTTTTATTGCAAATAACTGTAGTATTTTGGTTAAAAACTGTCCACCAATATCCACTCTCATTCTCACCCTTTTTAAATACGTCAATTTCAATAACACTATCTGGTATAACAACCGATTTTAATTTCGGACAGCTAAAAAAAACTCCCTTACCGATACTTGTTACACTATCCGGTACCGTTATGCTGGTTAAATTGCTGCACATAGCAAATGTTTTACTGGAGATTCTTGTTATCCCCTCCGGCAATACTACTTTTTTTAATTTATCACATGAAAAAAAAGCCTCGCATCCTATACTTCTTACATTTTCAGGTATGGTGATACTCGTTAGATCAGTAGTTGCAAATCCATAGCTTCCTATACACGTTAAGCTATTTGGTAACGTTATACTGGTCAGATTTAAGCAAAGATCAAATGCAAAATCTCCTATACTTGTTACTCCCTCCGGTATTGTTATGCTGGTTAAACTGCTACAATTCCAAAATGCAGAATCTCCTATACTTATTACCTCTGTCCCATTAATCTTATCCGGGATTACAACCTTTTTCTTATCACCTTTATACTTGGTAATAGTAATTCCATCCTTAGCTTCTTCATATGTAAAATCACCATATGTCTTTGACTCTTCCGCCTGTGCTGTCATACCGCCCCCGCCACACAGCAACACACATAAAATCAATCCCAAGCCCGCATAGATCAGGCTTCTTATCTTCTTTTGCATCATTTTCATTCATCTCTCCTTTTCTCTTACGCTCCTTGTTTTTATAAGTTACATTGCTTTTTCCCATTTTTAGAAACAGTGCTAGGTACAAATAAACACAATTTTATCTGTATCTGACACTTTTTGTTTGATGTCTCTAAAAAAGCATAAACATTATAAAAAAAAAAATAACTGTCAATAGTTCACAAAATATTTCTTAATTATTTAAATTTCGACAAAAAAATCCAGATACAACATCTCTGCCATATCCGGACTTCTACTAAAATATACATGTTATCTGTTCTGCTTATGTCTTTATCCTATGATTGCCTTAATTTCCGCTTTGCTCATATCGGTTACATCCATGATCTGCTCTAAGGAATAGCCTTTCTTATGCATTTTCAGGATAATCTCCGATTTTCCTCGGGCTTCGCCTATTATTTCACCTTTGACTATGCCCGCGGCTTCGCCCCTTACATATCCCATCTCTTCTACGCCTTCACTCAGATTACACATGACTTTCACCTCGTCTCTGATACCGTGTCTGTCTACCGGTATGTCATACTCCTGTTTCATCAGCTTCAATTTCTGTTCTGCCGTCATTGTCTGCGACAATAGCGTTCCAAGTAATCGATGCAGTTCATATTGTTCTTCCTTAGGCGGAATCTCCTTTGCCAATCCGATCATTACGATGTTTAAAATATCCAGATTGCCTTTCCAGTCCTGTTCCTCCACCAGATCATCTTTCACCATATGGATATGACTCAGACTGTTCCTCTCCATATTCATACAGATCCAGATCGAATATACCTGTTTGATCTCGTTATAGTCAGAACCGATAAATTCCCGCTCTTTCTGGGATGACACCAGCCTTGCCGTATAGAAGATTGCCCGATTTAAGATATGATACTTTGTCGGTTCATTTTTCTGTGCTTCCAGATTGATGATCATTTTCGCCAGTCCATCCCGCATCCGTACATAGAAGATAATATCAAAATATATCTTTCCCTCATCAATTTCGGAACTTTCTGTATTCAGTCCGACAATCCGTTCACCGGTTCTGGCATCCAACATATCTTTGTTCGTTAATCCCGGTTCAACCGGAACTTGGCTGATATATGGTTCACCTTCAATCAAAGAAGCGACCGTATCTGCATCCATACCTTTAAATTCATCGACTACCCTGATCAGTATATGCGCCAGTATGATCTTCTGTCCAAGCAGGCGCTTGGCGCTGGCATCATACTGTGCTTTCTGATCAGTAGCCTTGGAGGAATATACAATTTCGTTATCCATGTCCCATCTCCTTTCCCGATAGAACAGAATAACATGCATATTTTAGCTTTGTATATTGCCTCCGTCTCTCCAAGTTTGATTGTAATGGATATCCGAACGGAAAACAAGTTTATCCATAAAAAAATCCGGATACAGCATTTCTGCCATATCCGGACTTCTACTAAAATATACACCTTATCTGTGCCGTCTGCGCTCTTATCTTAATCTATTTATAACACCATCATCAAAGTTCCCAGTCCGATCAGTACACAGCCAATGATCGACTTCATCGTGAATTCTTCGTGCAGGAATACAAATGCAAGAATCAATGTAATAACGACACTTAATTTATCGATTGGTACTACCTTGGATGCATTTCCCATCTGAAGTGCTTTATAATAACACAACCACGATGCTCCGGTTGCAAGTCCTGATAAAATCAGGAACAACCAGCTTTTCTTCCCGATCGCGCCGATTCCGGACTGTGTATGTGTCAGAAACACCATACCCCATGACATCACAAGCACAACTGCTGTTCGGATCGCTGTTGCAAGATTCGAATTTACTCCGTCAATACCTACCTTTGCAAGAATTGATGTCAATGCCGCAAATACAGACGACAACAATGCAAATACAAACCACATATAAATCCTTCTTTCTTCTTTTATTATCTTCTTTTTCATGCAACTGTGCAATCTATGAAATCTTAACTTTTTCTCTTAACTGCCTGTCGGTAAATGAAAAGTGCGGCAACTGCTGTTATCAGTTCTGCTACCCAGAACGCATTCCAGACACCGACAACACCAAAGATACGACTGAGTACAAATGCAGCCGGAATGATGACAACCACATAGCGAAGCAGGGAGATCATCAATGATGGCGTACCCTTGCCAAGTCCCTCTAATGCACCGGATGAAGTCACGGATACCGAAGAAACAATAAATCCGGCACAGATGATCCGAAGTGCCGTCACGCCCTCCGTGATCGTTACCTGATTATCCGAGAACATTCCGATCAATTTAGCCGGGAAGATCAGACAGATCACTGTTCCAAATACCATGATCAGACCAATGATCGTAAGTGTAATATTATAAATGCTACGGACACGCTTATGCTCTCCCGCTCCGTAATTATAGCTAATTACCGGACGCATACCCTGGATCATGCCGTTTGCAGGAAGATATAAAAATGTCTGCAATTTATAATAGATTCCAAGGATCACAACATAGATCTGTGAATAGGTGCTTAATATCGCATTCAGTGCAGTCGTAAGCAGGGACGGAAGTGCCATATTAAGAATAGCCGGAATACCAATCGCATACAACTTCCCTGTCAGATAATCCTCCGTATGCAGATATCGTCTGCCGATCTTTACGGATATTGGACGGAACACATAGACAAACAGATAGATCAACAGGGTAAACACCTGTCCAAGTCCGGTTGCAAGTGCAGCACCCCGGATTCCCATTTTCGGAAATGGTCCGATACCGAAGATCAATAGGGAATCTAATACAATGTTCATCAGGCATCCACCGCCAAGTCCGACCATTGTAACAACCATTCTTCCAACTGCCTGATAGATCTTCTCAAATGACAGATCAATGGAAATAATAACAGAAAATGCAAATACGATCATCGAATACTGAATTCCCATCTGAACAACTGTCTCATTCGATGTGAACATCCGCAGAAATCCCGGCATGATCCGAATACAGACTACTGTCATGATCACACCATGAACAACAGAAAGAAGAGTACCCTTTGACGCTGCTGCATTTGCCTTGTCCGGTTCCTTTGCGCCGAGATAGAACGCGATCACCGCATTGATTCCCACGCCAAAACCGATGGCTACCGCATTTACAAAATTCTGGATCGGAAAGACAAGCGACAGAGCTGTCATCGCATCCTCGCTGATCTTCGCTACAAAAAAGCTGTCCACAATGTTGTACAGAGAATTGACCAACATCGATAATATCATCGGAAGTGCCATTGACAAAAGCAGCGGCAGCACCGGTCGTTCTTTCATAAATTCTTCGTTCATACATTTCTCCCTCTCTACATAAAAACGCCACACAGTTATAAATGGTTTCACTTATAGCTGTGTGGCGAAAAGATGACTTATTTATTATCCGGAAAAATCCACTCCATTCGTTTTCGTGGGTATTCTACCATATTTTTTCAGAATGTCAATAACTGCTTAGCGAATATAGTATACTCTGTTATCCTTTCTTGGAATAACATCAGGATACGCTCCATCCGTAAATCCAAGTGCGCAATGTCCGACACCGATATAGTCGCCGGTAATTCCAAGGCCTTCAAGGATCTGCTTTCCTTCTTCGCTTTCGAATTCTTCTTTTGCACGGTGGATCCAGCAGCTTCCGATTCCAAGATCATGTGCGGCAAGCATCAGATTTCCCATCGTCAGGCTTCCGTCATAGACAGCAGTCGGACAGGATGCATCTGCCAGTACGATCAATATAACAGGTGCTCCGTAAAATGGATCAAAGCCTTCCTCCCAGCCACCGATCATACGGTTCATCTCCATGATCTTATCCCGCATCTCTTTATTTGTTACCGCAATAATGATCGGAGACTGCAAGCCTCTGCCGTTTGCAGCAAATGTTCCTGCTTCAATGATCTGATCCAGAACATCCGCCGGAACCATATCCGGTTTGAATTTCCGGATGCTTCTTCTCGTCTTCATCTCATCCAAAACAACGCTCATCTTAAAATCCTCCTTATTACAAGTACTGGCACAATTCATAAGATGGTGTCAAGCATGTTGCCTTTACCAATCAGGGAACGCTTCCGCTCGTTTCGTCCTGCAACGGTACTAAGATGCCGCCTTTGCGCCATCAAGTACCGGCGGACTCAAATGCCCCTGTATTGGTAAATCAACATGCTTATACACCATCTAATAAATTATGCAATTACAACAAGCTCTTGCGGAGTTCTGCTCCGTCTTTTGCGCTCAGGTACGCCGGTGCTATATCGAACACGGTCTTACATCCGCTCTGTCCTTCTTTGTACAGACGGTATGCTGCTCTTGCATAAGCCACGATGACACAGGATGTGAATTCCGGGTTGGAATCCAGCTTCAGGCTGTATTCGATCACATGATTATTTTCCAGATTCCAGCCGGTCTTACCGGAACGGATCACAAATCCACCATGAGGAATTCCACTGTGGTTTGCCTTTAATTCTTCTTCACTGATAAAGTGAACCGTCGTATCATAATCGGCAAAATAGTTTGGCATGTTCTTGATCGTTTCTTCAACTTTTACAGGATCGGCACCGTCCTCTAATACAACAAAGCACTCTCTTGTGTGCTTTTGTCTGGTTGTAAGTTCTGGATTCTCACCATTTCTGACTGCTTCCAGTGCTGCTTCTACAGGGATCGTATACTGCTTGCCATCCTTAACACCCTCTACACGACGGATCGCATCGGAATGTCCCTGGCTGACACCTTTTCCCCAGAATGTATAATCACGGCCTTCCGGTAAGATCGCATTTGCATACATACGGTTTAAAGAGAACATACCCGGATCCCAGCCTACTGAGATGATGCCGACATGACCATTCTTCTTTGCGGCAGCATCTACATTTGCAAAATGCTCCGGAATTCTTGCATGTGTATCGAAGCTGTCTATAACATTGAACATCTCTGCATACTTTGGTGTCTGCTCCGGCAGATCGGTAGCACTGCCGCCGCAGAGGATCATGACATCGATCTTATCCTTCCACTGCTCCACATCATTTACAGAACAAACAGTTGCTCCCTCTGTTAATATCGATACTGTCTCCGGTGCACGTCTGGTAAATACCGCTGCTAGCTCCATATCCGGATTCTGCTTGATCGCACACTCAACACCCCGTCCAAGATTTCCATATCCTAAAATACCTATTTTCATGTTTCATACTCCTTTGCAAAATTACTTTTCTTTCAGTTTAATGATTCAAAAAGAGCCTGTCAACTTTTTCATTGACAGACTCCCATTTCATTTTCTCAACAATATAATTCTACTTTAAACGGTCTTCCTCCGTGATCTCGCGAATGACTCTGCATGGATTTCCGGCAGCCAATACTCCCGATGGGATATCTCTCGTAACCACGCTACCGGCTCCGATCACAGAACCGCTGCCGATCGTTACACCGCCACATACTGTTACATTTCCTGCCAGCCAACAGTTATCTCCGATCGTGATCGGCTTCGCATATTCCCGGTCTGTATACACGCCGTCTTCCCTCTTATAAATGTTACGCTCCTGAAAACGAAACGGATGCATCGGTGTCAGCAGAGAAACATTCGGTCCCATAAATACATTGCAGCCGATCTTAACAGGTGCACAGTCCAGACAGGTAAAATTAAAGTTCGCATAACTGTTCTCGCCTATCTCGGTAAAGCAGCCGTAATCGAACTGAACCGGTCCCTGAAGATATACATTCTTACCCTTATTCGGAATCAGCTCTGCCAGGATCTTCTCGCGTTTCTCATCCGTCTCAAAGCAGTCATTATACTCTTTACTCAACCGATGCGCATTCTGTCTTAATCGTATTAATTCATCATCAGATGGATCATAAACGGATCCTGCTATCATTTTTTCTCTTTCTGTCATCTTAATATGCCTCCGTATAAAAACATCGGAAACTTCTTATTCTATCTCAGCCCGTACCTCTTTTGTGATCGTTTCACCGCCATTCTGATACCAGTTCTCGACAAAACGATCAAATTCATCGAGTGAACTCTCACCGGTTACAATCTTCAGATAAGTGTCACTTTCCAGATTCTCAAGGCTCCACCAGTCTGTAACCATCGTTTCCGTTTCTCCAAAATATAACGACTCTACTTTGTTCGTCCTTCCATCGTTTAAGATCTTACAGGCTGTGATACGGGAAGTATACGCCGCCCAATCTTCCGCACTGGCATTCTCCGCATCCTTCAGATAGGATTCGCATGCCTCATAATAGGAATATTCCAGTACGTTCAGATCATCTGCGGATTTGTCCCCCGCAAATACATGATTTAGTTCTCCATAGCAGATCTGCAAAGCATTGTTGTAATCTACATTGATCGCAAACGGTCTGGCGGTAGGGTCTACATTTTCTTTATAATAATCGACAATCTCCTGATTGTCTCTGTCATTATACCGCAAATAGTCAAATAATACACTAACAATCTTACATGCAATCTCCGGATATTCATAACCCTTACGCACTACAATATACTTACCGGAAGGATTCTGTGTATGATAACTGGTAAGTCCGGATTCCTCTGTTGCGATCAGATAAGGCTGCCACTCGGCATCTTTATTCTGTTCCACTGCCTGCATCAGCGGGTTATTCGGTGCCCACCAGGGGCCAAAGAAAGAACCGCATTGACCATCCACGATCAGCTCGATCAGGTTACTGCTCGTCCGCATCAGAAAATCCTGATCCAGAATTCCCTCTTTATACAACTCATGGATATGGGCAAGTGCCTCTTTCGCCTCCGGCTGAACCGAACCGTAGACAACATTGCCGTCCTCATCATAAATCCACTGTTTCGGAAATGCACCATATGCAGCAAATATAATATCTAATGTGTATTCGCTGCTATAACCACAACCGCCGCAGAGACTGGTATCACATACAAGCCCTACGGTATTTCCTGCCCCATTATGTCCGGGATCTTTTTCTTTAAATTGTCTTATGATCTCTTCTACATCCGAGAGTGTTCTCGGTGCGGACAGCCCAAGTGCATCCATCCAATCCTTACGAAGCCAGATCAGATTCGGTCCGTCTGAGATATTCGTTTCCGGTATCGCCATGATCTTCCCGCCAAAGGTTACAACATCAAGGATATCCCGACCATAGCTTCCATATATATTCTTGATCGTATCGCTCATACAGTTATTATAGCTGTCTGTCAGATCTGCGATCATATCATTATCCACCAGATACTGAAGCTCATCCAGATCCTCCACGATCATCACATCCGGAAGATCATTCTGTGCGATCACCATGGTCACACTATCGGTATATTGCTCATCCATAGCCTCAAACACATCCTGATTTTGAACATTTAGCCTTTCATTCAACAGCCTTGTATAAGCATTATTTTCATACGTCTCGCCATCCGGGAGATTGGAATTATTTGCTCCGGACAGCTTACCCAGTGTGTAGGTAAGCTGTTCCGGATATTTTCCGTAAGGTGTCGTGCGGGCTGTATATAACGCAGCTTCATATTCTTCTTTTGTCTCTGTATTCTCCCGGGTGGAGGGGGTAGCCCCGGAATCACCGCATCCACATAAGATCAATAAATTTATAATCAGCACACATGAAATAATCTTTTTTAAATACGAACCTGTAATCATATACATTCCTCTGTTTCAACCAAACTATAAGCAAATAATCATATGATCCCTTAACCTTTTACACCACCGGAGAAGCTCTCACGATAACACTTCTGCATAAACATGAACAGAATGATGATCGGAACTGAGATCAGCACCGCACCGGCTGCAAAGGAATTGAACCACGGATACACATATTCTTTCTCTAACATATTCCAAAGTCCGATAGATACGGTATAGTAATCCTTATTTGCACGGCAGATAACCTTTGCAAATACGAAATCAATCCAAGGAGCAAGAAAGGAATTCAGAACCGTATATACAATGATCGGACGGCTTAACGGAATAATGATCTTAGTAAACGACTGCCATCTGGTTGCTCCGTCCAGATAAGCTGCTTCCTCGATTGACTTCGGAATCGTATCAAAGAAGCCTTTTGCAATATAGAACTGTAAGCCTGCACCACCGGAATAAACCAGGATAAGTGCAACACGGATCAAGGATCCTTCTGACAGTCCGATCGCCTTTAAGATATAATAAACTGCGATCATAGCCATGAATCCCGGGAACATACCAAGGATCAATGCTACATTCATAAATGGGCGTCTCAGTCGGAAACGCATTCTCGACATACAGTATGACATCGCCAATACAAATACTGTAGATATTATACAGGAGAAAATCGCAATAATCAAAGTATTCATGAACATCTTCGGAAAATTCAGGATACCGGTATCTGTAAATAACTTTGTGTAATTGCCAAGAGTATACGCCTTTGGCAGCAATGTAGAAACATACTGTCCTTTTTCTCCACGGAAGCTGATCAGAACGATCCACAGAATCGGGATCACCCAGATCACAGAAAGAATTACCAGTATAATATGAACAACGATATCCGATGGTGTAAGCTTCTGTTTTCCATTTATTTTCTTACCTGTTTTAGTCATTACTGGAATCCCTCCTCGTCTTTATAAGATGTTGTATTATGATAGGTGATCAGAGATACGATCGCAAGAACGATAAATGTCATGATACCGATAACCGCACCCAGATTATAATACTGATTATCAACTGTCAGCTTGTAGAGCCAGGTAACCAGAAGATCGGTCTTTCCTGCTGTCTTTCCAACCGGAATCGGTGCTCCGTTTGACAGAAGATAGATTACATTAAAGTTATTAATATTACCTGCAAAAGTCGTGATCAGATACGGAGCTGTTACAAATAACATATATGGAAGTGTGATCTTAAAGAAGATCTTCACCGGTCCGGCTCCATCCACTTTTGCGGCCTCATAGATATCTTCCGGTATACTTTGTAAGATACCGGTCACCTGCATAATGGTAAACGGAATACCGATCCAGATATTGATCACGATAACCATGATACGGGCAATGGTTGCATTGCTCCAGAACGGAATTGCATTGTCGATGATATGATGATTCAGTAATAAGGTATTTACGATACCATTCTGACTGAAGATCGTACGCATCAAAAGCAGGGATACAAACTGTGGAACGGCTGCGGATAACATGAAGATCGACCTCCACACACTCTTACATCTTGTTCCCTTTCGATTGATGACCATTGCAAGGATCATACCGAAGATATAGTTGGTAAATGTCGCAGCAACCGCCCATACCAGCGTCCATCCGAGAACGGACCAGAATGTACTTCCGACTGCGTCATTAAAATTCAAAATCTTGGCAAAGTTTTTCAGTCCTACCCAGTTAAACAATACCGTATGGGAATCCAGCTTACTGTAATTTGTAAATGCCATACAGATCATGAATACGAGCGGCAGGATCGTAAAGACAACAATCCCGAGTACCGGAAGTGGTAGCAGAAACATATGAAGGTTTTTATCAAATAAACTCTTAATATCATCTGTAAATCCCGGAACTTTCTTCCCTGCATCATGCAGGCACTGTGCACGATATGCGCTCTCGACACTGACTACCCAGAGGCATACAAATGCAAATATGATAAATACCGTGGCTACTCCATATAATAACATCAAAAGGGAATTATCACCCTGTGTATATTCAAATATGCCTTTTGCATCATTCCACACCTTCTCCTGTTCTGCTCCTCCCAGATGGAAGAAATCGGTCAGAAGGGATGCACCGTTTTTTATCATGAAATAAATAAATATGCTTTCAAGTACCAGAAATGATAAACCTTTTACAAACTGTTTTCTGACAATGTTTCCGAATCCCATGATCAGGAACGATAATCTGGTGATCCAGTCACCATTTCTCATGGCCTTGAAAACAGTATATTGATAATCACTTCGTCTTATTTTTTTCTTTTTGCTTACTGTCGCTTCAGCCATCCTGACACCTCCGTCTCAAAGTAAATGTTGCGTTTTTACGTCTCTTTCATAAAATAAAGTGTTCCACCACCCCTGTGGAAATGGAACACTCTATCTTATGATCTGTTTATTTTTACTCTGCTACATCTGTGTTCAATGATGTATTGAATGCTTCTGTCTGCTCAGCAGCATTATCATGTGTAACTTCACCGTTTAAGAGTGCCTTACCAAAATTCTCTGCCGGTGTCCAGAAGTTACTCATCTTAGGTACAAATGGCTGGATCATAGATGTATTGTTGAAGGTATCGTTCTGAGCTGTTACTAATGCATCATTCTTTACCGTATCACTCTCTAAAAGATTTGTGTTACAAGGAACAATGCTTCTTGCTTCATAATGTGACTGCTGTGATTCTTCGTTACCAAGGTACAGGGCAAGTGCTACTGCTACCTGTGGATATTCACAGTTTGGATTTACACCGATTGCCTTTGAACCGGCAAATGAAAGTAACTGCTTATCAGATCCGCCGATCTTGGCTGTAGGCATAGCTGCGATTCCAAGATCATCACCAAGTGCATCATGTAATGCCTTATAATCCCATGAACCGGAAAACATAGCTGCGATAGATCCATCTGTCATACCGGAAATACCGACACCGGATTCATCATTTACAAAATTCTTATTTGCTACAAGATCTACAAGGTAATCTGTAACAGCCTTTCCATTGTCTCCGCCAAAGTTGATTCCTGCGTCGTTATCTGTACCATCACCGAATAATGTACATCCGTTTGCAAGATAGAATGCTGCATCATACCAGCTGTTTGTAAGAGGAAAAGCAACTTTTCCTTTTTCAAGCATTGTATCAAGGCTCTTTACATCGCTGTCTGAATATACTTTCTTGTTATAGTATAAAAACCATGTATTTGTTGTAAACGGAACACCATAGATTCCGCCATCTACTGTGATAGAATCCACAACTGCCTGTGAGTTTGTTGACTTTACATAGTCTGCTGTGCTTCCGCCTAACTCCGAGATTGCATTTGCATCGATCAGTGTCTGTAACTGGTCGTTTGCGAACATATATACATCTGCTGATGCGGATACATCCTGTGTTACGGTCTTTCCTGCATCTGCCTCGCTGCATGTACCGTATTCAAATGAAAGATCCCAGTTTGGATGTTCCTTATTAAATGCTTCACATCTTCCCTGAAGCCATTCACCATAATCCGGTGACTGATCCTCGGCAGGTCCCCATACTGTAATTGTTGCTTTAATGTTTTCCTCTTCTGCAGATGCATCAGTACTCTCTCCTGATGTTGCCTCTGCATTTGATGCTGTTGTGGAATCCTTAGATGTATCATCCTTCTTATCTCCACATCCTGCGAGTAATGACATGCACATAGCTCCTGCCAGTGCAATCGCTGCATACTTTCTAAACTTCATAACCGTTCCTCCTTTAAATAAGTCATGTTTTTTTGTTTGTTTTTTAATACTTTTGCAGTACCTTTACCTTATGACATTATTATAAAAAGGAACCGTTTCACCGTATATATCAATAATTTCAGAAACATGTTGGTTTTTTATGAATGTTTGATTTCTGCATGCAGTTCTTTTGGAAAATGGATCGTGACGGTCGTTCCCCTGCCAACTTCACTGTCGATACAAACCGCATATTCCGCGCCATAATACAGTTTGATACGTTCATTGACATTTCGCACACCATAGCCCTTCGAATCGGCAGTCAGTATCAGCTCCGCCTGTTCTTTGGTCATACCGACACCATTATCGGATACCGCAAACCGGATATCTTTATCGTCCTCTTTTCCACTGATGCGGATCTCTCCTCTGCCATCCTGTTTCAGATCTATGCCATGATGGATCGCATTCTCAAGAATCGGCTGCAAGATCAGATTTAAAGTCTCATATTTTAAAATAGAATCATCGATATCATAGATGACATCGAAGCTGTCATCATGCATCGTAAGCTGGATATCCAGATATGCTTTGATGTTCGCGATCTCATCCCGGACAAGCAGGATATTCTTTCCCTTATTTAACGCTGTCCGGTAAAAGGTGGACAACGACAACGTGATACGGCTGATATCCTCCTGGTCTGCCTCTAATGCTTTCCAGTTAATGATAGACAGTGAATTATACAGGAAATGCGGATTGATCTGCGCCTGTAACGCCCGCATCTCATATTCCTTTTCTTTGATCTTGCTTCGGTATACTTCATTGATCGTTGCATCCAGACGCTTCGTCATACTGTTATAACCATTGATCAGATCACCGATCTCATCCGTACTGTCATTCTCAATCTCCATACCAAGATTTCCGGTTTCCAGATTGCGCATTTTCTTCTGAAGCTTACTGATACGTTTCGTTATGAACTCGGAAATTATACGGATACATGCGATTGCTGCCATCAGACTGACCAGGATTGCGGCAGCAGCAATTATTAAGATTGGCTGAACCGAAGAAATGATCAGCCGATCCGGCTTATAGATCCAGATCTTCCAACCGGATGCCTTCGACTCCCGCTTAATAAACTGATAACCGGAATTCTTCTGCCCTACTGTTGCAAAGAACTGTTCCTCTGATAATTCATACGGCTGTTTTTCTTCTGTAAATACACTCTTTTTAAAGATGCAGTTACCTTCTGCATCCTCTATCACAACGCCATAATTATCAAATACTGTTTCGTTATTAAACGGCTGGAATACGCTGTCATAATCTACCCCTACATAGAGCAGACCTTTTGCCTTTTTCTGCTCCAGCATGGCCATGCGGTTTAACGAATAAGCAGTCTTATCCTTCGCATTCACGATCCAGTGGATCTGGTTATCACCGACCATCCCATAATTTTCTTCTTCATTTTCAAGTGTCGTAATAGGGGCGATCGTACTGCCGTGCTTCACCTGACAGGCATCCGTGTAGATCGTTACCTGCTTTACATCATCATGAAAATACATAATAGAAGAAAGCAGGGGATCTATGACACTTGCCACCTGCTCATAATTCTGATATGTACTCTGATCTGAGCTTAAGATCTTCGCGATCGACTGATTATAGGATATATAATTAGAAAGATTGTTATAAATCTCTAACTCATTATCAAGCGCATCCGTCGTCTGTGTCAGATACGATTCCAGGATCATTGTCTCACGATCCCACAGGATCTTCTTCATCTCATGGTAGGTGATCGTCAGCGTGATCATGATCGGCAAAAGCCCGGCAAGTATATAAATGACCAACAGCTTGCCGGATAATCGCAGATTCTGGAACCCTCTTTTTATCCTTTTATCCATCCGTTTTTTATGCATCCGCCTGTCCTCCGCTCTCTCTGAATTTCTGCGGACTCACGCCAAAGAACTCGCGGAAGCTGGAACAGAAATAAGACACGTTCGGATATCCGCATGCCACACTGATATCTACGATCTTCGTCATGCTGTTCTCTAACATATCCTTTGCCTGTTCCATCCGGTATGCCTTGATGAATTTGCTTAGATTCTGTCCGGTCTCTTTCTTAAATACCGTACTTAGATAGCTCGGTGCAAGATGTACCATATCTGCCAGCATATCGATTCCAAGCTCACTTCCATAGTTCCGGTAAATATACTGCTTCACCAGTTCTACTTCCCGATGTGCTGTCTGTGTCTTCCCTGCAAAACAGGTTTCCAGTCTCCGGATCGCTTCTTCGACAAGCTCCGTCAACACCTGAAAATCTGTCGCCATATATAATTTCTCAATGTCTTTATTTAACTCTGCTTCATCTGTCTCATCGATGCTTCCGTAGATATCCTTCATCAGATTCGAGAACAGGAACTTGATATAGATCTGGGAGTACTCTGTCTTATGTCTGTACTTCTCACAGAATCTCTGAAAATGCTCCCGGAGTGCTTCCACATCCTTCATCTTGATATCCTGTTTCATCTGCTTCATAAAGGTGTCGTCATCGAACTGGATAATACCCGGAGTCTCGCCCTCCATGTTCGGATAAAATACATGGATCTCCGGATGGTAGAATTTGTTCTCCATCAGCACTTCGAGTTCTTCCATCTTATCTGCCACTTCAGACAGATCACCGATATCAGAGGATATCGCTATGTAACAGTCAGCATCATAATCGTCTTTGATGATCTTTACGATCTCATTTGCCTTACGGAGAATATTCATCTCATCCCCTAAGAATAAGATCTCCTGCTGCTGGTTCAGGTTCAGATATTGCAGGATCCCAATCGACTTTAAGTTCTCATTTTCTTTGAAATCCACTCCACGTCTGCCGAAGAAATCATGATTGAATTCCAGCAAAAGCATATTTCTGAATTTACCCAGATCAAGCGATAATCCGCTGTATTCCTGTCTGAGCTTCGTAACATCCGTTCCGTTCAACAGCATATAGAGCGCATGCTCATATAAGAATTCCATGCTCTTATTCTTCAGCTCGTCCGAAGCCTTTGCTTCTTCCAGCTCATTTACGACCTTATTCAGGGTATTCTTGAATTCATTTGGATCGACCGGCTTTAGGATATAATCAATAACACCCAGCCGGATCGCTTTCTTTGCATAGTCGAATTCATTGCATCCGCTGAATATGACTGTGCGCAGCTTTTTCTTTTCCTTCACAACATGGTCGATCAGTTCGATTCCATCCATGAAAGGCATCTTTACATCTGTAAGCAGGATATCAAAATCTTCTTTCTCCAGCTTCTCCAGTGCATCCACACCATTTACCGCTTCTGCAATCTCAAATTCCAGATTCAGTTTTTTTAAGAGAAACCGGATACCATTTCTTTCTATCTTCTCATCATCTACGATCAATATCTTGTACATATCTATCAACGCCTTTCTATGGTGGAAATATATATCTTATTTTAACACATTTTACAGCTTCCAGATATCTTTATTATATTCTGCGATCGTACGATCAGAGGAGAAGAAGCCTGCCTTACTGATATTTACCAGAGTCTTCTCTGCCCAACCCATACGATCTTCATAATCGGCAAGCACCTGTTCCTTTGTCTGAATGTAATCACAGACATCAAGAAGTGTCATAAACCAGTCTTTTACGATCAGCTCGTTATGAAGTCTGGTAAGAGCTTCCTTCTGACCGATCGCAAGCAGCTCATCACTCACGATGAAGTCTACCAGCTTCTTGATCTCCGGCTTCTCATAAAACTCTCTTGCCACATAGTCTGCCTTTGCATAGTGCTCGATCACTTCTTCACTGGATTCACCAAAGAAATAAATATTATCCTCGCCAACCAGCTCTCCGATCTCTACATTTGCACCATCACGGGTTCCCAGAGTAACCGCACCGTTTAACATGAACTTCATATTTCCTGTTCCGGATGCTTCCTTGGATGCCAGTGATATCTGCTCTGAGATATCGCATGCCGGAATAATCTTTGCTGCCTTTGATACATTATAATTCTCGATCATGACAACTTTCAAGTACGGACTTACCTCAGGATCATTATCGATCAGCTCCTGCAAGCAGAGGATCAGATGAATGATGTCCTTTGCGATCGTATAAGCAGGTGCAGCCTTCGCTCCAAATATAACTGTGACCGGAGTCTCAGGCAGGTGTCCCTTCTTGATCTCAAAATATTTGTAGATCACCCAGAGGGCGTTCATCTGCTGACGCTTGTATTCATGCAGTCTCTTGACCTGAATATCAAAGATCGAATTCTCGTTGATGTCGATTCCCTGTGTCTCTTTCAGGTAGTCCTTTAAGACTGCCTTATTGCTCTTCTTGATCGCAAGGATCTCTTCTAATACGTTCTTATCTTTGTAGTAAGAAGCCAGCTCCTGTAACTTATCGGCATCCTTCTTGTAGTCCGGTCCGATCAGCTCTGTGATGTAGGCTGCCAGCTTTTCATTGCAGTATAATAACCATCTTCTGAATGTGATACCATTTGTCTTATTGTTGAATTTCTCAGGATAAATCTCATAAAATGGATGCAGCTCTGAATTCTTCAGGATCTCGGTATGCAGATAAGCAACACCATTTACACTGTGGCTGTAATGCATATCGATATGTGCCATATGCACACGGGAATCTCCATCTATAATATAAACACGCTCATCCTTATAACGGTTTCTGACCTTTTTATCCAGCATACGGATCACAGGCATAAGCTGTGGAACGACCTTCTCCAGATAAGCAACCGGCCATTTCTCCAATGCTTCTGCAAGGATCGTATGATTCGTATAAGCACATACATCGGTTACGATCTCCGTTGCCTCATCAAAGGAGATACCTTCTTCCATCAACAAACGGATCAACTCAGGGATCACCATAGATGGATGTGTGTCATTGATCTGAACGGCAGCGTAATCTGCAAGGTCATGGAGATTCGAACCTTTCTCCTTTGCCTCTGCAAGGATCAGCTTTGCACCATTTGCAACCATGAAATACTGCTGATAGATACGAAGTAAGTTACCGGCTTCGTCACTGTCATCCGGATAAAGACAAAGTGTCAGGTTCTTCTTGATATCTGTCTTATCAAAGCTAATGCCATCCGGCTCCATGATACTCTCATCCACGCTCTCGATATCAAATAAATGCAGTTTATTTGTGCGGTTCTCATAACCTGTCACATCGATGTCATACATTCTGGACTGAACGGTACAGTTTCCGAACCGGATCGTGTTGCTTACATCGGTCTTTGTCAGCCAACTGTCTGCCTCGATCCATGGATTCGCAGTCTCCTTCTGATAGTTATTCTCAAATACCTGCTTGAACAGACCCATATGGTAATTTAATCCGATACCATCTCCCGGAAGTCCGAGTGTCGCCATCGAATCAAGGAAGCAGGCTGCCAATCGTCCGAGTCCGCCATTTCCAAGAGATGGTTCCGGCTCTACTTCTTCGATGTCATAGATGCTCTTACCGTTTTCTGCCAGCACCTGTTTTACTTCGTCAAAGATTCCAAGATTGATCAGATTGTTGGATAACAACTTACCGATCAGGAACTCTGCTGATATATAGTAAACCTTTTTCTTGCCATCCTCTGTAACCTTGTCCTCTGCTAATTCTTTTGTCATATCAAGCAGCGCAAAATAGATCTCCTCATTGCTGCATTCCTTGATCGTCTTATTATATTTTTTCTTACAAATCTCTGTTAACATCATATCCTCCTTACAAAAATATTGCTTCACAGCATTTCTTCCATATACTCTTGCTAATTCCCTTAATCTGTCTCTGATCTCGTCTGTAAATTCACCCTTCTTCATCCGCCAGCGCCAGTTTGTACCGATCGTAGACGGAAGATTCATCCGTGCTTCGTTATCCTTTCCAAGCAGATCCTGCATCTGAACGATAACGGTATCGGCAGGGCTCATATATAATACCTGCATCATCTTCTCCGGGATCTCCTGCTCATCTGCCGCTCCCAGATATTTCATCATAAATGTAAGATTGTCCTTTGATGCATTCTCGATATATCCTTTTAATGTGTCATTATCGTGTGTTCCGATATAGACAACGTAATTCTTTTCGTGATTATGCGGTGCATGTTCATTCTCCGCATTTCCGTCAAATCCAAACTGTAAGATCTTCATTCCCGGATAGCCGGATTCTTTCACCAGCTTCTGTACCTCCGGCACAATGACTCCCAGATCTTCTGCGATCACCTTCGCATTTCCTCTGGCACTGTCGATCGCATCTACAAGCTTCTTTCCCGGACCTTCCAGATAGAATCCGTTCTTTGGCTCTCCGTCTGCCGGAATGTTGTAATACCGCACAACCCCGATGAAATGATCGATACGGATCACATCATAGAGACTGGCTGATTTACGGATCCGGTTCTTCCACCACGAGAACCCATCCTGCTCCATACGATCCCAGTCATACAAAGGATTGCCCCATTTCTGACCGTAATCGGAGAATGCATCCGGTGGACAACCGGCTACACACACAGGCTGTAGATCATGATCTAACTGAAATTGTTCTGTATTTGCCCATACATCTGCACTGTCCAGTGCTACATAGATTGGAATGTCGCCGATCAAACTGATACCATGACGGTTGGCGTAAGATTTGAGTGTCTTCCACTGCTCATCGAATTTGAACTGAAGGAACATATAGAATCCGATCTCATCGTGTAACTGTTCCCTACACTTACGAAGTGCTGTTTCTTCTCTCTTTAAAACCGGTTCTTCCCAGCTTAACCATTCTTTGTTCTCATGGTCTGCCTTGACCGCCATATAAAGGGCGTAATCCGGAAGCCAGTTTTCATTTTCCGTGAGAAATTCTGCATACTGCTTTGATGTCTCATGCTTCGATCTGCCATATGCTTTTCTCAATACCTCAAACCTTTGTCTGTACAGGCGGGCGTAATCGATGTCATCCAGCTGATCGTACCAGCTATATGCATCTACCTCCTCCTGTGTCAGTAAACCTTCATGAATCAGAATGTCGAAATCGATAAAATAAGGATTACCCGCAAATGCTGAAAATGACTGATACGGACTGTCACCAAAGCTGGTTGGTCCGATCGGAAGCACCTGCCAGTAACGCTGGCCTGCCTCCTTCAACCTGTCAACAAATTCATATGCCTCTTTCCCCAGAGATCCGATTCCATAAGGGGATGGAAGGCTGCTGATCGGCAGGAGGATTCCTGCGCCACGCTCTAACGCTTTCTTCATGTCTGATACCTCTTTATTAAATTTTCTATTGAACAGCTATCCATTCGCCTGCATTTAATAAAGGTAAAGGTAAGGTAAAGGTCGTATATTCGGAATGTCTGTTCTGGTTTGTATTCTAATATCTTTTTCGCGCGATTTCTTGCATAATAAGAGCATTTTATGATACTATTCTATCATTCACAACTTTGAGGTATTCTATCTTACCAAAACAGGTGGACGCGAGGAAAGGAGTATATATATGAACAGTTTAGAATATGAAAATTATATGGAGACCAAGGCGCACGCCGATCCGCTTTTCCCTTACAACACCTATCTGTGCTCGATCCCGCTCGACTTCAATGCCGTTCCACTCCACTGGCATCCATATATGGAGATCATCTATATTAAGAAAGGAAAAGGAAATGTAACGCTGGATTTCACGACGCACTATGTAGAAGAAGGAGATATCATTCTGATCCTGCCGGGAAGGATCCACGGCATCTCTCAGTATGCCTCCTATTCGATGGAATATGAAAATATCATTTTCTCTGTTGATCTGTTCCGATCCAGAAACCACGATACTCTGGACAGTGAGTTTTTCCTGCCTCTGCTCTCCGGTGAATTAAATATAAAGAGTATCTATGACCGTGACGATCCATTATATGAATCCTTGTCCTCCTGCCTGAACCGGATAGATACCCTCTGTGCATCGACTCCAAAGGGATATCAGCTTGCTCTGAAAAGCTGCTATTTTAAATTCTTCTATACCCTGTATACACATGCAGAGCAAAAGGCAGAAACCTCAGACCGAAAGAATCATGCAAAGAATCTGGATCGTACCAAAGCGATCTTGTCTTATATCGACCGAAACTACAAAGAAGCAATATCCATTGCGGACATTGCTTCTTACTGTGGATTCTCTGAATCCCATTTTATGCGTTTTTTTAAGAATACGATGGGTGTATCCTTTACCACCTATCTGTGTGATTTCCGGTTAAATATCGCAGCCAGACTTCTTGTCACAACCGATGACAGCATCCTGTCCATCGCAGAAAGCTGCGGTTTCTTTAACCTGTCCTACTTCAACCGAACCTTCAAGAAGAAATATGGTGTCACACCCGGAGAGTATCGGAAGCGGTAGTAACCCGCTTTCTTTATTCCCTGCCAAATACATCTTTTTTCCGGACAATGATATAGCCGATCACCCACAAAGCAATGATCCAAATGGTCAGATACAATAATCCAAACCTGACAGACAGTGCATCTGCTCCATCACTACTAAAAAAACGGGCGATCATAGCATATCCATGCGGAAGATAACGACTACCATAATAACTGCTTACGACCAACATCATAAATACAACAACCATACCTGCCGAACTGCTGTACTGTACTGTAAGTATCATCTGAAGAAGAGACTGTATGATGCCAACCATTAATGGCAAAACAAGCAGATTCACAAGCATATCTGATGCCCCAACTCCTATAAAATCTGTTCCATATATCATGTTAGCCAATGTTATATGATCCCTGAATGATATCTCTCCGTACCGTGCCCACGCATACGCAAGTGTTCCAAGCCATGCACATGTAAAATACAGCAGATTCACACAAATACACCAAGCACATTTCGAGCACCACCAGATTGAACGCTTCCTGCTCTTAACCATCATATACATACCAAATCCATGCATATCCTGCCGGATATAATCTCCAACACAGAACAGCAGACACAGATACAGCATAAACCACGTCATTGGAACTCCAAATGAACTATCTCCTGTAAACGAAAAAGGGCTTTGTCCCTGAAATAGATTCAACCCATATTCCCATATTGACAGGTTCTGTCCATACCACTGCCAGAAGTACTCGCCGGCCTGATCGACCATACCACAGGCGATCGCACCAATCAGCACAGCCAGAATATATCGTCCAATATATTTTACCAGCCCCTGCCGGATATCATGTTGAAAAAACTTAACGATCATTCTCCGTCTCCTTTATAATCCTTCCCTCTGACATATAGATTTTCTCATCCGCCAGATAATCCATTTCAGATTTATCATGACAGGCAACGATAATGATACGGTTTTCAGCCGAAAGCCCACGAATAATTGCACGGATCTCCTGCACTCCATCTGCATCGATCGCATTGATCGGTTCATCTAACAGGATCAGTTCCGGACTTCCCATGATCGCTGCCGCGATTCCAAGGCGCTGCCGCATACCAAGTGAATACTTGTAAAATTTTTTCTTATCATCCGGATCCAGTCCCACCTGTTCCAGAACCCGGCGTACTTCTGCCTTATCGACATTTTTCTGAAGACCAGCCAGCATCTCCAGATTCTGTTTTCCTGTATAATCATTTAGAAATGATGGATTCTCAATCAACATACCAACACTTTCCGGAAATGAAATATCTTTACCAAGTATCTTATCTTTGATCCGTATAGTTCCGAAACTTGGATAGATCAGGCCTGCCATTAAACGCATCAACATGGTCTTGCCACATCCATTCTTTCCGCATAAACCGTAGATCCTGCCACCGGTGAATGTATAATTAATATCATCCAGCACGGTAGCTCCCTTAATCACCTTTTTTAAATTTGTAATTTCTATTTTCATTCCATTGCTCCAGTTCTTAATACATCTTTTTTATAGTTACTTGCAGCAAACAGCACTATAAGGATCAGAAACGTTCCTGACATTGATAAGAACAGAGAATGCCAGGTAAGCTTCATGCCTTGTTGTGCGGGATTTGGGATCAGACTGATATTATATGCATTTATATCCGGGATCAGATTATGAACTCCATAATACATACAGCAGTTAAACATCAGTGGCAGGATCGTCAATACAAACCCGTTGTTGCAAAACTGTGTGATCGCCAGCGCCATCAGTGCAAATAAACCGCCATAGATAAAATCTATAAAAATATACCATGCTGCATACAACGCCGGTGCTTCATACACAAGATCCCCCAGAAGTGCCCGTCCCGGTACAACCGACTGCAATGCCATTGGGTCTGTTACAATAATCGGCATAAAACAAGCAATCGACAGAAAATTAACAAGCAATGGTATTGCTATCACACATCCTCCACTTACAAATGCAGCTATCCCTCTGGCTGTCAGATACCTGCGTCGTCCACATCGTATGATCATCTGACCGGCATACCCATTGTTCCATTCGGAAAACAACTGGCTTCCATATGGAAGCACTGCCAGAAATGGCAGCAACAGATAGAATAGCTGATTGCAGGGTGACTGCAGCTCTGTTCCTAACCATCCATCCAGAACACCAATCTCATACCAGTATCCATATTCCTTATCCATTTCCCCGGCTTCCGCAACCTCTTCATATTCAGCATTATTCGGAGCATAAGCATATCTGTAAATCCACACTGTATGGTACAGACTGATCAACAATCCAACCACCAGCGCAATATAAAATCCTTTTGTCCGGAACGCTTTCTTTAATTCCAAGCTTACAACCTGTCTCACTGTTCTCCCTCCATTTCTATATCTGTGATCTGTAATCTGTTTTTCACCGGATATGTTCCGAGAACCATCTCATATACCACCTGATTGTTCTCCACCTGCTCCCATTGTTCTTTTGTTAAGACTTCCTTATATATTTCATAAGGAATATAAAGGGTATCTCCCGATACAAATGTTCCATCCGATAATGCCGGATTCAGATCACTGAAAAAGAATGGATCAAATTGATTAAATACATGGAAATACTGAATTGAAGGCATCGTTTCCAACACATTCTGATCCTGAAGCTTCTTCACTGTATATGCCACCATCAATAACTTCGTATTTTCTCCTGTAAGCCACGATTCCTGATAACTCTGATATTCCGGATGTTCTTTGAAATAATCCTCATAATTCCATAGAACAGCGCCTTTGATCTGATAAGTTAATCCTCTGTATGTCAGACTATCTCCCTGTGCGATCACATTCTGTTCCGGCAGTCTGGCATGTGCAGTTACATAACAGATCCGGGCTCCAATTATTAAAAACACAGCAATTGCCAATGCTATACCTGCTATTTTCTTCTTTTTATCCACTTCGTTCTTTTTCCTTTCATAACGCTATGAATCAATCCTGATAAAAATATGCTTTGTATCCTTGTTCACATTAAATGCTGCTCCCATTGTTATATCTGCTCCCGGAATTCCCAGATACCAGGTACACGGATCAAATAACTCAGATGGCTTAACTGACCCATCTTCTCCATAACTAACGCATTGGATCCCTACCTTCACCAGTGCAGATTCTCCCGGCTGAAGTTTAGGTGCTGTCGGATTCTTCGCATCGACAGGATGTTCCGCCGGGTTCGCATAAAATACTTCCGAAAAACTGCCTTTGATTGGATCCGGATCGCCATCCTCAAATCCCAGATCCGGATCATAGGAATATCCATCTGCATTAACCGGTGCCGCGATCAGTTCATTTGGATAATATGCCTGTTTTGAATCACTTTCATTTGTAACTTCAATCTCTGCATAGACGATCATACTTTCGTCCTCTAATTTAATATCAGGATCACTATAATCTTTCCGATAATCTTCACCGGCCTCAAAATCCGCCGGACTGTCATACAGCTTCAACTTCTTCACTTCAAATCCAAAACCACCAAATGACTGCTTGCCATCTTCCATGGTAAAGATATGTTTCTGTTCTGCTGATGCAACATCCTTCTGGATCTGCTGCTGACGTTTCTGTTCTTCCGCTTCCACACTTTCTGAATTTTCCTGTGAAGATGTTTCCTCCTGCATTACATCCTTATGCTTTCTTCTGTAAAAGCCGGCAAAAACAATGCCTGCGATACAGATGATAACAAGAATCACAACTACAAGTTTCTTTTTCATATAAACCTCTCTTTCCTTTTGTTGTCCCATTTTGCTTTATCTATATATTAATAACACGTAATGTGTATGTCAATAGTATTTTAGTTTTTCTATACATTTACAAAATAAATGATATATGTTATATTTAAACCCTGAATTTGAGGTGTTGTAATGGATCGAAAAAGCAACTTTCGACGTGGATCCGTCGAACTAATGGTCTTACATCTGTTAAGCTTACGGGATTACTATGGATATGAGCTGACACAGATCATAAGACAGGAAACGAATGGCGTCATTGATATTCCGATTGGTTCATTATACCCGGCATTATACAAATTAATTGATGCCGGATATATCTCTGATCATAAGGAACAAGTGGGAAAAAGAATGATTCGTATATACTATCACTTAGAGGATAGCGGGAAAACACGATTAGATCTTTTGTTACATGATTACTACCAGACCAATCAGGCAATTCAGGACATTTTAAGATTTAATGGAGATGAACAAACAGATGAACACGAAGAAAAAAGGGGAAATTAACAGGTATATGCGCAAAGTGCGCCATCTGTTGCCTACCATGCACAAAGCAGAGCGTAGATTTATCACCAACTTACGCCAGGATATAGAAGAAATGGCTCAGACCAGACCTTCTATATCCTATGAGGCGTTAGTAACTGAATTTGGTGACCCACATGAACTTGTAAACAATTATATTTCTGAAAAAGACATTGATACAATTCGAAAAGAATTACATATTTCACATTATATTAAATCACTTGTTATCACAGGCATTCTTGCGATTTTACTGGTAACCGGATTTAAGATGTTGCTTGCTCATCTGGACTACCTACATGCTCAGGAAAGCCAAATTGCATATGATACCACAGTAATAGAAGAATTGGAAACCTCATCAGCAGAAGAAGCATTAGAACCATCTGATATATATGATGATACAACAGCTAATGAAGAGGAACATTAATCCAACTCTGTCATGTTCCAAAACCGGAACATTATCTTAAATAAATGCAAAAGCAAGGAAACCAAATGAAAATCCCAACTTACAGGATTCCCATTTGGTTTCTTTGCTTTTCTTTTATTCTTCTACCACCGGAAAATATACTTTTATCTCACAGCCGCCTGCAGCTTCATCAGAGGAAACATCCAGTTCCACATTCAGGTCATGTGCCATTTCTTTTGCAAGATAAAGTCCCATACCGGTCGCTTTCTTCCGCCGGTCTCCGGAATCTCCGGTAAAGCCTTTCTCAAATACATACGGAAGATCGCAGGCTTTGATACCCACACCATTATCCCGGACAGACAAAATGATCTGCTCCTGCTCTCTGATACAGGAGATCCAGAGCTGTGTATCCTTTCCTTTGCTGTATTTGATCGAATTACTGATAAACTGTCCGAGCATAAATGCGAAGCCACGTTTATCGGTAAATAATGTGTTCTCCTTTATATCAAGCTGAACCTGTATCTTCTGTTCTTCTAACAGTGGTGTGAAATCCTCCAGCACTTCTTTTACACAGGTTTCCGTATCGACCGACTCAAACCTGTAATCTTTTCTCGCCCCCTTTAAACGGGCATAGTATAACATCTGGTCGATATATCTCTGCATCTGACAGTTGATCCGGTCAAGCTTGCATACCACATCTTCTGATAGCTCGTCTCTGTGATTGTCCAGCATAAATGTCAACAGGGCAAGCGGCGTCTTTACCTCATGCGCCCATGCTTCCACATATTCCTCATAATCATTTAGCTGTAACTTCGTCTGTGCGCATTGATCCATCTGTTCATGTAATATCTGACTGAAGCTTCTGATCTCTGCCTGCAGATTCTCCGCATCATGAAACAGTTGTTCCTCATGATAGGAATCCGGCACTGCAAGGAATTCATCAAATGCTTTCTTCCGTTTTCTCTCTTTCTTTGCCAGATAAAGAACAGCCGTTACAAATACCAGCAGGCTGAACAGAATTACCGATATTGCGATCACCTGAAATGCCTGTGCATCGATCAACCATAACAGCAGGATACTGAGCAGATCAAGCAGTCCGATGATCCCCAGCCAGAATCTATTCTGTTTTATGATCTGTCCGATCTCCTTTATGGATATATGTTCCATCTCTACCTCTCCGATGTCTGTCCGACAAAACGATATCCGACGCCACGCACAGGAATGATCTGCCGTGGCATATCAAGATTTGCCATTGTCTTTTTCAGTCTTGTAAGATTCACCTGTAAGGCATTTTCATCGATGAATTCTGCCGTTCCCCATAAGGCGATACAAAGCTCTTCTTTCGTCACAATATCCGATCCGTGCTCTAAGAATATCTCAAGAATCTTTCCCTGATTCTGCGGCAGGATAACAGACTGGTTATGAATGTATAAAGTATAGGTCTGGCGGTCAAGGAGAAATCCATTTCCTTCCAAAAGGTTATTTCTTCCCTCGTACCGTTTCAACACATTGGATACTCTGGCAAGCAGGCGTTCTTTTCTGCACGGCTTCGTCAGGAATTCATCTGCGCCCAGATCCAAAGAATGCAGTTCATCCTGAAGCTGATCCCTTGATGTCAGAACCAGAACCGGTATGGAGCTTTTCTGCTTCAGTTCCCGGCAGATCTGAAATCCACCCATGCCCGGCAGATTCAGATCGAGCAGCACCAGATCCGGGGATGCCGCAAGAATAGCTGCTGCCGCATTCTCAAAATCCGTGATACCGCTGGTCTGATAGCCCACCTTCTGCAATATAGCTTCCAGTTCTTCCCGCATCATATCTTCATCTTCTACCACTGCTATATGCTTCATATCTACTCCTCATCTATCAGTCAAGGTTTCACGCCATCGCCATTGATCTTCATCTGCTCTGAATCTACTCCTCACGTTCCGGTACCATCAGTGTCAGAAGATACCGGTTGCTTGACCGTTTTACAAATGCCATATAAATGCATTCTACCACACAGAGCAACAAAATCATAGCCGCAGCAAGCAGCATGGCATCCCCGATACTATTTGAGATCATACCGGAAACCAGTGTAAGGACGGCGCGCACACCGAAGATACTGCTGATGCCTGCAACGACAACCGGCATACCAAAGTACCAGTTGATCTGCTTTCTTGCGGAACGGCAGAGCAGTTCATAGGTTGCTCCAAGCCGGATCAGTGTCTTATATCTGCGGCCGGATTTCTGCTGCCCCATCAGGAATTGTACCCCGATCACGGTATTTGCAATGATCAGGAAAATGATCGCCAGATAGATCGTGATATAACTTGCTGCTACGATATAGAACATCCGGCGTCCCATATTTTTCAGATAACTTTCATATTCAATATTTTTTGCTGCAAAATCGATCTGCGCAAGTTTATCATTCATCTGCATGACCGACTGAAGCAGGTTATCTCCCTTGACCTTTGACTGATCCAGCACACCATTCAGATAGATCGTGCTGTCCCATGTATATTTGTCAAATATTTCATCCGGCACGATCAGGGCAAAGGATAATGTAATTGCCCGGTCGGTAATAAGCGGTGTGTTCTGTATCTTACCGGTCAGATACATCTTATGATCCAGATATGCCACCTCCGGGCGGTCTGCCAGAATATCATTTATATTCTGATTCATACTATCCGATGTAAATTCCAGACTTTTAAATACTGCCGCCTCATCGTCTGACAATGCAAGAGGTTCTTTCCCTGCAAGTTCGAGTACATGATTATATCCGCTCAAAGAGATCAGATATGGATATGACACATATTCCAGATTGTTAAGCAGAATATCTTTATCCTCTGAATCCGGCAGTTGTTCTACCCGGTTCATAACGGATGACAGATCAAATACATCGTAATCACCATTTGCACCCGGAATAAGATGACCGACCCGCACCTCAAACAGATCGGAGAAATCCTGTTCCAGTCCATTGTCTGTCAGAAGTTTTTTTACATTTGCCACACCCTGTTCCTGATCTTCTTCGTAATTCTCAAATGTATAATCCATGATATGGATATTTCCCTTTTCATTTCCATAGGAAAATGCGATCACGATTCCTGCACCAAAACAGCAGAGGGCTGCAAGGATCAGAATAGAACTGATCGATAAGGTACTGGATTTTCTTATGACATTTTCCTGCACCTGACGGAAATTAAATACCCGAAGGGCAGCTCTCCCATGGCTGTGTTTTGCCAGACGGTCGATAAAAAACCGCATGCCATAGAATAAGAGCAACATACCGACAAAACCGATCAATATTGTCTCAGACATCTTACGAAGTGTCGTCCATGATATTCCTCCGATCGCCATGCTGTATGCTACAGCCAGACAGATAATACCGAGAACGAAACTTACCGCATAGACACCAGCCGGGAACTGCTTCTTTGTTCCCTCCGGTGTATCAACTAACAACGCACCGATCTCCTGTCCCGCGATCTTCCCGCTTAAGATCAGGAATGCAACCAGCTTAATCACCAGAAATCCAACAGCAGTGATTATGATTGCCTGAATGGAAAATGTTAGCTGATGTCCGACGATCCCAAGTCCTACACATTTGGCTGTAATCAGACTGATCAGTTCAGATAATAAAATGGCAATCGGAAGTCCTGTTATAAGGGCTGCCAGACTGCTTCCTATATCTTCTGCAAGAAGCATCCCGAATAGCTTGCTTCTCCTCATTCCCATCATCAGGTAGACGCCAAATTCGTGTCTTCTTCGTTCCAGTTGGAATTTGCTTGCATAGTAGATCAGGAAGAATAAGATCACCAGTGTCATTACAAAAAATGCAGGTATGATCTGGAACAGACGATCTACCGCATCACTCTCCATTTTCTTAAGGAATACCATAACATCCTGTGAAGAAAGTGACAGGATAATATAGAATGCCACGATGGATATTACTAACGAGGAGAAAAATAAACCGTTTTCTTTTCTGTTTCGTTTACTGTTTTTTCGGATCAGTTTAAAGAACATTTGCGCTGCCCCCTCCCAACTGTGCCATGACCTGCAGGATTCTTTCATAGAACTGTTGCTGTGTCTCTGCGAGCAGATTCCGTCTTAATTCATGGAAGATCACGCCATCCTGAATGAACAGAATACGCTTGCAATAGCTTGCTGCATTGGAATCATGCGTTACCATCAAAACAGTTGCCTTCTCATCCCGGTTCAGACCGGCTAATTTCTCCATTAAGGCTTTGGCATTTCTGGAATCAAGTGCTCCGGTTGGTTCATCTGCCAGAATGATACCCGGATTCAGGATCAGCGCTCTGGCTGCTGCCAGTCTCTGCTTCTGTCCGCCTGACATCTGCGATGGGAACTTATCTAGTACCTCGGTGATCTCCAGATATTCCGTTAACTGCTCCAGACGTTTTCCGCCCTCTGCCTCCGATATGTTATGAATCGACAATGGAACCATGATGTTCTCACGTCCGGTCAGATTATCCAGCAGTTCAAAATTCTGGAACAGGTATCCGATCTCCTTGCCACGGTATCCTGCCAGCTTCTTGCCCTTCAACCTCTGGATCTCTGTACCCTTCATCCGGATCTTGCCGCTGTCCGGCTGGATCACTGTTGCGATACAGTTTAATAACGTTGACTTACCGGAACCGCTGCTTCCCATAATTCCTAAAAACTCGCCCGGCATCACCTGAAATGTGATTCCGTTCAGTGCCTTTGTCTGATTCGGTTCCTTGCCATAATATTTTTTCAGATCTTCTATCTCTAATAATGCATCCATGCTGCCGCCTCCTTGTACTTTCTTAATTGCTGTTGTCTGACTTCTTGGGGTATCATGATTTATTTCTTAATTTCATACCCACCATATCTGACAATATTTATACTATCAGATATCTTCCTCAAATAACACTTACACTGAATGAAAGGTTTTGCCTGTATAATTCCGGAAACATCCGACGATACTAAATATGTTTAAAAAGATAATTGCAGAATTATTATATATATTGCTCATACATGAACAGTATGACTTACCAACACAGTATATATGCGATTCCGCACTCATCAGTAAAATTCCATCAGGAGGTTATCCCATGTCAAATATGTTTTGTTTTCAGTGCCAGCAGACGGCTGGCAATAAAGCCTGTGTAAATACCGGAGTCTGCGGTAAGCAGCCCTCGACATCCAATCTGCAGGACGAATTGATCTGTGAACTGATACGACTTGCCGAAGCAGCCGAGCTTACAAAGAAATCCTTGCAACAGAAAAAAGAGACAGATCCCAAACTTCTGTCCCGATACCTGAACACCCGAAAATCCGCTGACCGCCTGCTGATCGACGGCTTATTTACAACACTTACAAATGTAAATTTTGATGATAAAGCAATCAAAGATTACATCAAAGAAGTGCAGAAAAACCAGAAGGATATCATGCGCTGTATGCCTACAGACATATGTAGCATATCAGATATCGCATATAAGAACTTCCCGACTACAAATATGAACTTCTCAGATACAAATATGAATTCATCAACAGCAAATATCAATCCTCCGACCTGTGGATTGAAAGATCCACATGATATCCCGGTAATCAGCCTGTGGGATGGTACGGACGATATCGTGTCACTCCGCTCCACGTTATTGTTCGGCTTAAAGGGAATGGCTGCGTATGCGCATCATGCAATGAATCTCGGCTATCAAAATGATAATGTAACAACCTGGTTCTATAAGGGCTTGTGTGAAGTGAACCGCGAACACTCGGTAGAAGAATGGATCGAGCTTATTATGGAATTTGGAAAAGTGAACTATCAGTGCATGGAACTGCTCGATAAGGCAAATACCGAATCCTTCGGCACACCAACGCCGACTAAGGTTCACACCGATATCCGCAAGGGGCCTTTCATTGTTGTATCCGGTCATGATCTCCGCGATCTGGATCTGCTCTTAAAACAGGCCGAAGGAACCGGGGTCAATGTCTATACACATTGCGAAATGCTTCCGGCTCACGGCTATCCAAAATTAGCCGCCTATAAGCATCTTGCCGGCAACTTCGGAACTGCATGGCAGAGCCAGCAGACGGAATTTGAAAATATTCCTGCGCCCGTCCTCTTTACAACCAACTGCCTGATGCCCCCACGCCCAAGCTATGAGGATCGCATCTACACTACCTCTGTTGTCGGCTATGAAGGAATGGTGCATATCGAGGGAACAAAGGATGGCAAGAAGGATTTTACTCCGATCATCAAGCATGCCCTAAAGCTGGGCGGCTATGAACACGATCACAGCATGAGCGGTATCAATGGCGGACATATCCTGACAACAGGATTTGCACATGGCGCAGTCCTCTCCCATGCAGATAAACTTACAGCCGCCATCAAGAATGGTGATATCAAACACATCTTCTTAGTTGGCGGCTGTGACGGTGCCCATCCGGGCAGAAATTATTATACGGAATTTGTAAAACAGACTCCTATGGATTCTCTCGTTCTGACACTTGCCTGTGGCAAATACCGGTTCAATGATCTCGACCTGGGTGAGATCGATGGAATTCCAAGGATCTTAGATATGGGGCAGTGTAATGATTCTTACAGCGCGATCAAAGTTGCCCTTGCACTGGCAGAAGCTTTTAACTGTGATATCAACGAGCTTCCTCTGACTCTCGTTCTTTCATGGTATGAACAGAAGGCTGTCTGCATCCTTTTAACCCTGCTTGCCCTCGGTGTCAAAAACATCTATCTCGGCCCAACCCTTCCGGCATTCATGACAGAGACCGTTGTCCGTTTTCTGGTTGACACCTACAACCTGCAGCCGATCACGGCTCCTGAGCAGGATATGGATGCGATCCTCGGGCGTGGCTAAATAGTCAGCCGGCATCATCGCATTCCGGCAACAGCTTCATCACACGTTCCGGCAAACATCAGTGCTTTATCACACATTCTGGTAACCACCACAATAAGGGCAGCGGCTGGCATATCCGGTTGCTGCCTTATAAGAAGCACCGCAGTTCGAACATCGGACTGCGATCAGGTGAAGCTGTTCCGGATCGATCGGCTTGTTGTCCATCAGCTCTTCTTCTCTTCTGAGCCGTTCTCCACGGACAGAAGCAGGATCATAACTGTACTTATCATTGTATTCATAGATATCGATCGTCATTCCGATCGGGAACATGGAATCCGCTCCTCCACTGATCGAAGTCGGCAGGATCACTTCCCGCTCGATACCATAATTATCAAAATAATGCACCTTTACATTTAAAGGAAATCTGCCATTTACCATATAAGATGTATTTTTTACATAACCATAAATCTTCGCTGTATACTTTTCACCATGTACACGGATCATTTTCTTGTTATGGAGCATAACAAGGATCGTCACGATAAAACATAATCCAAGTACCACAAACATTAATGGAATTAATATAAATGCCCCGGGCTTACCAAATGCAAATAAAAAGATCAATGTCATAAAAAGCCCTATTCCTGCAAAACCCACTCCGACAATCATACATATCTTCTGTGCACTGTTCATATCCATCTGCCTCCCACATAATGATCATAACTATGATACTAGCATCTACCCATTTATAAGTCAAACAAATCCATGTATTATTGCGTATACAATTATCTGTTTTCACCTATGATATTCTTTATACCTGCATATGAAATTTTATAAGTTTGAATATGAAATTTTCACTTGCATTTTTACTAAAAGCTTAGTATAATGACCGACGTTGTAAAAATTGAAGAAAAAGCTTTGGTATAAAATTGGAAACGACACAAGTGTGCTCCTGATATTTCACCTCGTTTGCCGACGGATGAGCATATCACTTGATAACGAACAACACATGTGTCTTTTTTGTGCTTATTTTTAAGATATTTGCAGTTTTGGTTCTGCATTTATTCAGATTATTTATCAAAAAGGAGATTTATTTTATGCCAAAAACTTTATTTCAAAACATTGTTTTCACATTAATGATGTCTTTTCTTATGGTCTATGCCATGATCTGCTACAACATTTCCCTAAACACGGGTGGAATGTCAAACTCCGTTTTCTTAGCCGCCTTTCATGAGCTTATCATCATGTGGCCGGTTGCCTTTTTACTTGAATTCCTGTTTGTAGATAAGGCTGCACATGCTCTTGCATTCCGCTTCGTGAAGCCGGATGACCGCCCGATCATCATCACGCTTGCAATTTCTACCATGATCATCTGTATTATGTGTCCTTGCATGAGCCTTGTTGCCACTATTTTATTCAAGCATGCCGGTCGTCAGTTTGCAGCCGTGTGGCTCCAGACCACCTTCTTAAACTTCCCGGTAGCTTTCTTCTGGCAGCTTTTTTATTGCGGTCCATTTATCCGTCTGATCTTCCGCAAGCTTTTTCCAGAGAAATAAGTCTGCATAAACAATGGATTCGAGTGATCCGGCAGGCTGGCACTTCCTACATATGATCCGCTTTATTTTCTATTCGGTTCGCACGCTTATTCATCAGCAGTCGCCCAAACTCGTCCTTACGGACTCAAACATGGGCTTGATGCTGATAGCTAGTGCAAACCTCATAACGAAAATACGCTAATATCATATGTAGGAAGTGCCAGTCTGCCCGGATCACTCGAATCCATTATTTATATTATGAAATTAGAGAATCCCCTCCGACAGATGGTTATATGCGTAACGTTTTACCTGTATTTCTTATATGGTCATCAGACGTTTTCTAACTATGACATTTGCGAAGATTTCGTTGTGAGCTGCATATTGCCAGTAAATACGGGTGCCTGTTCGAGCTCAAAGAGCGAGTTGGCACAGGAGTATTTACGAATCAGGCATATGCAGCAAACAGAAATCATAGCAAGTCATAGTAAAAAACGGCTGACTGCCAGATAGGAAATACAGATAAAGCCCCATATGTATAACCATCTGTCGGAGGGGATTTACACATTACATCTGCCAGACCAGGTTGCCGGATGGATCAAGAGCCTGAATCCGATAGGTATGGGCTTTGAGATCTGCGGACAGACGGGCAAGATAACCGTCCTTTTTCCAGGTGATATAAATACGGTTATACATCTGGTCCGCCGATAGTTCTGCAAAATGCAAAGCATTTTCTGCCTGAGCAGAGATCTGCGCTGCAGGCTTTGTCCGGATTGTCATTTCCGCATCAAATCCAAATGCCGGAAATTCTTTCCGGAATTTCAACATTTCAAGCTGCTTTTTTACGACCTCCTTTTCAAGGCCTGACTCTATATCTTTTTGTGAAAGATTCGTCCGGTTGATCTCTTTATGTCCACCTGCACCTGCACGCTTCACTGCCTCATAATCATTAGATCCGGCAAACAGATCCAGATACCAGACCTGAGGTTTTCCGGGCATAAATATCTGTAATGCTCTGGCTAATAACAATGCCTGCTCATCTTCGCCAAGTGCATTATAATATGTCGTATTTACCTGATAATACATCTTTTTATTACCGTGAAGATCCTTTACAAAACCACCACGATCCACAAGCAACCGGATCAGATCTTCAATCCTGTCGTCCGGCAACAGTCCGGCAAGATCCAGTACCGGTATTCCATCATGGCATCCAAGCATATTCACAGTATGAATATTCTCTTTTATCTGTTCCTTTGCCCACTGCTCCAGGTAAGAGCCATCGCCTCTGTAAAGAGCATCCAGGATCAATCCCGGAAGGAAAAAGTCATATGTCAGATATCCCTTCTCTGCTATCATCTTATACTTTTTCTCTTTATATCCGGCATGAATCTCCGGAAGAAGGCGGATTCCATATGGTTTTGCAAGCTTATGGATCTGTTCAAGGAATTCCCATGTCTCCGGTTCATTTAAGAAATTGGCGCGTCCCGGTGCTTTTGGGGCATATGCAAATGCATCCAGACGGATTATCTTCGCTCCGTAACCTGCCAGTTTTTTTATGGTTTCACGGTAAAAGTCCCAAACCTTTTCTGATTTAATATTGAGGTCCATTTGTCCTAAATATCTGGTATGATAATCATCAGTATCCCGAATCTCCTGATAAAACGTATTCCAGTATGGAATCCGACTGCCATCTGCCATTTCCACCATCAACAGAGGTAATCCCGGTTTGCGGAAGAACATCGGATCCAGATACTTCTGTTCCGGTTGTATATAGCCGTCTTCTGTCATTTCTCCACAGTTTTCCCAGAATGTATTCCAGTTAATAAAAAAGTCACGATATTCAGATCGACTGCCATTCTCCAACAGATCCTGAAACTGTGGCGATTGTACAGACGCATGGTTTAACACAAAATCCAGCTTCAGATCAATATTCTGTCTGCCCAACCGTAATAGTGCCTTTTCAGAATGAAATGCCTCCTCAAGATCATAGTCGATTACAGAAAAACCACGATCCAGATCAGAATGGTAAATACTCGGTAGTATATACATTGAGGAAAATGCATCTGCAAATCCATCTCTTTCAAATAAATCCGCAACAGCTTCCAGATCTCCGCCAAGACTGTCCGGATACAGATTCAGCATTGGACCATTTTCAATTTTATTTATATCTGTCATATTGGTTTCTTCTATCTCTGTTTTCCTCATATTCTATAACCTCCTGTTCACTTACTATTCCGTATAAATTCTGCCATGCATATCCTGAATGATATCTGCCCTATCCAGTCCATCATTAATCTTTTTCTGCTCAATTCTTAATACTCTGGCTACAAATGGACTGTCAATGGCAGTGTCACGATTCCTCTTCTTTCGGTTTTCAAGTGTTTCTTCCGGCGTACTGATCAATACAACAGATACATCCACCCCCTGCAGGTATGCACTGTTTCCATGTGTCCATTCAAGGATCAGAATATCTGTATCTGATACATCCCTGCGATCATACCAGATATCATCCTGGGTTCTTCCCATATGACGTAACAGCAGTTGTGAGGTTCCTCCATGAAACTGCATGAGAAGATTCGATATAGCTTCATAATCCAGTTCCTGATCCGTACCCAGATAGTCTGTAAGAGCCTTGTCTCCATACTTCTGATATATGGATAACCACTGCATGTCCTCCTGTTCTTCTGCATCCCTTCCGGCTTTTTGAAGCTCTAATAATTTTTCTTTTATTTCATCTGTATATAGCCTTTCAGTTATAAGTCCATTTAACCCGGACATACGAAATCTCGCAATTCGTTCTGCATCATTATACATGGGAATCCGATGCGGATAATTATCCCCGCTTATAATAAGTGATTTCTTTCCCTGTTTTTCAAACATATTTTGAAGTAAGAAAGCCATTCCGGTCTTACCAACACCAGAACCTCCGGATACCGATATGACTGTTTTTTTCTCTTTTCTTTCTTCTGTTTTTTTCCGGATCAACGGAAATAATCGTTCTGCGTTTTTGATCTGTTCCTGTGCCAGATCCGATACTGTAATTTCTTTCGTATCCATCTGTCCGTCACCTCATTTCTGGTCATCTTATATATCTTTTATTCTATTGTTTTTGCCAAACTCCCCGATCTCTGCAAACAGAAACCGGGGAGTCCTATTTATTCTTATTCTACTGCATCAAGCAGGATCTGATAGCTTGGATAATTACCGGATACTACCGTAAACGGCATACCGAGCTCCATCAAAGCAACTCCTGAATAAACAGTACCTGTTTTCTTATCCCGATAAGAACGTTCCGGCGCAAGCCCTCTCAATCGAATATAAAATACAGGATGATTACCATGTGTATTTAATAAAACAGCACCTACAACTGCATGTTTTTTTTCTTCATCGACAGACATCCATGCTCCATATTCCGCCTCAAACGGATTACTTAATCTGTAATAATCCCCTTTTAAAATAACCGGTGCTGCTTCATGATAGGTTTTGATCTGTTCACGGACTGCCGTCTTATCTTCCTCAGATAACTTTCCAAGATCCAGTTCATATCCGAATGCACCTGTCATGGCAACCACACCTCTGGTCTTCATGTCCGTCACTCTGCCGGTCTGATGATTCGGCACCGCAGATACGTGGGCTCCCATCGTTGATAAAGGATAAGCAAACGATGTACCATACTGGATACGGATACGATCAACTGCATCTGTATTATCACTGCACCATATCTGTGGTGTATAATACAACATACCCATATCAAACCTTCCGCCACCGCCGGAGCAGCCTTCCCATAACATATCCGGAAATGCCTGCGTCAGGCGTTCCAGCAGGTCATATACACCAAGCATATAGTCATACATTACATTTCCCTGCCATACCATACTGTCGGAATATATATCACATAAGCTTCGATTCATATCCCATTTCACATAATTGATATCGCCCTGCCTGAGGACAGCTGCAATCTGTTCATAGATATGATCCACCACCTCCGGATTTGCAAAATCAAGTACAAGCTGATTTCTGCCGTGTACCGGATGTTTACCGGGAACCTGAATTGCCCACTCCGGATGTTTTCTGTAAAGATCACTGTTTTCTGAAACCATCTCCGGCTCTATCCAGATACCAAACTGAACACCTTTGTCATGAACCCGTTTTGTCAGCTCCGCAAGAGAACAGCCCAGCTTATCTTCATTTACAATCCAGTCACCAAGGGATGAATTATCATCATCTCTTGTGCCAAACCAGCCATCATCCATGACCAGAAGCTCTACACCAAGTGCTGCAGCCTGCTCCGCAAGATTAACGATCGCTTCACCATTAAAATCAAAATAACAGGCTTCCCAGCTATTTACAAGAACCGGACGGATCTGATCTTTATATTTCCCGCGACAGATATGCTCTCTCACCAAATGATGCATCTGATTGGATAGCTGTTCCATTCCATACGCTGAATATGACAGAACTGCTTCCGGGGCATAAAATGTCTGCTCCGGCTTTAATTGATAGGAAAAGAAATCCTCCTGAAGACCCATAACCAGACGGATCTGATCAAACTGATCTAATTCTACGCTTCCTTCAAAGCTTCCACTGTACACCAGTGATACACCATAACAGGCTCCGGCGGTCTCTGTTGTGCCATGTTCCGCAAGGATCATATATGGATTATACTGATGTCCGGACGTACCACGATTACTTCCAATCACCTGTCTGCCATGTGTTACCGGTGTTCGCTGCATATTCCGTTCCATTGCATGCCGTCCATAAAATGTCAGTACATCATAATCTCCATACAAAAGATCAAGACATGCACTGGAAAGCTTCTCCAGATAGATTTCATTCTTTCCGACATTTGTAACTTTTACACTTCTGGTTATTACATCGCAGTCAGGTAATACGCCATATAATAATGTTACCTCTACACCGACTCTTTCGTCCTTCAGATATATGCACAGAGTCTGTGCAGCTTCAGAATGTGCTGCCGGAAGTCCCGGGAGATCATACTTACCATCCTGAATCTGATATCCTGTATAGCGAAGATCAAGTGCCATACAGCCATTTGCTTCACGGATCTTTCCTGCCGTTGTTCTGTAATCACCGGTTCCAAGAACAGGGAATTCCTGAGGAAGTGCATCTAGGGAATAAGTACGATCGTTTCCAAGATCATATGGATTTCCTGAAAAACCTCGATCATAGTAAGTCAGTATATAATCCATTTCCGAATCCAAGCGTTTTCCGTAATACAGATGAAGCAAATAATCATGTGTATCGGCCATCATCTGATAAGTGGTATGTTCCGTATGGAGAGAAAATATTCTTTTCTCTTTGTTATATATAATAGCCATAAATTAAGTCTCCTTTTATTTTACTGCTCCGTTTGCCACACCTGATATGATCTGTTTCTGACAAATAATATAGAAGATCAGAATCGGAAGTAACGCTAACAGATAAGATGCAAAAGCCAGATTGTAATTTGTTCCAAACTGAGTCTGGAAATTCAGCTGCGCAAGCGGAAGTGTATTCTGATCACCGGACATAATTACAAGCGGTGTCATAACGTCATTCCATGTGCCAAGGGCTGTAAGGATCGCAACCGTTGCATGCATTGGTTTCATATTCGGGAAGATGATCTTCCAGTAAGTCGTCCATGTAGTGGCTCCGTCAACACAAGCTGCCTCTTCCAGTTCAAGCGGAAGATTATTCAAATATCCTGCATACAACATTGTGTTCATCGGAAGATAAAATACTGTATAAAGTAATACCACACCAATCATATTTGCCAGTCCCATTTTTGCTGTCTGTTTTACAAGCGGCATCATCAAAATAGCAAATGGCACGAACATACCACTGACAAGATAAAGATAAATTCCATTATAGATCCGATTCTTTTTCTTGCTTCGTCCAAGTACATAACCGATCAGGGAATGTATTACGATCGATAATGCGATAGTTGCCAGTGTGATAAATAAACTGTTACCGAGAGAATGCCAGAAATCTGTTACCTCCATAGCTTCCTTAAAATTACTCAGACTCCAGTGCTGTGGAAGAGATAAGATTCCATGGATATCATTTGTCATCTCAGACGGCTGCTTAAATGCGATCATAACCGTCATATATAATGGGAACAGGATGGTTACAAGACCAAGGATCAACAGAATCGTAACCCCGATATTATATCGTTCTTTTCCTGTCTTAATCCCCTTTTCTTTATATTCTTTTCTGATCTGTCTCTGCGATTTTTTCATAACTGTTCCTCCTTCTTACCCAGGAAACGCATCTGTAATACAGATATCACTACGATTACTATGAAGAACACGACTGCATTTGCACTCTGGAATCCAAACTGTCCGCCACTCATACCATTGTTGTAGATCAGGTAGGAAATGGATTCTGTGCTCTGCGCAGGACCACCCTTTGTCAACGACATGATCTGGTCAAATACCATCAGGAAGTTCTTCATACAAAGGACTACATTAATTGTAAAAAACGGAAGGATCAGTGGGAATGTCAGATAACGGAATTTTGCAAATCCGGTTGCACCATCTAAAGATCCTGCTTCGTATACATCTTCCGGAACTGTCTGAAGACCGGATATATAAATGATCGTATTCATCGCGATCGACTGCCATGCACATACTACTGCGATCGCAAGCCAGGCCGTTTTAGAACTTGCCAGCATACTGTTTCCCTCAAAACCGAGCATGATTGCAATCTGTGGCAGAATATAAGTAAAGAAATAGTTAAAAATATAACCAACAACCAGACCGCCTAAGATATTTGGCAGGAAATACAGTCCACGAAGGCCGCTCTTAAAACGTATCTTGCTGTTTAATGCCATCGCAAGGATCAGGCTGACAACATTTACGATGATCGTTGTTACTATAGCCAGCTTAAATGTAAACAGATAGGATGAACCAACTCTGGCATCATGAAAAAGATCAATATAGTTTCGAAAACCAACCCACTCATAGCTGCCATACCCACGGAAATTGGTAAAGCTGTAAATCGCACCCTGAATCAAAGGCAATGTGTTGAATGTAAAGAACAATGCTACGATAGGAATTGTGATCAACATAAATGTTCTGGATTTCCCGGACATTTTCTTTTTCTTTTTAGCAAACTTCATATCTTCTGTCTTTTTTGTATCCATTTCTATTCCTCCTCTCCGGAATGCTCCTGCTCATATTTGCGAACCTTTGTGATCAGGTCACGATTGTACCGTTTCCATTCCGTATCAAATTTCTTCAAAAACGCTTCTGTATCTCCATCTAACAGATAAGTCTGAATCAATGCATCTACTGCCATCTCAGATGGATAAAAATGATCCTGATAATCCGTCACGATTCCGTTGTCCAGATATTCCCGCATACCGTCTAACATAGATGCAAGCTTGAAATCACCTTTCTTACAAGGTACTGCGTTCTGATTGTCTATATAGTCCTGTACATTTTCATCCTCTAACAGGAAACGGAGGACTTCATAGGCTGCTTCCTTATTCGGACAGTCTTCCATCACGCAGAACTGAAGATCTACACCGGATGTCAGAACCATGTCATCCTTATTGTTAGAAGCCGGGAATACAAATGAATCAATATTGATATCCGGATTTACTGACTGGATCTGTGGTACAGCATAGCTTCCGATCATATACATTGCTGACTCACCTTTTGCAAATGCTGTACAAGCATCATTATAAGAATATGCAACCGGATTGGCTTCTCCATACTGAAGCAGGGTTTTCATTTCTTCCGCAACCTGAACATACTGATCGGAAAATGTCGTTTCTCCCTTATTAACATCCTTACATACGGTCGAAGATGTCAATGAAGCTACTGCACTGTTCCATGGAGAAAGACAGGTCCATGTATCCTTGTAGCCCATATAAAACGGAAGAATTCCTTCTGCTTCAATCTCATCGCATAATGCAAGAAGCTCATCCCATGTTTCCGGGATCGTCCATCCATGCTCCTCAAACATATCCCGGTTGTACAGGATACCGGCAGCATTTGCCACATATGGAACACTGTATGTTCCTTCTGTTGGAATAAATTTCAGATTCTCACAGATCGTCAGATAATTTTCCTTTATATCTGCCAGTCCATCAAAATCAGAAATATCCATCAACATATCGGCATCAATAAAATTCGAATAATTGATGTCACCGCCAATACCAATGATATCCGGATTATCTTCACGAACAAATCTGGTCTTCAACACCGTCATTGCATCGTTCGGAGAACTGATCTTCAATTCAATATCATCATGACTGGCATTAAACCGTTCCTCAACTTCTTCAAAATAAGAGGTTGCTTCCGGCTTGTACTGTACCAGTTCGATCACTGTTTTTCCGTCTTTATTATTCTTGCCACACCCCGCCAGTAAGCAGAAACCAGTCATCATTGTAAGTACAAATAATAGTTTTTTCCCTTTTAGCATAAATACATTTCTCCCTTCTTTTATAATATGCTTTTTTAAGTTGTTTTCATTCTAACATATCATAATGCTTGTTAAAATATCGTAATAATGCCAGTTTTATACCAAAATGCATTATTTCCATCTCACTATTGCATTTATCTAGCATTTTGGTATATAGTAAAAAACAGTAGAGTTTATATTGTGTATTTGTTCTAATTTTGGGAGGTTTTTTTATGCATGAATACCTTTTTTCTATATTTCCAAATGAGAAATTTATAGATCTGGGACTATACCAGTACGGATGGGAACGCTGTGCACCGGCCCATCAGTTCGGTCCGGCTGCCAGAACCCACTATCTGTTTCATTATGTCATCTCTGGAACCGGACTTTTAATGGCACAGGACAAAAAAGGAGAGACTAGAAATTATTCGATCAAAAGCGGACAGGGCTTTCTTCTGTATCCGGGACAGATCAGCACCTATATCGCAGATGAGACAAACCCATGGGAATATACCTGGCTGGAATTTGATGGACTACGGGTAAAAGAAGCACTGGACATTGCCGGTTTTTCAAAAGACCAGCCCATCTATCATGCTACCTCAAAGGAATACCGGGAAATCATGATGAACGAAATGCTCTATATTGCCAATCACCCAAACGAACCGCCATTTCACCTGATCGGTCATTCTTACCTTTTTCTGGATGCACTCACCCGTTCCACCGCCTCTACCCAGATGATAAAAACCGGTAAAATGAGCGATTACTATATAAAAGAAGCAATCAACTTCGTAGAGCAGTATTTTCCTTATGACATCTCTATCGAAGATATAGCTGCCTGTTGCGGCATCAACCGCAGCTATCTGGGAAAGATATTTCATGACTCCATTGGCAAAACGCCACAGGAATTCCTGATAAACTATCGGATGTCCAAAGCAACAGAGCTGCTGAAAATGACTAAATTATCAATTGCAGACATAGGAAATGCAGTCGGCTATCCAAACCAACTGCATTTCTCAAGAGCTTTTAAAAATATATATGGTGTCTCCCCCAAAAACTGGCGGGACCAGAATCACTAACATAGAAACCCCTCCGGCAGATGATTATATGTATGTGGTTTTATCTGTGTTTCTTATATGGCAGTTAGTCATTTTTCTACTATGACTCGCTTTATTTTCTATTCGGTTCGCACGCTTGTTTATCAGCAGTCGCCCAAACTCGTCCTTACGGACTCGGACATGGGCTTGATGCTGATAGCCAGTGCAAACCTCATAACGAAAATATGCTAATGTCATAGTTAGAAAACACCTGACTGCCATATAAGAAATACAGGTGAAATGTTACATATATAATCATCTGTCGGAGGGGATTCGTTTCCTTAGTTATAAGTTCCACCTACGCCGGATCCGGCATTGAAGCCAAATAACGCACAACAGATCAGGTCGATGATAAAGGCTGTGCTTAAGACAGCGCAGATCAGGATCTGTGTTTTCCGGCTCTTCTTATGCATAAAGCGGCTGAGCTTCGGCGCCGCGATATAGACACCGAACAGACTTCCGATGCCAAATGCAAGTAAGCCGACCAGACAGATCCTTCCATTTAAATTCAGGAAGAATTTCTTATAATTCCAGTAGTGGGAATTAAAGAAGAAATCCAGGATCCAGCTTGCGATATATTCGAGCACGCCACAGATACCCATAGACATCAAGAATAGTTTCAATTTATCTGCCTTGAACCGGTCTAACAGGAAGATAATAACGACACCTCCGACACCATAGATTGGAAGCCACGGTCCATACATTGTTCCACGGTTTACGAGCTCATGATCTCTGACAATGTGGAGCATAACCTCCCACACCCAGCCGACAAAACAGAATGAGAAGAAGAAAAAGATGAAATCTGTCAGCCGGTATTCACTCTTGATCTTGATTCCCTTTGGTACTTCTACTGCTGCATCCTGCAAGAGATATACCGGCACAGCAGTTTCTATACCTTTACAGTATGGTGCTCCGTCAAATGCACGCTCAACAAATGCTTCACTGTCAATTCTCTTTCTAAGATGAAAATACATCTCCACGTCGATCTCTACATCAAACGGTACTGCTACTAACAGACCGGCAATCGGAACAAGCTTTAACAGCATAACAGGAATACAGGACAGATCTGTTACGAACATCTTCCATTTGTATCCATTTGTCATTTCTTTGGATAAAGCTTTTGCCTCTTTCCAGCTAAGTGTCTGATTCTCCGCAACAAGATACGGGATCATCCGGTACTGATAGAATTTGTATATACCACCGACGATCGTAAGATTCCATAAGAACAGAACCACCTTATATACGAACATCGTCCAGATCAATCTCAATAAATGTTTAAAATGAAATGGTGCAAACATACGGTTGATTGATACTTTATCACTGTACCGGCACTCCATCGCATACCGATTCTTTCCAACGATGGCTGCACTCTGAATAAAGAAATGCACGATCATCATAATAAATGCGGATAATAGAAGTGCAATGATCACTTCTCCGGTATTACGTTCCAGATAGGCGGCATTTGCGCCTAACAGCTTAATGATCCATGTCTGACTCTTGGAAGCAACATCGATCAGTCCGATCACAAAATCCGAATGTATAAACGGAACATCCTTTACAATCGGTGTATTTACAGCATAGTCTTTTAAGATTTCCACGTTACTTGCTACATGCGAAGTATCCAGTCCGATTGCCTTGTCAATCCCATTTACAAATGTCGACTGTGCAAATTCATCGACACCTAAAAATGCAAAGATGAAGCAGACTGCAACCAGTGCAAGCCACGCCATCGTTCCACGCTTAAACACCGTGTTCCACGCGCCTTTTCTCAGTTCTTTTCGATTCCAGTTCATATTCTTATGCTCTCCTCCAGCTCTGCTTACTGTATAATCTCATACTGTAACAGCTCGTAGTGCAGCTTCGTTCCCTCTGCGATCCCATTCGGCAGCAAGGCTCTTGCAACCAGCTTATCTTCTTCGGAACCATCCAGATTCTGCAGATGCGCATATTCTCCATCAATCTGTTTTACAATATAATCACATACTAACATTTCCATATCTCCTATCAAAAGCGTTAGCCTGATTATACTATCTCTTTCGACAAAATTCTATCTTTATATGCAATTTGAAATTTACAAAAAACTTCGCAATCAAAATAAACTGCCTGTACGCATACATTTAATCATTAGACAAATATATCCACCCGGAAAAGAATTCAATGCATTTTTCGTTATAAGATACACATTGTCAACAAATGCGGGTGTATGTCTGAGCCCAAAGGGCGAGTTCACACAGGAGCATTTGTGAATCAGACATGTGTATCGAATAGAAAATGCATTGATATTTTCAGAGTGGATATATCTGTCTAATGTTATACTGCTTATAAACAGTTTATTTTGATTGCGAAATTTTTGCTACTTGCCAAAATGGAATAAGCCTTTTTTCTCATATGGCTCACTGGTTGCGGAAAGCATCTCATAACCGATATCCTTGATTGCCTTCTTTGCAGTCTCAGTATCGATATTGTCCTCGCTGATGATCACCGTTTCCCCGCTCTTGGCAGAAGAAGTTACCTTTTTTACCTTGAAATTCTTACGAATCACATCATTCATGTGGGCTTCGCACATACCACACATCATTCCATCAATTTTTAAAGTTGTCTTTATCATCTCAATTCCTTCTTTCGTATTTATTATGTCGCATTTAATATATACCCCACAGGGGTATATGTCAATTCTGTTTCTATTATATTGAGAATTAATTATCACTTAATCGTATATTACTTCACAAATCACTTTTTGAAAAATCATGCTGTATAAAAAGGAAAAACCGGCAGTCCCTAATCTGCCGGTCATCACCGATATCCCCACATCGGTCTCACGCTCTTTTCTTTATACTAAATTCCCAAATGCACTGATCTATTATCGATCATAGTCAAATTATATCACCCTGCACCACTTTTTGTACACTAACCAAACGGATAGTATTTGCCATTTATTTTATTTATTTTTATCTTTTTTACCTCTTCTTATCGAATCAAACATACACACACTGTCCAATTTGCGGGTTGTATTTTTATATAGTTCTGATTAAAATAGAAAAAAAGAAAGGAGCACCCCATGACAATTCAGGATTTTGTTTCTCTTTCCGGCGAGATATTGACACAATATTATGACAACAACATTACGCCATTTCTCGATGCATGCCATGAAGATGTTCTGTGGATCGGTCCTGCCGAAAAACAGGTAATCCGCACAAAAAAAGTACTGGTCAACACATTTCTGTCTGAACAGCACAAATTAAAATTTGTTCTTCATGATCTGGTTATTACTCCTCTTGCTACGACCAGCAACCGGGTAGTTGAGATCATTATGTTCTTTATGGTTGATACGATATGGCCTGATAACAGCATGAATCGGGTTAATCAGAGGATTCATCTGTCCTGGATCATGAACAACGAAGTTCCTCAGATTCGGCTCTGCCATATCTCAAATGCTATCTCTTACGATGAACGAGATACCATCTATCCGGTGCATTACGATTCCAAATTCCGCGGAATGCCGCTTGCCGGCGTATCCCGCTCGGAACGTTTGTCGTTTAAGGGTACAGATAAATCTCTGCTTTTTCTGAATCGGAATCAGATCCTGTACATAGAATCCCATGGCAGACACTCCAATATCCATACAACCTCCAATTCCTACGAGATTACAGAAAGTCTGCTTTCTCTGGAAAAACGCTTCCCGGATTATTTCCTGCGTTGCCACCAGAGTTATTTGATCAATCCTGATTTCGCATCATCAATTGAACGTTTTAAACTTACAATGTCCGATGGCTTTGTAATCCCAATCCCGGAAAAGAAATATACTCAGGTAAAACGTCTGCTTCTGGATTTTATTAACGCCCGGTCATCAGACACCGGAATTTAAAAGATCTTTAAACGGTGCAAATGCTGACGGAATCGCAATCTCTTGCTTCAGCTCTTCTAATGTAACCCAACGAAGATCTTCCGCCTGCTGTTCCATACATTCCATATAAAAGGCTTTCATATGCCATTCTACATGGGAAAAAATATGTGTATATGTTGTCTCCATCCAGATTTCTTTTGGGTGGAGATTTTTTGACGTTACATACGAAAGGATATCCTGTGTGCTGTAGCTTCCGGGAAGATTCGGGAATTCCCACAATCCATGTAACAACCCTTTCTCTGTCCGTTTCCGAATCGCAACCTTATCTTCATACCGAAGCATCAGCACCGCTTTTTCTTCCACCTTCCGTTTCTTCTTTGCTTCACGAACCGGATACTGCTGCCAGGAATCATGCTTATGAGCTTTACACAATTCCTGTAGTGGACACACCTCACATTTTGGCGCACCATTTGGCAGACAGATTGTTGCTCCAACCTCCATCAGACTCTGTGTCAGCATATCGCAATGTCCATACCGGTACACCTGTAGAAGCTCCTCCCGGATTTTCTTCTTTACTGCCTGCTTGTCGATATTTGACGGATCTTCCATCACTCTGGTATATACCCGGAGAACATTTCCATCCACCGCAGGTGTCGGCAGATCAAAGCAGATCGAGCCGATTGCTCCCGCCGTATATTCTCCGATTCCCGGCAGACTCAGGATCTCATCATATTCTACAGGGAATTTCCCCTGCCATTCTATCATCACTTCTTCTGCTGCCTTTTTCAGATTTCTTGCACGGTTATAATATCCAAGTCCTTCCCAAAGTTTCATCAGGCGGTCATCATCTACCTCTGCCAGCGCCTCGATCGTCGGAAGCTCCTGCAAAAATCTTCTGTAATATTCTTTTACTGCTTCCACTCTCGTCTGCTGCAGCATGATCTCTGACAACCATACATGATACGGCTCTTTATCTTTTCTCCATGGAAGATCTCTGGCATGCTCCGGATACCATGCGATCAGATTGTCCGCGATCTGCTTATATACATTCTGCATAAACTCATTCCATCCTGTTGCGTTTTTGTATTTTATTTCTATCAATGACCAGAGCGGCAATTTTTTCATTTTTTGCCGTTCTGGTCATTTTGATAAGAATAATAATTATATACTTAAAATCTTCTTCCGCCCATACCACACATAGGCTTTTCTTCTGTCTCCGGTGTTTCTACTACATAATTTGTACGAAATGCAGCATTTACTTCTGCGATCTCTTTCTTGCCATCGATGTAATCTCTGAAATATTCCATCAAATTCATACCGGAATTCTCACAGCCTTCTTCTTCCTCCCACTGTTTTACAAGTGCAATTCGTTCTGATTTTGTTGTGTCTTTAATTAATGTACTTTTCATCTGAAATTACCTTCCTTTTTTCTTTTTTCCCGGGATCTCGATCCCTCTTGCTTCTAACAGTTCCTTCAATGACTGTGGCTCATAATTCATATACGGTTGCATACAACCGACATTGATCGCCAGGAAATCCTGGTCTTCCTCATGAAGATCCTTGCGTTCATTCAGCCTCTTTATGCAGTCCTGAAAAAACACATCCTCCGGGGATAGGTGTGTATGCCCATACAACAGGATATTCCCTCTATGCTGACCATTCCAGAACAGGATCGGATAATGACAAAGCACCAGCTTATATGCATTTCCTCGAATGTTATCTGTGATCTCTTTGTAATTGCAGACTTCCTCAAATAACTGCCGCAGCCTGTAATCTGACAGATCATCATGGTTCCCATGCACAAGGATCTTATGTCCTTTTAACTGCGCAACGAGTGCAATCAATTCTTCACTTTTTCCCCGCTTACTGATGTCGCCGAGGATATAGACCGTATCTCCGTTTGTCACCTTCCGGTTCCATCTGGCAAGCATATCGGTATGCATTTCTTCCAGTGTCTTATATTCTCTTTCGTCATATCCGCTTCCGCTGCCTGAAAGCTGGCTGGCACAGCAAAAATGCAGATCACTGATATAATAATTCATTCTGTGTTTTCACCTCGCAATGCCTCTATAACATTTTTTCTCCCACCATTTTACATTCTGCCAAATAGGTGTGTCAATTCATCCAGTGGATCTGTTCTCCCTGAACCAGCGGATATCTGAAAAGCTCGGAACCGTCCAGATCACAATGGTGCATATCCACACCTGTGATCTGGTGGTTTTCGTATGTTGTATAATAATAGATTCCTTTATCTGCATTACAGCAGGAGGTGTAGAGCGTAATCTCATACTTGCCATCTGCCACTTCACAGCAGCCCCGCTGCTGATCGACCGATCCGAGAATGTGGAAAAACTGGCTGATGCTCTCTGCCTCGCTATCGCCGGATTTTGAATTCATTTTTGTAAATGCGACCTTCGCAAATCGTGACGCTGACGACAGATCTCCCGGCAAACCAAGTGCACCCATGCCCCTGCTGTAAGAGCGTAACTGCAGCTGCTCTGCGAAAGTATTTTCCGGCTGCTTCGGAGATAAGCCCTGATAATTATTCAATAAAAACATCTGTGTCTCAAATGGTGGATTGTTCGTGAGAACTCCGACCGGATTCTCATGTATATGCATTCCATCCGCCATACACTCAACTGTGATCGCAGCATTCCGATCTGCTATGATCCAGTGTAACTGTGCCGATGGAAGCTGTTCGCCGAAAGGTGTTCCGACCAGATTCATCCGGTCAAGCAATGCCCGTACCTCGTCCAGATCCGCACACTGTCCAAGTATCCACGGGATAAATTCAAACTGCGCAACATTATCCCTACCAGCTTCTACTGCCTGATAAACTGCATTTCCAACAAAATTAAGTCCCGCCATACCGACACCCTTTTCATTGATCGCATCATAATAAAGCGGATACCCACCTGCCACATGCGCCATGCCAATGATCGCATAATGGGAATCCCTCTTTCCCATATGGCGAAACTCAAACGGGAACTTTCTCGGCGTCACCGTAATCTCATCCCCGTAAGAAAATTCATAATCTAACGTCCTGCCAAAATAAAAATCCTTCGTTTTATACGTTGCTGCTGTACACATCTATAACCATCATCCTTTCCTGTTTTCTCAATTTTACAATCTTGCACTCACCAAGTTCAAAATTATATTCTTATTATTTTCATATACTACATATGTTACTATTAGCATTCGCATAAAACAACAGTTCAATTATGAAAGAATTATAAAAAGCGGCATTCTTGCAAAAGCATTTCCGTATAACCAGCTATTCACTATAATATAACATCAGCGAGGATTTCGTTATGACATGCACATTGCAAGTAAATGCGAGTGCTTGTATGAGCCGAAGGCGAGTTGCACAGGAGCATTTACGAATCAGGCGTGTGCATGGAATAGAAACCACAGCGAGTTATATATAGTGAGTAGCTGATTATACAGAAATGTCTCTGCAAGAATGACGCTTCCAGATTCTATTCTTCCATGTATTCAATATAATCTGTTTCATCCGCAAAAAGCTGGTATCTTCCATCTACATATCCCATATAACCTTCCGTTACAAAATATCCTTTTATCATAATGCCGACCTCCTGTACATTTGTTCTGTCCTATAAAGTTCCGATTTTCTTTGAATTTCCTGTATTTTATATACAGTCAACCCGTTTATGGCTTTATATTACAGTTTTATATGCACAAAAAATCGTACATCTTTTAAACCAGCAAAATATCAGACAGATTTGCCTGAATTCCTGCTGCCACCTCCGGCTTGTTCATGGAATATACATGAATGTGCTTTACGCCATTTGCCAGAAGATCTATGATCTGATCAGTCGCATAAGCGATACCTGCCTGCTTCATTGCAGCTTCGGTATCTCCAAACCGGTCAACAATATTCTTGAAACGTTCCGGCACATTGCAACCGGATAATTTCACTGCATTTTTCACCTGAACCCGCTTCGTGATCGGCATGATTCCCGGAATCACCGACACGGAGATCCCTGCTTCTCTGATACGATACATAAAATTAAAGAAAATATTGTTATCAAAAAACATCTGTGTAGTCAGATATTCACATCCCGCTTCCACTTTCTTTTTCAGGTTTGCAATATCATCCTGCTTGTTTGCAGAATCCGGATGAACCTCCGGATAACAGGCTCCGCCCACACAGAAATCTCCGCTCTCTTTTATTAATTTTACCAGCTCCGATGCGTGAGCAAAATCAGTAAATACCTGTCCATCATAATTTTTTGGGATATCCCCACGAAGTGCCAGGATATTTTCAATCCCTGCATTTTTCATTTCAGAAAGTGCTGTCCGGATGCTGTCTTTATTTGCACATACACAGGTCAGATGCGCAATCGTCGGAACTCCGTATTTTTCTTGAATCTCATTTGCAAGCTTGATCGTATGTCCTTTTGTGCTGCCACCCGCTCCATATGTAACACTCATATAACTCGGCCGTAATGCCGCAATTCCAAGTGCCGCAGCTTCCACACTTGCAAAATCTGTATCCTTCTTCGGCGGAAAAACCTCAAATGACAATGTTGCTTTCTCCTGCCCTATAATATCTCTTATCTTCATGTATTTCCTCCTGTCATTTCATCTCTTTTGTATATCTGCAGTTGGGATAATTCGTGCATCCCAGAAATTTACCATATTTTCCTCTTTTATATACTATTTTTCCGCCACATTTAGGACAGATCCGCTGAACTTCCTTATTATTTTTTCTGATATTCTGCGCTTCCTTAATTCTCTTAACATGTCCAACTCTCAGGTCGCTAGATGCTTCATTAATTGTCTTTATTCGATCCGCCAACTGTTTGATTTCATCTTGTGTAAAAACAGGTTCTTTATATGATTTTATAACCTTTTTCACCTGTAAGATATGAACCACATAATCTCTACTTTTTACTTTTATTGTTGAATTTGCTGAAAAAGCAACAATGGATATAAATTTTTCTTCCGACAATCCCAATATTGTGCTCAAATTTTTTATATGACCATAATTCTGTCGTATTGGATTATAAAATTTATATTTTTTACCATACATATTTTTTGTCCATTGCTCAGCATATGGACTTCCTGTAATCCATCCTTTATAATTCTTCGTCTCAATTACAAAAATTCCATATAAAGAAACAACAATATGATCAATCTGAGTACTTCCCTTTTCTGTCGGCAGCATCACATCATTTAAAATAATATAATCACTATCTGGTAATGTCGCTAAAACCACCGATACTTTCTTTTCCCCGATTATTCCTTTAACCTTTGCCTGCAGCCATCCAACTAATATACCCGCTACAGTAAAACCTATTATAACCCAAATTGGCCAGTTCATAACATACCTCCCCTTATACTTTTCTCGGATGCCCCTATTATATAAATTCTACGATAATATGACAATAAAAACATTCTTTTCTGCCACACCATGAAAACTTTTGAAAAGTCTGCTGGCGTAATCCCACATTTTCCTGTATAGTATATGGGTATGTAATTTGTTTGGAGGAGTTATCAAAAGATGAAAAAACGTGAATCATTTAACAACAAATGGGGATTTGTCCTCGCCTGTATCGGCTCAGCGGTCGGCATGGGTAATATCTGGATGTTCCCAACCAGAGTATCCCTCTATGGCGGAGGCTCTTATCTGATCCCTTACTTCATATTCGTTATTCTGATCGGATTCACCGGTGTGATCGGCGAAATGAGTTTCGGACGTGCTACCAAATCCGGTCCGGTCGACGCTTTCGGCTATGCCTGTGGAACAAAGGGCAAACGAAAGCTTGGCGAAATTCTTGGATTTATACCGGTACTCGGCGCGCTTGCCATGGCGATCGGCTATACTGTCGTAATGGGCTGGATCTTAAAATATATGATCGGTGCATTTACCGGTTCAACACTTGCACCGGAAAATGTAGAATCCTTTGGTGCCGCATTTGGCTCAACCGCTTCTGCATTCGGCAATAACCTATGGCAGATCATTGCACTCGCTGTCGGCATTATCATTCTGATGTTTGGTATCGGAAACGGAATCGAAAAGGCAAATAAGATCCTGATGCCTCTGTTCTTTATCCTGTTTATCATTCTTGCGATCTATACCGCCTGCCAGCCGGGTGCTGCCGAAGGATATAAATATATCTTCCGGATCGAGCCAAAGGTTCTCGCCGATCCAAAGACATGGATCTACGCACTTGGCCAGGCATTTTTCTCCCTGTCTGTTGCAGGAAATGGGACACTGATCTATGGCTCTTATCTGCCGGACGAAGAAAATATACCGGAAGCTGCCGGACAGGTTGCTTTATTTGATACGATCGCTGCGTTACTTGCCGCCCTCGTTATCATTCCGGTTATGGCAACGACCGGTGCGCAGTTAGACCAGGGTGGCCCCGGACTTATGTTCATCTATCTGCCTGCCCTGTTCAAATCTATGCCGGGCGGACATATCATCGCCATGATCTTCTTCGTTGCAGTATTCTTTGCAGGCTTGTCCTCATTGATCAATCTGTACGAAGCTCCGATCGCAACGATTCAGGAAAAGCTCGGATTAAATCGTAAGTTATCCTGTGGCGTGATCGCAGGAATCGGCGTGATCGTATCCATCTGTATTCAGGGAATCGTATCCGGCTGGATGGATGTTCTGTCCATCTATATCTGCCCGCTTGGTGCAGGACTTGCCGGAATCATGTTCTTCTGGGTATGCGGTAAGAAATATGTAGAGGAGCAGGTAAACCTTGGACGTGAAAAGAAGTTCACAGACAAATTCCTGCCAATCTGTAAATATGTCTATTGCCCTATCTGCATTCTGGTTTTAATACTTGGAATCGCATTAGGCGGAATCGGCTAAAACAGGGATAATGCGAGATTCAGATACTTCTATTTATAACAATAGGGGTATTATTATAAATATAAAATATCTGAATCTCGGCATTACTCCTCGTCATTAGGAATGCCATTTGCCAGGTATTCATTCCACTTGGCGTTGTTACGCTCCAGTTCTTTTTTCTGCATGATGCGGTTGCGGTCTGTAAGGATCGCGAGCATCTCATCTACGATCTCCTCCATGGGAAGTGTCTGATAATGTGACAAATAGCCGATCATACGACCGGCTGTAAAATCTGTATTCAGATTCTGTGTTATAACCTCGCAGAATTCCACCGGATAGCCCCGGTCAAGCATCATCTGATATAGGTTTTTACTTGCTTCTGATCTTGGTTCCATTTATGATCACCTGACTATTCTTTCGATATATATCTGCATATCCAATTATGCATCCAAACGGTTCGCTGATCGTCCGATCTGCTCTCCCATTTTCACCAGTGTTTCCATTCCTGATCCGGTATGTTCCAATAAATCCCGATCCGGTATCACGACATTCTTCTGTGTCAACAGAATGATCGTTGAACCGCCGAATTCAAATCGTCCTTTTTCAACACCCTTATGAACAAATCCCAAGCCTTGCTGATTGTTACTGATCTTACCAACCATCAATGCCCCGACTTCCATCTGAAGAAGCGTTCCAAACTGCTCCGTCTTTATCAGACAATACTCTCTGGAATTCATCTTGTAGATCGGACAGACATCATTTGCAACCGGGTTCACCGTATGCAAAATTCCTGCTATCTTACGCTGTTCGGATTTTCTTCCATCTGCTGCATAGCAATACCTGTGATAATCATCTACCGTCAATCGGATCACATAAATATGTCCGTCCAGATACCTCTTAGCCAGCTTCTTGTCCTGCAACAACTGTTCCAATGTATACTCGGTGTGTTTAATAAGAAAATGTCCGTTTTCATGGATCTTATACACACTGACCTTTCCATCACTTGGGCTGACCAGCGCATTTGCATCCGGATTAACCGGTCGTTCTTCTACTCTGATCTTTCGGGTGAAAAAATCATTATATGAATCAAATATCCGTTTCTCATATAAGGACAGATCAATGCCATTCTTCTTTACAAACCCCGGAACTGCCAGTCCTGAAATCCGGGTATCCAAAAATGCCCCGCCTATGCGGGACACTACCGGTGACAGAAAGGGACGGATCAGACACCTCGTCACTGCATGTCCATAGATAAATGCAAGCAGGCGATCCTGACCGGTCTCGCCCTGTCTTTTATGTCCTTTTCGATCTATATATATGATACTCATTTTCTTTTCTCCAATCTTCTCCTACCATATATGGAGCATCCGAAGTACAGCCAACGTTACAACGCAAACGATGATCGCCAGTGTGCGGTTCTTTGGTTTACGGAATTTGAAATTTGTAATAAACAGCAAACCGACCAGCAGTACCAGCGCATGAAGGCTGAGCATAAATTCCCGCTTGCCAAGCATCGGCTTAAATACTGCCAGAAGTGGCAGAAGCACAGCCATAGATGTGATCGGAAGTCCCTGATAATATTTACGTTTTTCCTCTGTCTCATCCTGTCTGACTTCCTCAGAAACATTGAACCATGCCAGACGGATGAGGCCTGCCAGCACATAGAATAACAGGATCGCAACACCAGTCAATCCACGCATTCCCATGCGGTAGCAAAGGATTGCCGGTGAAACTCCAAAGCAGACAATATCCGCCAGAGAATCAATCTGGATTCCAAATCGTTTTTCAACCTCTGTACGATCTTTCTTGGTCCGTGCAACCTTGCCATCAAACATATCGCACAAACCGGAAATTGCCAGACATACAAGCGCCATCCGGCAGTCGCCATTTAACGAAAATAACATACCACCGATGGACACCATCAGACTGATATATGTAAGAATTACTGTATAATCATAAACACCTAACATTTCTCTACCACACTTTTCTTTTTTCTTCCAATAGTAAAATTTGCAACAATCGTAAATATCGCACTGAGGATCAGTTCCGTATAATACCCCAGTCCACGGGACAATACCATACCCGGAAGGAGAAGCATACTTCCAAATACCGGAAGGAAGATATCAAGGAATATCTTCTCACTGATTCCCATTCCGCCCGGAAGCGGCAGCATATCAACTGCAACCGCGATCGAGCCCTGAAGAAGTATCACGGTAAGCGCCGATGTTCCTTTTAATCCAAATGCAAGATATACGAACCAGGTTGCTGCAAACAACGCAAACCGCTGCACCATCGTAATGAGGAATACAACGATCAGCACCTTTTTATTTTCCTGCAAATAAACAGCAGCTCCCCGATACTGATCCATCGACTGAACCAGCTTCTTTGCTCTTGACTTTCTATGTTTTAATATATGGATTCTTTCTAACAAAATATGCCCTTTGATCATAATTGACTTCGCAAAATTCGGATGAAATGCAAATACAACCATAATCGCTACACACACCACATTTAATCCCATTCCGAGATAAAACCAGAAGATTGCATCCGATAAATACCGATGTATAAATCCCTGCCCGAAGATCACCAATGCAATACCAAGCAGTACCAGTACCATCTTATAGATAATGGTTATGATCAACAATACCATCGTTGAGATCGGAATCGGTATATCTTCTTTCTTCATATAGTAAACCTGTGCCGGCTGACCACCCGATGCAGACGGAGTAATGCAGCTAAAGAAAAAGCCAACGGATGAAAATAAAAAGCAGGTCCATTTCTTTACCTTTATACCTAGTGAATGCATCAGATAATGAATAATGATAGATTCTCCCCATATGAAGATTATTACACAGATAACGCCGGGAATCAACCAAAACGGGTTCACAGTTTTAATTATTTCGATGATCCGCCCCATATCCTTGCCATGAAACACACCATAAAGAGTTGCTGCAAAGATCAGAAGCAAAAAAATTATATTAAATATCCATTTTTTCTTACTCTCCATACGTCCTCATTTCCAATTTCACTGCCTTATGCATGAAGCATTTTTACTGTTTCTTTACCATGTCTTTGCCAATATCTGTTTCAGTATATCACAACGTTTGAAAAAAATGTTAAATCTGACATTAATATCACATTAATAATATTTAATATTATATTTTCAATAGGAATTTCCAATCAATTAACTTTTTTACCATGAAGTGCACCCCTTGTTTTACTTTACAAGGAAAACTTTTCTAATATAGAAAAAAGCAGTCTGTAGAATAAAATTATTCTCAAAGACCGCTTTCTATGCTGACTTTCGCCAAATATGAAATTATTTCTGCGCCTCTAAAATCTTGGGCTCCTGTCCTTCTTCCCATAAAACAGTTACTTCTGTTCCATCCTTATGACAATAAACTACCTTCCGGATCACTGGCAAACTCTCTGTCTCTTCCTCATCACCGGATGCAAATGCTGATGATATAGGGGCCCCTTCCCGGTGTCCACCAAGTGCATGATAGCTCTCTGTCAATTGCCATGATCTGCTCTGACCGGTTGAATCAAGGGAAGTCAGTCCCTGTTCACCGAGATAAAATCTTACAATTCCATTTTCCAGTTCCTCTCCTGTACTGATCGTCACGATCTGTCCGCTTCCTAAGAGAGCAGACTGATGCAGATATAACGCTCCATCCATCTCGACCACTTCCACATTTTCCTGAATACCCTCTGCACCGATCTCCGGCCATACCTCCGACCAGTGTGAAGTAACCGCCCAGTTACCGACTACCCACAAAACAGCAAATATCACAATAACGATCAAAGCCCGTCCCCAGACCTTTTTATTTACAAATTTACGAAATCCTTTTACATCCGCACTGTCCTTCATCGGCAAGGCAAGGTCTGACTTCATCTGCTCCGCAGTTTTTCTGCAAGAATCGCAGGTCTTCATATGTTCTTCTACTAATTTTTTACTTTCTTCGCTGCAAACCCCATCTATATATAAAGGAAGCAGATCATTTATCATTTCACATTCTTTTTTCAAGATAATTCCTCCATTTCATTCATGATCAACAGCCTTGCACGATGATACGTCACTCGCGCCCAGCTCTCTGTTTTTCCAAATATTACTGCAATTTCCCGAAATGGCAGTTCGCCAAATACTCTCAGATTGAATACTTCCTTATACGGTTCACTCAGGTTATGAACCAGTTGATGAATCTTCATCGCCTGTTCCCTGTCCACAGTATCTTTGACAAAATCGTGATCCGAGGCCCGTTCTGTCAGTGTCTCATCCGGTTCAGTCGTTTCCCGTTTCTGTTTTTTCACATAAGTAAAGTAAGTATTCTTTGCAATCTGGCACAACCACACGCGTATATCGCAGTCACCCTTGAATCGGTCTACTGCCTTTATGGCTTTCATAAATGTCTCCTGCGTAATATCTTCCGCTATATGCGCGTTTTTGCTTAACGCGAAAACATACCGATACAAGTCTGTATAATAGTTATTGTAGATTTCTTCTATTGGTACCAATTTGCTTATTCACCTCCCATCACTTATATGACAACGCTCCCGGAAAAACGTTACAGAAAAATTTATATTTTTTATAATATCCGTCTTGACGACATTTGTCGATGGTGTTTAAATAGATTCTGCTTCTAATGTGTGAAATAAACATTTCAAAATACTACCTTGGGATTATAGATATGAAAACGATAAAGTCAAAAGAAATGGATATGTTAAACGGGGGATTGGTTGGCAAGCTGATCCTTTTTTCACTGCCGCTTGCATTCAGCAGCATTTTACAGCAATTATTCAACTCCGCAGATGTCGCTGTTGTCGGCAGATTTGCCGGAGATAATGCGCTCGCTGCAGTCGGAAGCTGTGTGGCTCTGGTCGGCATCTTTGTCAACCTGATCGTCGGTCTGGCTGTGGGACCAAATGCCGTCCTCGCTAATCTGATCGGTCAGAAACAGCGTGACAAGATCAACGATATGGTACATACGATCCTGACATTTGGCACAATCCTCGGACTTGGGCTTATGATCCTCGGCTTTGCCTCTGCCCGGATCATTCTGGAACTATCCGGTACTCCGTCCGGTGTTCTTGCCGAAGCACTGTTATATATCCGCATCTATTTCTTAAGCATTCCGTTTATGACCGTTTATAACTTTGGAGCTGCCATTCTGCGAAGCTTCGGTGATACCAGACGACCAATGTTCTATCTTATCATCTCCGGTATCGTAAATGTCATCCTGAATCTGATCCTCGTCATCTGCTTTCATCTGGGTGTTGCCGGTGTTGCCATTTCCACTGTAATCTCTAATGTTATCAGTGCTGTTATGGTCATGGTATACCTTTACCGCAGAGATGATGAATTTGCATTCCGGTTCAACCGGATGAAGATTGTACGCTCGTATCTGCGCAAGATCCTTCAAATCGGTATTCCATCCGGTATCCAGGGAACCATTTTCTCGATCTCAAATGTTTTTATCCAGAGTGGTATTAATTCATTTGGCAAATTTGCGATTGCAGGTTCTTCTCTTGCACTTAATTTTGAATATTTTACCTATGACATTGCAAATGCATTTGCACAGGCAACGGTCACCTTCACCAGCCAGAACTATGGCGCAGGAAACATCAAACGCTGCAAGAAGGTGTTCTGGTTAAATATGCTGTTTGGCATTGTCTTCACAGAGATTCTCGCAGTTATCTTTATCGTATGGAGTGACTTTTTCGTCGGAATCTACACAAAAAGTACAGCAGTCGCTGCCTATGCTTTGATCCGTATGTATCATGTCTGCTCATTGGAAGGTCTAACCACTACTTACGAGGTTGAAAGTGCCGCTCTCCGTGGTATGGGCAAATCAGTGGAACCTGCAATCTTCACCATCTTAGGAACGGTTGTTTTCCGCTTGATCTGGCTTGGAACAGTCTTCCGCCTGCTGCCAACATTTGACTGGCTGTTGAATGTATATGTGGCTTCATGGATATTTACCGGATGTGCACTGTTTATCGTGTATGTAAGACATATGAAGAAGGTGGAGGGGAATTTTGCTTCCACCCATCAAAATCTGTAATAAATTATTAAATTAAATACTTTTTTGTCTGTCAAATTTCTGGTATATTGTATACATATATTATTAAAGGGAGGGTAACATATGAGTCAATATCATTCACTATCCAATGAAATTTCTAAACGGATCAAAGAAGACCGCATAAAACATACAGAAAATCCATACGCATGTAAAGATACACAGATCATCAGGCGATATGCGAATCATGACAATCCAAAACTCTGGCGTCCTGCTTTTGTAATGGACGTCGAAAAAATCCTACATAATAATTATTACAATCGATATTCAGATAAAACGCAGGTTCTATCCTGCTATAAAAACGATGATGTCTCCCGCCGTGCACTTCATGTACAGTTAGTTTCAAGAATTGCACGCACAATCGGCGCAAGTCTCAATCTTAATCTAGATCTTATCGAAGCGATTTCACTTGGTCATGATATCGGACATACCCCTTTCGGCCATGCAGGAGAACGTTTCCTGAATGAATTATATTCAGAAAATACAAGCCGCTTATTTAATCATAATGTCCAAAGTGTCCGGGTTCTGGATAAACTGGTCTGCCGAAATGTCAGCTTACAGGTCCTGGACGGAATTCTTTGTCATAATGGTGAAATGGAACAACAGGAATATACCCCTAAAAAACTGAATACTTTTGCTGAATTTGATAGAAATGTTGAAAGCTGCTATACCGACATCACTGCAAATAAAAAACAAATCCCATCAACTTTAGAAGGGTGTATTATGCGTATCAGTGATATTATTGCATATATCGGAAAGGATCGGCAGGATGCAGCCAAGATTGGACTTGTTCCAGAACAGCCTCCATTCTCCTCCGGAGCTATTGGCACTACAAATGCAGAAATTATTAATAACATGACTGTCAGTATTATAGAAAAAAGTTATGGAAAATCATACATCAGCATGGACGAAGAAATCTATGAAGCTTTTTCCCTCGCCAAAAAAGAAAACTATGAATGGATATATGGTGATCCTAAAATTGAGACTATGTACACAAATAATGTCAGACCAATGTTTTATGAACTTTATACAGAACTATTAAAACAAGCAAAAAACCATGATAAAAACTCTATTCTGTACAAACACCATATTGAATATCTGCGAACAGCCAATAAGGCTTCCCGCTATTTTAATGTAAATACTTTCATAGATGAATACTGGAATAGTGATCCGAATGACATCGTAGTTGATTTTATTGCCAGTATGACAGATGATTATTTTGTTGATCTATATCACTATCTGTTTCCAAATGGGAAATATAATGTAAATTATATAGGATATTTTGATACTATTTCCTGATAGATTTCATACCTTGTTCCCTCACGAGTGGGGAACAAGGGTATATTTACACAAAACTTGAAATGGAGCCTTCATCATCTACTTAAATATTTTTATATATTATTTGTATTCACTTCATAATAGTCTTCATTTTTTCCAAGATTACAAAAAATACATTGCTTCCCATTTTTTAAATATCCACATCTATTTCTGTTATTATTTGTACAAATCATCTCTGCTCGATATTTTTCGCCATATTTTTCATAAATTGACCAACCTATACGTTTATCACCACTATTAGATACCAAATATTTTCTTGCACCGGGCAGATTACGGGACCAATATGCCCTTGTTCCATGATGTTGCACTTTCACCACCTTATACTCCATATTATAATCTTTAGTATTTCTGGATAAATATTTTATTATTCGTTCGCTTACATCCCCAAATGCTATAACCTCTTCTCCAATTCTAAATACAATGCTACACTCATTCATATGTTTTATTTTCATTTGGTTTATATTATTTATACGCTTAAATCCAAATTCATTAAGTTCTATATTCATTTTCTTTTCAAGCAACCTATTATAGCATTTATCTAATTCCATTAAATTATTATTGAGAATATCTGTAACTCGATCACTGTCTTTATTATTAATAGTAAAAAATTTATATATTTTTATAAATAATGATACATACTTATCCGCATATTCTTTAAAAGCATCTAATTCTTCTTTATTATCTTCTGTCTCTGCTTCTTTCATCAAATTAGATATAATCCTCCTATATGTTTTATATTTAACCGAGCTATTATCTCTCGGCCAAAGAATCTCTATTTTCTCTTCACCAATAGAAATATAATCTCCCTTTTTTACACATTTTATATCATTAACTGACTTAACTAAACTAGGAAGTTTCAAAAATAACCTGTGCATAGAATTGATTTTAGTATCATATCCCATTGCAATCATATATGTCCATACATATAAGGTATCATAAAACATATCCATGGTATAATTTATTTCTCCTTCATTGCAAACATACAATGGTAAAATAATTTCTTCAAACTGATAATCACTAGGAATTTCTAAAATACCATTATAGTGATCTTCATCAAAATGCGTAATTATTAACTTTGTTTGAGAATCCAGCTCATTCTTTATTCTCTCATATGCTCCTTTACCCTTATCACCAAATTTTGCACCACAATCTACTAATAATTTCTTATTTTCTATTTGATACAATATACATTCTCCAAAATTAACCTCATACATCTTTATCTTCATATATAATCCCCTCTTTCCATATTATATATTTCGTGTATTTTCATTTGCCCCTTATATCTATTTGTGCATCACTGCTTTTATTCGACAATATATAATATAAATTGCCCTTTATTCGCAAAGTATAAGATTATTTATTTCTTTAGGTAATTCTTGCCAGATTTGGCTATTAGACTAACCCACCCCTTATTACTTCTTTTGCATTATAACACATTTCGTATAGTCATACTACCATTTTTAAACTGAAGGCATATGCAAATCGCCAGGCACCTGCATTCCTGCAGATATCTGACGACTATTTTTCAAGCATCACGTACACGGACTTTTCCAGCTATGCATTGTTTTTCGTATATATAAGATATATGAAGAAGGTGGAAAGGAAAAAATCCCACTCTTTAGAGGAACTATACTGCTTTCTCTAAAATGCTTCCAGCCACCATGAGGATTTATTTTGCTGTAGTTCTTTATCTATTTCTTTAATGTTAATCCCCTGCTGTTCTGCTAATGACTTAATAATCATTCTAAGATTTCCTGCATATGTTGCTGTATTCCAGTAATTTTGTCCAAAATGCACACTTGATCTATCTGCAAGGGACTTGATTTCTTTACTTATATATTCCTGCATTTTTCTTTCATCCAACTCATTTTCTGAATGATCCAGAATATATCTTAATGCGCTCCAAAATTTATACCCATATATAAATTTATATTCGCGCATTCCCTCACATCCCCAAAATGTATCATAAAACGAAACCCCATAGGCTCTTATCCAGTCCCACATAATCTCCGAATCTGCAACATTCGGCCCATCTGCATGACATCGTTTACACAAAAGTACCAGATTCTCCGGTTCATCTTTTCCACCTAATGAATCCGGTATAATGTGGCATCTATCCAATGAACGCTCACACCCGCATCTCCAACATCTTTCACCCGCTTCAGCCCAGTCTACGCTCAATCCACATTCATCCTGATGTTTCGCCCAATATGAAATAATTGCTTCTTTTGTAGTTTTGATTGGTTCTCTTCTGCTCATAAATTATTCTCCTTTAATCTTCACAATGATGATTCAATAGTAACAAGTGTAATGTCCAAATAAACGGTCATCTACAAAACATTTCCATTCACTATATAAATACTGCAAATCGCCAGGCCCTGCATTTCTGCAGGCATCTGGCGACTGCCTTCCCGGTGTCACTTACATCGACACATCTATGACATAATGCCCCTTCTGATCCACCACCGCGGACACCGCCTCGAACCCGGTCTCGAAATCGAGATAGTATCGATCATCTCTGTGGATGAACACAACCTCACAATTCATCTGGGAAAGCACAGACATGACTTCCCCAAGATCCTGTTCAGATCTTCGGATCACCTGCTTCTCCAGATTTTCCTGCCGGTTCTTCGGCATCTCCAGATAATGAAGATACAACGATGTCTCCAATGCTCTGGAATTGCAGATGCTTTTGTGAAAATAACTGCTGACGATCATGTAGACCACATATGCGGTCTGTTCCTGAATGTTGTTTCTTTTTTCTGTAAATTTGTATGCCATATCAGCACCTCCATTGAAAATAATAAAAAAGGTATATATCCGGACAGACTTTTAGCCTCATCCTGATATATACCTTGTCTTTTCAATTATTTTCAATGTTTTTTCATTATATATAAATGAAGATAAATATGCAAGTACTTTTTTACTCTAAATGAGGGGACCATGTATGCCAGTCATATGGATCGTACTTATTGATATCTATATAATAATCACCCTTCATCAATTCTTCGATGGTATTATATTCATTTAACCCAAACTCATCTGATGCGGAAGTCAACGTGTTGTTAACCGGTCTCTGCCATCCTGTAGGATCAAACTTAAATCCCGAACTGCCAAATCCATAGCCCTGAACCTCACACCTTACATATTTGCCCGGTTCCATAAAAATCAATGTTATCATATGTCCAGCCGAATCATGTGCGATTTTACTTGCAGGAGAATAGTACCTGCTGTAGTCGTTATAAAGTCCATCCTTCCCATCATACGAACAGGATAGTATTAGGTGTGGATAACCAAGCTCCATCATAGCATTTGCCACTGTTGCCGCACCCCAGCATGAGTACTCCGTATAGGTGTGATTTTGTATCCAATATTTGAGTGCTGTATATGTTTCATAAGTATTACCTATATTCTTCTATCAGTTCAATGGCTTCTTTGATCATACCGTCACAATGTGGTTTCTTCTGACCGCCCGCCTGTGCATTTGCTTTTAACAGATCAAAGCAATTAATCATACCATTATGGTTCTCTTTCATTTTTCTCTGGAACTCTCCTACGATATGAGGATCTGAGATTCCCAATGCTCCGAGTACCATAAGCGCTCCTGTCACAGCTCCACATGTACTGCCTGACTTCATTCCGCCGCCAAAATTTGTACCAAGTGCCTTCATCTGACTCTCCGACAAACCAAGCTCCTCTGCATAGGTCATCATTATCGTTTCCGCACAGTTCGGACACATCGCATTACTTCTTAACTGCATTGCTTTTTCTATGTGTTTATCCATAAAAAAACCTCCTGATTATCATTTGTATATTCTTGTCCACATCCATGTATTACTCTACACCATAAATAGGGAAATTCGATGCCCTACTACCTTTTAATGCTCAAGCAATACTTTCCAATTTTCTGGAAAACCCATTGTACTAATCTGCACGCATGGATATTTATCAAATAATAACTCAATTTTATCTACAAATAAATTCCAATGATCATCATCTTTCAACAAATACTTCAAACATAAAAGTACTCCGTAAATCCTGTTATTGCCTATTCCTACCTGAGTATACTCCTTATATAATATAGGTGTTTTGGATAATTTAGCATTATATATACGTCCATAGTGTGCACAAATATTTCTTACATATGATATACTCTCTAACCAGCTTTCAAAATATGTATAACCCACACCAAATGTCTTTGCTATCGCCTTTTTATCCTTATTAAGCATATTCTTATAAAACTTTGACAATGTTCCAAAACTAAAAACCTCAACCAATGCATAGATAGGCAGATTACCGCCTTCATAATTTTCCTTAAAATTACGCACAAATGGGGCTTTGGAATTTCGTCTAACTTCTTCTTTTATATCTTCCAGAAACTGTGCGTGGTAATTTTCATTAGAAAAATTCTCTGCTTGCAAATACCCCAAAACACCATATTGTTCAGCAAAAAAATTGGCTAATCTGCACCTTACATTGATCTCTACTTTTTCTATTTCCGGAAAAATAAGCTGTCTAAAATTTGAATTGAACAAATATAAATCCACTATTTCTTTGAATGTAGTCTGCTTATTATAGCATCCATTTTTCGACTTTAAATTAAGGCTGTATGCCTTTATTAATCTGAAATATGAAATATCATTTAATATTTTCTTTGCATACTCCTCATCATCGACAATCAATCCAATATTTTTCAAATTTTCGACCTGTTCATCAATTGTCATAGGAGGCTGGTGCTTTTTTAATTCCCCCATATAAATATTTTCTCCTTAAAATTAAAAGACCCAACGTGGTCCGCATCGTTGAGAGGCGTGTTGGGTTCTGTTAGTACTTATTATATGCAGGTTATCACAAAAAATCAACAAAAAGTTATAGATTTCTAATGTAACAAAACAGACTTAAAATGCCTCACATGCCATAAATGATACATATACTGGCACACCTCTTACTATCAGTTGTGAAAAAAGCAATTCCGTTGTCTTACTTGATACACCCGATGATATCGCGTATCTATATCGGCTGGCACAGGAGAATCCTCTGCTGTATGCAGAATTGGCTTGTAAACCTAATGGATTACAGGATTATGTGGATGCTATGAATGAAATTAATTGATTTCCCAAATTGAAGGAGCATTTTATTGGAGTTAGTCTCATCTACGTCTCACCAGTCTCATAATGATTTGAGACTGGTGAGACTATGCTTAAATTCCAGTATTTTATTTGAATTACAATTTCTTCTCCACCTTCTCCAATTCATCCAACAATGCTGGTTTTCTTGGATACCTCTGCTTCAATTCCTCAATTAAAGACTTAGCAGTATCATTACCCTTCCATTTTATAAGCTGTGCAATATTCTTCGTTATCTTCTCATATTCTCGTCTATCCTTTGCCTGAGCACAACTCTCACTTATTTCCTTATAACACAACTCATATACTTGCTCTGGATATTCCTTTATCAAATACTTCCCATAATAAAACAAATCATACGGATTCTCCATTACATCTTCAAGCAATCTCTTCTTTTCATTTTCGGAAATAAGAACACTGCGATAGCAAACAGTTCGCTTGCTATCCTTTAATTCATCCAATAAACTCTCGTAATTCTCATTCCATGCACCATACTCTTTATAAATCTGTTTCAAAACCTCCCAGAACTTCCCATTTCCCATTAATAGCAGCTTTTTTGCTTGTGCGATTTGCTTTTCCGTGTTGTTTGCTATCTTGTATATATCATATAGCATGTTATTCCAATCTTCTGGATCACCACTACGATAATGCCATGTATTTTCAGCATTTGCTTTCTCTAAACAAAGCTTCTCTGCTTCATCATAATTCTTCTCTTCCATAGCATCCTTACGTTCCATAGACATTATAATACAACTTATCTATATATACACGAATTCAATCCTTTTCTGTTTCTTCATACATATCCTTATATGTATATATTTCTGATTTAACACCAATGTGGTCTTTCCATCACCCGGATCTCCCTAAATAATTGTCAGCTTCCCATATGGTATAAACGGATACCACAGCCATTTCACTTCCTGTGGCTCAACCTCCGACATCCGTATCATCTTTAATTCTGTCTTCTGTTCCTCCATAAAGTCCTCCATTTTCCAATCTTTTATTTGCTCCTAAGAAGAACCTCTGCTATACTCTAGTTGTATTTACAGGTGTAACAGAGGTTTTCTTTTGTTACCGCAAGTCCTAACAGTTGCCGCTGTCAGGACTTTTTTCTTTATCAATCTGTACTCCCTGCCAGAGATACTTGGCACCATCCAGCATTGCAATAATCGCCTGTAACATATCCATACAGTCATTTCGCATATCTTCCAATCCATCAGCAGTAAGTGTTACCTCCTGCTGTTCCAGTTGTTTTACCAGTTCTGAGAGATTCGTCTGCATATTCTGCAGTTCCTCTACAAGCTGGTAAATGACCTCTTTCTTTCCTACAACACATATTCTGTTATAAATGCAGGAACGTACAAAATAATCTTTCTTCTGCATACCGCTTGCAAGTATCTTGGCTTCAATCATTTCCCGCTCTCTGTCCGATACTCGAAAGCTGATTGTTGGATGTTTGTGTACTCCACTCATAACTCGTCCTCCTCATTCTCCAGTTCTATCCTAAAATAAGAGCTAATGCTTCTGCAAGGATAAATAAAAATTATTGATTATCCCTCTACGTCGCAAAATACTATTTAGCATCGGTTACAATCGGAAAGTTCATTTCAACAATAAACTCTTTTTTTTCTATTTTTGCTTCAATCTCTCCATCCATCCGACTAACCAACTCCTTTGCAATAGATAGTCCCAATCCAGTAGATGTTTTACTTCTGGCAACATCTGCTTTATAAAATCGCTCAAATACCTGATCTATATTAATCTGTTCTGGATGTGTAACCTGATTGCTGATTCTAAGCACCACCTGATTTTGATCACGTTCCAACACAATGCTAATCTTCTTTTCTCCATGATCCAGCCCATTTTTTATCACATTCTGGATAACACGGCGGAGTCCCTGCCTGTTTCCATGTATATACAACTGTTCTTCCGTAATCTGAATATCCGGCTGAATTTCCATTCTTACCCATTCATCATAGTATGAAAAAACTGTTTCTTTCAAAATCCGGTTCATACAGCACAATGTCAATTCCAAACTGTAAGATTCGTTTTTTAACTTTGTAAACATAAAAAGTTCTTCCAACATTTCATTCAGACTATGAATTCTTTCGTGGATAATGCTTAAATAACGTTTCTGATCCTCTATATTTTCACATTCTTCCATTAGCTGAAAATATCCGTCCAAAGATGTCAGTGGTGTGCGGATATCATGAGAAAGATTTGTATAAGTGTCCGCAATCAGAGCTTCTTTCTCCTGATAATGCTGCTTCTCTTTTCTTCGCAATTCCAGAAGCTCATTCAACTTGTCAGAAAGCTTTCCTATTCCACCCACATCAAATTCATGGTTAATCAACATGTTACTGTCATGTTTCATCATAAACGCCAATTGGCGGCAGATGTCTTTCACCTGCCGCTGGTATTTCCACATAATAATAAATTGTAAGATAATAATTCCTGCTAATATCCCAATTACGATATACATCCGTTAAATATCCCTCTTTTGAAAAACAACGCTGCTTACTGATATCATCATAACGATGAACACTATTGCCACACCAAATGCCGCCAAACACTCATTTCCACTCGGATCCATAGGAAGCAGTGATAATTTTCCTGTTATCGTATACTTATAAATCTGGAAATTCTGAATTCCTATTTTTTGAATAGCACTATTGATCACCCCATACACAATGGTCATTACATTCATGCTAAGACAGACAGCAATGACCATGCTGATTAAATTATTTTTCAAAATAATTGCAATCGCCATACAAATCAGCACAAGTGCATAATGAAGAGCCAGTTCAGTCACAAAATAAGATAAAATTGCCTTTGTATTTCCCCATTCCAATTCCCCGAAAACAATACCATTAGCCGCTGCCTGAAATAAGAATGCACCTGCCATTGTCAGTACCGTAAAGACAGCCAAGGCAATTGCCCTGGAAAAAATCAGAGTTCCTCTATTTCTAACCTGACCTCCTATATTCTTAATATATCCGCTACTGATATCCGCTGTTGAAAACAGAACAGTAAAAATTACCAAAAGCAGTGCATACAATTTTCCTTGGGAATTGGCAAAAAAGATATCATATACCGTCACCTTTTCTCCCGGCTCCGTAGGCAGCGTTACCATCATTCCCACATTAATATTATCCACAGTAGGTTCAGTAACCTGCTCCTGTTTCATGGCATCCTTTTCAGTCAAAAGCTCATAATCTGTTTTGCAAAAAGATGTTGTAATCAATAATATTGCTGCCAGTACGATCCAGATTACATACATACTTTTGGTTTTAAGCATCCGGTATAAATCCATTTTTATTATATTAAGCATGATCCGCACCTCCCGTCAGATTCAGAAAATAAGTTTCCAGTTCTTCACTGGTTATGGAAATCCCTTTTACCGGAATTCCTGACTTTGCAAGTTCCATATTCAACGCTGCACTTTCATTCAATCGTTCAAAAATATGAATATGCTCTTTATCTGTTACCTGATAGTTGGTAAATCCCATAGAATCCATCACCGGAATCGCCTGTTTCGGATGATCCAATGTCAACTCTATCCGTTCACTGCACCTTCTTATTAATTCTTCTCTTGTAATTTCCTGTAATAAACTTCCATTATGAATAATTCCATAATCAGTAGCAATCTTCGATAATTCCTCAAGAATATGACTGGAAATGCATATTGTCATATTCTTCTCTTTCTGAAGTCTCTGAATCGTATCCCGGATCTCTGCAATACCCTGTGGATCCAATCCATTGATTGGCTCATCAAGAACTAATAAATCCGGTTCTCCAACCAAAGCAAGACCAATTCCCAAACGCTGTTTCATTCCAAGTGAAAAATGTTTTGTTTTTTTCTTTCCCACATCCTCCAGACCGATAATTCTCAATATTTCTTCAATATAACTTTTTTTCTTTATTCCAAACAGCTTGCATTTGATATTCAGATTTTCATATGCAGTCATATCTCCATAAAGTCCCGGTGCCTCAATCAGACATCCTATCCGTGATCGAACTTTTTGCAAATCCTTTCCCTTGTATCCGAACATCTCGATTTCTCCACAAGTTGGCTTGGAAAGTCCACTGATCATCTTCAGACAAGTTGTCTTCCCAGCTCCATTTCGACCGATAAAACCATAAATAGCACCTTTTTTAATATGCATATTGACACTGTCCACAGCTTTATGGTGTCCATATTGCTTAGTCAAATTTCTTGTTTCCAATAACATTTCGCTCAAGTTTTTCATCTCCTTTTTCTTATCTGCATTTATCATAAAGGAATAATCCTAATCAAACGCAAATAAATAGTAAAAAAAGAGTAAAGATTATAGATGAAGACGATAACCGATTCCCCAGACTGTTTCAATATATTCCTCAGATGTAACTGTTTTTATCTTTTTACGAATATTACTTATATGTACATCCAGAGTTTTTGTTTCACCCATATATGGTTCGTCCCACGCATATTCAAAAATGTCCTCTTTACTGAAAACCTGCTTCGGATTTCTGAGCAGTAATTCTAAAATCGCAAACTCCTGTCTTGTTATCTTAGGAAGTATTTTTCCACCAATGCTGACCTGAAAAGTAGCTTTGTTCAATACCATCTCTCTGAACGAAAGGTTAGATTCTTTTATTTCCTTTTCTTCTGTATGACGAAGCTGTACCTGAATTCTTGCCAGTACCTCTCTGATTTCAAAAGGTTTCGTTATATAATCATCAGCCCCACTAGTTAAAACCTTTACCTTTTCATCCAAGCTATCTTTCGCAGTCAAAACAATAACCGGAAGATTTCCCTTTTTCCGTATTTCCTCCAGAACTGCTTCTCCTGTAATTCCCGGCAACATCAAATCCAGCAACACCAGTGCATAGCTATGCTCCTGCATATTCAAAAGCAGCTTTGCCTCAGTTCCGGAAAACGCCTGCTCACAGGAATAGCCTGCTTTGGATAATGCTTCCTGAAGCAGATTATTGATATTTGTATCATCTTCTACAATCAGTATTTTCTGCATGATAGTTCTCTCCTCTATTTTACACTGTGAAAACATTATTTTCTTGCATTATACGCTTTTTCCTTTTTTCCCGCAAATCCCCCCACAGATCCCCAGAATTCTCCAGTACATAACTTACTTTTTGTTCCAGCTGAACTTATAATTTTCAGTATTGCTGTGCTTCCAAGATGCATATATCACTTTTTTCTTACCATTATGCCTTTATTTCTCCATCAGTGCTTTCGCAACCCTTATCCCGCCCACAAATAGAGCCAAACTAGAGCCATTTGATAAAATAAATGCCGGAAGCCCGCATAAATACAGGCTTTCGGCATTTTAATCCGTTATTCAAACTCTTTTTCGGGTTCGATTTTTTATATTAATCTGCTGTTATCGCGTTCCAAAACCGTATCATTTTGATACGGTTTTGTGTATTGTTAATATGGTTTCAAAGTTGTTGTACCCAAATTGTACCCAAAACCTTTCTAGTAGTTTTCAGCTCTTTTGCAGAATAATGCTGTCACTTTTTCCAATTTCATTATATCATCTGACATAATATTATGCTTTGGCTGATTATACTCTCTAATAACTATATAGTCACCTGGATATATCTTGCCCCCAAGACGTCCTTTATAGATTGATTTGCATAACTCATCATCCTCTTTAGATAACACACGCGAAAGGTTCTTTAACGGTTCCAATACTGTGCATTTTCTACACACTAACTTTTTATTCAAATACTCTTGTACTTTTTTTCTTCCACCTTCTCCTGAATATATAGCATACACTTCAACCTCACACTCATTGTTCATTTCAATAATTTCAGCAACACTAACCTTTTTATCATTGCAATAAAAAACTATATGTATATTATCTTCAACACTATTTTTGTTTAAATAATAATCAAGCGTATCCTTCGTTGCTTTACCATTTTGAATTAAATCAAATAGAAATACTACTTTTGTTATTTTTTCATGTCCCACATAATATCCATCTGCCTCTAATGTTATTTTTTGGTCGTATATATCAATTACATCTCTTTTTAGCGGATTCGAAATATACTTCTCGTATATATGTTTAAATGTACTTTGCGAACGACTTCTGTCTTTAGGGACATATAAAACCCCCTGTTCTCCATTATGTGGTAATGAGTTCACAAATGAATACTCCACTATTTCATGACTATTGAGCAACTCTATCCAAGGTGTCACTTTGTCTTGATCTAATTTCAATAACAACAGATGATGTGCCAATCTATATCTAGCTATATCAATCATTGGTATTCCAGGATGTATTCTTTTAAACGCTATTTCAAAACAATTCATCATTTTCACAATTTGAAAAACATTAAAGTCACCTATTTTATCTATTACTTCTCTATTCAAAGACTTACTGTTAAGTTGTGAAATTTTTTCTTTTAAAAGAGTGTACTGTTTGACTTCCACTCCTGTATATAGAACATGATTCTCTTCATCAACACACGCTAAAATATCTCCTGCTAAACCACGGGTTTCATCTCCGGATATATCCTTTATTTCATAATCTGAAAAGTCCTCATCGCCTCCGTCTAGACTAATCGTTATGCTATCCTCTAAGAAATCTTTTTTTACATTAAAAGTACGGATTGGAAAAGCACTTATTATTCCATCAAAATCAAGTTCATCGATTAATTTTGAATCTATGGAATATGGCATAAAGTAATCATCTTCAAAATTCTTGTTAAATAAATCTTCCATTTCATAAATATACTTTAATTCTTCAGTATATTCTTTTAAAAATATATTGAATGAGGCTCTTTTATTTGGACAATTTCTTACCCAATTCACTAATAGTTCTGTAAAATTAATACTTTCATCGTCTATTCCTAATAGTTCAAATTTTACAGTACATATTTTTTCTAAACTTATAAATGTACCTAAGTTTACAATTTGGATTCCATTACCAGCTAGCCTAACCAATCCATATTTTTTTAACCATTTGGATACTTCTACTAATCCATCTGAAACACTATTACCATCAATAATCGTATACATATCATTTTTTGCAAATGGGTTAATAGGTCGAACATTTTTAGAATCTCTAAATAATGAATGCTCAAGAAGAATATTGTAATACTTATCCTCATATATAAGTTTTAATATCTGTAAAATAGAATTTCTGTTATTTACAATTGAAAACTCATTTACTAAATCTACAGGATCAAAATTACTCATCGGATATTCTACATAATATGCCATCCCGGTCTCTTCCTCATTCTTTTCTTCATGTACTTCTGAAAAGTTGTAAATATCCTGAATATTTTTATCTATCTCAAAATACTCTCTATTTATGTTTCGAATCAGAATCGAACTATTTTTAGCATCATATAAAACGAGCGTCCCATTTTTTTCGTAATTACACTTCCATTCATCTCCACCTAAACGACTTGCACCATCAAATAAATATTCTATAAATTTTAACTCTTTTTCATGGACTATATTTTGAATATCCTCAAACTGTTTTGGATACTTACTCTTGTCAAATATCTGTAATGCAAGCATTAACGCCTGTATAGTTTTAACTTTTCTTATATCACGTACTAAATTATCACAGTCTATTAGATTGAATAATAAAGAACTTATTGGGAAATATTCATCTGCGTTGTCATCTACTATTCTAAATAGTATTCTTATCTTCTCAAGATTATCTAACAAAAGTTCAAAATCTTCTTCAATTATCTCATCATATTCTGTTTTTGCATTTGATTGGTATACCTGGTTTAATAAATATATTGTTCGTAATTCACTTGTCCCATTTCTCTGATTGGCCATTGTTCTTATATTCAAAAAAGCATTAAGTAATAAATTTTTTACTTCTTCCGGAATATCATCTTGCGGTAAATATGCCACGCTTCGGCAAAACAATGCAGCCATTCTTTCCTCTAAACCCACTATTTTCTTTGCATCACACTCATAAATAAATTCAAATATATCACAGATAAGTTTCATTTCTGGTTTTAAATCTATTCTTTTTAAAAAGGTTTCTATTTTATCTTTCATTTTTCTTTTGACTGGCCAATGACAATAATATGCTTCTGTCTTCCTCCCTCTTTATATTTTCTATATCTGCTTCAATGTTAGAAATATATGTTCCAAGCAACATTTCATACTCTCTTTGTGGTAATTCACTGTTTTTATATGCATAATAAATTGCAGCTAAACAGCATGAAAAATTTATACTATTAATGGGTATTAACTCAAACAGAGAGTTTTCTATACAGTTCTCTAGTATCTCTCTATTACTTAAAATATACTTGTAAAATAATGAATATCCACTTCCCCTCCCATACTTGCACGAAAAAATATCTTTTGCATATTTATTAAAAAACAATTGTTTGGCTCTCTCATCTGTATAAGTTGAAAAGAAAAATGCAATATTGGAAATGTCAAACTTACCTTTTTCTTCAATAATTGCAGATACTTTTTTTTGGATATATTCATCTTCAAGTAAATAAGAATACTCCGACACTCTAAGTCCATATTGAAATTGATTTGTTCTCAATATTTCACATCTTTGCGCTTCCGACAACGCTTTAATCTTTCCGTATATTTTACTTTTTTCCTGATTAAGTGCTAATCCATATGCCGAAAATATATTACTAAAAGTATCGTATATTGCCTGACTTATCAATGTTTCATCATGAAATATAACAATATCGTCAACATACCTATATACAAACATTTTTTCATTCGGATTACCTAATTTTCCAATTACATTCTCTACCAATATTCCTAAAAAAGTTTCTGCTATAAGTCTCGCATATGCCGGTCCCTGAGGCACTCCCTTTCTACTACCATTTATCTTTCTCATTAGTTTTTCATTATAATCAACCAATTCCTTAAGTATATTTTTTTCTTGTTGATTTAAATAATTATCAAAAAGCCTATATATGCCTAAAAAATCTATGCTATCATAAAAATGAGATACATCTATTGTTATGACATACATATTCTCATACATATCAAATTCTAAAAATTTACGTATCTTACCCAAGTAATTACCCCATGAATTATACCAATGAAAAAACATATCATTTCCAGATAAATAATTCGGATTATAACTAAATGACTTAATTTTTCTGCTCATACCATAAAATAAATTTAATGCCATATGTGACGTTAATACCCGATCATATGCACTTAATGATACCATTTTTCTCGTTTTTGATTCTGTTTCAATTCTCTCAAATACATAACAATCTCTTGGTTCAATTTCTATCGTTTCACCTTCCATAATTTGAGAAATTGTAATATCAACCTTTCTAGTGTCATAGGAAGTCAAATGTAATAAATCAAGATATACCGAAACCACTGGAACTTCATCATTAGTGAATAAATAATTAATTTCTTTTTGTACAGTGTACTCACTCTTCTCTAAGAAAGTTTTTTCATTTTCGTCCCAAGTATGAATATCTATATTTTTATCTAGATGTCGAAGCAAATACTGCAATCCATTTTCATTTGGATCAATACCTTCTTCCATATCTAAATCATATAAATTGTATAGATAACAAAACGTAGCAGGAAAATACTTATAACCAAACTGTGATATACGCCGTTGCGTTTCTGTTTCAGAGAAATCCGGACAATATCTAAACACATCACATAATATATTTGAATCGCCTTCTATTTTTCCTAATGTACCGAGCATTACAAACCAATCTTTTAACAAACCTTCCCCATGCAATAATCTATCAAATATTCGTCTGTAAACTTGAGTCTGAGATAATATATCAATAACTTGTTCAGCATCACAATCCAATGACTCAGTAATATACATCTTTTTGTATGGCACTTCTATTTGAACATCTTCTAACTGTAATATTTTAATTACTTCTGATATCTTATTCTTTTTAATAGTATTTAAAATAAATAACTGCTCTTTATAAAATTCTTCTCCATAACTATTTTCTGTATATTCACCTAGAAAAAAATACGATTGCTTTCCACACGAATGAAAAGACAGCGGCACTTTTACCTGTTTTCCCAATTTGTTACCTTTGCTGTTACCAGTTGCAGGAAATTCATCTAAACCATATACTGACTCATCATAATTAAACGCCACTGCATTTTTTATTTTTTTTAGAATCTTAAATGCATCAGTCTTTTTCAAATAGTCATCAAAAATAATCCATGTATGAATACCTCTTCTTCCAGAGAATTCATTAACAAATGATATATTGTTAGCTCTCAGATAATTATTTAATGGTAACGTACATTTTTTATATAATTCCAAAAGATTCGGATTTTCTTTATCTTTACAATCAAAATCAAAACATATCCATTTCACATATGGGCTTTTATATAATTGTTGATAACTACCTAAAGACTTTTTTTCTTTTAGCATACAATAAATATCATTCTCTGTAATTTTTGTGTATTTGGTAATATAATTTCCATCCTTAAGCTGAATAGCAATAGCATTTCGGTTCACTATAAATAATTCAAATAATTTATTAGCAATCTCCCTTAACATATCAATTCTCCACTTTTTATTAATTCATAATCAGTCGGCATCCTTTCATAAGCAATAATCCAATAAATAAAGGCTTATCTCTCATATACATCTTCTCTTATATTCAACTATTTTGTAGTTTTTCTTACCCTTTTATCTGCCTATCCATCTTTATCAATCTTATAGCCCTCTGATAGTTATTATTTATTCCTATAACCTATTTTCCCTTTCTTATTCAAATATCCTCGTGATATCTTGATATCGATTCACAACCCTGTAAATCTCCACAAACTCTTTTCCAATCTTATATAACACAACATAATTTCCGCTAATCACATATTTATAATCCGTCCGGAAGCTGACCCTCTTAGCAAGATCAGCTCCCATATACGGAAATTGCTGTATATTCTCAATTCGAGCATATATCTCCTGAATGGTCTTTGTTGCCATTTCTTCATTATCTTCAGCAATATACTCTTTAATGCTCCTCAAGTCCTCTGCTACAATAGGGTTAATTCGTAATTTCATCATAGGCTATACTCCGACAGATTTCTTTAGTTCATCCAAACTCATCCAGGCACTTTCATCCTTAACTACTTCTTCTGCTTCCTGTAGCTTCATAAGCAACTTTTTTTCAGCCTTCTCACGCTCATAGTCTTCAATATCCATAACCACAAACTTGCCTCTGCCATTTTTGGTCAAAAACACAGGTTCTCCAACCTGACAATTTTTCAATACTTCATTATAATTTCTCAAATCTGATACTGGTAATATATTCGGCATAAAATCAACTTCCTTTCCTTGACATAGCTTCTTCTATTTATATATTATACGCATGAAAGCTGTGAAATTCAACGTGAAATTTTACAGCTTTCAATTTTGAATATTATTCTGTTCCCGCTTGACTAAATTTGTATCTCAGTTTGACCTAAATTATTATCATTAGACCATTTTTTGATTAAACCGATAGCCGACACCCCATACTGTCTGTATATAGAATGGTTTGCTAGGGTTATCTTCTATCTTTTCTCTAATGTTGCGAATATGGCTCATGACAATGTTGTAATCACCTGAATAGGGTTCTTCCCATACAAGATCGTATATTTGCTCTTTGCTGAATACCCTGCCTGGACTACTTGCTAACAAATAAAGTATTTCAAATTCCCGATTTGTAAGCATAACTTCAGTATTACCCATTACGACACTTCTTTTCGATAAATCTACTGTTAATTCGCCTACATGAATATTATTTGTTTCCTGAAGCATATTACACCATTCAAAGTTTTTGCTATTACTTATTATCTGCATCATCCTCTGATATATATATTCTTCCTCATCAGAAAATGATAAAACCATCACTTTTCCCATTACACACCTATCCTAACGACTTTAAGTTACTTCTATATTCCTGCATTTCTTCCTCACTAAAGGTATCCATAACCTGTTGCAGCTCTGCCACTATCTTTTCTCTTTCTTTTGGAAGGTATGCAGAAACAGGATAAAAATTTGATACTGTATTCGCAAAAAGGTGTGTGCGTATCTGCAAATTCCTAATAAATGTCTGCATCTCCAAAAGTCGTTCCTTCTCTCCTGCTGGAATATATTTTCCCTCTTTTGCAAGTATATATAGTTCTGTCTCTGGAAAAAGTGTCAAAGCATCTACATGAATAAAATAGGGATTAAGCTGGCTAAACACCTTTGCACTATTTATGGCATTACGATAGCCTCCACCTGCTCCTGCTAATCCTGCCATATATACAAAATAATATTCAATTCCAGCTTCATCTAGCTTTCGGCACTGCTCTATAATATCTTCCGAAGTATATCCTTTGTTAGCTAAGGCAAGTGTATAATCATCTCCACTCTCCGTACCAATACTAAGCCCATTTACTCCCATTGCCCGCAATTTCTTTAGCTGCCATACTTCTTTATTCTTAATATCTCTAATACTTGCGAACATTGCAATGGTCTGACACTTAATCAGATAGTCCCTTACTGTCAGTACACATGGTTTCAATTTTTCATAACTAAGCGCAAACGGATTTGCTCCTGTCAAAAAGATGCGCCTTGCTCCAGGCTGATACCTTTTTATTTCTGCTAAATCTTCTTCAAATTCTGATAACGGAGACAAGCAAAATGGCTCATCTTTATATAAATTACAAAACCGACATTTTCCATAAGTACATCCCGATGTGAGCTGAATAATATAAGAATTGGCTTCGTAGGGTGGCCTCCATGTTCTACCTGTAAAATGCACTTCAAAACCTCCTTTACAAATGAAGAAGACTCTTACGATATTTTCTCAATTGTTCCTCATTTACATTTTCAATTATCTTATCTAAAAGCTTTAAAAGCTTTTCTCTATCTTCCGGCAGTTTTCCCTGAATCTGTATTGCATTGGATGCTCCCAAAGCTGCAAACACTGTCGGTATACAAAGATTTTCTACAAGAGTTTTCAATTCTTTATACTTTTCAATTTCACCTTCTTCTTTCCAAATTCCCTTTTGTATTTCTTGATAAAGCTCCGATTCCGGATATATGGTCAGCATATTTGCTCCTACCAATTTAGGATGAATCTGATTACATACTTCCGCAGTCAGTCTTGCTCCTTCTTCACCACGCCCTGCTCCCGAAATACTTGTCAAGTAAAAGAAACTGTAACTGATGCCCGCTTGATCCAATCTCTTACATTGTTCCACTATGTCAGATGAAACATATCCTTTATTCATAAATTTCAATGCTTGATCGTCTCCTGTTTCAATACCGATTGTCAATCCATCATATCCTGCTTCCCCTAATTCCTGTAACTCTGCATCTGTTTTTAAAGAAATATCTGTTATTCTTGAAAAACAGCCTATTGTCTGATTTTCTGGAAAATATTTCTTAATCAAAGCTGCAATTGTCATTAACCTGTCAAATTTTAAAACAAACGGGTTTGCTCCTGTCAAAAAAGTACGATGTATTTTATATTGCTTCCACAATCGGAATTGTTTTTTTGCTTCCATCAAATCCGCTTCTACATCTTCAAGCGGTGACATTCTAAACTTAAACGGAATATCGTCATATAACGTGCAAAACTTACATTTATGATGTGTACACCCTGCTGTAACTTCTAACAACAAGGAAGACGCTTCATAAGGTGGTCTCCATATTGTTCCAGTATAATGCATAATATTTTCTCCCTTCTTCTTTTATGGGATTAAGATACCTTGTTACTCCTTTTTATTCAAGTACTGTCTTTTTTTGATTGTAGTACTATTTTCTATACTATATACAGAAAATAATAGTATATTGATTCTTTATACTTTATGGGCTATACTGTTACAAAACAGTTAAGCAACTTATTTATAGGAGATATTAGATATTATTATGGCTACAAATAAATTTACAGATGAAAATACTATTGCACGTTGCGTCCCTATGAGCAAATTACAATCTGTCATTGGCGGCAAATGGAAAATTTTAATCTTATGGTATATTACTTTTTATAAAGTACAACGTTTCGGTGAGCTTATGAGACGACTTGACGGAATTACACAGTCTACTCTTACAAAACAATTGCGTGAATTAGAAACCGATGGTTTCATTCATAGAGAAATTTATAAAGAAATTCCCCCAAAGGTTGAATATTCTCTGACAGAGTTCGGAGAGAGCTTTATTCCAGTTTTGCAAACTATGATGACTTGGAGCGAAACATATCTTTGTCCTGATTATAAAAGCCCTTATTCTGATTAGTGCATAAAATAAGCAGTGTTCTGTATTTTCCTTATTACAGACCGCTGCTTATTTTATTAGACTAATAGCCAACTTTCACAAATCTGTATATAAACTATTTTGCAAAGGTTATCCCTCGTTCTGCAAAAATCTTTTTTGCCACAAAAATAGCATTTAATACCTTCGGAAATCCTGTATAAGGGATACACTGGATAAATGTTTCAATAATTTTTTCTGGAGCAATTCCAACATTCAAAGAACCATTTATATGTACTTCTAACTGCGGCTCACATCCACCTGCCGTTAATAAACTTGTTATAGTAATCATTTCTCTTTCTTGCAGACTAAGCTCCTTTCTTGGATAGATATCACCAAAGGCAAACTCAATAATATATTTACCTACATCCGGGGCGACATCCTCAAGTGAATTTATAACATTTTCGCCTCCCACTCCGTCAATTTTTCTTAACTGCTCAATTCCTTGTTCAAAACGTGTCTGTTCCATTTGCTTTTACCTCCTAAATGTTTTATAATTTAGAGCATATTACTTAAACCATAGTTTAAGTCAAGAACTTTTTTGAGGTGACAATATGACAATAGGAGAAATATCAGAAAAGACAAATCTTCCCGAAAGCACACTGCGTTACTATGAGAAAAAAGGACTGATAAGAGTATCACGTGACAAAAATGGCAGACGTAATTATGAAGAAAGCGATATTGAATGGATCAAATTTATCCGACGCCTAAAAGAAACTGGCATGCTCCTAAAGGATATCCAGCTATACTCTGACTTACGGTATCGTGGTAAAAGCACAATGCCAGAACGTTTGAATATCCTTCAATCACATAGGCAATATGTATTAGATCAGAAGATGAAATGGGAAGAGTATCTTCAAAACCTAGATAACAAAATTGATTTTTATAAACAATCCATACAAAAAGGTGGCATCTAAATGTAAAAAATCCATTCTCTTACAACCTCTTCTGCCCTAGCCCTAATATTATTCATCCTTTGTACCCATAACATCTGATTCACCCCTTTCAATTGCTCTGTCACTCCCCCACCTTCTGCCATTTGCTCCACCAGCACATCAAACTGTAATTCTGTCTGTTCCTGCATCATGAGCAGATGTTCCTTTAGATTTCCATTTAGAACCATACCCTGATAAATGCCACTTTTATATTCTTTCAGGTAACGTTTCCGCATTGATCCGAACTTTCTCAGTTCTCCTTCCGGCTCCGAATCAGTAATTATATTCGGTATCAAATAATCTCCACATTTTTCATAAGTCAAATTCATTGTACGTTCCCCGCTTTCTTCAAATTTACATTTCCTGCTGCAATTTTTTCTTCTTATCCGGCATTTCCTGTTGTGTTGTCTTTCTCTGTCGATTCTGCTCCGCTGCATCCGCTTTCTTCTCTTCCAGTTTTTGCTTAAAAGATTTTGGTGCCAGTGATTTTACAAACTCTACAAACGCCTCTCCAAGTCCCCTTGCTGCCACAAACTGTTTTAACTTCTCTATCTGGTCAGTAAGAGTTACTATTTTCTTCTCCAAAGCAGATATTTTCTTTTCATATTTTTCCAGCAAATGATTCCTTGATACTGCCCGGCTGAAAGCATCTATAATCTTATTCCAATCACTTTTCTTTACCTTGACATATTCCTCACCGCTAAACAGATTATTGACCGGAATTGCAACACTTTTCATATTCTTGGTTTCCGCATCTACTTCTTTTGAAATGGTCTTTAAGGTAGTTGCTCTCAGATCATGTTTCTCAAGTAATTCCTGATTGCTTTTATCCCTTGCCTCCAGTTCATCAATCTGCTTCGCCAACTCCCCGGCTTGTGTAGCAAGTTCCTTGTTATGCATCTCCATTTCCTCTGCCTGTTGTTCCAGCGCTTCCACTTCCCGCATTGCAGCTTTATACTCCGGCAGGCTAAGATTATCTCTCTGTATTCCCAGCACCTCTATGTCAATGCCTTTCTCCCGGCAAAGATCCGTCAAATAGGCTCGTTCTCTTTGTTGCCATGCAACTGTTTCATTTTCCTTTTTACTGACCGCCTTTGCAAATCCCATCTGCTGTAATGCCTTGGTAAGACTATTGCGTGTTTCCATGCCTGTTTTATATCCATGCGCCACTGGAATATAATCAATATGTAAATGTGGTGTTGCTTCATCCAGGTGCATGACACAATTGAACAGATACAAATTCGGATTACGTTCCTGAAAGGTTTTTTCATACTGCTCCAATATTTCAATGACTGACTTTGCTTCCTCAGTAAGATTTCCATCCTCATCCACCACAGAAGTATCTTCCTTTTTTCCTATCTGAATGATATTTTCATAGAATGTCTTTTCCTTATTACCGGAATTTTCTATCTCCTTCAGATAATTTTCTTTTCTCCTGTCCTTACGCTTTTGCGTTGCATTATAATCCATAAATGCCTGTCCAAAACATTTCTCATACGCTTTCTCCAAAGATTCCTGCATATAAATTCGGTTCCAAGATGTCCGTTCGGGTACCACATTTTTGCTGATAAAATCACGGTTATTATGTGTAAGATGTCCTTTTCCTTTTGGGAAAGAAATCGTTTTTGCTGCCAATCGTCTCACCTTCTTTCCTATCTTTTTTTGTATGCCAGCTAACTACGGTTTTGTTACTTTTGTCAAAAGTAACGCCTTATTACCTTTGACACTGTGTATCAAAGGTAGGCGCTCTGCGAGGCTGATGCCACTCTGCGAGTGTCATAGTCTGCCATTGCAAAATCCCCATGGCAGACTGCTCATTCCGGCAAAATGCCCCTTCATTCGCTATGGGTGACGGTACCGAATAAAATGCTTTTGGTACCGTATCATAGGCTTCCGCTTTGAAAGTAGATACCAAGCACCAAAATGGGTTTCCATTTTCGGTACCGCCTATTCACCCATTGCAAGTGCCATTGACATCATGGCATCCGACATATCCGTCTCCGGCACTTGCTCCGTTTCTTCCTCACACTGCCCTCTGTGAGGCGTATCCTCGCCCGAAACGGTTCTTAGGGCATGTTCCTCAAGTTCCTTCGTCAACTGCCTTAAAAACGCTTCCTGCATCTTTGAAATTCGATCTGCAACGCTTTCCTCAATATGTTCCGCTGTCACTTTCACCCCGTCATAAAAAGCCCCCTCCGAAAGCATCTTGTCGCTTGGAATATTTTCTTCGCTCAAAGCTTTCTTTGCATTCAATAGGGAGAAGCAAGGCTCCTCTGCTTCTCCTGCACCCCCCTTAGGTACCTTGCCATCCAAAACTAATACAAAGGCATCTGAAAGTGCCTTTCCATAGGAGCTGTCCTTTCGGGTTAAACTCTGTAGATACTCCCATGTCCGGCGCTGGTTCTCATCCTCCATGCAGAATCGCACGTTACTGGATTTGTATGTTTTTCTCATGCAGTTTTCCCTCTCATACGCTGCTTCATTTCTGCCAAAGCCTCATATCCCTTTGCATTTGCACAAATATCGGAAATGACAGTTACATTTCCCTTTTCTGTCAAATCTGAAAAGTGCCTCAGCAGACAGCCACCACTGCCAATGACATAGAGATGAATCAGATCTTCCTTATAACCATGTGCCGTCAGCTTTTTTATGATTTCCTCTGTATAGCTTTCCGCAATTCGCTTCGTAACCATTGCTACATCATCAGTTCTTTCGCCTATGCCATTTCTAAGCAGAGGTTCTATTAACATTTCCGGCACTTCCACACCGCCTCTCTTGGACAGCTCTTTCTGTATTTTTTCCATACAATGATGTACCCCGAATACTTCTGTGCTGATACTCTTTTCAATCGGTCTGCCATCGTTAATTTCAAGAATACTCATGGTTCCGTTGCCAATGTCCACCAGCATATTCATTCCCGGCATCGCACCTTGATTATGTACAGCCGCCAGTCCCTGCGGAAAGATTTCCACACCACATAGATGCACCTTATAGCGTTCCTTTTGGAACATGAAATTCAGTTCCTTCTCCTGCATCAGATATGCTCTCCAATCGGCAGCCTGTGACTTTACCCACGCAAGCGGAAGTCCTACCGCAAGCACGACCTCCGCTTCATGAAGTCCCCGGAATTTTAATTCCTCTGCCAGTCCTGCCAAAGTCAAAATATAAAAATCATCAGAATCTGTTTTGTTGCCCTGATATACCAAATGGCTCTCGCCAATCACATAATATTTCTCCCGATATTTTACAAAGTTGGTACTGACAATCGGTTCCTCATCATATGCTTCCACTCCGGTAGTAAATACCCTATGGGCGGTCTTGATATTCCCGTACCCATGATCTAAACCGATATAATTTTTCTCCATTAAAATATCCTCCTGAATGTCCTGTTTACATATCCGTTTACATGTTTTTTTACAAATACTCTTTTGAAAAAATTCCGTTTACTCTGTTTACAAAGCTTCAAAGCCTTAATTTTACTGTATTCTTCCGTAAACGAACGCCTGTAAACAGAATTTGTAAACGCAGCCTAAAAAACTTTTATTTTTCTTCAAAGGGTATTACCGCATTCTCCGGCAGTTTCTGAAACTCATTTTTACCTGCCACCTTGCGCCACCCTCTTTGTGTGCCATATCCGGCAAATCGGTGGGAAGAGACCTTTTCCCATCCGACAATGCTATGGTTCATGACATTATTGATTTCCTTCAGTTCCCAATCCTTTGGTGTGTCATACTCATGAGAAAATGCTTCTTTGTAAATCATAATGCTGCATACATAATCCTCTGCCAGTTCATCCAGCCAAATCTGTATCACGCCGACCTTTGCATCCTCGGGCATAAAATCTTTCTGCATCTCCTTTAAGTATTCTTCTGTTTTCCTCGACAGCTTTAACTCGTGGGAACCATTCCGATATAGTTCCATCGCTTCCGCCTACGCCTGACGTATGTATTCCCTTGACTCTTTTTCATCCTCAAGAATGTGCTTTTCCACCCGTTCCGGATGTACCAGCACCGGGGCAAATCTCCGGTTTCCTGTACGGTCAAGAGGAAGAAAGTCCATATTGTTGGAAGTACCTACAAATACACATTGTCTTGGTCTGTCCTCCGGGTGGGTTTCATAAGGAATTTTGTATGTTTCTTTCTGCCTGCTGATAAAAGACTTAATATCTTCAATGCTCTTGGCATTCACTATTGCCATCATTTCCGACATTTCAATAATCCAATGCCCCTGCATCTTCCGATAGACATTATCATCATCCATCCGCTTCAAATCATCCGAAAACCATTCATCATTGATGGCTAAAAACCGAAAAAATGTTGACTTGCCTGCTCCCTGCCCTCCTACAAGGCATACCATGATTTCAAACTTGCATCCCGGCTCATACACCCTTCGGATAGCTGCCATCATCAACAGCCGCATGATTTCTTTCGTGTAATCATCGTGATCAGCCCCCAGATACCTGGGCAAAAGATTGTCTATGCGTGGCTGTCCGTCCCATTTGAGTTTTTCCAGACAGTCCCGGATAGGATGATACCTGTTTTCACTTGCAACAATATTCATCGCCTTGTTGATGTTGCGGTCATTTTTCAGACCATAATCTTTTCCAAGTACCAATGTATCTGATACACATCAGTATCCATCAGGCTGGAAGATGTGCGCTGCCATCCGAGATTGCCTACAATATCAATCTTTCCTGACAGCTCATTTTTTCTGATTGCACCCTTTAGCAAAGGATCACGTTGAAATACCAGCATACAGTTGTTGATTGTCTGACAAGTATTGCCTTTATCGTTTCTTGCCAAATCTGCCCGAATATCCTCTACCGTACTCATTTCCGTATCAAGCACTTCCCCGATTTCGTTCCATGATACGTTCTCTTCCGATTCTGACTCTCTCTGCAACTTCTTCCACCTCCTTCCTGCCTTTCATAAAAAGTTCCTGTTTATCCTCTGTACTACCCATGCATAAAATATCCAGCCAGTAATTCATAATCGGTTCCGCCTGAAGCATCTGTGCATAGTCCTCTGAAAAAATAATATCCGGCGGCTTACCATTAAGGAAAATACTCATCTGCTCTATCAGTGATAAACTGTCCCTTAAACTCTCAATACCGTGATTGCACCATCTGTCAAAACGCTCCCTGATGTGTAGCAGCCTCTCACGTTCTGTCCGTTCTCTGCGAATACGCTCCCTGTCCTGCTCGCTTAATTCCTTATTTCCTTTGATCTCTATCGGCAACCGGAAATCTTCTACAATCTTTAACGCCGCCTCATATTGCGATAAACCAAACATCCGTGAAACATAGTCAATCGCATCCCCTCCCACGCCACAGGCAAAGCAATGATAGTTCTTATCAATCTTCATACTTGGATGCTTGTCATCATGGAAAGGGCAACAGGCTAATCCATTTCTTCTGACCTGCAGGCCATAGTTTTCCGCTACCTGTCTCGCCGTCAGATACTCCTTTACCTCTGAAAAAATATTCAATATACAATTTTCTCCTTTCCTCCGGAGAAAGCCTTTGCTATAATAAATGTGTGTGTTGGATAGAAAGGCTTTATCCTTTTTATTCATGAATGCCCTTGTTATCAGCAGGGGCATTTTTATTTACTTCCAGCAACTGTTTTACCAACTCCAGCAGTAATCTTTCCTCTTCTGTATTGCCATTCTGTAACTGTACCAATATCTGCTCCAATACTTTTGCCACCCTGACCGACATATAATTTCCGGCAATAACCGTTACCTCTTGCCCTAAAACTGCTTTCCGGTAATATTCACCTTTCGATATCCCCGATAATATTATCTTCGATTCCACTTGGCTTTTCTCTTCGTCACTCAGCCAAAAGGCAATTGTATTGCGCCTAAACCTGTCTTCTCGTTTACACGCCACTCTCCTCACCTCTTTCCACTTTTCCAAGTCTATCTGCAATTTTTACCTGCGCATCCATAGACTGATGACAATAGGTTTCAATCGTAGTCGTAACCTTTCCATGCCCTAACCGTTTTGCAATCTCAACTGGGCTGAATCCCATCTGCACAAGCATACTTGCATGACTGTGACGGGTACAATGAACTGTAATTTTCTTTACTCCCGACAACTTTATTCCACGCTCCATTTCGTGCTCAAAGAAGCTCTTTGTCCTTCCGGCAAATAGACGGGTTCCCGGTCTCACATGATACAATGTAGCAATATATTCCTTAATTTCCTCCTGCAATTCTTTATGTATCGTAATCACTCGAACCGAGCTTTCCGTCTTTGGTGCCGTAATCAAATCCTCTCCATCAAGCCTCGTCAAAGATTCGTCAACAGTTATGGTTCCCTGCTCAAAATCAATATCTTTCACCTGTAATGCCAGCAATTCTCCTATCCGCATACCTGTCCAAAATAAAATCTGAAAGGCAATCCATGAATCCTGCTTATCCATAATCGCATCCGAAAACTTCTGAAACTCCTCCAGGGTCCAATACGGTCTTTCATACGCTTTACTCTTTCCCATACTTCCGGCTTTACGACAGGGATTGGAACGCAAATCATAGAAATTTACTGCATAATTCAAAATCGCACTAAGCTGATTATGTATTGTTTTCAGATATGTGGGCTTAAAACCTTTTTCCATCATTTCTCCCTGCCATTTGCGTATCATGGGAGCTGTAATTTCATTAATTGGCATTTTCCCGAAATATGGCAGCACCTTGTCGTTCATCACATACTCTTTCTGCTTCATGGTAGTTTTTCGCAAGCGCTTTTCCATATCCGCCTTATAAATCTCCCAAAAGTCCGCCAACGTCATTGTCGGATCAGATGATTGCTGCAACATGAAATGTGCGTACCATTCTTCTGCTTCTTTCTTGGTCTTAAAACCTCTTTTTTGTGATTTCTTCTTGGTTCCCGTCCAATCCGTCCAGCGATATTGTATCCGCCACGTACCGTTCGGATCTTTCTTCGCATTGCAACTCATGCACTTACCTCCTTTGCTCCTCCGTACCATTTTTCCTTAAAATACTCCACCGGAATTTTTCCGGCGATTGTGAGAAACCCTTTACTTGCCAAATCCTTATTCATTTCTCTAAGGATTTTATAGGCTTTCCCCATGCTCACACCAAGCATTTTTGCAATGTCCTCCGCACTGTAATAGATTTTTTCATTCATATTGTTTCCTCCTGTTTTTTCTTTGTTTCTGTATAGTATTATTTTGTTGCGTTTTTATAATGTCGTAACTTTTGTTTCGTGTCAATATCTTTTTGCTTTATTTTTTTGTTCTTGTGTGTTATCCTATATATGATGTTGAACAGTTTCACAAAAATATAGCTTTAGATCAGGAGGCATGTTGTTATGACAGTCGGGGAAAACATAAGACGTATCCGGCAGGAACGCAATCTTACCCAAAGACAATTAGGAGAAATGGTTGGTGCAAGCGAAGCCTACATTCGTGCTTACGAAAGTGGCAGAAGAAATCCAAAGCCATCATCCCTTGAAAAAATAGCAGACGCTTTATCTGTCAATCCCGAAGTACTGGCGAACTCTGATTTTGATGGCATAAAAGCCATACACAGACTTTTTCAGATATTCCAGCAATACGATGGCCAACTCTTTGAATACCAGGATAAAAATGGAAATGATATGGTTGGAATCAGCTTTGGAACATTGTCTTTGATGCGATCATGGTTAGACCGCTATGAAGAATATATGGAAGAAGTTGAGAAATGCAATGAAATAAAAGATGTTAAGAAGCGTGGGGAAGCTCTGCTGAAAGCGGAGGCAGATTTTAATCTTTGGATGGATATTTATCCGGAATCGGAACCATTTCCTATGAACTTGCAGATACAGAAAACACATGATGAATTTATGGATAAGATGGGATTGAATCCCAAAATCTAAAAATGACCCAAAATAATATAGGAGATTTGTTTATGCCAATTCTAGAAAATAAACTAGTGGATGAATTAGTAAAAGCTACTTTAGCTGTATTTGAATCAATTTTTGCATCAAAAATATGTGATTATCAAAATAAGAAAATAACATTAAAATATTTTGATGATTTTGATGAATCCATTCTTTCTTGCATCAGGAATACAATCAAAGACCAATATGAACTTGAAAAAGCACAAGAATTTATACTACAACACCCTCTTTATTTCAAACAAAACTATCAATTTATTGATGATGATAAAAAAATAAATTTTATAGATGATTTTTACAAAAAAAATCCCGACTTACGCAGTATTGGTTCAAAAAGAATTAACCAATGCCTTGAGACATATATTGATAAACTCAATGAACTTCTTAATAACCTATTAAGTGCTGAAGGTAAAATAATTGTAAATCAAATTAATACTACAAGTTCTAAAATTATTAATGAAATTCATGGTTCTCAGCAGGAAATAAAAAATGAAATTAATAATTTGAAAGAAATCATAGCTTCACCTGACAGAAAGCCTCCGTTATCTATTTCAACGTTTTATAATATTCCAAGAAAAAATAATCTTTTTTGGGGTCGTGAAAAAGCTCTATCTGACTTAACCGAGAATATGACTGAATATAAATTGTCCTTTTTAACTGGTCCTGGTGGAATAGGAAAGTCACAAATTGCACGTGAATATGTTATACGTTCAATCAATAATAATAAATATAACTCAATCTTTTTATTTACAGCTACTTCAGAAAATGAACTACTTGAAGAATTTAACAAAGCTGCTCTTTATTTTGATTTGCTTCAAGAAAAATGTGAAGATTCAAATAGATTAATGTCTCTACTTTCTTCATTTATTGACAATAATTCACCTTCGTTAGTAATTTACGATGGTTTAGATGACACCCCCATCAATAAATTGGTTGAAAAATATTTTTTTCAAAATTCAGATATAATAGTAACTACTCAAAACTCTAATATTGATGCTGATGAATTTCCTGTTATCCCGATTAGTAACTTTGACTTAGAAGAAAGCGAAGCATTTCTACTAAAATATACAAATAAACGTATGAAAACAGAATCAGATAATGAAACTGTTTTACTTCTTGCAAATACCTTAGAAAATTATCCTTTAGCATTAGAATATGCTAGAGCTTATGTAAACCAAACGCAAATTTCATTTAGTAAATATTTAGAGATTTATAGTGAACACAAATTTGATATATTAAGCAGCCCTATAACTAGTTATAAGAAAACTGCTTATACTGCTTGGAAAATATCATACGAAAAAATTCTTCAACAATCAACAAGTGCAAAAGACATATTAAACATAGTTTCTTTACTAGATTCCTGTGACATACCTATATATAATATTTTTTTGTATAAAGACCAATATTCGCAATATAATCTTGAACATATTATTATAGCAATTACTGAATATTCATTATTTTCAATAAATGAAAAAATGGCGAATATGCATAGCATTACACAAGAATTCATACGTAATCAAATGCATCATAATAATGAATATCAGAATTATTTTGAAGAAACATTATCAATAATTAATGATTTACTTCCTCAAAAAATAACTAATTCCAATGAAAGAGATTTTGCTAATCTACTTATGAAGCATGCGCTTAAGTTATTATCTTATAATAAAGATTTTTATAATGAAAATGCACTATCTCTTGTTGGAAATACTGCTTCAAAATTATATCTATTAGGAAAATATACTGATGTAATAGAGTTTATTAATAAACATCTACAACAATTTGATATTGATAATCTTCCATTTATATTTTTACAAATGATAGTATTTTATACGCAATCATTTCATTACCTAGGTAATGACACAAATGCCCTTAATTTTCTTGATTTTTTTTCACAAAAAGTACAAGAATCAAAATACTTATCTGATGAAGAGAAATGGTATCTATTAGCAATCTATAAAAATACATATGGTATTATTCAAAAAGACTGTGGGCAAAGTGAATTAGGTTTAAAATCATTTCTAGAGGGATATGAATATTTAACAAAAATTACAGGTAAAAATTTAAATGACCAAATAACTAACGTTCTGGACAATATTGCTAATATATACAGAAATCAAAATAATATGAATGAAGCTTTTAGGTATTATAATAAAGCATTATCCTATGCAGAAAATGAAAAACATCAGCTTTTACGAATATATGGGAATATCGGCTTTGCATACAAACAACAAGCTCTATATAATGAAGCTCTAGAATACATTAATAAATCACTTGATTATTCTATCGAAATCGGAGATAAGCGTAATGAATGCATTAGTCTCCAACATTTAGGAAATTGCTATATTTGTTTATATAGTACTAATCCAAATATGGAATACCTAAAGTCTGCTACTTCATTCCTTGATAAAGCAATGAAATTAGCAAATGAAATTAATCTTCCGATTCAAAAGGCTTGCATTTACTATGACTATGCTTCTATAGCTTTCCACAAAAAAGATAAATTAGAAGCACATAAATTATTAACCAAATCTTTAGAAATAAGCACTTCAATAAATTATCAAAAAGGTATCGATTTAGCCCAAAACGCATTATCTTCATTGAAATAAATTTTTGTACCCAAATCGTACCCATCGCCATCTAAAAAATCCCTACAAAGCCCATAAATACAGGCTTTGTAGGGATTTACCTATTTATTCAAACTCGATTTCGTAACAGCATTTCTGTGTACGTTCATCGTCAATTTTTCTCTTATTTTTATACATTTTATTGATGTTTACTTTCATTACTTTTATTTGTCCTCTCTATTAACATCACGAGAACATCATCCAGTGTTGTTACTACATATTTTCCTTAATGCATTGGCATTTCATAATACCCCATTATGCAATTCATTATTTCATTAAATACTTCATATGCTCTGCCGTCATTTTGGTATTCTCCCAAAATAACTTTTCTTCGCCTATCTGCATTATCTTGACAACATACTTTATTCTCTTTAGTCGATACAGTGTATATATCATATAGTTTTTCGTTTTGTGCCTTTATTATCATTTTTTTCTCCTATCAATTGAACTTCTGGATTAACCATTATGATTTGGGGCATCGTCCAAAACGGAGAAGGTTCAACCGGAACAATTAAATCAGATTTATCAAAATGCACTTTATTGTCCTGTTCAGTGAGCATAATACCTCCTTAAATTTAATGTTTTATCTCCAAAACATCTTCAACATCACAATTAAGTTCCCGGCATATAGCATCTATAACTTTGAGATTGACAGGTTCGTTTTTACCAAGTTTTGCTAATGTAGCATTACTGATTCCTATTTTATCCCGAAGTTCCGTCTTTTTCAAGTGCTTATCAATTAGTGTTTTCCACAGTCGGTCATAGCAAATCATCTTCTTTCTCCTCCTGTCTTTCGCAAAATTTCCTCTAATTTATCCATTATCAAAATCATCTTTTGGTAAATCCAACCAAACACACGATCTCTTTTAAAAGCTTCCTTGAGTTCGACAACCGATTGATTGTATCGCTCTTTCAATTCTTCATCAACCATATAATCACCTCTGTTTTATTATAAATTTGTTTTTCTGTTTTGTCAACTTTTTGTTCTGCTTTTTCAGAAAAAATATTCATAATATTAGAAAAAAAGCATTGACACTGGATGTACATATGGTAATATATTCATAGAAACAGAATAAAAGTTCAATAAAACAGAAATATAATTTAGGAGGACAAATATATGTTAAAAAATCAATTATTCGGGGTTGAAGTAGAAATGACAGGTATTACAAGAGAAAAAGCAGCTCGTCTCGTTGCCGAAGTTCTTAGAACAACACCTTCTCATCCAGAATCAAATTGCTACCACACACGCACAATTGCTGATCAGGCAGCTCGCAAATGGAAAATTATGAGAGATTCATCTATTGAAGCAATAAGAAACGATGGTACAAGCGAGCCTCTTGATGAATACAGAGTCGAATTTGTAACACCGCCGCTCAATTATTCCGACATTGAACTTCTCCAAAACATCATTCGAAAACTCCGAGAGAACGGAGCAAAAGCTCATAGCAGTTGCGGTATTCATATCCATGTCGATGGTGCAAACCATACAGCAGTATCTCTTAGAAGATTAGTTAACTTTATGACAGCCAGACAGGATCTGATTTACGAAGCACTCCAAATCGGAGACCGTGAGAGTAACTGGTGCCACAAACTTAACAAAACGCTACTTGATGCCATGAAAAAGGATAAGAATCTTACAAAAGAAAAAGCCGAAGAAATCTGGTATAGCAGAGCCAATGATGGTTATTGCGGTGGAATCGATCATCAGCACTACAATGCTACAAGATATCATGGAGTAAATCTCCATTCTTTCTTCACCAAGGGTACTGTGGAATTCAGACTTTTCAACAGCACACTTCACGCAGGAAAAATCAAGGCCTACATACAGTTTTGTTTGGCGGTATCTGCATGGGCTATTACTTCACAAGAAAAAATTGTATTCCGTTCAATGGATGGATACACACCAGAACAGAAAGTTACAATTATGAGAAACATCCTCACTCACCGCCTTGGACTTTATGGAGACGAATTCAAAACATGCAGGCTTCATCTTATGACACCACTTAAAAAAGCTGCCGGAATGACTTGTCGAGCAGCTTAGTAAAAAATGCTGACCTACCGGCACAACGGGGAGATTGGAGAATAATATGGGAAAATTATATGTAGCATACGGAAGCAATCTCAACTTAAAGCAGATGGCTTATAGATGCCCCTCTGCGAGTATTTATGGCACTGGACAATTAACTAACTGGGAACTTTTGTATAGAGGCAGTGCAACCAATTCGCACGCAACAATAGCCAAAAAGCATGGTTCATATGTTCCTGTTCTACTATGGAATATTGAACCAGAAGACGAGAAAAGATTAGATATATATGAAGGATATCCCCGATATTATTATAAGCAGAATGTAATGGTTGATATTGGTGGGAAAAAGAAAAGAGCTATGGTCTATATTATGAACCAACAGCGTACACCCGGAAGACCATCTTTGACCTACATAGAAACCATCCGGCAGGGATACATTGATAACAATTTTGATTTAACACTATTTGAGAATTCATTGGATAGAAATACCATTGAATGCAGATAAATATTGTGGTATAAAAAAAGACGTTCGGTCCTTGAACGTCTTTCTCTATGACAGCAGTGTTGCAGCACTACTTGTCTGACGAAATCAAGGAGCCGGATCTGGTGTGGGTAATCTTCGCATAATCATTTGGCACCCTAACAATCAGTTCATCGAGTTCGCAATGTAGAGCCTCGCATATTAGGTCGAGGTGTTCCAAATTCACCCTATCTGTGTACTCATGGTACAATTCGCTGATGGTGTTGGGTCTGATTCCGGTTGCCCTGGCCAGATCCGCCTGACTCCATTTCATTTCGCCGAGCTTTGTAGATAGTAAAATTCTTATCATACGTCGTTGCTCCTTCCGTTATAAAATAGCATTTTCTGACATCTTTTTGTGTCGTTTGTTATTTTATAGCGGATTGTGTTATATCTTATCGGTATAGGTTATGGAGCAACTGACTGTCTTGACTATTACAGTCTGTTTCCATAATCTTCATCAAGAGAAATCCATCTGTCTCTGTCTTTTTCTCCCGATTTTAATAATCCCCAGATTTTAGCTCCCGGGCCTTCAGCTGTATCAATGATTGTAAATACATTTTTACCAGTATATTCCGGACTTCCATTTTTCTTCCAGTAATCATAGGTAGTTCCTGGTCCTTTTCTGATTCTGAGATCAGGAATTGTTACCCGGAACTTGAAAGGAGTACCATCATCTTTGATGCAAGGATAGATCTCATTGCCATCATTATCAAATACCTTGTATCCGCTATTCTGCTTGCATAATTCAATGGCATTGTTCTGATTCTTGAATGCTCCAATCTGTGAGCCCGCATCATCCCAGTTCTTTCTTACTCTGTAATATCCTGTGCCTGCTGTCTGCTGCTTCTGCTCCGGTGTTGCTTTGAATGATACATATTCAGGTATGGTTGTGATAAAAAGCCCGCTCTTTAACTTGTACCACTTTTCATCTGCTGATATACCAACCACAGTGAATGTGCCTGCGTGTTCAACATGATCAACATACTTGTCCAATATACAAGGTGCTTTTCTTACATTAAGTCCATCATCCCCCGTGTAAATAATCTTCACAGAACCACTCAAAGGATTGACAGCCTGTGAACTTGTATCATCGCTGCTGTTATCTACTGGTGCATCTGGCACTGTGTCAATTGCCTGTCCTCCCATGGCTTTCTTAACATCCTCTCTAAACTGATCCATAGTAAGTCCAAACTTATTCCAAATGTGCTCAACATCTCCATGATTGCTTGCGATGCCTCTCTGATTTCCCTCATGATGTGAGATAATTACACCATCCTCCAATGGGTTTAATCCAAATTCCTTGCACCATTTAGCAAATACCTGTACTGCATTCGCATATGTTGCAAGGACATGTCGCTTGGTATTGCTTCCGTCTCCTGTCTCAATCCATGTAGCACCTCCAACATACTTAATTGTAGCCGGCTCTGTCATTTCAAGAGATAAATGCGTGTTGTTGACACTGCCATTCTTTCCACTTGCTCCATGCCATCCTCTTCTAGCCTTTTTTCTCTCTGGGAAAAGAGGTAAGCACTGAATCGCATAAGCGTCAGCGCCTGTAACTGCATGAACACAGGCTCCTGTAGAAGTCTCCCAAATCTTTGCGAATACCTCTGGCTTAGGCTGCGGACACCCTACGCTATGTAACATAGAGCCCTTTACAGTAATTTCATCTCCCGTTTTATTACAGGGACTATTCGTTGCAATCTGCTTTCTGATTTCAATTCCCATATTCAATTCCTCCATTTCGTCATACTGTGTTAATTTATATTTCTCTATAATTGAGCAAATCTTAGACACATAATTTATATCTGTGGCATATCCTCCAGCTTTAATGATTTCAACCGCTTTTCTGTAGTCTTTTTCATTTGCGATACCACAATATCTATGTTCCGTGCCATTCATAGCACCAACAAGATACAGTGAATGGTCCTTTATGCTCATTTCTATATCTGGATATGCCCTAAAATCCGCTTTGATAGTATTAGTTTTTCCGGCTTCATCCTGCTCGTTTGTGACTTTGGTGTATTTTGATACTCTATCCCATACACTTCCCCATGAGTTGCTGCTCAAAGAGCATTTCATACCAAAGTAATTATTAGCGTTCTCCGCCAATTCAGATGTACCCCAGGAACTTTCAAGAATAGCCTGAGCAATCGTGACAGAGGCAAGAACTCCGTTCTCTTTCATATCACTTATCGCATATCCACATATTTTCTGAATAAAATCCTGTTCTTTCATGTGTTCCTCCTACAAATCTCTTTGATCATAGTTATTTTGTTCATTATCCAATTCTTTTATGGTCAGCACAAAAAGTGCAAGGAGGCACAGCGGCCATGTTATTGAGGCTAACACAAGAAATACCGGGAATATTACTATCCCCGGTATCTTCTCTGTGTGTCTTTTGGATATAGATTTATACATCGCTCTGCAAAGCAAAATCATTCCTGCTGCGAATCCTAAAATTGCAATGATTATGTAGGCCATAATCATCGTTCTCATTTATCCTCCGGCTTATAGAACCTTTTCCAAATAGTAATCAGATATTCCCAACCTTTGCAGCAAACAATAGCAACAATAAATGAAGCAAAAATTACAGCCACAAGGTAATACCACACGAAGGTGATTTTCGCATATGAAATATATGCAAAAAAGGCTGTGACGCAAATTATAATTGACAGGATTAAGACCTGCAAAGATGTAGGGATTCTGTTAAGAATACCAATCTCCTTTGTGAACTCTGTAATTACAGAAATCAGTGTACAGATAACCGCAACTACAACAAGTAACTGTGACGCATTAGCAATAATAAATTCCATGTTCATGATGATTCCTCCTATAAATAATCTCAACTAAAGTTACATTCCTATTTGCGTAAATGCAAATCCTAGGACAATTCCTATTACCGCAGTTATTACATAACCAACGACTTTTCTCCACATTTCTCCGTCTTTGCTTTCCAAAGACACGAGACGTTTCCCCTGTGCCTCCTGCTCCCTAACCATGCTTTCAACACTCTGTGCCAGTTTTTCTATTGATACCGTAAGAGCGTTGATCTGCTTGGTATTTTCCTCCAACTGTTCAATCCGTCGGTTCTGCCTGTGGTCTTCCTGCTCCATTCGCTTTTGGTATTCTTCATACTCAGCTCTTGTAATTGGATCCTCCATTGTTCTCTCACCTCCTTCCAAAGGGCATAAAAAAAGAGCCTTACGGCTCTAATTCGCTTTTCATATCGTTATACTGCCCGATAACTTCATCTACAATTGCTGTATCCTCCGTCAGTTTATCGTCCGAAAATTCCCTGTCATTTTTCAACAGTTGAATATCCGTTGCCTGTCTGGCTACGATTTTTCCAAGGCGGTATATGATTTCATCCTGTTTTTCAACCATATCCATATAAAGTTCGAGCAGTTCCAACATATTGTCTTCATCCATTGTCTGTATCAGCCTCCTTCGGATTGTGCGTAAGAACAAAATCCTCAAATATTTTCTTTTCCAAAGCCCTGCAGTCGCAATGGTCCATCAAGGCCTTATAACTCATAAGAGTGGAGCGGGCTCTATCAAGGTCTATCTCATAATCACGATAAAGCTCCTGTATTGTTTTCAAATGCCTTTTCATTCTAAGGCTTGTACTTTTTCTCAATCGAACATCAAAAGGGCGAATAGTATAACCAACAAACTCCATGCCATGTGAGACAGGTCGAATTGCTGTTTTATTATTTAATCGAAGTTTCAGAACATCGCCTAAAAAATCAGAAAACATATTCTTGTACCTGTGTAGCAGCTCCTTGTCCGTCGATAGAATAATCACATCATCCATATAACGAATATAATACTGTATGCCCTCTTTTCTCTTTGCCATTTGATCCATAGGGTTTAAATACATATTGCCATACATGTGTGACAATCCGCCACCTATGGCAATCCCTACATCCCACAGCATTTCTTTATCCGATATTTCCAGTGGTGACTTTACTCCAAGCGGAAGTCCAAATGCTCTGGAAGCATGGCACACATAATGTTCAAGGAATCTAACCGCTTCCTTGTCCCCTATCTTTTTCCGGATTATGCTCATAAGCACCTCATGATCCATTCGATAGAAGAATTTCTCCACATCCATTTTCAGATAGTACCAACGTTCACCGCTTTTCTCTACAAAATCAACCCACCCTGCTAATCTCTGCATAGATTTAAGTTGTCCTCTATCTTCTATGCAGGAATAGGTATCACTAATCATCCCTTTACAAACTATAGGATTGAGTACATTGTATGCTGCCCTTTGAATTACCTTTGTTGTGTAATCAGAAAATATTACTTTTCGCAATTTTGGCTCATACACATAAAAATGATGGTATATGTCTGGCGGATAATCATGGCATTTAAGTTTTTCGGATATCGAATGTATATTGTCTTCCAGGTTCCCCCAGAATGCAAGCTGCTCATTTTCATATCTTTTTCCTGCTCGGGCATCTTTCTCAGCCTGTAGCAAATTATCAAAAGATACGATTTGAGCATACACATTTTTAATGGACATATTATCTCCTTTCAGAGCATTGCGGGATTCGCTTATACTACTACCGGCATTCATGCCCATTACATTTTTTTGCGAGAGCAAAGGAGACGGAATCCTTTACACCTCTGTACTGACTGCACACCCATTAGGTCTGCAGCATCTGACTTGAAGGCAGAGCGGAGCGGAAACCGATGTTCCAGTTCGCATTGGAGCGGGGATTGTTGAGGTTCAAGTTGAAGACACCAGCGTTGGCACCATTGTTCCAGTTGCCCCCGCAAATCGGCAAACGCAGTATTCCGTACCCTACTTGCTTACACTCTTTATCCAGCCTCCTACCATTCTGCCAATTTCAACTACCAGACCGGACCATTGTTCATATTTTTTCGGAGGTAAAAACCCTAAGTTATATGACAATCGGACATATGCCTTTAACTTTTCCACTTCTACATCTAATTCCTGTAGTGTAGTTTTCTTATAATACTTTTTGTTGGCCTCGATAATCCTCTCCAACATAACATCCATGCACCTCTTTATATCCACAACAAGGGCGAATTTCTCGCCCTTTGGATATTGTGCCAATGCAGGATAAGCATAGTTCATCATATCGAAGGTCTTTTGTAATATCTTTAATTCCTCCATAAAGTCCCTCTATACCATATTTTTTTCCATTCTACCACACATAGTTCTGCTTCGGATTTATTTGTTATTTTATATCGTATTTCGTTATTGCAAGGTAAAAAATAAAATAAGAGGCTGCTATCGCAGCCTCAGTCAGATTACAGTGCAACAGATTACAGATCAACAAAAGCGGAGCGGAAACCGATGGCCCAGTACGCATCGGAGCGGGGACTGACGAGGTACAAGCCGAAGACACCAGCGAAGGCACCATCGAACCAGCCGCCCCCGCCAAGCGGCAAACGCTCGCCAACAGGGTTGAACCAATGATAATCACCTGCGTAATCTCCGTTTGGTTCGTCTGGGTAGAGCAATAACATCTTTGCAATTTCTGGAGCAGTAAGCCCGCTTGCAAGTGTCATATCTTTATACTGCCCTCCGACACCGCTATCAGTCTTATATGTAATCGCGCCAGAAGTAAGCTGAATTTTGCCAGATACCCAATCCCACTTTAATGTTCCAGCTGTTCCAGGTTCTACAAGCGAGCCATCCGCCTTAATTGCTTTCCAGAGAGTAGAGGATGCCGACATATCACATTTGCTACCCATTGCTGCATTATTGTATGGAATGATCTGGATTTCTCCATCAACAAGACGCATGCCTGCATTCCACTCCCATACATTTCCGTTTAAGTCGCAAATGCCATCTCCGTGATGGTTATGGTTCCATGTTACAGGTCCAGAACCTGTGAAACATCTTCCAGTTTTTCCGCTATCCTTTGAAGATTCCTCGCCGTGTTCATGTGTATAAGCCGAATCTTTTCCGTAATTATTGTTACCATGTGGCATAGTGCCATTCTTGCGGCACCAGAGAGCAATATAAGCCCACTCTGCCATTGTTGCAAGGTGGAAGCCCGCTCCTTTATTTTCGCAAGCCTTTCTTGCAGCATCCCAATTTATGGAATTTGCAGGATCTCTGTGTCCAAGAGAATATGCCCTTTCATTTACAATAATATTCTGATACTTGGAATAATAAAAAGCGGCCTTCTCGACACTGTCCACATTAAACGCATAATGAACATTGTCGCTAAGACCGCTTACAAGCTCTGAATTTTTTCCTTTTGGAATTCTTACATAAATTGATGGCATTCCGATGTCATCCAGTAATACCACATTTTTTCCGCCTGACAGCTCGCTTACCGCAGCTGCCATCTGATCATAATTTCCCATAATAGTCCTCCTTATTCGATTGCATATAATTTGAGCGTAACATTTGCCATATTGAATGGAACAGGGGTTCTTTCCATAATTGTTTCGCTGCTGTTTTCTACATCAGGATCATAATCTGGATTAGGAACTTCCTTTTCAACATACTGCCTTGCTGGAATCTCAATTTGTGCTGCATACTTTTCACCAAGCTGGCCAGAAGTAATCATCCCATTCTTTGCAATGCAAATGTCAACACATTCATCATTATCTCTCTCCAACTTTTCGCAATTGAGCATCAGTTCATCAGCAAATGTAATCTTATTTTTCGATACACTGTACTCAATTTTCTTTCCAACATTTACCTCTACGACTTTCATCTGTCATACCTCCTTAATTCTCTGCAGGCTTCGCCTGTCTTCTGGGCTACGCAATCAGCCATATCTCTTTGTGCTTTGGTTGCATGTTCCGGATTGATACCATAATCACGAAGAGTTCTGTTTGTTTCAGCTTTTCTTTCGTCACTATGAATAATGATATTTGCCACTACACCGTACCTCCTCCCTGTACAAAGCAGCGAACAGTCACACTTTTAGCACTGCCTGTAAAAGCAATCTTAAAACCATTCACCTGCTTATCATAGACAACCACATCGCCAACATTTACAGGATTGCCTTGTACTTCTGTGATAACCCTATAATCCAATGTGCTACGCATATTTGCAAGCGCCACAGTCTTAACAGAATTATTAAAATAGAAATCCTTTGTGTTGGTCAATGTAACTTCAAGTTCCTCACCATCAACAGACTCTACGCTTTGCTGAGTATGCTTTACATTCTCTAACAAAAGAGCCAACATAAGTGAGTTGTTATGAATGCCCTGCTCCATGTGATTGAAGTGTTCGGCATCCATTGGAGTTCCCTCCTGGATAATCTCGTCCGAATTTTTGTCCTTTACTTCGTCAAGCCACTGTTCTGGTGTGTATGAGCCAGTTCTGTTGCCTTCCAAATATTCTGGTAATACATTCATCCCTATTCATCTCCTTTCTCGTAAATTGGAAATTCAAATTTAGCTAACACACCCTGATTTGCCGTCCTTTTAACGGCAACTTCCAGTCCTCCACAAATGCGACCGGTAATGTCCCAAAGGCGAATTCCGGTAATTGTGTGGGCTGTCTTGGGAGTGGTGAGCAAACTTACAATAAAAACAATCTTGTTGCCTGTGATTTTCTTACTATTGATTTTGGCATCATACCAATTTCCATTTACTTGGTACTGGAATTTATGAATAGAGCTCATCCATTCCTGCCGTCTTCTGTCGAGAAAATCTTTTTCCCAGAATCCCATCTTGCTACCTCCTATTCTTTATTTCCACAGCTTCTGGTTCCACATCGCCTGATGGTAGCCGAAGCAATGAATACATTTACATCTGCCTCTGTTTCTGATGATGAAACAGCAAGCGTCTTATATGCTTTACCAGCTTTGTGCTCTGGAGAAGCATATATCTCGGTTGATGTTCCAAGCATTATATTTTCCTCAGCTTGTATGCCGCTCTGAACATCCACGGATAAAGAATCAGCCAGCACTCCACCGCCAGATGTTTGACGGCCAGAAGCTGGCATGTTGTATTTCTGTAAATATGTGCTTCCATCGATAAGAATATCTTTCGGAATTATCATTCCCTTCTTTGCCTTATTCGGCTTTAATCCTGCCACACTTTGTCCAGACTGCAGAAAGTCTACGATTTGTAGGTTGCTGTCAATCTCAATTTCTATATCCTTTTTAAGCAATTGTCCAAGTGTCGCATTATATGCAGTTCCGCCTATCCGAATTGTACCTGTTTTGCTTGATTCAAAAGCTGCTATCAGGGCATTCACATCCTGTTCACAGCGAACTTCAATTATAGTTCCAAGTGTTGCTCTCTTTGGGTGTGTGCCGCAAACAATAGTGTTGCATCTCGGTACTTCATAGGATGATATCCAAAAATTAAAGGCTACCTCAACAATAGCCTTAATATAATACTCGAATTCAATTCTGACTCCTGCCGGCTTTACCATCGGAACTTCACCCAATGTAACAACTTTTCCGCCCGGTGTAAGAAATGGCATTGTGAGGATAATCACGGCAGGAAGAGCCGGATCCTCTCTGTAATAAATCGGAGATACATCCCATAATAATGCCAATCCATCCATAAGATCATGATAGGTACATTCATTTGTATTAACCAGCATCTGATACTTTAAGAACTGGCGGTACCTCTCATCGCTAATAACAGAATCCTCAACATCAATACCCGCAAGAACACCAGCTTCTTTTCGTGTAAGTGTCACAATATCTCCGACCATATCCAAATTCATACCAACAGCACTATCTAAATCTGTCTCTGTATCAAGCTGTTTGAATACCTTATATAAATCCTCTAATTGCTTTGCGAACACCGAAATAAGGGCTTCTATGTATTTCTTTCCTTGAAACTGTTGCGGTAAATCATCCAACCATTTATCAAGAATGTCCACTATACACCACCTCAATTCTCGTATTTACAACCACAATCTTCTGTCTGCTTTCAACATTTATATTTACCTTTGTGTATTCATCGCTGGTCGGAATACGCTCTTTGTCTTTTGTGGCAGCACATTTAATATCTACATAAGTTACACCACCCACTGCCGAATAAATCCCATCATTGAATGTCTGTGACAACATATTGTCACCTGCCTGTAATTTGGAAGCATCTTTGACAATTGAATTTATCGCCAAGTTTGCATAATTTGTAGGGAGATATGATTTATCCGCATCCAATGTAACTTTCATCCAAACATAAATGTATTCCGGTCTATTAAAGCTTACAGGAATGGAATCTCCATACTCTGTTGCAACATTAACAGTAATAGAGCCAAACGTCTGAATGCCAGCAGCTTTTTTATCCAGAATAATGCTTGCAATACTTGTTTCATCTCCGCCATCCACTATTATTTCAACACTATGCGGAGGTCTTCCTTCTTCGTCTGTATCATCCGTATTATTCTCATATCCTGTTGCACTTTCTACATTCGGAACATTATTTATTAACTGAGAACAAATACTGTCTATCATCCTTGTAGAGCGGATAGCCGATTTTGCCAAATATGAATGTCGAAGTTCTACATCCGTTTCCTGTAGCCTTCCGTATGTAGGTGCAATCAAATTCTCAACAGCATTGAACCCGCTAATATTTGTAATCATGATTGTTATCGTTCCGTTAGGGAATATAAGTTTTCCATAATCTATAGTTGCAAAATCAGCAAGTGTTGTAACGCTTGCTGTTGTTAAATTGTCAGAAAGCACAAGTATTCCACTCCTTGATGCCGATTCACTGATCACATCCAATGTAATAGTGCTTTCATTCACAGATACCTTATATCCATCTGGATTCACAGCTTTACTTAGGCCTTCAATGATTGATAATTCATCATCAGACACACTTGTAAAACTGTACTGAACACCGTTTATTGATACAGAATATATAGCCCCTGCAATAGGAGCCGCTACCCTTATTGATACCTTGTTGAAAGATTCCCTCGTTATAACAAATTCTGAAACAGCCGCCAGTTTAGCTTGTGGTGCTGTATTTGTCGCAACTGTAGCTCCCTGTCTTACAACCGTTCCATCATCGCCTGTACAATGCAATGTGTAATAACTGTATTTATTAGGGCTTCGTCGAATGCCACCATACTGCACAGCATTATCAAGGCTTACTCCTTCAGCTGTAGACGGATATTTTGCATAATAACTGGCCTGTGCCACTTCCCAAAGCTCGGAAATTTGTCCGCCGTATGTTGTTATTAGTACATTCAGAAATGATTGAGGATCCAATCTGGTGTTAAATCCAAATTTTCCAGAAAGTTCTGAATGAAGCTCCTCCAATATTTCATCCAATCTTTTAATCTCAAATCCTTTATCTGTAATTCCATATTCAGCCACCAATCTTCACCTCTTCCTTATATGTTTTTTCATCTGTAACAGCTTCGTATCGGATTACTGCCGACCTTTTCAAGCTATCAATTTCTATAGATACATCATTAACTTCCGTAATTTCATCTACATTGAAAATTTGTTCTTCTATCAATTCTTTAATCTGGTCTATATCTGGATTTTTCACAAAAAGATATTCAAAATATGGAACACCAGCTTCATCATCCCATCTCCATTCTTGAAAAAACCACTTTAACCGAATTTTTATCTTTTGACGAACAGAATTGGCAAGGACAATGTCTGTTCCCTTGAATGCCAAGTCACCATTACTGTCAAGCAATATATCCACTTCCTCGCCTCCTTCTTTATTTTGCCTTTGATGTGTCTCCGTGCACACCTGTATGAGTGTGATTTATAAGAGATACATTCTTTGCTTTTACATCGCCACTCACAATCAGGTTTCCTTTTATTTCCACGTTTTCTTTATTTATAGATAACTTAGAATCTCCATTCTGTAATATTATGCTTTCTTTGTTGCATGCCTCTCTCAGTGCCGCACTTCCCTTATTAAGCAGTCCCGGAATTGCTATTGCACTTGTCAAGTCAAAACGAATGTCATTTTCAGATTCACCGCCTCCAATCCATGCGTCCAGTTCCTGTTCAGAAACTATGAGTAGGCAATCCATTCCTGCTGTTATCGGGAATGCAATATAAATATCATTCATTGGGCTTTGAGGAATGATAACTGGAACCTCTGTAACTGTTGGATATGACATCTTTCTGCCGGCATCAGTTGTATATGTTCCATAAGGTTTTACAGTAGCAAAGCCTGTTCCTGCATTGAACGCAGTTATTTTTCCTGGTATTGCAGTGTGCATCTCTTCCATTACTGACCGTGCTGTTTTTTCAACCTGTTCTACAAATTCTTGTAACATTATTTCACCTCCAGAAGCTGGGCTGTACATATCCAATCGCCCTCAAGGTTGTCTCCATCAATCGTCAGCTTATAGACTCTAAAATAGCCTCGTACTTTGTCGCTTTCTAATCTTACATAATCATTCACACCGATTGCTCCATTCAAAAAATACTTGACCTCATAGCCTATCTGACTGTTGCTTTTTCCACTGCTGGAATCATCGCTCTCTGATGAAATTGTTATGCGCTTAGGTACCTCTAACAGTCCCGTATCGGAACTTAAAAGATATGCCCTAGTTGTTATAGGTTCATTCGGCTTTCTTATCTGTAGAACAGAATTCTGAATAGACCAAGAAAGACCACATGTCTTGCACAATTTCTTCAGTGCAGTCTTTGCGGGACCAACAAAACTGAAGCCATGTGGTAAAACTTTAAACTTGCAGCCTTTTGAGTATATAACCGATACTCCCATAGCGCCTGCAATCTCATCAAATACTTCCTTACTGTCAACTCGTCCAGAGCGAGATATCTCCACATAAGTGTCTCTCAAGGCTACCCTTCCATCCACAACCTCCAACTCTGTCATTCTATCAGCCCCATCCATCTCAGTTGACGATGTAACTACATTTCCTGCCAGAATCAATGCAATGTGATTGGCATATCCCGCCTGTAATTCAATTACACAATCTTTCGTGTCAAGGATGCTGAGATTGGCAGGGGATAAATTCCATATTTGTACCTTGGCTGTATTGGCAGTTTCTGATGTTGATTTTTCAATACTGAAACTTATATGCAATGCATGAGGATTCTCGGTTGAAGTTTGACCGATTTGAAATCCGTTATGCCCCATTTTTCCAGCCTTCATAAGATATCTTCTGATAAAATTTTCTTGAGCCATGCTAATCCTCCCATTCATCCCATGGTATAAAAACAAATTCGGCTGTCCCATTATTAAAGGATTCTCTCGTAAGTCTTTTTTCCTCGCTCAATACACCAAATATTCCATCTGGCAATGATGTAAAATTCATAAAATGAGTGAGTGGGAAATTAGGTACCATCTTCGTAGGAGAAATAATCGGATTGTTGTTTGTGTCTAATAATCCAAAGCTCCAAAAGTCTCCTGTTCCGTTATAGGTAAAGCGGATAAGATATTCTTTATCTGCAATCGTTAAGGACGATACGCTATCGTTCATATCTGGAACCGTAATATATAGCATTTACCCACCTCCTACAAAAATCCTGCTTTTTTTCCAATGTTATATAATATTGAGCCTTTCTTTCCGCTGCTCGACTTGCCAGAGCTTCCAGAACCGCCGGATCTGCTCGATGAGGAACTCGAAGAATTTGAACTGCTGGATGATGTTGTCGCTTTTCCTGCACTTTTCTTCGATTCTCCACTCTGCAAAATATATTTAGGTATGTGAACCGTTTTTCTTTTGGTTACATACACTTTCTTTAATGAAAACTGTATCTGTCGTGCGTACCCAATTTCCGAACTATGAGAAATTGACATCGATGTGATTCCCATATTGGTATATATCTTGTCTGTAGTGACAACCTTTACCAATTTTCTCTGAAAATACAATTTCTCAAACTTCTCACATATCTTCTTGGTTCTGCCCGCAGAAGGACTATGTCCTTTGCGATTTCTCCATGTAGCCGGGCTATCACTTATATATAAAGTGATGCTTAACTGAATAGGTTTTAATATAACTGTGTCTGATACATTGTAACCATTTTCAACAGGATACTCAGGAATGTCAGCAGAATAGCTGATATCCTCGCTGATAAGAGCATCCCCTTCTATTCCGGCAATGCTAACCGGTTTTAGATTTCTTGCCATTCCTTTTCACCTACCTTGCATATGCCAGCCCTTTAGCCATATAGCTTGTGGCATCCTGTGCCGACTGTTTCATGCCCTTCGATACATTCTGTTGTGCCTGTACATCACTGCCAGAGTAAGAATTATTGAAGGTATTGTTCTGTGTCACATTTGTCGTATTACTTGTGTTATTTACTGCACTTCCAGTTGCTGTTGCGGCTGAAGCTGTAGCTCCTTTCATAAGGGTTGATATGCCGCCTGCAAGCCCTTTAACTTTGTCAAGAACAGTGTCCTCGTTTGAACTGATACCTTCGGCCAGTCCGCCCATAAAATCAGGCATCCAACTTTCATAATCAGTTAATGGTCCTTCGTCCGGAACCGAGAAATGCAGAAATGATTTGATTTTATCTCCAATGCCTTTCACAGCATCCACAATCCCCTGCACACCAGACATAATTCCGCTCTTCAAGCCACCTATGAAATCTGCACCCCATTGAATAGCTTTTGACGGAAGACTTGTTATAAAGCTGATTGCCGCATTAAAACCATCAACAATGGCAGTCTTGATATTCCCAACAGCTCCTTTAATTCCGCTCACAATGTTATTAAATGTGGAGCTGACCGAAGTAGCTATATTTGAAAAAATGCTACTAAAAAAACTGTATATAGACTGCAGTACGGATACTATCGTGTTGTAAGCTGAATTGATTGCATTTGAAATAGTGCTTGTTATCGTATTCCATATTCCAGTCAAAAACGAAACTATTCCATTCCATATTCCAGAGAAAAATGCACTTATTGCACCCCAAATTGCGTTCCAAAGTGCCTGCAGAGCACCTAATCCAATAGTCAGAACTGTTGATATTGTGTTCCATGCCTGCTGTAAGAAAGCTACAATCATATTCCATATTCCAGAGAATATCTGTTTGATAGCCTCCCACGCTCCAGACCAGTTTCCTGTGAATACAGAACTTATAAAATTCGCAAGTCCTTTTATTACTTCAAGGAATCCATTTATAAATTGTCCGCAGTTGTCCCACAGTCCTTTAAACCATGCAAGTATCGTAGAACCCCACGCATTCCAAAATGTCTGGATCCATCCAAATACAGTTTCTATTACAGTCGCAATAGCATTGAATACAGCACTTCCAGCTTCATATAAAGCATCCCAAACCGCTGACAAAGCATCAAGAATAGCTTGCCATACTGACAATAGTTTATCCTTTGTGCTTGTTGTAGAACCATCAATACTATCTTCTGTTCCACCAAATATCGTTGCAGCTAACTGTGATATGAATGTCCACACTCCACTCAGAAAAGTTTTTATGATTCCCCAGGCTCTCATAAAGTTCTCTTTTATACTTTCTCCGTGCCTCTCAAAGAATCCTTTAACAGTGTCAACCCACATTCCGGCAGCTTGTTTGAGAAAATCCCATACATTAAGCAGGAACTCTTTCACTTTCTGCCAAGCTTTAAAAATGGCTTCCCGGGCATTATCTGCACCAATGCCTGCCTTATCGAAAATCGTGCCGATAACTGAATCATTCCCCATAAGGAAATTGATGAAATCCTCAACAATCAACGCTAGTAAAACAACCGCTGCCACTATTGCCAAAGTCTTTAGGTTTGCCAAGCTGAATAAGCCTTTCATCTTTGTAAGTAATGTAATAAATGCTTTTGCTCCAGATATGATTTTGCTCCAATTCATTACAATAAAAAAAGCTCCGGCAATAATAGCCAAGAGCTTCAGAGCGTTATCAACTCCACCAAGTTTATCTATAACATTTTTCACCATTCCCATGCCTTTTTTAGCCCCTATCTGCAAGGTCTGCATCATTCGATCAATAGCTGGCTTCAATCTTTTTACTAAAGCATGCATACCATTGAATGCTTTGGTTAGGATTCCTGTCTCTGATGTCAGTTTTTTCATCCCCACAGTTGCCTTGGATACTAGGGAATTTAGCAGTTTTAATACCATTACTGCCGGCTTTAAGAACGCATTTCCAGCAGCCGCTTTCAAATCCTGCACATTCTGTTTCAAATTACCAAGCTGATTGGTCCAGGTATCAGATTCTCTGGCCGCCTGTCCTATTGCACCAGAGGCTTTATTCGCATCCTCAACCATCTGCAGTAATGTCAGCTGTTTTTCCGCTTCCGACAAGTCTTTAAACGACTTTCCGTACAACGCATTTGCGGCTGTATTTCTCGTTGTCTCAGTACATGAAAGACCAAGAGCAGCGTCATTTTCAAAATTACCTTTCAAGAAAGACTGGAGGGAATTAGTTACATCCTCTATGCTTCTATCGTAGAATGCGGCAGAATCCGCAACGGCTTTCATGGATCTGTCAGCAATATCTAATGCGTCCGCCTGCTCCATTCCTGTTGTCTTTGCAAATGCGGCTATCTGGGTAAAACTGCCCTTCATTCTATTTACGGTTACTCCAGTTTCATCAGCAATCTTATCAAGCTTGTCTGAAGCATCCTGCTCTAAATCTCCAAATACCTGCGAAAACTGTGATTTTAATGCCTCTGCATCTGCCGCTGCTTCCGCTAAGTTTGCAATGCCAGCAATTGAAAAACCTATTCCAATAGCGCCTAAGAGCTTTGAAGCCATATTTTTTACACCTTTGATGGCATTCTCTGCAGCACCGACACTTTTCTGATCAACTTCAATACCAAATGCAACCGCAATATCTCTTATCGTCAATGCTATTCCCTCCTTTCTCTCATTTCCTCAGCCTTTCCATTCTGAATATCCATGTCCATACGATATAAAGCATATAGCTTCAATGCCTCGTCCAAGGTGTAATATTCCTTCAGCTCGAACATTGAAGCTAATTTAGCTTTAATCAATATGTACATTCTCAACTCCAGCTCGGAAAATTGTGAGGTGTCAAGTTTTCCGTATTTTACAATATCTTCCTCATCTTCTTCGCTATAGCCTCGCCTGCTTTCCCAGATGGGCCGGCGAGTCTCTTGAAAAAACCATTGAAGTTCAAACGGATAACATAAAAAGCGAGTATGAACATGTCCTGTACATCCCCGCAAAAAATCTCATTTACGATATCCATATCAAGTATTTCCTGTGAATACTCTCCTGTTTCCACATCGTCCTCATCCATTACAGGAAGTTCAACGACCACATTCTTGTGAGCAATGAGCAATTTTTTCATCATCGATTCAACTTTGCTACCGGAAAATCCTTCCATACTCTTTGAAATGGAAGCAGCCGCATCATTTACATCAATGTCCATCAAATCTCCATCTTCATCATCGCCTTCATTGTCGCTATCGCCTACAAGTGGCATAAGTGCCGCAAGGACCGGGGTAAGCAACGAAGCTAAATCTCCCGTAAGGTTTGCGGCAACCATAGCAGGAAAGGGTCTGATATAAAAATTCAAACCTCCAATCGTTTCCTTCTTTGGTTCAAGCTGCTTTAATCGTGCCATATCCTACCTCCTAACTTTCTACACCATCAGCTACCACAATCTCCCACTCACGGTTGTTCTGAGCCTTTCCGTAAGTTTTGCTTGCGAGTTTAGTAATCCAACCAGTAGAAGCACTGAATTTTTCATTTCCAACGAGATCTTTTACTGTAACAGGGAAAAATCCTTTTCCGTTTTTCTTCATCTTCTCATACATCTTCTTGCAATATGCGTTAGTCTTAGAGTTCTGAAGAACAGATACCTTTACTGTGTAAATAGAGGATGGATCTACGCTTACGCATACCTCTCCATCCGCTCCTGCTACATAACTATTACCGTCGCCGGCAGGCTCAATAACAATAAAGCTGTCATCAGCAAAACCGCTTGCAATATGGTTTCCAAGTGCAAGCGTTACCTTTTTCGGATTATAAGTTGTTACTCTTGGCATTAACCTTCACCTCCTTCTATGCGTACACAAGATTTCCATTGATATTTACAACCTGGATTGCTCCGGCTAATTTAGCTGTAAATTTGCAGCCTGTTAACTGTCGGGATGCCTTTTCTGCATCACTCATACTTGCAGACGAAGGTACGATAATTGTATATCCTGGAATCTCGTTATCATCATCGTCATACTCAGTCGGAGCAACGCCCCCTACTTTCTGCCCCACTTTTAACGATTCTTCCATCTTGCCTTCAATCGCAGTAATACCTTCATCAGTAAAAGGCACTTTCGTGTTCAACACAAGAAGATTAAATACTCTTTCCTGCATGTCATTCTTTAGCCAATCTCTGAAACGAATTGTATCAATCCATTCGTTTCCAAGCACCTTGCCACCCATCGAGCTTGTGACGTTCTTTTTAGCATAAGTTGTAAAATATGTGACATAATTTCCATCACAGTATTTTTTCATATCAGTCGATAACTTGCACGGATATACCGCAGCCAGTTGTTTTAATCCCCATGTTTCACTTCCTGGATCATATCCAAAGCACTTAGCCATCATTGCCAACGAAATATAATAATTTTCGTCCGGTGTTTCCTCAACATCAGGAACACCACCTCCATAGACAGCAAAGCTGCGGAAATAATTCGTTGTGCTAACTGGCAAAGTCTGCTCAACAAATGTAAATCCAAAGATCTTCTTATTGGCTTCTGTCCATTTGATTGTTTCTTCAATATCTGCTTTATTAAGAAATGCTTTTGATAAAGCAATTCCATACCATCCGCCAGCTTCTTTCGCCCTGTCAAGAGTAACGCTAATTTTCTCATATGTAACAGGATCGCTTTCATCACTCACAACCTGTCTCGCAATAACATAAACAAGACTTGGCTTTGGTGATTGTGAAAATGCCACATTCGCCATAATGTATGCCTGTGATTCTGTTGAAAAGCCATAGTCCGCAAGTTCTCCTGTCTGCGCTACACTAATGACTTTTGTTCCGATATTGTCAGTTGATTTCTTTCCAACAACAGGTCCTTCAACAACAAGTAATACATTGTTGAAACTTTCGTCACTTGAACCCGGAGTAGAAATCTCAATGTCTACATTAACAATATCATCAAGATTATTTCTAATCGCCATTGTCTGTTTCCTCCTGTATTCTTATTTCTTCTATTGCATAGGTTTCTGCCTCTGCAAATTCTTTCATTCCTCCACCGCTTGAATTCGGAACTGTTTGAATTCCAGATACTCCATACTTTCCATCAGCCAATCCGACAAATGTTACCGTGAATTCGCACATGGAACGATAATTGAATTTCGTATCTCCGATCAGTTCTGATAAATCTCTTATGGGTGGATTCATAACAATAGTTACATTCTTTTCAGCCAGTTCTTCTGTAATTCCATCCGAATCGAGAAATCTGATAAATTCTTCCAAATCTTCTACTGCTGTATTCTCAAAGTAGCTTCCATTTCCAGCTTTTACCTCTTTCCCAACAGTATATAAATTGATTTCAAAAGTGAAATCATAATTGTAATATCTATGTTCTCTTTCATCGTCTGACAAAGGAAAAGCTGACCTATTCAAATTACTATACCCAAGCGTTATATATGGCGGTTTAGGTGTTACACCTTTGGTTTTCGTCCACACCACCATCGCTCCTGGATGATACCGCTTAACAAGTTCGTAAATGAACTTCTTAACCTCTGAAAATGTCATTCTGTTTCCTCCATTTCAGAATTGCTTGGCTCTTTGTTCTCGCTGACTGGTATCAGCTTAAATGTTGATGTCCAATGCTTCAAAATTGTATTCCTGCTTAGGCGAGAAGACATGCATTCAAACCATCTTCCATCATACAGAAGCTGGTCTGACCTAACGCATTCTTCCTGTTTTGATGTTCTAACAGGGAAATCTCCAAAAGTTTTCAACATTTCCTCATCCCTGCTTCCACCAGCCTCTATAACTTCATCATCAGATAAAGTCTGCACATCAAGAATAACTTGGATGTCTTCATATCCGGCTGTAGGATAGCCATCTATAATCTTGTCTTCCCCATACCTTCTCAATGTGTATGAACTACCAAAGAATGGCATTAGTCAGAACCTCCTTTCTCCTGTATTACATAGTTAATCGACTGTCTCATACGGCCTGTATCAATCAATGGTTTATCAGAACCTTTTCGTTTTATGGTTTCCGGTGAGTTCGGAACGAAATCACCATTTACGATTTCTTTCTGAATCAAACCTTTCTGAAACACGCCAATTTTCTTTAGTACATCTTCAGCAGAGCCACCTTTTACCAGCTGTGTTCTCATTGACTGCAAAAAGGCATTGATTTCTGGCGAATGGGCATCGACGCTATCTCGCAGGAAAGGTCTTGACGGGATATGGACAGTGCCGAGTTCATTGAACATTGCTATATCAACTAAATCAACACCATCCTCGCTGCCTACCCCCTGTTGTATGCCAATACGAACCTCAAGTTTATTAAGGTCCTCCAACATCTTCTGAAATTTCTTGCCATCTGCAGTAACTTTCTCTCTAACCTTAACCGCCACAATCCACACCAGCCGACACAATCGTGACAATGCAGCGCTTTCTCAAATTAAGGTACTGCATACCATACACTGTTAATCCGAATTCCGAATCTGTCGCAGTGTTTCCTGCCTGATTATTAGAAAAGGACACCGATGTCTCACCTTCTGAAACAGAAGATAATCCAATGGTGTCCCCTACCGTTCCTATGCCGATTGTCTTTCCTAAACCAGACATTTTCATTTTATGTGCCGCTAAATATGCCAAAGCCTGCGGATACAACTTTCTAAACCTCTTTTTGCTGATAAGTGGCTCTGCAAGAGATATGAAAGTCTGTACTGTATCATCCGGTACATCTGCAAACTCACCCATGGTCTTTTTTATAATTTCAAAGGCATCCATAATGGTCACCTCCTACTTGCTGAGTTCGGCTACAATTTTCTCCTTTAGAGTATCAACGGTATCATCGTCCGTTACCTCAAGCCCCATTCCTACAGCTTTTGTAAGAAGGTCATCTTTCTTCATAGTCTTTACAGCTTTGATCTCAGCTTCCTTAGCCTTTGCTGCCTTTTCCTGCTCCGCCTTATACTTTGCAATAGCTTCCTCTTCGATACGAGCTCTATCAAGGTCACTAATACCTGTGTTCTCCTCTGCGGAAACATTCTGGGAGTCAACCACAATTCCTTTCTCCAGATAATAAGAAATTACCGGATGGGTTTCCATTCCCTCCGGTAACTCTAAATCCGCTCCAGGAAGGAGCGGCTCTCCGTTGATTCCGATAATCTTTCTCGACTTATTGATAATCTTCATAATGTCATTCCCTCCTTAAATTCCGTATGCAAGAAGCATTGATAACGGATAATAAATGATAAGTCCAGCAGTTCTTGTTTCGCAAGGAATCTCTGTCTCGAGTTTCTGTACCTGCAATGGGTACTGGTAGAACGGAAGCGGAATTTCCAAACTGAACTTTTCCGGATCCTTCGTGTACATAAACGCAACATTCTTTCCTGTAGGATTGATATCAGTAGCGGAATCCTGTAGCTCTGCCATGCTCTCGAAGTTCTTTAAGTATGGTGCATGGTCTTTGATAAAGCTGAGTACAGTAGTCTCCGTATCTGGAATTCTTCTTGTTGAAAGATCCATGTAAATGTACGACGGAAGAGCTAATGTATCAGGCTTTTCGATAGACATTGTAATCTTGTCAACAAACTTCTGCATGCCATTGATATCCTCAAGAATCTGATCAGCAGTCTTATGTGCCCAGTCTGTGTACTTCTTTCCATCAACTTCAACCTCAGACAAAGTGTACAGAGGAATGTCGGTACCATCAGAGAAAATGCCGACGAGGTTATGTTTCTTATCGCCTGCAAAAGCAATCTTATTAACCATATAATCTGACGCTCTTCTTGCAGCTGCACCTTTTCTGGCATCAAGAGACTTTCCTGCCATTCTGGAAGCTCTCATTTCCTGTACATTGTAACCATAGCTGTCACCGACAGACTTAATAGAAGCAGTGTGGGATTCGCCCTGTACATCAACTCTAGGAAGGTCTGTGGCATAATTGTTAATGATTGCCGCCATACCGGTAATATCATAGCTGTAATATGTTGTGGTCTCTGCTCCCTCATTAACCTCAGAAGTGATAGGGAAGCAAGACAATGCAGAGAGCTCCGGATACTGCTTGTCATAAGTCTTTGTCTTTACCTGGTCAAGTTCTCTGGCAAAGAATACAGTTGCAGATTCAACGCTATCAAAACGAAGCTGCTCACTTCCCGCAAGCCCCTTAACAAGGGGAGAACCCTTTAATGCACTGTAATCATCCATGTTAAAATCTTTCATTCGTGAATACCTCCTTCTTATTTCTCCGCAGCTTTCACAACCGCACCCGGTCTGAACTCTGCGTTTGCAATGCCATTATCAGTTTCTCCAAGGAAAATAGCATTTACTTCCACCTTGGTTGCTGAATCTGCAGATGTTGTGAACTTTCCTGCCTCATCACCATCCGTAATTAAGTAAACCTTCTCCTTGTATGCAGGTTTAGCTGCTGCTCCAGTCTGCACCCAAATTCTTCCAAAATGAAGGCAGCCTACTGTACGCTTGCTGTTGATGGAAACATTGTTATCCATATCCTTTTCCACCATAACAGAATTGTGTACTACAACACCCTCAAAATCATCAGATGTTGCACCTGTTGCCGGAAGTTTTACGTCAGTGCCTTTATTTGTTCCAACGACAACACCAAGACCAAAGGCAACACCATCACCTTCCGCCTGTCTTGTTGTAACATCATGGGCTGATAAATCAAACAGCCCGCCGGCCACTCCTTTAGGAAAGCCAAAGCCATAACTTGTCTGTACTGCTGTGCTCATTACTTTCTACCTCCTGTCATATTCGCAATCATTTTCTTACGAGCAGATGTTGAATTACTAACCTCTTTTGCATCCTTGCGGACCTTATCAGCTGCAATTCTCTCTCTCTGATCATTAGTGCTCTTTCTCTCATGGAATGACTGCTTTGCAATGTCATAAGCTGCATTGATATAGCTGTCACTCTTTCCATCAAGATTCATCTTCGGATTAACTGCCTTGATAATGCGTTTTCTTCCTTCTCTTACCGAAAGCCCTTCAACTCCATCAAGGTTTAATCGGTCAGCCATTCGGCACACATCAAGGCGGTCCTGAATAATTTTATCCACAGAATCCATGTTTACTCCTTTCTGTTTCTCCGGATCGCATTCTGCACCCGCTCCCTCGTCATCCGAATCTGTGTTTTCGTCTGTAGGAGCAGTTTCTTCTTTCTCTCCAGCATCTTCTCCTTCATCACCATTCATATCGCTCTGAGCCTGCATCTTGTCAATCTCCTGTAAGAGAGTATCAAGGTCTGCTTTCTGCTCTGCAATAATATCCTCTGGCGACATACCATCACCCTCAGCATCTCTGCGGTCAATATTCTCCTTAACCTTTTCAACGGGTGTCTTTTCCGGTTCTCCATTTTCCTCCGGATTAGCTGCTGGTGTTTCCTCTGGATCTTCTCCATCAACTCCCTCACCAGTTGCCTGATTTGCGGCTTTCTGAGCCTTGAATAAAGCAATAGCAGCTTCCATCTCTTCTGGTGTAAGCTCTTCGCCCTCATCAGCTCTGCGGCCTTTTGAATTAGGTTTGTACATAATTACTTTGCCTCCTTTTAAGATTTGTGTATCATCATCCTTGCCATCGATATTCAAGCGAGCAGTTTCTCCCGCTCTTGCTTCTCCGACAAGTGCAAGATGATTGATTTCGATATTTTTCTGAATACAATCGTATTTCTCTCCGTGATATACTCCCGGAGTATCATCAGTATCAAGGCTGTATCCAAGGGATAACTCTTTCAATCCGCAACTTTTCAAAGCATTTGTATCATGAATAATAATCTCACAGCGAACGCTATCTCCATCCCTGTATCCTTCACTCATAATTGTACCTATCTGCTCTCTGCGGACATTCTCCTTATCCACTTCTCCAGCATCATGTGTAATGATGATTGGTTTGCCCTTGTAACTCTCCAACGATTTCTTGTCAAAGACATTCTCAGGCAATCGGAGTTCCCTCCGTGTGCTTCCATCGTCATTCTTATACTCAAATATGCCACATGTAGTCACAATTGGGTGATCTACAAGATAGCCTTCTTCTGTGTAATAAGTCTGATCCATGGAAATGCTGTCAATTCGTTTCAGCTTCACTTTCTGCACCTCCTGCTTTCTGTCACTTTTTCAATGCAACCACTTCCTTTCAAACTGGCAAATCCAGATTATCTATATCAAACACCGGAATTGCACAACACCGGCATTGATAATCCTGTCCAGGATGGCATTTTCTGCCATTTCCTACATCTGGCGGATTGTCCCAGCTGATTATCTTTCCTTCCAGCTCTCTATGGCTTTTCCGCTCTCGTCTATCCATTACTCCAGACCATTCATACTTTGACACACCAGCATCTCTCTGTTGGCTCTCCGTAATATCAGCATTAAGCTTCGCTGTCTGGTCTCTGGCTATTAGTTTTGCATGACGCTTACTCATTCCATATTGGCGCTGAATTTCTCTTACGATATTCGTTGTGGTTGAGCCTTTCATATAGCTTTCATAAACCAGTTCCTTCATTCGCTCAAGAGATTGATTAGGAACCGTCTTTATTAAGTCCACATTGTCAGACACCCACTTTTCCAGCATCTGTGCGTAATATTCTCCAGAATAATAGTCATCAAGCAAATCAATACCTAATGTCTTACTTACTGCTTTTTTCCATTCCCGAACTGTGAGTTTGTGATCAAGGTTGGCAATTCTATTTATCTGCCTTTTCAAATCATAAAGTCCAAAGGCACTATCAAGCTCTCTCTGAATAGTCTTAAAAAGAATTGTAAGGCGGACTATTGTATTATCCAAAGCTGAAAACCGAGCTGTCCTGCGTTTCTTCTCGTTATCTTTCTTGGAATCAGTATGCAGCTGTGTACCATCATTGAGTATTTGCTTAATCTCTGGTATATACTTCATAAGCACTTCTTTCTCAATGGTCATATAGGCATTTATCAATCTTACATACTCTCTTTCTGCACTGTCAGGATACTTGGGTCTGTATTTGCATCGGATAATCTTTTTCCCCTTATTCCGCTCTTTTAATTCAGACCGCAACAGTTCTTTTCTCAATCTTTCATCCAAACTCTCACCTTCTCTCATTGCCTCTTATTCGGAAATTAGCTTATAATCGTCTATTTGACTGTTGACACTAAAAAAGCCCCATAATGCCACAATTAGCGGCACTACAGGGCAAAAGAAAAGAGCCTCACGCTCAGCAAGGCTCGTATCTTATATTCCAAGTTCATCCAAATACTCAATAATATCGGATGATGTTCTCTCTGGATTCTCTTTGATGAAATCAATGACACTTTGAATGTCCTCTTCATCCTGCTTTTTCATTGTACAGTTTATTCCATACACAAAGTCATCGTATGTGTCTGAGACATTTTCAGTCAATTCCTTCAATTCAGCTAATAACTGTTCTTTCATAGGACAACCTCCTTAATCTGTGGATTCCTTCATGTATATTTCGTAATCATCAAAGCCATGGTTTCTGAATCGATATACATAAGCTGGGCTATCTGGCTCATTTGAATGCGTCCTTATATAGCAGCTCGACTTACCCTTATACTTTGCGTGATACACATTATTTATATCATGCGTCACCTTCGCCTTTTCCTTTGCAGTCATTGGCAAGGACTGGGATTTCTTTTTCTTAGAGCCGCTCTTTTCATTCTTTTTTCCGCTACCCTTTGGGTATCTTCCGGAGCCAGGACCTCCATCTGCTTCCATATTACTTTGACTTACCTCAGCTGTCAACCGAATTTCATCCAGTTGCCTTAGAAAGTCCTCAAGTGAAAGTCTAAACGGAAGGAATAAGTCCATGTCAAGAACACTTCCTACATCTTCAAAACGGGCATCTTCCATCTCTGTATTAAAGCATATTGGATTTCCATAATACTCTGTGCATAGAAAAACCTGCGAAGGGCAATATTGTTCGGACATACCAGAAATCAAAGTTACTGGAATTATATTTGCTATATTGATGCCAAATTCTTCCCTTGTTTCTCTTATAGCCGCATCTTCCGGTGTTTCCCCTATTTCAATATGTCCTCCAGGTCCACACACAAGTCCATTGTCTTTCCTTGTGCCAACAAGCACTTTCCCATCTTTCACAACAATGACACCGCATCCGGTAGGAATAGTTGTATCCGTTGCTGAATCAGTTTCAGTTTCTTCCTGCTCCTTTGGTGCTTTTGTTTCTGCAGACAATGCTGTATTCGATGTTTCGGCTGATTCATTGGCATTAACCGGAGCATCATCTACCATAGCCTCCCAATCGTCTTCATCATCCAGAATATCATTAACAGTAAATTCTCCGTTCTCTGCCAATCGCTTTCTGACTTCCGAAGCATCAAGAGCCTGCATATCGACATAAACCTGTGCGGTCTGTGCCTTTGTAAGTTCAGTTGCCGCCTTCGTCTGATCAACCCCAGCCTGTTCCGCTTCACTTAGATTCCAAAGAGGTTTAAATTTCAGTGTATAATCCGGTATTTCCTCGAACTCGCCTTTATACTTTCCGGCTATCAAGATAATATCAATCAGCACTCCAAGATTTCTTTTGAGGTTCAACTTCTGAATCTTATTCACATAGGAGTAATAGTTCTCCATATCTCCCTCTCCGGTGGAGTTTTCGCCGGCTGGTGACCTTCCAAAGAGCTTCGTCTGCGGGATGTTTGTTACTGCCGAAAGCATATTGCATGTCGCATCGATAATATCCTTTACTCCGGAAAATGTCACAGTCTTATAATCGTAATCTTCTCCGTTCGCATCAATAGCTATAGAATTGATGATGCCTTTTGCCATATCAATTATACGCAATCTTCTAAGAACAATATCCTCGCCCTCGTCTGTTTCCAGAAGATTGGCAAGGTTATTCATCTTGTAAATTGCCTGTACCGCCCTATCAAGCAGTTTAACTCCATTTCCATGCGATGTAACAGTTTCCTGCAAGGCTTTATGTATTCTCGTGTACTCTGGCATACCAAAGAACCGATACTCCGTCCTTGAGCTTGACTGTGGCAGTGTTCCATTCTTGAAAAGAAGGCATCTGCTCTCGTGCACTCTGAACTGTCTGCCATACGTAGGCGATATGTCGTAAAACTCTGGCTTTCCAAATTTGGACCATTTACCAGTCTTCGGATCATGATTGTATATGCTATTGTAGTCTGGTGTAATCAGTGGTCTTTCAAACACCAGCAATTCATCAATGCCTCTGATGTTATCCCAATCAACAGGTTCATCAATCTGTTTGCCATCATCAATAATCATAACCATAAGCGATCCGCCATAAAGTCTCGACCATTTGATAGCTGTAGAAGCTGCACCCTCAAAGTCCAACTCGTCAAGTGAATCATTTATAAATGTTTCCAGGTCAACATCATTTACACCATATTCAAATCCACTACTAACAGCATCATCAGATGGGATATCTATTATCTTAGCGAACAATCCGTTTTCCTCGTAGTTCAGTGTGAGTTCCACATCTGTTACAGGATCATCACTCTCAAAACGATACTGCTCTGACACATCATCTTGAGTACCATACTTATTCATCAGATTCTTATATCCATCTGCTCTGCTTTCTTTCTCATTGTCCTGCATTTCCTCACCTCCTAATCTACGAGACTTCCGATATTGAATGTCTTTTTCTGGTAGCAAGACAGTGCAACCGCATCTGCTCTATCCGGGGAATCAATTCCTCGTTTCTTCATTTCCTCTTTGCTTTCAAGCAGCATCTTCCCCCTGCTCGTCAGCCTATATTTCCTGCAAGTAAACTGAGCAACAAGCTCATTGTCATTTTCCAGACTTACTTCCTCCATCATCAAGGCATCTTTCACTGTGCCCCAAAGATATGTTGTCATATTGTCGTAAATATCACAGGCTTTCTGTTTCCCATCACCAAGTGTTTCTTCCGGAACTTTACCTGCGGCATTAACCGGAACAATTACCATTCGTGTGAGCTTTTCTTCCTGCTTTACTTCCTCAAGACGGTCTGTAACCCCGCCACCAAGGCCGCAATCATCAATGTTAATGTATATCTTCCCTCTGTATCGTGGAAACTCTGTTATAGCTTGTCTATAGAGCTGTACTATCTTTCCAACTGTCGTCATAAGGCTTTGCCCTCTGAACGATACAGGAAGCGTTATTCTTCCTCCTACGTTCTTAGCAATAACTGTTTCATCCGAGCCATATCTCGCAACATCCACACCGAATGATATTCGCTTAATAGGAACATCGTCTGGCAAATCCAGCATACAGCAATGTTCTACTATGGAAAGGGCTATAAACACATCATCTTCCTGCTTTGGAAATTCTCCGAACACACGGACAAGAACAACATTACTGTCTTTCCCATATTTCCGTATGAGAGATTCGATATTCTGCTTGTTGGTTCTCTTACTATCTGCAGACGATACCGTATGGCACCTGTATATCGACCTATCCACATTGAAAGCATCGTAAAATGTTCCAGATGTTCTTGTAGGGTTTCCGCACATCAGCAGCTTATTGTTTGCTCCAGAAAGAGTGCCAAGTATTGCTTCCATGATAGGATCTGCAACACCAGAAGCTTCATCAACAATAAACAGCATATTGTCCTCGTGGAAACCTTGCATATTCTCTGGCTTTGTAGCAGTCCTAGCTACGGCAAACCAACGCTTTTCGTTGCCAACCATATAAATATAGGTCTTCGTCCATTTGAGGATGTCTGAGAGCAAAGGAGACTTGCTCATCCACTTGCTGACTTCGGACCACAATACATCGTGCAACTGCTGTTTGGTAGGAGCTGTTGCAACAATTCTCGGATAGGGATAGCAGCATAAAAACCACAGCAGAGCAACGGCTTCCATACCTGTTTTTCCAACACCCTGTCCAGACTTGATTGCAACCTTTGGGCTTTCCGCCAAATCCATCAAAGCTTGTTTTTGCCAATCATCAGGCTCAAACAGTAATACCTCTTGTGCAAATAGCACCGGATTTTTCCTGTATATTGGGATTTTCTTCTGGAAGAATTTTCTTCGTAATGTCCGTGAGTTCTTATTCATCTTCGCTCACTTCCTCTCCCAATACAGCTGCAATCCAATCATCAACCGCATCGTTGCCAGCACTTTCACTTTCAAGCCTTGCCTTTTCTATGCGATACTTGGACAACGCTTCAATAGCCTTTGTCTTTTTGCTCTGCACAGTAGAAAGTTCCTGTTCCAGCCTCGCTATGATCATATCCTTATTGGCTGTGTGTGTTGCTATATTATAGGACTTACCCGGAAGAATTTCTTTATTATCAACCTTCTCCTTCTGGCGCCTATCGTACTCTGCCTCTTCCTCTTGGTCTTTAAACGAGCGTTTTGACTCGCTTCGGTTCACATCCATTACCGCAACCTCTCCTTTTTGTTCGCGGTATTTATTGATTGCTTTAAGTATTCTTCGCTCTCTAATCGAAAAAAGCTGTATCTGTTCCATCAGTTGAAGCTCTGTATCTTCTGGAATAGACCCAAGAAGTTCCTGCTCATCTGAATCCAACGCATCCATAAATACAGGAACATAACCGCCATGCTTTGTTCTGTCTGGTGGAGGGTTTGGGTTTGGATTGCCAGAACCGCCTTTTGCATTCTGATTTTTGGGTTGACCTCCCCTCTTTTTCTTTTGCAACGTTGCATTTTTCTTCTCATTTTTTTTCGCAACGTTGCACTTGTTTTTTTTTGAGGCTTTTCCCCATCCGTACCGGTTCTTCCAGCTGCGGACTGTTCCGTCTGAAACTTCCAGTTTCTTAGCAATCTCAACCATTGCCATACCATCATTGAATAGCTTTTCAGCTTGTGTTACTTTCTCGCTCGGTGCTCTCGGCATATCACCACCTCTCTCCTGTTCGTTTTGCAATCGTGGACGCACAAAAGGGAGGGTGTATGCCCTCCCGTGTGTCACTCTCACGAATATTTATTGTTTTAACATTAAATCTTCGTTATAAACTCTGCTTTTGAATAACCCTGATTTGGTTTAATCATCATATTCAAAAAGTCTTCTTTGGAGAAGTCCGATAATCGGAATATTTCCTCTGGCCTCATGCCAAGCTGCTTACCGATTTCTTCAACAGATTTCCCCTCTCCCATAAGCTCTTTAACAATCGCTTTCATAGGTTCAAGCAAATGTGTACCTCTTGCCCTGTTGTGGGTTACAGTACCGTAAATATTACCGGCTTTATCCTTATGTTCTACAATTACAACAGGAACCTTGCCTTCAAGCATTGACTTCAAAGGTTCTTCTCCTGCAACAGTCCATCGGTGGAAACCATCAATAATCGTGAAATCCGGTCTCACAACAATTGGTAATGTCCATCCATTGGTTAATATGGATTGCTTCAGCAATTCCAAATTCTGTTTTGACACTTTATTTGGGTTGTAATCGTTTGGTTTTACCATATCCCTGTCTACCCATTGGAGAGTAGAAAGCGGGCTACTCAATTTCTTATCCATTTGTCATGCCCTCCTTCTTTTTGGCTTCTGTAATGTATTTACCATAGATTCTCTGATATAAAGCACGATAGGAACGCAGCTTTGGATCACCAGAAATAAGTCCTTCATATATGGCCTTGCAATCCTTATTGTCCGCAATAGCAGAAACACTCATAAAAAAGTTCCTGTATCGTTCAGCAACATATCTCTTGTGCTTTGTTTGGAAATTTCCGTTCATATCTGAAAACAGTTCCAAAAGAGCCGCTTTATAATCTTTCTCAGCCATTCCCTTCTCATTTTGTTTTCTTGCAGCTGTGCTCCTACCAAACATCTCACTATCCCAATATAAGGCTGCGAGATATGCGTTAGGTTCCCGTCTTACTATCCGTTCCATAAGGTTCGGATAATACTCATTCATTTTGACAAGGCTCTTTGCCGTGTCAATCGAAAAGAACTGTGATACTCTTAATTGTCCTTTTCGTGTCCCAGACTGCCATAAGAACAGGTATATTTCCGGTATATCAACCTTTTCTCGAAGGAGGTAAAGCCATACATCATTATTGGTCCAATCGTATATTGGAAAGACCTGGTGCTTATTTGTCATTGTCTTTCCAGCTTTAAGCATAGTTGCAATATTTTGCAATCTCTGCACGGATTCCGCTGTCCTGATTCCGGTAATTGTTATTCCTCCGCTGCATATTCTTGGAAGAAAATCCTGATATGCATCGATACGAGGTCTTAACAGCGGATGATTTCTGATTGCGAATGATGGCGGCTGTCTTACCCAAACGTCTTTTTTATATCTGTCCCAACAAATAAAAGTTTCATCGTTGGACAACTCATTAAAGCAGTTGTAGTGTTTTACTTCTAAGCAATACCACTCAAACTTTGCTCCAATTAGCATAAATTTCTTTCGCCATTCTTTCACCTTATCTTCCATGCAAGGGAAAATGGCTTCCTCGTCTATAAATTGTACAGTAAGCTGTGCCGGATTGATTTCCCCTGCCTGCACAAGCTCCATAACAAGCTGTGCCATACAAAGGCTGTCCTTACCACCGCTGAAAGACATATACACCGGCAATCCGTTTTGGAATACATTTCTTATACGGATTTTGGCGGCCTTTACAACATCTATACTGGATTCACACCGCTTTATAGCCATATTTTCTCCCCGCATTTCGGACAGATAACAAATTTCTTTACTTCGGTGGTATCTTCACTGTCCTCTGGCATTTCCTGTTGTGGCTGAGCAATCGGCTGCGGTGCTGGTGTTGCCTGCTCCGCCTCCGCTTTTTGAATCTGCTGTTCTTTTCTCTCTCCGCTTTCTTTAATGCTCTGGATTTCTTCATCATCCAAAGTTCCATACTCGGAGAGCTTTTCTGTAACATCCTCTGCCTCTGACACCATCTGCTTTAATATGTCTTCATCAAAGCCCGGGATATCAAGGTCGCCCTGCAGGTCCTCTAAAAAGCTATTGAGTGTATCGAGATTTTCAATACCTAGGCTGAAAATCTTATTGTCTGCAATCATCAGCTTCTTTTTCTGATTTTCAGTAAGGTTGTCATACTTATAAACATCAGCTGTTTCTTTTCCCATGGCAATCAATGTTTCATACAAACCATTTCCTGCCAAGATTACATTGTTTTCGTCAACAACAATCGGACGGATCTGTCCGAACATTTTGACACTTCTTTGGAACTCTTTCAGCTGTTGCTCCGTATGAATTCTGACATTCTTTTCTGGCTTCACGAGGTCCACCAGCTTCATTGTGATAATTTCCATCTTTGTTTCCTCCTGTATTTTGATTGGAGGAACAAATCCGTATGATATATACGCTATCTGCAAATAGCAAAAAGACAGCACTTGCAATCTTTTGTCTGCAAATGCTGTCAAGTGTCAGCAACTTATTTTATTGTCTTTAAGAATGCTTTTGCACTCTCAAAATATTCTGCCGCCTCAATTACTATGGAGCTGTCAATCTCATAGATTTCGCTCCAGGCATTCTCTGTACTTCCTGTCCATTGCCTTGCTGGCCAAGGATGCGTTCCACATAGATAGCCATTTTTCCAATCATATATAGGCGGCATAGCCAAATTATAATAATGGATATATGCCAAAACCTGCTCATGCGTCCAATTTGACAAAGGGCTATATCGTGTAACCCCTTGGCTGTTGGTGTAGATATTGTCACCTTTTCCAACATAATTCCCATCAGCCCTTCGTCTTCCAAGAAGGAGCATATCGAGGTTGTTTTCTTTGTAGTATTTTGCCTGTCCTCTATGTTGAACAATATGGAACCATTGAGCTGCATATTTGCTATCCTGCGGGAAAAGCATGTGTGGATGAGTAACAAGCCACTTAATATCCTGTCCTGTATTGATAATGGACAATTCCGGAGGCTTATTATCCTCAACCCATTGCGTAAATGCTTTATACTCCAAATTGCTGATTACGAGGACGCAGGAGCTTATTCCTGCCCGACGGCAAATTTCTCCAAGCACAAGGGAATCTTTTCCTCCGCTCCATGCGTAGGCAGCTTTCTTTCCTTTCGTCTTGGCTTTTATATCCTGTATGGTCTTATCTACAAGCTGATCCAACTCTTTTTTAGTTATCAGCTGTTCGATTTTGTCAAAAATTTCTATCCAGTCAGAGTTTTTGATTCGCTGTTTTCTTCCAAGTACGCTATCCATTCTCTGCACCCCTCTTTCTGCTTACAATCAAAGCAACTGTTCCGGATAACAGAACCGTCAAAAGACTGCCTGCTGTCTTATAAGCTGCAGTTCCTGTGATATTTCCATAAGCAAATACAGGAAGTCCTATAATCAGTGCGGTCGCAATGCCAGCAACAACACCTTCTGGTTTGAGCTTTACCCCCTTTAATGTAAATATTGTTGGGAGAAGCGTTGCTGCTCTGAGTGTGCCATACATTAAAAACAAATGCGTAACTGTAAGCCCTGGGATATTGGCAACTATAATTCCTATTACCAACAGTGCAACCATGGCAATCTTGGTCTTTCCGAGCGTATTCTTTTTGAATATGTCTGTTGTGAGGGATGATATTGCACACAGATTACTGTCAATCGTAGATAATAATCCAGATACAATCATAAATAAAAATGGGATTACCGCCCAGCTCGGAAATAATTCTGAAATGAGTTCAAAGTTAATCACACCTGTATCAATTGCCGTATATCCCATTCCAGCTCCGACAAACCCAAGGATCCCCATTGACAATGGCACCATGCCAAATAGAATTGCTCCAACAAAGAAAGCCCTTCCTATTCGATTTTTCTTTACACAAAATGCTCTCTGCCAAAAACATTGGTCGCCAAATGGTCCTGAGATAAGACCAACTGTTGTAGGGAGTCCAAAACCAAGAAATATCTCTATACCTTTTGCAGAGAAAAGAGAGCTACACTCTCCTGTATATCCGCCAATTCCTGCGAACATATTTTGAAGACCGCCACCATTCTTAATGCCGAAAACTGCAAAGCAAACGCTTGCAATCAACATAAAGACCATCTGTATAGAATCTGTCAGTATAGAAGCCTTTATTCCAGAGAACTGTGAATACGAATAAGCAATCACAGCCATGATTACTGTCATGATCCAGAATGGAATGCCTGTCAGCATACTTAATATTTTGCTTCCTGCCAATAACTGGACTCCTGTAGATAATGCCGATAATGCTCCAAGCTGGAACAGATAAATATTTTTTACCGATTCAGATTGATATTTCTGGTGCATATATCCAGACAGTGTGATTCCTTCCGGCATTTCTTTTCTTATTCTCCTAGCAAACGGAATAAAGAATATGAGACAAAGCACATTAGGTACCAGAAACCAAAACAGCCCTGCAAAGCCTTTGGTATAAGCATTCTCTGTTGATGTAAATAGTGCAGGAGCCCATATCCATGTAGCTGCAATGCTTAATGCAGATATAAACCATCCTATATTTCTATTTCCAACACAAAACCTTTCGACGCTTTTCTCTTTGTTTGTCATAAGTACTGTTGCCGCAATCATAATTACCGCATAAGCAGCCAGCACCATAATTGTGTAATTCATTATTTTCCTCCAATCAATATTATTCTGGAGGAGCAGGTGCATTTCCTGTTCAATCGTCTCTCCTTTCTCGGAAAGTTTGCATCAAAAAAGAAGCCTGCAACAACTCTGCAGACTTCCCCGACGTTCGATTTAGAATTTTACAAATACGATTTTGCCATTTATAAGCTGTGATGTCAATGTAATTATTTTGTAGACGGTGGCTTTATCGTACTTTCAATCCGTCCACCCCGAATATAAGAGCGGTCAATCTTTCCTCCGCAACTCTCAAATCGGAATACACATTTTCCTTTGACATATTGTGCTTTGCCGCAATCTCTTTTACAGTAAGAACCGGTTCTGCCATGTACTTATCCCAAACCACCTCGTATCTCCTGCGGTCTATATCCTGGTTCGGAGATTTTTCACAATAGGCATCATACAAGCCAAACATTGTCTCGATATGCGAAACGATAATAGCCGTTCTGGTTGCACTTCTCTTGATGCTTTCAATGATCACCTCATTGTCATAAAGATTCATCATTGATTCCAAGATATCCAAAGCCGATTCCTCCATCTGTGTTCGCCCGAAAACTGAGTTTTCCGCATGTTCTTTGAGCATGTGATAATTACGCAGGAGCAGCTTTGTATTCCTCAATCTTCTGTCTGCCCGTTTTCCCTGCTCCTTTTTTCTTTCCTGCTCATAGGTTTTTAATGCTTCCTTTGCTCCAATTTCGGCTGCATTTGCACAAATATCCTTCAATTGTTCTGGTGTAAGAGCTATTATAACCTTTTCTGCTCTTTCTTCTGTTGACTGGCTGTCCATGCTGTCGCCCTCCTTCTTTTTTATTTCAAATTCATAACGAATTATGATATAATCTAACTGTCTGTTGGGAGGGTTGCGAAAGCACTCTCCTTTTACTTTTCATCTGTTTTTATAAAATCCTCAATCGACATTTGCCCTGGTATTTCATAATATGGAAAATCGTCTGAAGCAGTACCTGTTTTTGAATCTCCATCACGGATCCGCATACTGGTACCGAACACTCTCTTATAACATACCGGTCCGTATCCTACTTCCTTGCTTTGTTGGCTTCTCAATTTTCTTCCGCATTCCATACAGACTGCCATCAGAAATCACCTCCCTCAAAGATAAATACCTTATGTGCCGGTAGTCTCTTGTCCTTAAAATCTTCCCAGTACATATATGCCCCAGAAGCTAAACAGGATGCCGAGTATTCCTCAATCTCCTTATCATTTTTAAGCCACACACAATGACCTACGACATGTTCCTTTATTTCCTCCAGAAGTTCATTTTCCATAAGTGTCTGTATTATCTGCAAAGTAACTTCCAACCACTTCTCCGGAGTAAATTCTCCTATGTTGGTCTGGTAGAATTCCTTAAACACATTTTTATGTCTGGTATTTCCAAATCGTGTTGTGTATGTAGTTCCTGTTGGCTCGCTCCTGCCTATTCGATGATGTATTGCATAGTCCGAAATGCAAACTATCTTCATGTCTATCATCACCTCTTTTCTCGTCTCTCATTTAGCTAAACAACCACGAATCATATCCATACAAATTTTTTGATTTGCCTCTCAATGTAATGCTCTCATCAGTGCAGCTTCTCTTCACAGCTCTTCTCATACCTCTTGATGTCTGTCTTTTTGCATATCTCTTTGATTTTGGTCCTATCAAATGATTTTTATGATACATTCCCATAGTCATTCTCCTATCTTCCACTTCTAAGCATACAAAATAGCAACTCGGTAGTAGACTTCTTCCTCAAACCAAGTCTGCAGTTACTTATAACAGCCAGCTTCCATCTGCCCTTTTCAAAATCTAACTCTGTCGGGTTTTCAAACTCATCCGTTAATTCCGACATATAAGGAATTGCTACCATTATTCCGAAGTGTCCTGATGAATCCGGAGATACCTCATGCAGATGTTTATAAAACTTCCCATCTCGCATATCTGGCAGCAAATCCTTATAACATTCCATTGTTGTTACTATGTAATTCTTTTCTCCAATGAAATTTAATCCATTTCCAGAATAAACATCCTGCTTACAGCTTTTTATTTCATAGCAAACGAATATTCCTTTTTCGATTTCAGATATGGAACATTGTCCAGCAGGAATAAACTGCATAAAGTCAACTCTTTTAGGTTTTCCTTTTGCGGCCCACGGATCAATACTGACTTCACTCGCCCAATACTTTCCAATTCCTCCAAATTTATCTGATACAAGAAGATTTCCAAGAAATTCCGTTGTTTTCTTTCTATCCATCACAATCCCCTCTCTTTCAGCTTTCGGTCAATAATGGGTACAAGCATTCTTACTGAGCATTTCATGTGTAAAGTAGTTGGAGCATCCACAATTTTACGGAGCATATCATAGTACACTTCCTCTGCGGATAAATCCTTAGCATATTCCTCCGCCTGTTCCCTCGTTTGCTCTACGATCTGAATGCCTTTACACTTCTCTGAAATTTCGTGTATCAGTTCCACAGCTCTGCTCGTAAACACTATTTCATTATTATCTACTACTGGCTCTTCCAGCAACTTTTCCATAAGTTCATCTATCATTGTCTTTCCTTTCTGCATTTACTGCTTTCTCATATCCCAAGCACCTCATAAATCGTTCTGGTTTTCCACAGGCTTCATAATGTTTGCAGTCAATGCACACATTTTCTTTCTCATGTTTTTCCATCAAGAGACTTCCCCACCTTCCGCAGTTTCATTTGCACTTTCTGCCCTGTTATTCCATACCTTTGCAGCCATATCTTTGCACTCTTCAATACTGGTAATAGTATTATCTTCATGGTTCATATCAGGACAATATCCCTCGGTTCTCGCACCACATTTTCTACACTGACACCAAATAGTGAACCCGTATTTCTTATTGACAGCCTTCATTACTGCCCTCCCGCCACAAAACGGACACGTTTTAAGTTCTATACTCATAATCTTTACCTCACAATTCTAAATTTTTTCCTATTCTGCCTTGCATGATAATCATCTATCACATATTCATGGCATTCCTCTCTTTCCATATTTTCGGGACTTTCTCCATCAAAATTATTGCATATATCGCAAAAGAAACACGGGTGCCAATCGTATGGCACTTCTTCCGGATTGACAGTAAGGCTCTCTGCATTATTGATGCACGACCTGCATAAACAGTAGTAACATGGATCCACCATCGGAACTCTCTCTTGCTTATGTTCCGATGGCTTTTCCTCTGTTATATTCATAAATTTATCAAATGTTAGCTGACCGTTCATGGCTATTCATAGGTCGGCTCTGGCTTTGTATCGGAATAAACAAAATCCTCGTCTGCAGTCTCGTCTATGATAATTCGTGCATCCGCTCTCTGCAGTTTCGCAAGAAGCAAATCAAACTTATTCATGTGCCTAAGTGAATATATGTCAGGATTTGTGTCTGTTCTAATTTCCCATCCGGCTTTTCTATCCCCTGTCCAGTGCGAAAGACGTACTGTTCTGTTTAATTCATCCTGCTGTTCTTCATCATCCACTGTAAAGTCAATAGTTGCATACTTGAATGAGCTCCAGCTTCTCTCACCCTCTTCTTCGAATTCAAAATGTACATCCATCGCCTCGTATTCAGCATTATCCTCTATCACAATCTCTCGGCCCTCTACCTCCATATCACCGGCAACAAACTTCTTATATTCCTTGAACAAATCAGATATCTTTATATCTGTTTCCTGCGGTTCTTCCATCATAAACTTAAAATTTTCCAGCAAATTTTTGTTGTCAATAAGGACAGACTTATTGACCATTTCCGTAAGAAGTGTGTCCAATTTTACAATGTATCCACTCATGTCGTAGCTTTCAATAAACGGAACTAAAACCTGCTCAACTCTTTCTTTGACCGCCTTTTCAAGCTTTCCATAATTAAATGAACTAGCTATTGCTTTTTCTATTCCATCCGTCACCTTTTCTCTAATAATCTGATCAACAGTTCCATCCGATAGGATTTCATCTGTGATTCTCTTAATATCTTCATCAAAATTTGCCATACTATTTTCCTCCTAAATATCTGTAATATTCGATTGCTGGTTTTATAGCTTTTTGTACACCTGTAAGCACATTTGCCAATCCTGTCTCTATATCCCGAACGTCAATACCATTCATCTGACAAGCTATAGCCAGCCTCATTTTATCTTCATCTGGAGCTTTGCACAGTGCTTCGTGAATCTGTTCTTTTGTCATAATATGCCTCCTAAATTTCATTTTAGGCTAAACCCTAAATACAAATCCCCTGCAGTAAGGTTCATCATCTTCATAAATCACAAATGTTTCATGTTCTATTGGAACATCATATGTCCATGATATTATCTTTCCGTTCTTATCTTTCTCTTCACACCATTTTGCAGTAAATCCGAATACATCCGAACGCTCACAGTTGTGTACTATTCCACCATTAGGGATAGCCTTAACATATATTTTGCCACCTTCCCAGCAATCCCCCTCATCTGTTATTGCTCCCTCTAATTCAACCAGGTCATCACTTGCACCTGTAACAATTACAATTCTGTTATCTTTGGCAAGCTGTAATTCTTCTTTGGTAAACATTCGATAGTCATATTGTCTTCCATCAATTAAATTCGCAAATTCTTTTAATTCCATTGTCCTTCCTCCATCACTCTTAGTTATGCGTATCTCTAAAATTCTCCATCGCCCACTTATTTCCAGTAGCCCGAATCTTCGCTTCGGCTCTCTCCTGCGGTGTAGAACCTCTGCCAACGCATGCGAGTATGGATTTTCTTATAGAACTTCCTTCCGTTAATCCAGCGGCATCTAAAGCTTCCTTTGTTCCGCACTCATCGCATATCATTGTCTTATTGTCTACTCTTGAAAGTGCTCTTAACCACTCTGTTTCTTTTCCGCATCTTGGACATTTCATATTTTCTATCCTTTCTGGTGTGATTGCCGCACCAATGGTCTTTGTGATATGCACCCATGCAGTAATTTTCATGGGTGCAGCTGTTACACATCTCCTTTGGTGTCATTCCTGCATAACCTCGGGATTCTGTGGTTCTCTAACCTTCCATCCAAACAAACCTTTTTTAGCAACAACCTTCTCGCATTTTTCTGTAAGTGTAACTTCTCCACATCCCATCATTTGTAAAATTGTTGGTGTGGGTTTTCCAATTTCTGCCCCACATTTTGAACATATATATGGAATGCCCTTATCATATATCTTCCCGCAGTCCTTACATCTGCTAACCGGCTTATAACCTCTCACTAAAATAATCCTCCTTCCAAGATTGCTCTTGCAATAATGCAAGCCACAAATCCAATACAATATGTTCTCTTGTTATATCTGCTTTCATCAGCAACCATTCCGCAAAGCATAACAAACGCAATTATTATAAGTATTATTTTGAACACCATTTGTTTCTCCTTTCCGGGCGGAAGCACCTACCGCCCTTTTTCATTTGTGTGATATATTCCTTATCCGAGACCAATCAGATAGTGCATAAACATTTTGTTAATAGATACTTGGTGCTTACTTTATAGTCACAGGGAGAACGATTGTCTTAAAATCGCTATCCTCAGCTTCAATAATCATTGGCATTTTAGGACTATGTAAGGAAATACCTACATTGTCACAATCAAATGCTTTAAGTGTTTCAATTACCAATCTTGCATCAAATCCTATGGTCAATTCCTCTGAAATATCTTCCTGTAAATCAACTGTCTCATGGTAATCTGTTGTCTGGTCCTTGATGCTTAAACTAAGCTGACTCCCTGCTATTTCAAATTTAACGGGGCATTTTTCAGCAGTACACATTTTGGCTCGTACCATTGCGTTCAGAAGCTCTTTACGAGATATTACTGTATGTAGCGGGAGTTCTTTAAACATATTCTGATATTTGTAATACTCTCCCTGTACAAGCCTTGTGCATATTTCAAAATTCTCCGTTGCAAATATAGCCATTGCATTACTATGTCTGATTCTTACCTCTCCGGTTAGTTCGAGTGTCTTCAACTTATCTATTGTATTCTTTGGAATAAGCAGCTCGAATTCTCCGTCATAATCAATCTTATCCCACGCAAGGACATGTCCATCAAGTCCTACGAAATTCAGCTGTCCACCCTTAGCCTGCAGACACATGGTTGACATAGTGGCATTTCCTCCCTGTTGAGGAATTGCATAAGAAACTCTTTTTACGGATTCCAGTAGTTGTCCCGCTTTAAGTGTAAACTCGCTACCCTCTCCATCAATATCCGCTACCGGAAATGGCTCTGGATCCATTGTCTGATACTTATTTTTGATTTTGTCTGCTCTTATCGTCATTGTATTGCCATTTGAAACAGAAATATCTACTTCGCCGTCTGGCAGGTTATTGATAAGGTCAAAGGCTCTCTCCGGAATAATAAAGCATTCTCCCTCTGTGCCCTCTAACTTCGCCTTAACAGTCATTTCTAAGTTGTTGGCGATTAAATACCCTTCCTTTACCAAAATCCCCTGTAAGATAGGCATTGTTGTCTTTTTGGGAACAACCCCCTTGATCTGATTAAGCTTTGTTGCAAGCTCCGTTTTCTGTATTTTCATCTTTCAATTCCACTCCTTCCAAAATAAGAATCGTGCATTGTTTCTCCTGCAACCTATAAGGCTCCAGTTCCTGTTCTGTCATAAATTTGTGGCAAAACAATTCTTTCATTTTCTTCCAAGTCGCCCATGGCACTCTATAGAATTTGGTTAGCCCTAGCGATACCATCACATAGCAATGAGCACCGAACTTCTCGTATATGTCCAAACTCTCCCATTGCGTATCCGTCACAACATTTTGTCTGATTCTGTCACTGTCAGTATGCTTCGCTTCAAACATAATCCCCGTTCCATCACAGAGGATTCCTTTGTAATCAGGTTGTCCTTTCTTCTCGTAATATCCTTTGACAGTTCCATCCCTATCCTTGCCTGTGATATGAAATGGCTCTGGTGTCTTTTCTATGTGAGCCCATCCGTTTTGCAGATAGAATTCACACGCATTTGAAATCCACCTCTCGAATGTCTCTCCGGATGCTTTGCTTCGCCTGCCAACAAGCTGTCTTCGAGGATCAGGCATCGGCTCTCACCTCCAGATGTTTTTCAAGAATAGCTTTTATATCAGCCAATTTAGTTGCTCCAATTCCTTTCACAGAGCTAATCTCCTCGATAATTCCTGTAATATCCACAGTTTTATGCTTGGGTGCCTGTGTTTTTCCACAATTAAAACCTTCGCTTCTCGCCTTTTCCACTCTGTCCTCAACGTAATGTACCAGCTGCTCATCTGTCATTTTTCTTATCTTTACAGCCTTATTGTGAATAGCATTCTCGTCAGTTGTTCGTCTGCAGCTTCTCTTTGCCATATCGTTCTTCCTTTCTTCTTTTGACACTCTCTGGATTGCTATGCTGGCGGTATTGTCAGCATAGCCCTCTCTGTTTGCGTTCCATTTACTCATCTTCATCACCTGGACCTATCGTTACGCTCTCTGCCAATCCAATAAGCTCCGGTATATCTAATCCAAGGTCTTTACAAAACTCTTTGAAGCAATCCCTGCACATAAACCCGAATTGTTTGGGCTGTTCGCCTCTTTTTGACCTTGCCAGCAGGGTTATCATTTCGCTTTTTCTCAAATGAGCCTTGCATGATGCACAGCCATCAAACAACTTTGCTTTCAGCTTCGGACTAATTTCCGAATGTTGCAGCTGCTTTGGAAATTCTCGGCGCATATTTTCTTCCCCGACAATCGGAATCAGACTGTCTTTCATGAAAACTGGCACTGAATTATAATCAGCTTTTACAACGATATCTTTTATCCATTGCAGTTCTGGCACTATTTTATTTTTGTTACGTCCTGTCTCTGCTCCGATGATTATCCAATCAACCTGTCGAAACATCACATTATGCTTAGAAACAATGTCCCCCATTAGTGGTTCAATGCTGACAAACGTATTGCATGCAGCAGGAAGATAATTAAATCTATCAGCATCCGCATCACAGGTAATGGTTGTTCCGTACCACATATTTTCCAGTCCCGCCGGCACTCCAACTTCCGTATATCTCTCCGGATTCTTTGTAAGAAACAGGTAATTGTGAATTGGGTTATCCAAACAGGTTTCCATTACATCTCTGATCCATTCGTCCGGAACCCATTTCCCAAATATGTCAGCCATTGCCCCAACAAAAATGTTATTTCCCATTTTGAGCTTTTCCGGATAATCCATGCGGTACTTGTGGTATGTAGGTTCAAATCCAAATGGATAAACCAATGTATTTCCCGTTTCATTTAGCATTGGTTCTTCCAAAACAAATACATTGTCTGAATTATCTGCCGCAGGCTCTATTGAATAATCTTTCTTCGCCATCAAATTCAGTCTTACATCTCCAGCAAATCTGGCGGTCATTCTTCTTGCATAGCAATATGAACAGTTGTGTCGGCATCCTGTAATCGGATTCCATGTATGATCACACCACTCAATTTTTGATTTATTCACAGCGTTCCTCCTTTCTGACATATCCAAGCTGAACTTCCTCTTCCCATGGAACATCTGAACAATTAACATGCTGTCCGCACTTACTGCAATAATCCGGCTGATAATCTGGACCGGCATTGAGGATATGGTTACATCTAGGACATATGCAGTACTGATGAAGTGTAATAACAAAGCCATACTTGTTGTATGTTCCATGCTTGATTTTTGGTTTTCTTGCAATAAACTTCGGTATTATCAAGCTAGTTACCTGTTTCAGCACTTGTATCATCTCCTTCCACCCAATACTCTACAAAGTACATTGTCTGTCCTTTTCCTCCCGGCCGCTCTTTCCCAATCCTTACCGCATAACCAGCTTTCACTAATAAGCAACAGAGGGAATTTCTATCCTCGTCATTGAGCTTCTGGAGTAAATTCTTTATTCTGTGTCTCTGATTGTCTGCCATTTATCATCCCGCCTTTCTTTCGGCATTCTTCTTGTTGTCACCTTGTATAGCTTCATTCATTTTCTTTTCAAATACCTTTACAAAGGCTTGAACATCTGCCGGCATTCCACAGTTTTTAAAGCCTCTGCACTGAATGATTTTGTTGTCTCTCCATTCCATAGTGAAGTAGGATTTCTCTGGATGATCCGCTTTTCTGATGAAGAAAATATTCGTTTCTCCTCTTGCCACTCTATCGACATATCCTCCGACACAATGGTGCAAAGCCTCGCCCTCCTTACGGATTTCATCTCCACTCTGAGGTACCACCAGTATCAAGCCTTTTCCCTTTATCTGGAAAGCATCTACCCCATCATTCCTGCTAAATATCTCTTCCATCGCTTTTTTGGTCTCGGCCATTTTCTTGGCAGCAAGTTTCTCTCTACGTTTCTTTTCAGCTGCAGCTTTTTTATCTTGCAATGCCTTATATTCTTCCGCAGTTCTGTCATGTACCTTTTTGAAATTGTTTGGCATGTATATAAACTTGTTATCCAGATCGTATTTCAGTTCCCGGCACCATCCTATATACTCAAGCCAGTCATGTGCCATATTCTGTTTTCTCTCTATTCGTGGATCTGTCCTCTCTTTGTACCTGTTGTAGGAATAGCCCCACATACAGGCGTTCTTTTCTCCGATCGGGTATCTCTCACTCTCCTTGTCTATGTACCGGCAGAGCTTATGGAGCGATACCTTTCTATTCTTCTCCCTCAGAAGATCTGTGTTGCATTCAAAGGTTTCGTAAAATTCCTTTAACTGCTCCGGCTTCATCTGGATATCAAGCTGCTGTGCCACCTGCAATAGTCGGAGCTCATAATGATTACCGTCTATTGCCTGTAATGTCCTCGTATTGACCTTATTTAGCCCTAAGATCTCATAGATGGTTCCAGCCTTATAATTAACCTTCCCCGTCATGTTTCCGCTGTAGTTGTAGCCTCTTACCACATCCTTTGCCAGCTGGTTCAAGCCCATTTTGCAGAACCACTCTAGCTTCGGGAATTTCAGATAAACATCAAGGGCATCCTCATATCTGAAAGCTGTGGTCGGGATGTTCTGTGCTAGAATTTCCAGTGCGGAATACTTCATCGGTGTGTGCTCCCATGCCTGTGGAAGATTTCCCGGATAGAGTATAGATTCCATACAAGCAATATTTCCCTCATCTGGAATCCATCTCGAAAGTCCTCTTTGATGATATACTCCCCACTCATAACTTTCTTTCATTGGAGTATTTCCAACAAACGTCCAGAAGCTCCGGCTATATTCAAATAATGATTCTTCTATTCGTTTCTTAAATATACTCGTCTCTATACAAGCGTCATTTTTAATATGTCTCTTTGCGTTGAAGTACCGAAGCAGAAATCCTTTCTCCTGCCTGTCCACATATATAAACCATCTTTCATCTACTATCTGATACGGCATCTTTCCTCTGGCTTTATACGTTACTTTGCTTCCGCAGAAAGGGCACTCACCCTTTTCATTGTTGCGAAGTCTTACCTTTGATCTGTCTACAACCCCAATTTTCTTACAGTATGTACACTCGAATTCTGCCTTTCCTTTCGAGGTCTCCTTGTATATTCCGTACCGACTGAAACTCATTCCGTATTCCCACACCCAGTCTCTGAACTCCTGCGGCGGTTCTACTATCGGTTCCATTTTCAAATCAATCGGTGCAAGCACTTTTCTGTGTTTTTCCTCCAATCGTGAAGCTTTGACTTTATCCTGAAATCTTCCGATAGCATTCCACACAGATTCATCATCTTTTTTGCTATAAGTTTTAAAGAATTTCTCAATCGTCTCCTTATCAGTTGCAGACCAGATAAATACCAATGGAATGTGTTGGCTTTTGCATCCATCCCACTTATATTCAAATACTCTAAAATTCTGCATATTATCAAATGCTGCTGTAAGCCACTTAACCTTTGACACCGAGAGATCCTGCGTGATATAATCATCACTCGACAGGAATGTCCTAAATGCTGCTTCTGTTTTTCCCTTTTTGAGCTTCGAGACCTCAAAGAAATTTAGAAGCAGTATTTTGCTATCTTCCACAAGTTCGGCCGTAACCATATGCTTTATCCCAGGCATTCTGTCAGCCATTTCTACCATTTCCGGAGTAGCTTCCATTCTTGGTATGGCAGATAATTTTCTCTTTTCCATTATGCATGCCTCCTTATAACCCCATCATGGAGAACAAATCCATCTGTCCCTCGAGCTCATTTGATTTTTTCTTAGGTGCTTCTTTTTTCTCAGTCTTCTTCGGTTCAGTGACAGCAGGTTTCTTTTCCGTAGCTTTTTCCTCTTTCTTGTTTTTCTTTGCCTTTTCCTGTGCACGCTTTGCCGCCGCATCCAGCTTTTTAGACTCTTCTTTCTGTTTCTTCTCTCTTGCTTTCTTTTCTTCCTCTGCCTTATCGTCCTTGTGATAATAGTCCTCAGCCCATTCATACACCACATCATCACGAACTGCACAACTACTACCTTTTGCCTGCTTTCTTGCCTGCTCGTAAATGTATTTGTAGCATTTCTCCCAAGTCTTGTGATCCTGGCATACATCCGAAGCAAGACTTTCTGATTCCCTGCACCTTTCAATCAGATGTTTGATTATTGGATCTGCAAATGACTTATCCTTAGCTTTTTTCAACTCCTCCTGTAACTTCGTAACTGCTCCAACAACTCCGATATAAACAGAACTGTTATTATTTTCTTTCGCAGCTTCAATTTCCTCTGGTGTAGGCGCTGGGATTCCTTCCACAATTTCTTTAAGACTTGCTGTTCCCATCGGGACAGTATCATCTGCATCTATATCATCATTAACCGCCTGCTCAAATGCCTGCTGTTCGATGTTTGAAATAACCTTTCCCATTTCCGACTGCGGCCCGGATGCCGAAAAATCCATAGCCTCATATTCTTCTTTTAATCTGTCGTTCTCTATATCAAACAATGTGTTACCGTCAGCGTCATAGAATGCGGTTACTTTCTCTCTCTTTAATATCTTGTAGGTAGTATTCCCTACCTCAACTTCGCTCTTGCCATCCTCCGAAGAATATCCGTTTTCCAGATACTCAAGAACAGCTTTGCTCCATTCGTGTTCGTAATCTTGATTATCTCCTAATGCGTAGTGCATTACATTTCTACCTGTTTCCATAGGCTTCCTCCTTTTTATCGAAATCGAAAAACATATAAAAGTGCTCTTTTTCCACTGTTTTTTCGGTGGTTGCAGTTCCACCAAGACCGCCCATTGACTGGAACAATCTTCTCCATGTCCATATTTGATTTTGAAACATTGGCATATACCAGAGTTCCTGTCCCTCTTTTTCATTAGGGAACAGTACATGCCCCGTCAAAGGATTTGTAATCGTATTTGCTATACACACATATCCTGCACACCCCAAAAGTGAAAGCTGTATGTAACACATCATCCCGGTTATTCTGTCTATGTCCTGTGCAACAAAAACCACATGATTTTGAAAATTATGTTTACACTTTTTCATGGTATTTGCGGCAGCTATCAATGTTGCTCCTGCTCCACAAGCCGGATCACAAATGGATAAGTAGCCTTGCTTTTCTATATGGCTGTCAACATCCTCACAGGTTATCTCAGACATCATCTTGCACACACAGTAGGGTGTAAAAAACTGCCCTTTCCAGTGATTTCCAAGATTTAGCTGCATATACATTTCTCCAAGGAAATCCTGTTCCGGATTTCTTTCCAGGGCTTCAACAATGATTGCAAGCATTTTTGCAGGAATCTCTACAGAACCAAGTCTCTCTATGCATTGTGCATATTCTTTTTCTCTGCTCTCATAATGCTCCGGGCTTCTGTCTGCCACATTACTTATTGAGCACGCTATAGCTGTCATCAAATCCGCCCAAACCTGCCAAGAGCTTCGTGAATAGCAGAGTTTATGAAATTCATTTAAGAATTCTTTTTCAGTTCCCTGTATTGCTTCACTCTGCTTCACCACCTAAAATCTTCCTCCTTATTTCTTCAAATTTGCGAGCCCTTTCTTCTCGCTGTTCCTCTGTGAGCGGTTTCGGTTCTGGTTCTTTCTCCTGTTCTATCCTTACAGGCTCTTTCTTCTCAATCGCCGGTACATACTGCTTTTGCAACAGCACTTTGTTTTTAGCGACGAAATCCGGAAGTGCATTTGTATTTTGTGCTTCAGCGGCTTTTTTCTCATAAGCCTCACGGAAGTTTGCCCTTTCTGCAGTTGGATTTTCGCTCTGGCACAGCCTGCTCCACCCAAGATTTTTAACTACAGCCAATGTGAGCTCATCCATGGTTGCAAATGCCTCCTGCGGATGATACCACCCATAATCGGACATTGCTTTTTGGACAACTCCCCATGCTTCGTCAAAACTCAGAATTGGTGTTTTACATCTTTCCATGCATAGCTTTCTGATTTCAGCTATGTTGGGTGGATAAATATTGGTGCAAATATGCTCCATGACAGCATTTTCGGCAATCTCATACGGAATATCTTTAAGTGTCATATACCAAAAATCCATTGAGGCTTTATCTTCGAGTATTTTTGAAGCTGGATATGCGGATTTAATTCCGATTGCCAATGTCGCAAATTGCTGTTTATTCATTCGCCCACTCCCTTGCTCCTTGTGCAAACTGCTCTACCTTTGAGCCGCCGGCTGTCTGATTGTAAGATTGCGTATAACCAGGTGTTCCACCTCTGTTCTGAACCTTTGAAATCCAAGCGTTGATAAATCGTTTCATTCCTCCTGCTGTTTTCCGTTTTCTTGGATTAGCATCACACCAGCCTTTCATTGCCCTTAGTTCCTGCATAATGTCAACAGCGGGATATAATTCCGCGAGTTCAAGAACATAACTCTGTGTAATCGGGTATTCTTCACCAGTATTCATCATGATACCTATTACTGGCGGCTCCGCAGCTACTGTCTGCTCGGAGCATATATTTGTATTGGTTTCCGATTCGGATTTGGATTCGGATTGGATTGGATTACGGACACATTTGTTGTCTGATGTTTTTATCTGCTGTCCTTTGCTGTCAAATGTCAGCAATTCACAATCCTCTGAAAATCCGGGATACTTACTCTTTTGATTACGAATTCTCTGATGATCCGCCCAAGTTACCAATTGCAGGTACGGTCTTCCCTGTGCCTCATACACTCTGACCAAGCCCACCGCCGACAACCTACCAAGCGCCTTATCTATATCTTTTTCCGTAATATCTTTCAGAGGAAAGCAGCTTCCCTTGATTATCTTTGCTCTTCCGTCGTATCTGCCGAAGTCGTCACAGGTTACAATCAATCTATAAAACAGAACTTCCTCGAACCAAGATAAAGAATCTATTTCTTCGCTCCTGCAGATGCTCTCCTTGATTATCCTGTTTGGCATTCGATCATCCTCCTTTCGGATGCTGGAGAGTGCCCCCTCCAGCTCCTGACTTAATAAATTACCTTGCTACCATTTTCCGTTTTGACTACATCCAAATTCTGAGGGAATCTGGCTTTCATTGTCGGATCATGAGTGATAGCCATTATTTTAATGTTGCTGTATCTGCTCTGTATTGTCTCCAATGCATCGCAATATGCCTGTATTCCGTCCCCATCCAAGAATGGAGGCTCATCAATAAAGAGCATTCCGAGCTGGATTCCTGCCGAAGATGATTTAATCTCTGCCAATGCAAGAATTACCGATAATGAAGACTTGACTTTCTCTCCACCGGATTTTGAAAGGTATGGAAGCACCGACTTACCATATTCCTCGATGTAAATATCCAAAGATACCTTTTCCTTTCCATTTTTCTGAAGTCTCTCCAGTCTGAACTCCACTCCCATTTTTCCGCCAGTCATCTGTCCAAGAATGGTATTTGCTGTAGCTGTCAGCTGTGGAATAATAGAACGGATAATCTGATGTGGCACACCGCTCTGGCTAAATGCGACTTTCAATGTATCGTAATCAGCTGTCTCCTTGGCATATTCCACCTGCTTGTCCTGTAAAGCTGCAATATCCTGCTTCAACTTTGCAATCTGTTCCGATTTCTGCTGTAAAGCTCCAATTCGCATCTGTTTTTCCTTTACCATGCTGTTAATGGCATTCACTTCTGTATCCAGTCCGTTTACAATCGCCTGAGCCTCTTCCATTCCCGCAATAGCAAGTATCTCTTTATCAGCCTCTGCCTGTCTCTCTGAGATTTCATCATCGATACCGGTAATTTCTGCTGTCAACTCCAGAACCCTGTTCAATGCTGTTGCATTTCTTTCCTCTGCTACTGGGAGCATTTTTTCCTTTTCTACCCACGGATCAAGAGCAGTAATGGCACTAAGCACATGCACATGTTCTTCAAACGCTTTGGCATATATATCACGCTCTGTTTCTGCCTGTGTGCCCTTTAATTTGACCTCAGCAAGCCTGTTTTCTGCTTCTGATATATTTGACTTTAAATGTTCCAAAGCCGCCTTAATCAAAGCGAGATTGTTTTCCCTCTGGTTGATTTTTTCGAGCTGTGCCACATACGGAAGCAATGTTGCACATTCGTTTTGCAGGACTGTTAAAGCAGCCGCATCATATCCTATCGCATCCATTTCAGCCTGTTTGTCCGCTATTGCCTGTCTGCTCTTTTCAAGTTCGCAATCTCTACGAGCGGCAATGTCTACATACAATGCCTCATGTACTGCCAGCTGTTCCTTTGCTTCAATGGCATCCTGCAAGAATTTACAGTGTGCTTTCTCGATATCCACACATCCTGATTCGTTCAAAATTGCAACTTTCTTTTCAAGAACCTGTTTCTGCTCGTCCGCTTTCTGCTTCTCCCTGTCAAAGCTTGACCTTGTCTCGCTTTCATGGAAAACTGCCGCAGAGTATTCGGTTTTTGCTTTCTGGTATGCAACAGCTTTTTCCTGCATATCCTCTAACTCTGCTTTCTTTTTGGTGTATGTTTCGGCTTTCTGCCTGACCTCACCATCATTGACCGAATCCAGTATCATTGCATTCTTTTCATCCTGTTTCTTCTGTAAAGCAGCCTGCAACTCCAGAATGTTCTTCTGTTCACTTTCAGCCTGCTTTGCAAGATTTTCAGCCTCCTGTTTCTTTGTGGTATAGAGTGCTGACTGTCCTGCAAGTTCCAGTTCCCGCTTCAACAAATCATTTCTTTCAGCAATCTTTTCCTCTATTTCAGGCTTCTGGGCGAGAGTTGCCGAACTACTGTCTGCTATCGCCTGCTGTGTAGCTCTGTTCTGCTCTGCAATGGTCTTTTTTGCCTGTAAGGTTGTAACAGCTGCAAGAGCTTTCTTTCGCCTTTCTGCGGCTTCCTGCTGATTCGACAGGATAAGTTTCTTCTGGTCTCTCTCATTAATCTTTGCCTGCAGTCTGGCTTCCTGCTCTGTCAATTCCGTCTTGCATGCTTCCAGTTCTTCGTCCGGCTTGCCAAATTCTGCAATTGTAACATTATGAATTGTGATTTCCTGCTTCAAATCCCTGTTCTTAGCCCCATTCACTTTCGCCTTGTCAGAAGCGATTCTCTCCATTAGCTGATACACTCCAAGTCCAAGAAGTGTTCCAAGGACTTCAACTCTTTCCTCTGGTTTCGCCTGTAGAAATAATCCGTACTGATCCTGCATAATCAGAGCACATGACTTGAATGTAAAGCTGTCCATTCCGAGGATGTTCAATATTTCCTGCTGGGTATCGTTGTATCGTTCTTTGGAACAATCTTTCCATTCATTCTCAACAAGCTGGGAGATATTCAAAGTTCCTTTTCCGGAACGGGCTCTGGTTCGTGTAACACGATACTTTTTCTCTCCGATACGGAATGTAAACATAATCGAACCAGAACGGACACTTTCATCATTTCTAAGCCATGGTGCCTTTCCTGTATCATCCTTGATTACACCCTCTCTCGGTTCTTCATAAAGGCAGTCGATAATCGCATCCATAAACAAGCTGCTCTTTCCTGCTCCATTCTGACCGTTGATTGTGCAGAAAGTGATATCCTCGAAATTAAATGTTTCCTCTTCGTAGTTACGATAATTCTTAACAGCAATTTCTACAGGTTCAAATGTTCCGCTATTTGCTGTCGCTGTCATGTTTGCCTCAGCTTCAGCAATAATCGGTCTTGCCTTTAATACAAGTTCCTGTATTCTTTCCTGCGGTACCTGCTTTTCCTCAAGATACTTAATAAGGTTCGCTTCTGGATCCGTGGCATTTTCAAGCTGTGTTCTGTTGGCGAATTCATCTATTTTGTCCGGAAGAATTTCCCACACCATAAATGCTCCGTCTTCCAGAAGCTCTCTTTCCAAAGTTGCCTTATTCAGAGCCTTGCTGTTTTCTGCGGTGCAGCTATAATGAACACGGACAATCTTTCCATCGATCTGTCCTCTCCACTTCTCAGTAGCAACAAAATCCATAGCCTGCATATTTATCTGTGTCACATCATCATCATTGAGTTCAATGGTTGCAAACTCTCTGATAGGTGTTTCATGGAAAATACTCTGCCACGTTCCCAGCTCGTGCCAGTTGTGAATCCAAAAGCCCCTCTGCTGTCCCTCATCATTAAAGTTCATGGCATTTATCGCACCGGAATAATACCAGTCTCTGTGCATTATCTTCTGTGGTCTGTGAATATGTCCTAAAGCAACCAGATTGTAATTGGCCGCCAATAAAGCCTCCTGCGGAATGATTGGCTCAAACTGTGTGAGCATCATTGTCTGTCCGCTCTCGGTATTGCATCCTGGTACCGTATAATGTGCCATCAGAATACTTTTCTTTTCTGGAGAGCATTGTGCTTTCAGCCCTGTTACAATATTTGATAATTCATTGGTAAACACCACATTTTCTTCATCACTTGACAATCCCGGATGATTAGCTCTGAACACTCCCCTGTCAAATCCCGGGAGCACCGCAATATCAACATCATCAAATGAAATTACCTGTGGGGTAATCACCACATGAACATTCGGAACATCTGCAAACATTTCAGATAGGACATTGAACTGTCCTGATCCGTCATGGTTTGGAGTGCCTCTCATAACAACGACCTGCTTTGATACTGCCGCAAGCTCTCTGATATAATGAATTGCAGTGATAATTTCCTCGCAGCACCTGTCGGACCACAGGCGGCCAACATGGAATATGTCACCAGATACAAGCGAGTAATCCGGTTTTTCCTCATTTGCCACTCTGATCAGTTCATCCAGACATCTTTTCGTGTCCTCTGTTCGGAGATTTACTCCGTCCTTGACTGGGCTTCGGAATGTTCCAAGATGCCAGTCAGCTGTATGTAATATCTTCATTTCAACACCTCCATAGTGGCTTTCATAGCCATAATCATATTGTGTAATTCGAGTTCCAGAAGCTTAAATGTCTCCTCCTCCAATCCACAGAAGTCGATACCATCACCGCTCCATTCTTCGCCAACAAAGAGCACATTTCCCACAATTGGCTGATTATGCTCGTCTGTTTTATAAAGATAGCTTCCAATGAGGTTTGGTGTGTTTGGCTTTAATCGCCCCTCCTCATCAATCAGCATGCTCACGCACTGTCCCGGTATCTTTGTTGGTCGGTCTTTCATCTTCAAGTCTGTATATAATCGCTCTGGCATAACATGCTCATACAGCTCGCAGTCATTTCCAATCAGTCCTCTAAGGTAATCGTTCTGTTCTGAATGTGTTCCTGTCGGAAAATCATGCACAGTCAGTTCAAGGTCCGTTGAAATCTTAATCAGTTTCATTACTTACCAGCTCCTTTCTGACACTTCATGCACAGCGGTCTTCCAAATTTATTGAGCGAATACTCATATACCCTTTCGTTGATTTCTGCTCCACATCCATCACAGAAATATCCAGTTGTCTCGTTTCCATTTGTTGTCGGCTGTGGCTGTTCCTGTGCCGGCCGTTCCTGATCGAACCAGTTTCTTTCCTGTTCTTCCACAGCCCCATCACTATCCTCAGCCTGTTCGGAAGCAAATGCAGGATTGTCAATTTCATCCTCCGGATTAAAGTCTGACGAAAATGCTTCGCCAGAAAATGCAGTGGAGATTGCAGGTGGTGTGGATGAGGCACCAAACATATTCCCCATGGAATTCATCCCCTGCTGGAGCATTGCACTTCTCACTGTAGGATCCGTGTAATCTGGTGCAAATGTTACTGTAGGAACAACAAACGGCTTCTCCAATTCTGCCTTTGAGTATGTCCCCTTAATACCAAGCAATGCTCTGATAACTCTGAGGATTGCTCCTGTCTGTGCTTTTTCAGAAGCAGTCTTTCTGAGAAGTGTCATATTCACCAAAATTGACCTCTCGATATACTTCTCTCTGTCGCTGTCAGCAATGACATAATATTTCTCGGGCTTGCCCCACTGATTTATCTTCTCTGGATCGTCTTTCCACTCCCCTTTAAACATTTCAGAGGCAGCCTTGGCAGCTCTCCAATCATGGATTCCCATAATTGACTTGTCCATAAATTCAAGGCGGTACTTAGATTCTTCATCGTCAAGACAAATACGCTTTGTCTCCATGTGTGTCTTGTAGCTTCCGTCCGGAAGTCTTACTGCTCCGTATGCCTTGCCAACATAAGTATTTGTATTTTCTCTTGTAACTGTTGTGTACTCGGGATGAAACTGGATTCCTGCCGCAGTTGCCAGCTTCATAAGAAGCGGCTTTGCAGGTGAGAAAACATCCTCGTATATGGCTTTTCCTTTTCCATCCTCTCCAGTCTTTACCTTTCCTACAGAAAAGATATCTCCTGAGTTCGGTGCTGTGTCCGCCACCACTTCCATAACGGAGCACTTATAAAATGGGTTGATCTGCACTGATGTAGCTGCCGGTAACAGCAGGTTGCAGTTTGGATATTTGGACTGAATTTCAGCCAAAGCATTTGAATTGTTCATAGATAAAACCTCCATATTGTGTAATATTTGCTTGATTTATAAAGCAGGAACTGCTACAATATGGTTATTCGTAGGGGCACTCTGATTTATGATCGGGTGCTCTTTTTCCATATCCTGCAATGTTCTGCATAAATCCATAGTGAATTTTGAAAAAGCAAGGCTTCTCACATATTCCTCTGTGAGCTTCACAAGATACCAATGCTGTAACACAACCTGTCTGTGCTCACGCTGGTATATGTACTCCTGCTTATGTCTGGCATATTTCAATGCCTCCTCGAACTGTTCATCTGTAATTTCGCATCCGAGCAGTTCCTCTACTTCTTTTTTTTCTACAATTTCTTTCATTTTCCAATTCCTCCAATGAATCAAATAAATAGTTAATTGCTTTCCATGCTCCCCAGTAAACCACAGGGATTAATAAATACTCACCTCCGACAGCCTTGTATCCTCTCTCGATATAGGCAAGATGAAAAGCCCATTTCCCGATAGCGTATGTGACAAGCAGCGTCCAGATAGCCGCTATCAAATCTCTTTTCAGTGTCTTCCTCATTTGTCCTCACTCCTTGTAAAAATAATGTTTTCCATGCTTAAACAGGAAAGTCAGATTTTCACTATGCCATGTAGAATCGCTCTTGCTCTCAAAGTAAGTTGCTCCATGGCTTTCATCCCATCCACCAGTCTGAATAAGCTGCAATGCTCTGTAACAGTCCTCGTCCGGCTCTACCTCGTCATATCTTCCGTTGCTGATCGGACTAAACTGCCCTTTCTGGAAGATAACCTCCTCGATAGTGTCTGGAAATTCATCATCCCAAACCCTATTCAGCACAACCAGCATCACGAGGGCTTTTCCCTCGGTGTCCTCCGATTCAGCTTCAGCCATTGCAATCTTGGCAAGCCTATACGCATCATCCGAATCCCAATCCATACTGCCGATTTTGGACTGCTCTTTTTTTACCATTTCCTGCTCTTGTCCGGTTGTTGTGATTGGTTCCGTTGTTGGCATTGCATCCGCTTCCTCAGAAACCACAGCTCTAACAATCATTTCTGTTTCATCCACTTCGTCTGCCGGAGTTCCCGTAAAGCTGAAAGCGAATGCAACCATTGATGTCAACGAAATCACGAATACCAGTCCTAAACCCAAAAGACATTTGTTTCTCATGCTCCTATTGCACCTCCTTGGGGATGGTCAAACACAAATGACATCTGACCATTGCTATCATCCGCTCTTAAAAACTGACTGTAAAAAAATCTGCTTGTTTCCTGATGCTCTATCTTTAAGCTCTCACAATCGCATTTCTCTCCCGGATCCAGATTGCAACCGCACTTTGGACAAACATTGTAATATGCCATTTTGCACCTCCTATTCTTCAATCATGCATCTCTCAAAAAAATACTTTCTTGGGACTTTTCCTATCGGGTATGCCGGTGTAAGCTTGCCTGCTTTAACCAATTCGTCCCGAAGCTGCCTTATCAGCTCATAAGCCTTGTTTTCCTTGCAATCAAGGTATTCCATCACTTCTTTTGCCCCGATATAATACTTTCCCGGTGTAGCAATGACACCCGGTGCTGTTGCTAATGCGTTCATTTGCTCACCTCCTGCGATAAATCTTGTTTGACAATCTGGTCCATAGTTACGCCAAAGAAATCTGCTAGTTTCTCCAAATTTTCAATGGAAGGTTCGTATTTCCCGTTTTCAATCAGAGAGATACTGCTTTTATTTTTTAGTCCAATGATTTCTACCAGTTCCTGTTGTGTCATTCCGTACTTTTTACGGAGATATGCAAGATTAAGTGCATATACAGGTATCGGTGGTCTCATATCTGTCAGAACCAAATCATCAAGTGATACCCTGTAAAGTTTTGCCAAACTAACAATTGTGCCGATTGGTGGTTTACGGCTACCACATTCCCACGAAGATATTGTCTTTTGTTCAATTCCAAAGAGAACTGCCAGCTCCCCCTGTGTCTTTCCGTTCTGTTCCCGAAGAAACTTTAAGTTTTCTGCTAAATACAACTTGCCACCTCCTCGTGCTTGGAGCTGCTTGTTGCTCCGAGCAAATATTGTATTAGTTTCCCGATTCGGATTTGGATTCGGATTGGATTGGATTACGGACACATTTGTTGTCACTTGCTGTCAAATGTCCGCAGACTGTAAATAAAAAATTATTAAGCTCTACTCTGCCAATAGCACCGCCAGACTTTCCTCGTTTTCACTCGGTCCAATGATGCTGCCGACCATTCGAGCCCATTCTTACATATTCTTCTTAATCCAAAGCCTCATGCTCTGTGCAATTTCCTCTACCTCTTCCAAGTTTTTTACTACCTCATCAAGCTCCGGCTTTTCACTTTCATCAATCACTCCATCTGCTGTGATATCGAGAAGCATTTCTTTTGTTTTTCCAATTTTTCGGAAAACAGAAAGTGTTCTGACTGTAAGCCTGTCCAGATTTGCCAGCTCGACTTTAGGCATTTCGCATCCCAACGGACACATTGTCCTGCAAAAGTAATTTTCCAATTCCGGAGCATTATATAAATCTGCCATAAGTCTGATTTCCTCTGGATAAGGAATAGCAATGCCACTTTCTATTCTGTAAAGCCGTCCTCTGTCAATTGACATATAGTCAGCAGCTCCCTCTCTACTACTCAACTGTTCATTGTGTGTTGCCGCCTCGCAACGGGCTTTGTAAAAGATGTTGGAGCTTGTCTTAGCTGTTACGTTTGCCATTTTGATTTTCACCTCCACGATTTATAATGAAATTAAAGTCAATTATTTATGGACTTTAATGGCAAAAAAATTCAGTCGTCTTATTGCAAGCGTTGGAGATACTTACAGCCATCTCAAAACTTAATTTAATATTTCCACGCTCCAGTTCGGATACCCACTGTTTAGATTTCCCAATTCTCTTTCCGAGCTCGGTCTGTGTTAATTTGGCATCCCTACGAGCATCTTTTACTCTTTCTGCAATATTGATTGTGCTGGTATCCAATTTTGTATCCTCCTTTCAGTCCATTTTCTATGGACATTTACATAATAGTCCATTGATATTGGATTGTCAATAGATTTTGTCAATATTTTTTGGACTTATCTGTTTTGCCATTGAAAGTCCAATGATTTTGGACTAAAATATAAGCACGCAAGGAGGTTGGCTATATGGCTGTAAACGGCAACATAATTAAGCAGCTCAGAAAAGAAGCTGGGCTTACTCAGGGCGAATTAGGAAAGAAACTCGGTGTTGTAAAACAAACCATCAGTAGTTGGGAAAATAATGTTTCTGAACCAAATAGCGAAACATTATCTGAACTTTCCAAATTGTTCGGAGTGTCAGTCGCACAATTGTATGACCACGGAGTTCCAAATATCGATTACGCAAACTTCAAAATGGATACTCCAGAGTTTGTTCTTGATTTCAAAATGAGAATTCGAGATTTAATGGAAGAGCAAAAAATGTCGGAGGATGAATTTGCTCAAAGAGTAGGATTTCATAAAGAAGAAAAGGACGCATATTTGTATGGCAACAAAATGCCATCTATTGAAGACTTAATAAAAATCGCTGGTGCTTTGAATGTTTCGACGGACTATCTTTTGAACATTTCAAGTAGAAAGAGAATAAGTTCACAGGAAGAATCGCTCCTTCAAAAATTCAACCGCTGTGACGAAGATAGTCAGCAATATTTATTAGCAAAGGCAGGTGTTTTGTGCGTAGAAGGTATCTCAGCAGTTGCAGCTGGTGAGTATGGCAAATACGCAGACGAAGAAAAAAAATCGTTTCCTTCGAGTGGTACCGAAGGAAAAGGGGCTTAAAAAAAATAACAGAACGATTGGAGGAATATTATGGTATGGACTGCAGCTTGGACCGACTTTGTTATCTGCCTCCTGTTTGGATGGCTTGGGGTTCATAAATTTAGAGAAAAGAAGATTGGTATGGGTATTCTTTACCTATGCACATTTGGATTGTTTTGTATCGGATGGTTTGTTGACTGCATCCGGTACCTGCTGGCCGCAATACACGGAGAACGCATCCAGGGTAACAGACCAATGCAGATTTCCGCAGACGCACCGCTGCCAGTTGTGCCATCAAATGTAATGCTTGCAAATGGAGAGGTGTGTCATTACTGTGGACCTGCTACTTTTGTTAAAACAAAGAATGTGGTCGTTGGATATTCCGGAGGAAGCCGTGGTACAAGTGTCCGTATTGCAAAAGGTATGTCGGTACATCTTGGGGCAAGAAAAGCAGCTCCAATCCGTGGTGACGTGCAGGAGCGTACACAGGGAGTTCTTTCTATTACGAATAAGCGAGTTGTATTTTCAGCAAACAAAGGAGCTTTCGATAAGAAGATTTCGGCATTGTCAGCTGTAACTCCTTATCAGAATGGCATTGCTTTCCAGTTCGGCGATCAACAGTATCCTTTGGAAACCCGCCAGCCGGAATATATTTATCAGATATTGGCTCGTGTGGTTAATTCATCCGAGGACATCTAATGCCAGCATACAAATACACTCTCAAAAGTGGTAAAACACTATGGTATGCCAATTTCTATTACACCGACTGGACTGGAGAAAAGAAGCATATCTGTAAACGAGGGTTTAAAACACAGAGGGAAGCAAAAGATTATGAGAGGTCCTTTCTGGATCAGCAAAGCAGTTCAAGCGACATACTCTTTTCTTCCCTCGTTGCAAATTATCTTGAAGATATGGAGCACCGCTTGAAACCTACGACAATGGAGAATAAGCGGTTTATTATCGACACGAAGCTGCTCCCCTACTTTGGAAAACAGAAGATTTGTGACATTGATACAATAAAGGTCAGAAAATGGCAGAATGAGCTTATCTCCTATCGGGATGATGATGAAAAGCCATTCTCCCAAACATATTTAAAAACTGTGAACAACCAGTTATCCGCAATAATGAATTATGCTGTATCTCATTACCGCCTGCCTGTCAATCCATGCAGGGCGGCCGGCAGTATGGGAAAGAGCAAAGCGGATGAAATGAATATCTGGACGCAGGCAGAATATGAGAAGTTTTCAAATGCAATCAGCAAATCGTCAATGAAGCTTGCTTTTGATATTCTCTTTTATACCGGTATGCGTTCCGGAGAACTTCTGGCACTCACACCTGCAGACATTCTTTCATCAAAAAGGATTGATATCAATAAGAACTATGCAAAAATTAAAGGTGAGGAGCTATTCCTGGAGCCTAAGACACCAAAGGCAAAAAGATGTATTTCCATTCCGGATTTCTTATATGATGATATTCAAGAATACATTTCCAAGCTATATGGTATCGGAAATGGCGACAGGATATTTTACTTCCAGAAGACAGCTCTGGAAAAAGAAATGAAAAGAGTATCAGAAAGAATTGGTCTGAAGCCAATCAGAGTACACGACCTGCGGCACTCTCACGCAAGTATGCTGATAGAGCTTGGGGTTACCCCATTAGAGATTGCAGAACGTCTCGGTCACGAATCAATAAAGACTACTTTGGACACCTACTCACATCTTTATCCAGATAAAGATCAGAAGCTGGCAGACCGCTTGAACCAGTTTCGCAAGAATTGAATCTGTAAAGCCGTCTCCGACCGAGGCGGCTCTTTTCTATCTGCAACCATATTGGATTGCACTTTCGATTTGCAACTGTTTTCGATTGCACTTTTACAGGAAGCTGCACATCACGAGAATAATGCTCATTTTGGGTAGGAAAAGCAATGGCACATCATTCTTAACATCACATTAACATCACGGAGCAAAATAAAAGAGCCACAATCCCAGTAAAATAAGGATTTGTGGCTCAAATGTCCGTTATTCAAACTCAATCGTTCCAGGTGGCTTACTCGTCAGATCATACATTACTCGA